>Ga0181612_133013_pt1 | contig 28094 bp, 24 predicted proteins | sample HoacroProtozoa21_FD_119630 | JGI IMG/M metagenome (GOLD analysis project Ga0181612, IMG submission 119630) | Hoatzin crop microbial communities from Cojedes, Venezuel. Combined Assembly of Gp0051906, Gp0051904, Gp0051908 | reverse complement strand
GTCTGTATAGGCACGCGTGTTTATTGCCAGCCCTCCCCAGCCCCTCTATGAGGTGTGAATTTCACCTCAGGTGAATTATTTCTTCGGGGATTATATAACAAAGTGATTGTGAAAATACCATCGTCTGTGTTATAGAAACTTAACAGAGCCCCTGGAGTCTTTAAATTAAAACATTGCACTCAAGTGCTTTTTGCCATGTATCTCCTCCTACACACGGCTCATTCTAGTCTGAAAAATAAAAAGGCAGGACAGCTTCCTACAGGCTTTCAAAGAGAAGATCCTACCCTAATTAACTGTAATCTTGTTCAGACGGCATTTTCCTTCAAGATTCAAAGACTAGCAGGGGGCTGGGGCTGGGCAGAAAAGGAGATTATTAAAACTTTAATAACATGAGCCTTTGAACCTTCCCAAATTCTTTACAATTTTCTCACATCTCTAACCCAGATGTCTGCATTTAAAAACTGTGCCAACAAACATGAAATTTTTGTTTACGCTTTTATATCTTTCAATGAACAGTCTCCTTTAAAATGATAGGAAACATCATGCTTGCAGCTTGCAAGGCAGGATGACAAGGCTAAAGGTTAAAGAAAAAGAAAAAAGAAAAGAAAAAAAAATGACAGAGAGGGTTTCATAGGCACTGTTTCCAGAACATGAAGCTGCTCTGGGAGACATGGGCAATGCCTCCACAGAGCTCCAGGCGGAGTTGGAATTGGGTAAGAAACTGTTTTCCTGTTCAGTAAACAATTTTAAGAGTTCAAAAATGTTCTCATGCAGCATCAGAGCATAGCTGAGACCTTGGGAAATTTTTTTTTGAAAGAAAAAGATTAAAACCCCCAAACCTCTACATGTGCCTGTAATAGAGTGCTTGTAGAAGTTGGAGCAGTGCAACGAGGGCTCCTGTGACGGAAACATTTCACTAAAGTCATGATAAGTCCTGACACCTGATATGGGCAAGTTTCCTTCTCTGAGACTTTTATTGCTCATCGAGGGAGGAACAGCATCAACAGCAGAGCCGTAGAGAGGCACCTTCAGCAGCCCCAGCAGGAGGGCCGGGGGCTGCAGCCCCATCCCACCAGGCAGCAATCAGACCCACCCCATCAGCCACGTTTCTGCAGAACGACTTCTATCCAAGCTGGATCTGAGATATTTCCCCAAGTAGAATTTAGTCAAAATTGGCACGCTGTCATCCAAAAGCTTCTGATATATGAAATAAAAAAGCCCTCTGTCCAAATGCTCCCCACCCAGCTCTGACTGCGGTTCAAGGGAAGGACCGGACTCTCACTTCAGCTGTAAGGTCCCAAATCTGACCTAACAATGCAGAGTCTTGCCAGACCTTACAACTGAAGAACGAAAATGGCAGCTATCCTGGCAGGCACTGCACTCTCAGCTTTTCCAAAAGCTTAGGAGGGAAAAACCCTTTTCTTTTTACAAGGATTGCCCTGGGATCCACTAGCCAACAAGTTCAAGTCATCGTAATCGCTCCAGCTTTTGAAAATGCGCGGTTGTTAAAACACATGTGTTTGTTACGTCTTGCTTCCCAGTCCCACAGTAAGAGCAAGGCAATGAGCTATTCAATAGCCAGAAAGTCGAGGAAGTCTCTTAACACCATTAGAGCCCTGTTGTTGGTGCTACCTGCTGGTCTGGCTCCATGTGGCCAGGGTCTGCAGGGCTTTGCTGAGAGTGTAGCCAACACCTTCAAACCTGGAAAGCGCCGTTCCTTTGGGCCAGGGCTGGGAAGTAGGAGTGAGGATCCTATAACGGGCTCTAGGGACACATCGGGCTGTAAATCCTTCCTGCTTCCCCACGCCCACAGTGGGATGAGCACGGACATGCACCCTCCGAACTCCCGACAGGTCACCACGCTGCTTCTGTCAGAAACGTTTATTGCTTCACCCCTTTCGCTTCTGTTTCTTATTGTTTGAGGAACAATGTTTTTAAAGTGCAGAAGGTCCCTAATGAAAGGACTCCTTGGCAGAGCACATGCCCTGTAGTCACAGCTTGATGCCATTTTTTGGCCCAGGGAGAGCTGGAAATGGCAGAACTCACCAACAGTCCCAAGAAAAAATCCTCAAGCAGGCTTCAGAAAGACCTTACCCACATCCAGACAAACTGCATTCATGTATCTCCAGATTGATGGCATTTAATCTTTCCTCCCTAATGATCATTTCCCAGTTGTCTCTAAACTTAAACAAATAAATGAAATTTGATTCTTTTAACTGTTTCCTTCGGAACATGATTGGTAAAAAATATGTGCCAGTTAGCTGTAAAAATACCCTTTTGTGGTTTCTGTGCCAGATAAACCAAACACATTCAGGCTAATCAATGCACTGGAGCAAGACTGAAGTGGGGAAAAAAGGCCACGAGTGCTAACTATGTCCTTTCTGATTTCTCTAAGCAGGTGTTATTGAATTGCACATGCACCAGCACCCAGCACTGCAGCAGGGCTGGAAAAAAGTTGTGACTCACATCTCTGTGTTTGGGCTGTTCTGAGCTCAAATCCCAACAAGCAATGCAACCACTCATGGGTGCTAGCTCTAACATTTACTAAAACAGTGTCACCGCACTCACCCAGCTACACACAGAATCCCCAAAACCTGCAGCTCAACTCCTGGCTCTGCTGCGTTGTCCCCAAATTCCACTCCTCAAAGGAGGGACAATAGCACTTCTCTCTTTAAGACAGTTCTACGAGGATAAAGAAGTTCAAGATCCTGGTGAAGTGTTTGGTTGCCACAGCGATGGGGCTTTGTACATCCCCAAGAGATCATTCTTTCTGTCATGCGCAAGACAAAATATGTTGAGAGCCGCGGAACCACCCAGGAGGCCACAGCTGGTGAAGCGCTGCTGTATCGACCCGCTCACCTCAGGGCTGCCTGTGGTGCAGAGCCACGTAGCTGAGCGGCACGAGGCGCGGGGTCCTCCCCGCTTGCGGTGGCAGAGGCAGCATGAAGGTGACCCAAATGATGTTTGAGCTGGAGCCAGCCTGTGAATCAGAGGCGGCCCTTGAGCCCAGCAGGGATGTCAGCATTTGCTCCTGCCGTAGCTTCTCCCTTTCCTTTTCACGCCCTGCAGCTCCTCTGAATCAAAAGAAGGGAGAAAATACCACTGTGCCCATGGCAGGGACACAAGGCCCTGCTGTTGGCAAGGGAGATGAAGGGCTGGGGAAGTCACAGCAGGAGGATTCAACAGCGAGCAGGAGCAGAGCGTTGCAGCAGCCCCTTGCGAAGCCCCTCTGGAGGCACGTGGCCAGCCCCGCAGCCCGGGAGCCTGAGAGCCCCCCCGGACCCTCATCCCGCAGGGCAGGAAGAATGGGGCTGGGCAACACTCCACAGAGGAGTGCAAGCTAAAGCACCTTTCCATGCACCCTCTCAGACAACAGGAGCACTGACAGGTCTTAGAGCATGTGGGTTTTGTTTTAGGTTTTCTGGAGGTAAGCAACCACCCAAGAAGCAATACTAGAAAGATGTCACTTGGCTCCTGCAGCTCTGAGGACGTTATATCTGCTTAAACATATTCATGGCTGGCCAAGAAAGAAAGGATTTTCTTTTTTTCTTTCTTTTTTTTTATGTTGCTACTAGATATTGCACAATGCAGTGCTGAATTCCTTACTCTGGCTTTCTCTTTAAGTGACTCTTCCAGGCAACCTCCCAGAAAAAGGAAAGCTCATTTCTCAGATAAAATGCATGACCCACTCACGCCAGCCTACCCCATTTCGTACCGTATCCCCCTTAGTGCGAGACATTAAGGCAGGGACAGGCAAACCAGTCCAAGATTTATTCTGCTCTAATCATCCCAGGCTTCGAGAATCTCCTGGTGGATTTGAGCCTGTGTTCAGTAGCTCATTGACTGCTGTTTTAATACCAAAGCCTTTCCAACCCAGCTGCAGTAATTACCCCCACGGAGCATGAGGAATCTCAGTTATAAACTAGCTGGCAGTCTTGCAAGAATATGTCTCCTAGAGGACTTCAGGATTTTTCTTTCTAAGTTAACCCTGTTAAATCATTCCTAAGCTGTCTTCAAATAAAGAATGAACCTTCAGAGTAACCTTTGCTTTGAATACTCTTTTCCCTGTAAAAGTCAGCTGATCTTTGAAGCCTTCAAATATCTCAAAATTATTTAAATTAAATAATCTGTAATGTTCTCCCAGAATGATGCAAACTTTCAACAGGAAAGTTTAGGAGAGACATTAAGAGCTGTTCGACTCTAAGTCAAAGCTTAACACAGCTTGTGCAGAGAATATATATACTCAGCCAGGCAGGATACTTTCACTCAGCTTATATCAGAGAAGCTTTATTGCACAGTAAACACTACATCAAAGCCTTGGCCAGCAGATCCAGATTCAGCTCTTGGCATTCATGTTAGGCCAGATTTGGTGCAGGTCTACCCCTGGGTAGAAATGCCACTGAGCTGGGGAGCCTCTGCATTAGCTGTATAAGGCCAGTCTGGCTCAGAAGTGACTGTGACCCATTTGATGACAACCTAGAAGTAGCTGTGGAAAGGTGTGATGCCTGAAGGGCAAGCAGCCAAGCGACAAAAGCCATGACACAGCTGACTCCCTTGCTGCCACTCCAAGGGGAGAAGGGATGAGTGGGGAACACAAACTGTGTGATCATCTGAGTCCTTCAGCCCTGGAGGCAGCTCCTTCCAGGCAAGCACTGAAACCCACCAGCAAGAAAGTGGTGAGGCCACCCAAGTCTGTGTTGTTCTTTCTCTGCAGAAACAGAGCTCTTGGAGGCAAGCACTACTTAGAAACGGGCTCCAAAGGCCGGCCTCCTGGTGAGATGCAGGATGTAAAAGGCAACCGGCGCAGAACTTCCTTCAGCAGCGGTTCATACTAATAAGAACGTTTTTTAAGTTCTTTTTACCCTGAACAAGTGACTAGAAGTTAAACAGTGTGTCACCTAACCCCATTGCTGAGTCTAGCCCCTGCATGTAGAAAATTAACTAGAGTGGGAAAGACCCCTAAGCATCCAGGTCTGCCCTCAAGCACCTGGCAGGAGGTGGTGGGGGCTCCAGGGATGCCCATGGAGGGAGAGGCTGTGCAGCAGAGTTCCGCTGCCACGGGCACTCTTAAGAACGAGCTGGAGATAAGGCTGCTCCTAAATCCAGTCACAGTGAGTTTGGCTGTTTATGTTTTCAGTTTGTCATACAAAGAAATGGAAGCAATCTAAAATTGCTCTTTTCATATTTCTCCAAGTGAAAAAAGTTCTGTCTTTTTCAAAACATACCACTTAGTCACCGTCATAGGAAATTTACTCATAGCAAGGCCAGGTAATATTACCGTCTAAATCGAGAGGTAACGTTATTGTCTTTCCCAATACACTGTCTTCAGCTCAATCCCACAGCATCCTCCATGGGCACAGCTGCCCTCTATGAGTATGGGCAGACTCTCTGTGGACCTGTCCTTTTTTCCCTGTTGATGGACTTTGCAAAAATCATAAGTTTCTATGCTTTTTATAGACCAAATTCAGATCTGTTAGGAAGTCTGCAGATTTTTCCACAGCAACAGCACCTATCAAACTGCAGATAAGAGGGACGTAACACTGCAGTCTGGGTATTTTTATATCAGCTTTTTTTCATAAGATGGTTGTGCTTTAGGTCCATACAGCTCACATCCATTGACTGTGGGCTAACAGCACAGAAGGACTAAGAATGATGTGTAAAACCTGGCAGCTACTGTTTTTTTTTCTACCACATTTAAAAACAAGCATTAGAGCACAGAGAAAATTGAATCAAAATAAGGTAAAAACTATCTTTAAACTGGCAAAAGCTAACAAGAGGGCTGCAAAATTCATATTCCATCCTAAACTCTTTATCTTGTGTTGAAAGGCTTTCGTGTTGCATCTACAAGTGGCATTAAGCCTGATAAACCTGAACCGGAAACGGTATCACTGCATTTGTCCAAAAGCAGCTGGGCTAACCAAGTCAGAATCTGTCGTGCCACCCTAGGAAGGCAACAGACTCTGCCCCCACACTGTGCACTGTGAGACCAGGACAGCTTTTGTTCACCACGGAGGATGAAACCAAGGTAGCCCTGAGGCTCCTCACCCCATGGAAGCCCCACAGGCAGTGCCAGGGCTTGTGCTGCCCTCTCATCCCATCCTTGGCTTTCTGCAGGAACAGGTTTGCTCTTTTGCTCAGTGGAAGAGCCTCAGCCACTGCCAGAGACCTAGGGGCAAGGAGCAAGCTGTCACAGTGCAGCTCTGCTTGTGCCAGAGCCCCCTTCCACCCCACATGGCAATCTGATTTTGAATCTGGTTTTGAAATGTGTTGGGCTTCTTTGTTGTGTCATGTTAAATCTGAGCCCAGCCTGCTTAGCTGGTCGAGCCCTGGCCTCAGACCCACATTCACAGGCAGAAAAGGCAGATGAAAGGCAAGCGCAACTGGAGCAGGAGCAGAGCTCTGCTCAACCTGCTCTTGGTTTGGTTATGTACAAAAGCTGTATATGATCCAACCTGTCCTCTCCCAGGGGTTAAACAGGCAACAGGGACTCTCTGCAAGGGCTGTAGGTAAGGGATGGGCCCTGCAGGGTTAGACCATAGTTCCAGCTAGCATGGTTGTCATCCCCTGCCATCACCAGGGGGGATGTGGGAAGGAGTGGACCACACAGAGCTCCTGCTCCAGGACAGGCTCCCAGCCACCAGCTATCTGCCACTCGCACATGTCCTGAGCTGGAGACAGTGTCCCTTTATCTCAAGGGATTTCTCTTCCACCAGCAAGTCTAATCACCACTTGAGCACATGCAATCGCTACTGTCCCCACAGCAAGAAGCTCTGCAACTTGACTACTTAACTCATGGAGACCTACCTCCTTGGCCTGCCTTGAGCCTGCAGCCTGCTAATGCCAGCGCTGGGAGAGACGGGCAGCACATGGCCCTGCTTGCTTCTCCCATGAAGATAAAAGAGAAACCCAGGATAGCCAAATCCTGAGCTTACTGAAGAGCCTGAGTGTCAGCTGAACAATGCCAAGGAGGATACAAACCAAAAAGCAGTATCTCCATTGACATTCATGTTGACCTCCTCAGACTGTCTTTCCAGGTCCCAGTGCTGCTCATGTCAAAATGAAGAGCTGTTGTTCACACACCTTTCTCTCTCGGATTGTAGGGGAAATAATGCACATATCATAGACCACCACTGCAGGACAGGGCAGCACAGTATTCGTCTGCAGGGTCAGGGCCATCGGCTCCTGCTTGCAGGGACATTGAAGGGCTGCATGCTTCAGTTGTGATCAAGGAGAAATTTCAACATTTTAATAGAAAATGGCCTAGTAGCTCTCCTCAGCTGGAACACCACACGAGAAAGAATGAAGAACAAATAATAATGTATGGTTGATAGAAAAAGGTCCTGAAAGATGGGCAATCTCTCCTACTTTGTGGGGTGTCCAGCTGCAGTTACCAAAGCTCTGTAGCAGGCACTGCTGCTGAGACTGAACTAGAGAGGTAAATCACCAAATCAGCCCCATTCATAATCTTGGCCCTGCAGTCGCTTTTTGTCAAAGTCAGGAAGTTTTAATTCAACATGCCAAAAACCCCTTTTTATGTCAAAGAACGTCTGTCCTGACCTGGAGGGATGGTAGGAAGGGGAAAGATATTTTTAAACTAAAGAAATCCCAACAATTCAAAAATACCCCCTCATACACACAAAGGAAAATACCTTCTGCATGAACTGAGCAGTTCCTAAGAGACATCTTGGAGCAGCAAGGGAGCTGGGTAATCTTTAATAAGGGAATTCTTCAGAGACTGGAGCTTTTCTTTGGTTGCCAGCTGCCTCCTGGGGAGAGAAAACACTACAGAAATGAAATATGACCTTGCACAGTTGTGGCAGAATATTTCCAGTCCTTTCCCTTGCCCATGTGAAGAACCCTTCCTTGCGTAAGGAGCCCCATTTAACAGTTACCTGCATGCCAGTGCTTCATCACAGGTGACATCGCTGCAGTCTTTTACTTAACACACACAGACCTGGGAGCTCTAACAAAACTACTTATATTTTCCCCAAGACTTGAAGGATGTAACCAACCTATAGCTTTCACTCGGGGCATCAGAATTTCTTGCAAGTCTGAGCTCTGAGACAAGCCTCTGCTCTCTCTCCCCGCTCACCCACGGCGTGTCCTCCCAGAGGAAGCAATGGAGGGGGACAAAGGCATCACCCCAGCCGGTCCGTGCCCATGCCACCAAGCAAACCTCGGCACTGCGGCACACCCCTGCCCGCCGCCTGCCAGGGCAGCACGGGGACCCGATGTCCAGCCCCGGCATGGGCAGGAACCCCCACCAGCACCTCCCCACCCTTCCCCCTAGATGCAGTCATTTTCGACAACCTGGTTGTCTTGTTTTTTTTTACCCATCTTGTCTAAAATAAATAAAGGGGAAAAGCATTCCCCAAATAAAAATACCAACAACATCTGAGCTTCCCCACTTTAATCTGTACCCCTCCGCCACCCGATACGCCCCTGTTAGGACTGTGTCAGTGTGTGATTTCGTTAAATGAAGAGCTGATTGTAAAGTAATTACAACCTTCCCTGGGCTGCTGCGCTTTTCTCTGTTTGTTTTAATTTCAGTTTCCAGAAAAGGTGGGAAGCCCCTTTTTTGTTTCTGCCTTGCTCTGCTGTGGTGTGTTCGCTCCCAATCACAGATTATTTTCCCCCAGTGAAGGGAGGGCTGGATAACACCTGGGTGTAATTCGTGCCCCAGTCACATGTGATTTGGTACAGAACGAGTAAATGTGCCTGTAATTTCACCTTCATTGCCATGCAGCTGCCTACCGTCGGGACGGTGGCACCGTGATACCGTTACCTGTTTATCTCCTGGAGGTGCAAGTACTGCTGGCAAGCCCCTGCCCATCGCTGTTTATGTGCAAGGAGTTAATATCACAGCATTACAGTGCCCCTTGGTGAAACTGTAATTAGCCAACGGTTTTATTTCACTGCTTGTGAGCACTCCCTGACAGCACAGTCACTGGGTGCTTTCCAAACTGCTGCAGTTTCAGGCCCCAACCTGAAATTCTCATTTAGAGGAGGACATTTACTGCTGCTAATCCCTCAGCACGGCTGAGGCTTGCACGGGGAGTGCCAGGGCACAGGGCTGGACCGGGCAGGGTTGGCAGACGCCAGGGTGAGGTTCCCTGCTCCATCGCTGTGCGATGGCAGGCGCGGCGCCGGAGGGCTGCGGCGATGGCGGGGGGCTGAGCGGCCGGCGCGGGGGCTGCAGTGCCCTGGCAGAAAAGGTCCAAGCAGCCTGCTAACCTGGGAGCCGCAGGCACAGCGGCTCGACATCCAGCAGCACTGGTGCCAATGGGTGAGGGCTGCGGAAAGGGGGAGAGGCTGAACAGCAATGCCCTTTTTTACAGGGGAGCTATTTTAAACCATCTTCTTTGTGGGTAGCCCTTTTGGCTCCCAAGCCTGTCTGAGGCAGAGGTGTAGAAAACGTTGGAGGGCAGAACATCAGAGCGGCACTCCGGGAGGACAAAGACGGTCTGTCTGTGCCGGAGCACAGCCCTGCACAAGACTAAGAGGCACACTAACACTCGCTCATCTGAGACTAAGGGTACAAACACATCCAAGGCTTCTGTAGCTACCTCGGAGCTCCAGTTGTTTAGGTTTTTATTTGGGATTCTACTTTTTCCTCCAGCACCAGACATCCTTCTTCTTGCACAATCCCAATGCAAACCACAGAAAGCTACTTGGACCTGGGGGACACCAGCTCACCAGACCCTAATAAAACAGCACTGACTGCTCCAAACCACGGCTTTTAGGGCTACTCAGCTGTCTGACAGATGGGCAGAGTATAAGCTTCTAGGGAGAAGAGTTACCGGCAAGGAGAGCGTCACTAAATCTGCTGTGTACAGCAACAGGGAGGAGGAAAGGCAAGAGCAAGGCAGGGACCGACTGCGGACAGCCCTGAAGCCTCAGGGGCTGCCTAGTCTTAGTGCAGCACCTCTGCCTCCTTACCGGGGCTCATGCCACCAGCTGGGCACCTAAAAGCCCTGACCGGGGCCGGAGGTCTCTGCTGGCTGGAAGCAAGGGCTGGGAAGTTGGAGGGAAAGGGCAGATGTGAGCGCTTGAGGGGCAGCAGGGATGCAGCCCCACAGTGCTGCCCAGGGAGCCCAGTCCCCCTCTCCCAGGGGATGCCCATGCCAGTGAGACATCTGCTTCCCCGTGGCCACACTAGCTGCTGTATGCACTGATACAGGGCACAGGACCTCCACACGTGTTGTAGTCCAGCTTCAGCCACAGCCAACCTCATGGCGAGCTAATTCCCAGCTTGCAAAAGCCTGACAGATTGAGTTTGCTTTGAGCATTCACTCGCAGCAGTGACTTACATTTCCGGCATATGGGCAACGTTCCTGGCCGTCCCGATAAAATATGTCTATGCCTTCCCATCTTCAGCAGAGACTGAAGGCATTTTCAGTGTAAGGCAGAGCTGCAACAACTTCTGCCTAAACTAACATTTCATTTCCTTGCTGCAGCTCACTTCTATTGTCATCACTTTCATGCCTCTAATTAACTTGCATCTGTTTTGTGTTTGAAGTTTATAACACTTGCCCACTTTGGCTACAGTAGTTTATAACCCAACACTAAACATATGTTTATGTTTACTGCACACTAACTCTGAATCCTTTGACTTAGCGCTGTATCAGTTCATTACGCCATTAATGGAGAGCTTCTGAGACAGGACTGAAGCCTTTAATGGCAATAAATTGGGGAGTTGTCTGGAGACGGCTGAAGACAGGTGGCCAGTGAGGACACGCCTGGTCTGACGTCCAGAGGTGTTGAGCACTTGCCACCCTCTCTGTAACCACTGGGATTTTTAACACCTCTAAACATGAAACCACAACAGCTTTCAGCAAAATTGTCGTGTGGATCTCAAAGAAGAGACTTTAATCCTGTGCCATCTTGGCTCCAGAGGCCCACAGCAGGTCCTACCTAACTTGAAACTAAGTGTCCATTGACTTTACATTAGGGCTAATGAGACCTTTAAAAGGCTTACAGATGGCCAGGAGGGGGGGGGGGTTATATAATGTACCATATTACATATATGATGTATAGCATATTGCTCAGTAATACTGAACACCTGTCGTAGCCGTAAGGTAACAGGCTGGTGTCCTGGCACCAGCTGAGGTGAATATTAAGGTCCAGCTGGCCATTCAGACCAGTTTTACTTTCATTAGCATCAGTGGAGCTACTTCTGTTTTCCACCAGTCATGATAAATCGTGCCAATATCTGGGTGAAGTAAGCACAACGCCCTTTCATAGCCTGAGCCATTAAGGTGATGCCTAGATAAATGTGTTTATTTTTTGTACAGATAGCAGGATGTTCCTTAGAGCTAATAAGTATTTACTTTCTCTTGCATTGCTATTATCTCCCCCTCATTGAGAACTGTAATTGGCATCATTGATTGTTTGTGCAGTTTGCCTTCTAATTTTTTTTTGTGCACAGTTGACTGAAACTGTAATGTGCATTATGCCAATAAAGGAAAAGTTATGTTTGATTTCTGCCTTTACACTGTTTGGAATGATTTACCTGGGAGCTGTGCATAAGCTGTTCCTGTGACACACCACAATATTTTACACTGTACATCCAATTTAAAAGGGACAACCATACATTTTCCATCCAACAAAAATATCCTCCCTGCTAATATTATCACCAAACTCTTGAATTAGCTGCTCCTACTTCTCTCATGGTTACTTGATGGGGATAGACAGCGAAACCCTGAGGTTCTTGCTGGGGCAAGTTTCTATCATCAAACCACAGGGCGAGTGGCATGCAGCTGCAGCCTGGGGACCCAGAGACGAAAGGACCTTCCCCTTGCTCTCCCTCCACACAGGCACTGCTCTCAAGCGGCAGTTTCACACAGAACATCTTCTGCAAGTGTGAGCTCTCTTGCTGACAGTTAAAAAATGTCGCAAGAGTCTTTCTGTTATTGATTATGTACAGCGAGGGTTAAATAAAACCACAGCCATGACACATAAGGAAATGCCCACTCGTAGAGCCTGAGATGCGGAGATCAGTGTTGCCTTGCTGATGTCAGTGCCGCAAAGCTGGTTTGCAGCAACAGATATCTGACCAAGCATCTCCAGGACAGCAGTTCTTCCTGTGCAGGAGAGAACGTCAGTTCACGTCCATCTGCTGTCATCCATTTTTTTCAGCTAGCAACAGCTACACAAATAATAGATTTACAGCAAGTCAGCCTGGAAAGTAAAATACTTTGCACAGCTTTTCTTTTTTTTCTGGCTTCCATAGACCCACCTAGGTATGAGCACATACTGACAGAGTCACACTGTGAATAGCCTCTGCTTTCCAAACAGTCTCTCCAGGGAAAAGCCATCCCCAGCACGAGAGCCATTGCAGAAGGACTTCAGCACCCTCGGGGTGTGGCTGGAAGGGACGTCAGCTCCTTCAGCATCCCTCTGCAGAAAGGGCCATCACTAACCCCAGACCAGGCCAGCCACAGCATCCCCTAGCTGAGGACGATCCAACCCAGAGCAACTGAGCTTTGCTTCCCCTCTGTAGCTGGCTGCGTGTGCCTCACATCTGGACTGCTCTTCTGTAAGAAGCAAGCTGGAAGAGGTCACCCCAGTTTTTGCCACATTCACCTGCATTAATTCCTAATCTATCAGAAATCTAGAATAGGGAAAGACATCCTACTTCTTTCCTTTCACTTTTCTCTCATCTTGTTGGGTAGGAAATGCCCAGACTCTTCCCTAATTTGGCAGAAATTCAATTCACCTAGTCTCAAACCTTCAGAGCAGAAAAGAATCCATTAAGCTCATTTCCATTTGTCCTAGCAACGAAACAGTATATGGAGACATGAAGAAAATAATTTTGAACTACTTTTTCCATTATCTAGTTCTCACTTGCTGCCATTTCCCATTTGCCTAGCCTGGCTTCTTTATTCTCCTTGCATCCGGCCCATCGCAATTATCTCAATATCTAGGTAAAAGCATTAGGTTTTAAGATCTCAGGCTCCATTTTGACAAAGGCTTTGCAATCCGGAGACACTAAGGGGAGAGGTTTAAACTTCTGTCTGTTTGCCTTGAGGGAGAAAAGCAGAGAAATCAGAGAGAGGATTCAAAAGATGCTCGCGTGACAACATTGCGCACTCACTAGGCAGGGAAGTCTCAGGTAAGACTATTTGCTTGGGAGTCATCCCAGTCAGCAACTGGAACAGATTCTTGAAAATTCACTTTATTCACAGCAGGCTGGAAAGACTCCTTCAGATCCCTGCTTCCAGAGTGTCTGACTGCCTCTCTAGACCAGTGCCATCTGCAGCCACCATTTTTCAGACGAGAGTGAGGATGTGGCCTGTCCTCCGCACAGCTGAAGCAGGAGCTGAAGCACCAGCGCAGCGTCGCCCAGAGGGAGCAGAGAGATCCGGCGGAGGAGCAGCCCCATCCCTTCGTGGGGGTGAGCATCCCGCAGCACAGCCGGGGCAGGAAGGGTGGTACAACCACCGCCCGGTCCCCTGCAGTACCCCAGTCCTGGGGCCTCTGTCCCCAGGAGAGGGGCTGCAGGAGCTGCTGTGGCCTGGTCCCTGTGCTGGGCGCTGGCACTGACCTTTGCGGGGACAGTCGAGGGCGGCCGTGACTCATCAGCCTCCACTCCCCCACCAGTGGCTGGTGACTAATTGTGTTTATTCCCATTCTTCGTGTTTTGGGGAGAACAAACATAAACAGGCTTAGCAGTAATTGTTGCTATGTCTCTACTGTTTCCTCCTTTGGCCAAGTAGGGGTTTGCCCCCCACACACGTAGTTTTAGAACAGCGTTTTAAGTCTTTTATCTTATTTTTAAGAAATAGTGTGAACGTTTTGTGTCTGGTGGGAAAAGAAGGAAGGAAACTCCAAGGAGTCATTTCTGATTTGGCGCACACTCTGAGGAAAAGTTTCTGTAACCTGCCTACAGAAGAGGGCTGGTTTGTTCTGGGCAGCAAGCATTGCCACAACCCAAAGTGGATTGCTTCCTGATGCCCTGGAGAACTCCCCACTGGCTCTGGAAAGATCAGGTGTAAGGATGACATCCCTAAAGACATGGCCCAGAAGCACAGCGCCCTTGGAAAACGGGTCTCCTGGCAGGAACATCAAGTATCTCAAAGGCTGGTCTGGAGAACCAGCTGCTGTCACACATCCTTGCCTAGGAAGTACTTCTGTTATACCTATAGTCCCTTGCACACACTTGTATATATGCAGGTGTCATCGCACATAGATGCATTTAGTGGGAATCTGCAGCTCATGTCTGGAATGGACCTGAGAAGTCCTTGAGAGCTGCAGTCTTCTCCCTACCTGGAGAATGTGTAGATTGGCCAGAGGAAGCAGGGAGAAGAGCAAAGGTTGAGTGTGCAGTGAACTGGACAGAACACTCAGATAACTCAGGTTCTGTTGAATATATTTTCAATCATATAAAACCACACACAATTATAAAATGAATTCTATAGTACCAATACATAAATTAACTACATCATTCTAGCCTCAGCCAGAAGACTCAGACATTTTAGTTTGTAAGATTTATAAACTCATATTTTTACATATTTTAGAATATGTATAACCCAAATCTCAGCAAGTAGGATGCTTTCCTGAGAGATGGGAGACCTTTGGTCACGCTCTCACTTGCGCAAAACCCAGAGGACTGTTTAGTGGCAGTGACGGCGACAGTGCCCCGGCAAGGCAGCCCAGCCCAGGCTGGCCCTGAGCCTCTGCAGCCTGCCGCCAGGCGTTTAAAACCAGGTTGAAGCTCATCCCTGCTCTCTGCCTTCAAACTGGCCTGTTACAGGAGCTGAAATCTTGCTGCAAGAGCCCTCCCCGCGCTGGGCACCCAGTGGCTCCTACCACCGTGCAGCCGGCCTCGGGGATGGCTTTGCCCCTCTCTGGGAGCTGTGAGCTTTGGGGGGTGATGCCCACTGCTGCACCTGTGGAGCACCACGGACCATGAGGCCCAAACTCACCCGATGCACAGACGTTACATACACGTAACACAGCACCACCGAAGAGCTGTAGGTAATTGAGCTGAACCCCGCATGCTTCCTAACGCTGACTGCAGCCACCTCGTCAGACGCTTGCCCAGTGCAGCCATCCACAGGCTGCGACCAAAGCCAGTCCTTCATCCTCCGCATGGGTGCTGAAGGCTCGAAGCCAACTCATCCGTGCTGTATTGTAGTGCTGGGATGGGTTCCTTTGTTGCTTTTTCTGTTAATTTTGTACAGCATCCTGATAGTCCTGATAAAGCTGTCACCCTCTTTACACATCACATCACAAGCGGCTTGCTTATTACTACAGTTGTGACTATTTTCAGGGAAGAAAATAGATTTGGCATGCTCTGATCTTCCCTTTGTGCCAACCTCTTCGACTCTGGCCCAGGCAAAAACCCTCAGTGACATTCTCTGGCAGGACTCCACTGTCCTGTTCCGAAAACTAGAGTTTCATGGCAGTTACTCTCCAATTACTGCTATTCACCTGTACCAGCTTTTTAGAAAGCTATTGGAAAAAAAAACAAAAACCCCAAAAATCAAGAAAAAATGGGTTTAGTATCTATAAGTCCATCTGGGTAACTTATACTCACAGGAGGAAAATGGCTGGTTATGGAGGAAATCAGTGGGATAAGACACTTAAGTAAAGACTGGAAACTACACCTGTGTATTGTATTTCTGCTTCTTTTTCACTGAATCATTTAGGTAGCAGATCCCTGTAATCTTGCTGTTGGATGTTTCTGTCGAGCGGTGCTGGAACAAAAACCCACTGAAAGCATCCCCAGCTGTGACCAGGCAGACACCAGGCCCTCTGTCCCGCAGCAACGCTTTCCTCCAGAGCAGACAACTCAGGAATCCCAATACTGGCAACGACATACTTCAAAAATTTGTCACATGTAACGAAATACTCTGGAAACTATTTGCGAGCAAACAGTTCCCAGGGTATTTCATTACTCATTACAAATTTGCCAATTGCTCATGAATGATCAAATATTAATATGTAGATAGGGTACAGATCAGAAGAGATCCGTTGTTTCGATAGGAGATTGAGATTGGCCATGCCCGACGGGCTTCCGCTCGGCGCTGTGCTCGGGACTGTTACGTCATGCTCATCGATCGTCATTTAAAAACAGGAAATGTCATTGAATATTTGGCTACATATTGAAGATTACCTGGCCATTATAATCTGCTTGCTAAGACACTGATAGGAGAAAGTGGAATGCCTCCCACATGCGAGGAGACGCTCTGGGAGTACAAAGAGTTCCTGCAGGCCTCGGGCCGGCGGGCACCCTGGCTCCGGCAAGCACGCAGCCCCAAGGTGGAGCAGGCTGGTTTTCTGATACCGTGTACATAACACTCCACCCAAGCCTCCTTGTGCAAATAGAAAATAAAGCCAAATTATGCCAGTAAAGAGTGGATTACACTGGTCACCGGGAGTGCTTGTGTGTGTTCAGCCATAGTCTACGATAAGGTGCTTGCCATAAAACGTCTCTTGGAGGCAGCTCTCCTGGAAGCTGCAAGATGCCAGTGGAACCACCAGCATTTTGCTTCACCCAGTGGGGACAGCAAGGGGGGGCTGAGCAATGGGTCAGAGCCCCTCGGGCAGGCAGAAGTCCCTGGAGCTGAGGGGGGTCCCTCTCTCCTGCAGGAGAAAAACAGGACCATTGATTGCCACCAGCAGATATAAGGGGACGAAGTTCGTTTCAGAGTGACAACCTTTCTACAGACAGAACTGTCCTGTAGTCAGCACAGCACAGCAGTAACTGGGACACAGATAACAGCGTATAATGAAGGCAGAGATTACAGAACAGCACAACCAATCCATCCTGCAGCAAAAAGCTGCTGTAAAGCAGTTATAATGCCAGCCTGCAAAAACAATTAGAAATGTAATGCTTTGGTATAGGATGCTTTCGAGAACAAAAACTTTTGGCAAGTTTCATTGGCATTATAATAAATTAAAAAAGTCTGAGCAGATCCCAGATCTGGTCCGTTTCTTACAAACAAGAAGAATTTATTTCTGTCACCCACTGATGCAGAAAAAAGTATTGTTAGCTTCCAATATGAAAGCTACATGAAAAATCACTACCAGGAGAGTTGGTTTTATGCTTTCTATTTATGAAGAGGAAGAACCCAGCATTTGGACCTGTCCCATCATCCTGAGGTGAGGCTGCTCGTCGGTGGAAGCTGGCAGAGATGCTCGCCCAGCCGGGAGCCCATCGTGGGGGGACCACGCTCCCGTCCACTCCCCCACCAGTGAGCAGGCAGGTGGAACTGGGTTGGGACAAACACAGTTGTGGCCGTCCCTTACAGTCCCCTGAGGGAAAAAAAAATCAAATAAGGGAAAGGTTATTGCAGACTGATAACAGCTAGGGTGGCTGGGAATGGTACCTGTTGCCAGGGAGAGTTTGCTCCAGCACAGGCAGGGGCCCCCGTGCCTCCTGCCCCGCGGGGAGAGGTCGGGGACAGGCATCCACGGCAGGAGGGAGCCGGAGAGGAGCACCGCTGCTAGATGAGGAGCTGAGGAGAGATTGCAGCCAGCCAGACTGCGGGCCCAGGTGGTCAGGGAGTGAGATTTGAGGAGGGGGGGTTGTGGGAAAACCATTGCATGCATTCATGAAATTAAAATATTGATCACCAGGCATGTGCACAAAGGAGCTGAATTATGGCTGAACACGCAGCTTTGGGCACTTGGTAGCCTTCGAGAGAGAGTCTTCTGCAGGCTTAGCAATCAAGTTGTGATTTCTTGTGTGCAGAATAATAAAAGGCCATAGGTGACATGCAGAAGACATGGAAAAGAGCAATCCTTGCAGCAGCGAGACAGTTGCAGAAGTATCTGCGCTTCTGCACTTGCTGCTTTACGCTGCTCTCGCTTGTGCATGAGCACGCTCAGGAGAGAGAACAGGGCTGGAAGGGTGGGAGGATGGAAACTCATCACCCCACCGGATGGAAATGTGTCACGTAAAGCCACAGCTTGGCTGGGGGCTCACGTGCCAGTGACGTGCCCACAGGCACAGGGCAGAGATGGTATGGATTTTCTGGGGGGGCATCGCTTTGGGTTGTGGAAACCAAACCAGGTTTGACTTCAGAACCTTTATAACTCACCCTCTTCCACGCACAGTCTCAGCATGAAGTGGAGGCAGCCCAGCACGCCATGAGCACAGCCAGCCCCCCTTCACACTGTCAGGGTGCTCCTCCCCAAACAGCCTGCACAAAGAACCCAGGACAAGGCTCCGGAGCCAGGCAAGAGGCTGTCCCTGATAAACACACATCCATGCTAACTTTCACCCCGAATTGTCTCCAGCGTGGGCCTTCGCTCCCCCATCGCCTATTCCAGCCAGGGCAGCCAGGCCACCGCTGTGGGGACAATACCAACCCGATGGCCACCGGTAGTGTGCTTGAACGCCGGCTTCGTGGAATTAAAACTCAGCCCACCCCATCCCCCCCCCCAGGCTTTGACAAAGCAGGAGGGACCCCCTGGAGCCTGCTTCAGCCCCCAGCAACTGGCCCGCTACAACTGCAGGTGCCCAGCATGGAACTTGGCAAAACCCTGCCAGCCGCCGTGACAAAACACCTGCTGCGGGACCGGAGTGAATTATGCACATCCTCGAGGATTTGCAGGATAGAGGCCTTAGTTCACTGCGTTCAAATACCAGAACAATATAAAACACCTCTGTCTCTGGAACCCACTGCACTTCATAAAAATGCTGGGGACTCTACTGGAGCTAAGCCATTGTTGATAGCTGTAAAAAATTGGTTAATAAATCTTCTTCCACTGATGAAATAGCTGCTTCACAGCCAGAACTAAACAAATTGAGCATTTCAAAGCAACCTGCTTGACACAAGCCCTGATTTGCACACAAATGCAAGCATCCGCACCGCCCAGCCTGGGCAGGACCCTGAGCCCACGCTGTTCGTCCCTCCCCGCGGTCACAGCTGAGTGCCAGGAGGAGACTGACTGCCGCAATATTTCCCACCCGAGTGACAGGAGGGGGATCCATCTCGGCAACTCGCAGGCCGTTGGGGTGAAACGATCCCAAAAGCAGAGACCAGCCCGGCGTGCGGAGGCCACACTGGCTGCCCACACCAGCACTGCCGGGCTGGCGGTCCCCCGCCACCTGGACCCTCTGCCGCAGGCAGACGCTGGATCTCCATCATGATGCAGGTTTTATCTTTTTCTGTTGCCCTCCTTTTAAAAACTGAGTTGTCATTAAAAGAAAGGCAAGTGCTCATCTCCCTGCTGCTCCATGAACAGTGTTTGGAAAGTTTAATCTAACAGGTGAAAAAGCAGCTAAACAAGAGGCTCCATTCTCCGTAAGCTCTCTCAAGTCCATATTTCTTCAACGCAGCCGACAGCCAAGATGAAGGAAATAATACACTTCCCTAGCTTTTCCCAACTGCACGGCCACTGATATATTATAATCACGTGATAACTAGAAAAAGATTTAACATTCCAGTTATAATAAAAACTTCTAAAAAAAGAAAGTGTTACCCAAAATTCACGCCAGCATCTTTTTTTACAAAGTCAGGGCTGACTTCTTCTCTTCCCTCCTGCCAACAGGGAAGAGAGCAGGGCTGGGCTGTGGGGCAGGACCTGCTTTCAGGCCAAAATATTCATTGAGACGTTGCATCTAAATATTGATGTTTCAACAGAACTCAGCATTTGCGTAGCCAAATAGGTAGCCATATCTTCACTGGATGTTATATATGTGCCTAGAGAATCACACTGGGGAAGAAAAAGCACATTTTTAGGGCCTTGTAGCAACCACTGATGGCTTGGAAACAGTGGTGAGCAAATCCTGTATTTTTCAAAGCCATTTGATTTGGGGCTCGGATTTCCTGATAATGTGTTAGGGTTTGGGTCTGCGAGACAGGTGTTTGGCATTTCGAACTCCGTGCTCCCTTTAGGAGACGTCAAACCAAGCATTAAACTCCTACGGTCTTCAAAGTTCAAGTCGAGGTGGTTTTTGTTTTGCTTTTCCCCCTGAAGGTCAGTTCAGGATTGAATCCTTTTGTCAAGGTTGGCTGGAGAGCAGAAGGTCCTGTTAATCTGCAGGCACTGCAGCTCCCTCCTGGCTTCCTTCCCTCGCAGTTTGTTTTACTTCAGGATTCACCCCCTGGGACTGTCAAGGCTGCAGACGAGGGTTAGAGGTGAAACAAAGAAAATGAGGTCGGTTGTTTATTTAGAGGGAGCCAGAATTCATAACGCTGGAGACATGGGCCCCTCCCAAGAGATAACCGTAATTTTACAGCACCTCTCCATGACATTTTTTTTCCAGAAATAAAATACAGTGACAGAGGCAAAACATTTCCTCGAGTAGCTCCTCGAACCAAAACAAGAAGCAGTTTTTTCCCTGCGAAGTGACCAGCCACTGGAACAAAACAAACACGCTTCCATTGATCTCCACGTGGGAAAGCATCTGAAAAAAGAAATAAAGACAACTTTGCCTCCTTCAGAGACCTTCTTTTATTCACTCCACTTGTACCTTACTGTGGAGGTCTTTTTTTTACCACAGATCTTTTTTCCTTGGGAGATAATCTTCTTATCACCCTCCTTTCCATTGAGAAGGCCAAATTTCGCTGTCATTTATTTGCTGCGGCACCCCACCGACCGGGAGCTAACAGGCACATCCATCCCACACGTGCAGCCTGACGATGTCTTTTCCCGGTTCATACCTTGTTTTAAGGATCACGACAGCAGCAAGGTAAGGTGCAAATGCATCCATTGCACCCAAGGGAAAACCTTGCTCTTCCCCGGGGCTTTTCCAGGTGTTTGCCCTCCAGGGCAGTATCCACTTGCAACGAGAGCGCTGGATTTACAACAGAGCAAGTGGTTGTACAACAACAAAAAGTGAATTCCAGGGTCCTGATACGAGCAGGTAAGCATCCTGCGACCAGAGCCTGGCCAGTCACCCGACCACCAATCCGGGGTGAATCTGCTGGTGTCAGTGGCTTTACACTAAACACACAGTGGGGTGAAAAATGAGAGTCGCAGCCCCCCTGAGGCAGCCCAGCTCCAGCTCTCCGCTACCAGCAGCGGCTGCTTACTTTCAAGCTCTCCGCACAGCCTGTAATCACCCAATATTGAAACCAGATTTACAAGCTCTTTAGAGGAGAAGTTTGTGATTTCCAAAGCAGACGCATTTGGTATTTCAGAAAAAGGTCAGGCCCCCTGTGGAGTAAGGGGGTTTTAATAGAATCAGTTCAGCAGGAGTTAAGAGGAGACATACCAACCCAGCGGCTCTCAAAGCCCGGAGAAGCAGAGACGTAAGAAAAGCCACAACCGTTACTGTTTTGAGGAAAGGATCAGGGAAAGAGAGAGGCACGAGGGAAGCTAAATTACATCTTGGACATTTGATTTCATTTACTCCGATCTGAGAGACTTTTTCAGTTAGAAATAGAGAGGGTTGTCCTTCTTACGCTCCAGGGCTTGCAGCGGTTTCAAAGAAAGGAGTGTTTGTTATTGTCTGCAGGGGAAATCTGAGAGTGCGTAACACAATGACAAGTCCAGGCTCCTAAATCAAACGCATTTTAAAAGAGTAGCCACCGCTCATCACCTCCCCTCCCCACCTCCCGCCTCTGGTCAGGCTCTTCAGCCACTGATGCTTGTCCCCTGCCCGGCTGGGTCGCACGCAGTGGGTGCCTGCCACTGCCTTCTTCCACACCGGTACGGCACCCAGCAGCTGGGAAGCCCATGGAACATCGCTAAGGTCCCTCCCCGTCACAGAAATACAGGGTTTCTAAAATGGGCAACGGACAGCTGGTGCTGCTGAGGTCTGCAGGTAATACAAGCAGCCACTGCAGAAATGCTGACTAGCGATGCAGATAGCTACTGCTCGCTCTGACACCCTTTGGGCTCTGCAGTCGGTAGTTTCGGTGAAAAGATCTGGGGCTTGTTCCATAACCCGCATAGCTACTGCCAGACAGACACTAAAGCTCATAGCATAGTTTCCTAAATATCTGGATTTTAAAATAAATTGGAAATCCAGATTTCATCCTCAGAAGACTCACAGCCTAGAAACTTCTAGGCCTTATCAGCTACCACCCTTCACCTACACACACCATGCAACAGCACAGCCCCAGGAGAGGGCAGCCGCCCACCCGAGCGCCAGCCCCAGTGGCCCCACGGCCCAGCTCCCAGGACTGCAGGGGAAGGCAAACAGTCCCTTTTCTTCTTTAAAACATCTCCACAGCAAGGGGCCAATTAGAGCATCCTGGTCTTACTAGCCTTTTAATGGCAAGCATAAATAGGCCCTTATGCATTCAAGCCAGCAGCAAATGAGTGGTGAAGGTCACAGGACGTTCCAATGACTATACAACACACACGCTCCCCGAGATTTCTGGAGAAAGCACTTGAAAGGTTTAGCCACCAGATCTTCTAACTTGCCTAGTCATCCTAACTACTGGTGCAGCTACGCTCCACAGACAGTATTTCAGGTTTGTCTCTTTCAGCACCAAGCTCCCAGCCAGTCATTCCCAAAAATAATACACTTGGCAGCACAGGCATCTGCCCTAGACTTCCAGATCAGTGCAAAGGAAGGGCAGAGCTCCTGTAGGAAAGCAGCGCTTTGAAAGGTCAGCCAGAAGACCACAGGCCAGATTCCAACAGCAGTTACAGCCACACAATTTCTTCAACTTTCACAGCAGAAAAAGGTAGAAATTGGAGAACACAGTTCTCCGCACTAAAAGTGACTCTCCAGGCACTTCCAGGAAGAAAGAAGAGTCAGCAGCTTGAGGTACAGAGTGATGAAACTAATCCTTCTGAACTACACATTCATACTGCAAAGGTGGGCATGGTGGGACCTTGGCACCCCCAAGGCTCCTGCCGCACTCAGCCAGTACAGAGTGTTTACGGGTAAGTTTGCAATATCAATGCCTCTGCTTGCACAGGCGCGTGACCAACTTCTCTCCAACAAGCCTAACGCGTGGTTTAAGCACAGTTTCAGGAGCGCCAGCTGGTGACCGAGGGGCACATTTCCCTTCCTCACTACACCCCTCTGCGGTTCAGGCTGCCCGCCCCAGAGCCATCTACCACGGTAAGCAGTACGCAGGGCCAGAGCACTGCCCTTTGTGCCATCCCCTTCTCACTGGTGGCAACCGCAGGGGCTCAACTTCACAACCGGAACAGGAGGCAGCAGAAGCATTCCTAAAGCTGTTTAAAACATTGATGAATACTAGATTCGTGCCAAGTTTTATCTCCTGCAGCAGCACTCTGGACCCTTCTTTCACCATGATGTGGCATCTGCCTTTTAAGCAAGTCTACATTAATTACTGCAACAAAGTCTAATAAAGCAAGAAAAATAAACACAGTAAGCTCCTTGGATAATCCAGAGCATTTGTTTTTAGTAACCAGGCACTGAATAAGTAAAGTGACCAAGTGAAGCCAACTAGCTGAAGGAGTAAGAAACAACTAAGTGCACTGGCAGGGAAGAAAAGCCACCTATGCGAGAACAGCATAAAGCAGGAGCCAGAGATTAAAGTGAGTACTGTTGGTTCTTCAGTCCCACACAAAAGTAGCAGCACGTGATACTGAGTTACACTGTAAGAGAGCAAGGCAGATGTTTTCCACCGCGGCCAGAGGGGTTATCAACAGAAAGCAGAATATGCATTGTGGTTTGGGGGTTTCTGTCACCGTTTCCCCCTCCCCTCAAAATACATGAGAGTAAAAGGTACAAAAGGAAAAAAGATCACAGAAAACAGGGTGAGACAAGGGAGGAAAGTCAGCCACAAATAATTAGGAGCCACTTTCTGACATGTTTTGCACAGAAAGAGGAAGCACTTCATTAACACAGAAGAAATAGTTACCACACAAAGCTGCAGAAGAATTCAGCCAGGTTATGAGCAAAATGCAGTAACCAAGAATTGAAGATGTGGGTTCACTGCTACTTACAGTATTAGACAATAAAGCTGACACCTTCATTCTGGAATAATCACCTAATTTCCCTCACGGAATAGGAAAATGGACTCTTGCTTTCAGAATCTAATTGTCATGCACGGCCTTACTATGCATACTACCCCGATTTGTTTCCTGCCACCCCCCCAAAAATAGAATCATTTTGCAAAACAAAAAGTCACAAGCAAGTTTCACACAAAATATATATATTTAAAAAAAATCTTTACAATAAGTCAGGAAACATAGGAGCTTGCATACAGTTTATTATAACAACTTAGTTCTCAGCTCCCTACAGTTCAGATAACCCTGGTGACAGTGTTTACAACTTCTATTTTCTGCTTTCATAACTTTAAAGCAAACAATACATTTGAGTGTATTTTACTCTGTGCAAATAAGACAACTTTTGGAATCCTTCAGAAGAAATATCCAAGATTCTGTCTGCAGAGGTCCTTTGTTTCTCAAAGATGATTTATGAGAGTTTTTGTTTTAAGATAAAGTGCTCCTGTCCAGCAGAACTCAAAGGCCTTCAAGAGTTCAGAGAGTAAGTTTAGCTCAGATTAAAAAATAATTGGTCATACAAATTCCAGCTTCCCATGTCCGCTGTACATTCCCCAGTGGACTAGTGAAAGAATTTTATCATTGCTGAGGTCTGAATGTCTCATTTTCTCACAGGTCATGCAACAGTTCTCATGACCAGTCACAGGCACCATGCATTCCAAGTCCAATTTTGCCACCTGCCCTTTTTTCGAATGATGTCCATGAAAACTATAGTGCAAACGAGAAAGCATTTGTTGTCGTTGATCTTGCAGTCTCTTATTTTCACTCCTGAGCATCCGCAAGGCCAGCATGATAAGGAGCACCAAGATTAGCCCACCAGCTATAGGAACAGCTATTACAGCTGCCCTGAACCATAACTCTTTCGAAGAGGTCAATTCCTGCACCTTGGTGATGAGATTCCTGCTGCTGTCATGTTGATATCTGCTCCCTTGTCCTGCAAAGGGGAAGATGTGAACATTATTTCAGTATCAACAACTGGTTTATATATAAGCAACTCCCATAAACGCCACACTGACAAGTTTAAGGAGCTACAGCTACGCACTCTGCAGTATCTACAGAAAACACTCCTACAGACAAAAAAAATTAGTTTCTAAGGCTATTTCTAACACTGAAGTTCTTACCCTGATAGCAGATTTAACTAGGAACGCCACTGCCATTGCTTCTTAGAAGCGACGCCAAGTTGGCAAGACAGACCTCTAATATTAATACAGACAAAAAAGCTACTCAGCCAAGATGCTCCCCTGCACCCAGCCACCCACTTCTCCCTCTGTTATCGCCACTTGCACTAACAACTAAATCAATAGCAAGGCATACAAGGTTTTGACTGTCACCAGTCTGATGGCCAGAAGAGAGAATTCACCAACACTTCCTTGCCCTACCTGAACTATCGCCCCTGGAAGGAGACAAAACATCATGTAGTCCTCTGTAATTGCACATATCTTCATGACAGCATTCCAATGTGGACATGGTGGTGGTGCCAGAGTGGTTTTGTGCTTGTTTGGCTTGGCAGATATCAGCTGTGCTGGCGATAGAGTCCAAGCAGCCATGAGTAAGAGGGGAATGTGTATTCTGAGGATCAAGCAGTCTGGAGAAGCAGGCGCTCAGCTCAGATTTGCACATATAGCCAGTTGCAACACAGTGTGCAGCATCACAGTAGCATCTGATTTCACCTGAAAAACAAAAATCGTGCAAGAAAGGTAAGAATCTAGTCCTTTAACAACACCTCACTGGGTATTCTTATTAGCCACAAGCATCACACAACCGAACTCAGTGTCAGTTTTGGGGCACTCCTCTGGACTGTAAATCCATGAGAGCAGGGTTTTTTCCTTCCCATCACTCTACAGTGCCTACCTCATTGTAACCTTAATTCCTGCAAATGCCTTGGGGCATTTGTTTTAATTACTAGTACTACAGCCCTTTGAATTAAAGCAAGAACATTTCACCAAAACAGGGATTGGGGGAGGGCGAGGAAGGTCACAGTGGCTTTTTTCCAAGGTAAATTACTAACAAGACCATTTTATTGCTACTTCCACTTGCTGTCAGCAGTTGCATTAAACCACATTTCAAGTGAAATCCCACTTTTAAAAGCAATACACACCTTCAGCCCTATAAGGAAGTCACATCTATGTTTTAAACCATTACTACAGGAACAGCATTCTATTTTTATAAAGGTAATGCTTCTTTTAACAGGGCATAAGCACACAACAAAAATATTAGGTTTAAATATTTGTGTGACAAATAAAAATCAGAATTGCCGAATTGTTTACTACCTCTCAGTACTGTGCCAAAATTTAAAAGGTTTAACTAACACCTTATAAAGCTATTAGCTAGACCCATTACCATCTAAGTCTCCCAGTCAGGAAGGTTTTTACTGTGTGAAACTGGGCAACTATTTGTAATTTCTCCAGAAAGAGAGAAATTCTTTAGGTAGCCATTCATGCAAAAAGGCTTTTTTCTCAGTATTATAAAACAGAAACGGTGCCGTTTATAATTAATCTGCTCGCCAGAGTCCATGTCTCCCAACTCAAATGTGAATTTATTAAAAAGGGCAAAGTTGTGAGGCTAAAAGCTCCCCCTTGCCCCTCCCCAATTTCACATGCAATCCAACATGTGGTCAAAAGGGGAAACACTTAGACTGAAAATCCTCTACCGGCTCTATGAAAAAATCTCTCAGGAAACCTCAAAAATTTCTGAAGGAAGCGATAAAAAGTTCCCTTCATAAAACTCTTCATTTTGTGCTCTCCAAACTGCTCTGGTACGAATTATATGTACTGTGCTGCAGGGAAAATGTACTCTCTCTAGGCAAGTTGCAACTCAAACGTAATTCAACGTGCTACTCATCCAAGGTTTAGGAGGAAGCCAGATTTTGGAGCCATCCTTAGAACAGTGGACTTAAAACTACAACTAATGTGCCTGATGTACTTGCCGTCATAGTGGCACTAAGGCTTTCAAAGTCAACTGAATTGTCAGGTGTCTTCCTTCTACAGTCTGCACCTCAAAAATCAATGTATAGGCTTCCCTGCTGTCACCTCTTCTGATGACGATTCCTACCACCCCATACCTAAAAAGTATTCTGAAAGATGTTAAAAATTATCCCAACCAAGTTAGCTTCCCCTCCTCAGCCTACCTTAATACTTTCCCCAAAATGCCACTGCAGGCTCCAGGCCTTGAAGTTCCTGCTGCTCTTTAATAACTCTGCTTAATAGAAGCCAAATGATGGAGTGTCTCACTGTCTCCAGTTCAACTCCCTCGGGCTTTTAGACCAAGTAACCCAATTTCTCGTGAATTCACACACACTGTCATCCAGCGTGGCATGGAAAAAAGACTCAATCATTTTCTAAGCATTCTATGTGAGGTCTTCCCTCTACACTCTCTGAAAAAAATGATTTTCAGCATTTTCTCACTGCGTGACAAGTTAAAAATACGACGCAAACAAGGAACAGCACCAGAGCTGACAGTCCTTTCAAGAGTCTCTCTGCAGAGCACGGGAAGAAAGTGAAAGAACACACATACTTCAACTGTTTATACAATCATGCTTAAAATCCTACGTTTTATTGACCTAAGACAATCCTATAAACAAAATCTGGCAGGCTAGTCATCAGGTTAATTCAACCGCTTTTTAATTAAAGCCACGTTTTCGGTGAAACAGAATGGACTTTGTATTACTGTATTAAAACTGTATTTCTGTCAATTCATAAAGTTTCTTCCTGTGCTATGCAAAAGGCCAGAAAGGGTATTTAGTATTTTGAAACAGTGAACAATGCCCTTCTGTTCCCTCCTCTTTCTTGTTACTGTATGTAGCTATTAAAGAAAAATGTCTGCTTTTAGTCAAGATGGCTACAGGAGAGACTGCAGGCTTCTCTTAAAGCTTTTGAAGTCAGCAGCAGCCAGAAGTCTGTGATCCCCTAATTATATCATTATCAGGCACATAGTTTCAGTATCTGCGACTTCACATCACTCAGTCACTCCCTGTTCTGCCCGCTTTGATGGGGCCAGCGGGCTCCCCCCTGCACGCTGCAAGGGCTGTTATTTAGGGTTAATTACAGCCTTCCTTCCAAAATAAATAAATACCGCCGCCCATCACCCCCGCGCTAACTCAACCCCTCGCCCCGGAGCGGGGCGGTTACCGCCAGCCTGAGGGCGGCCCCTGCCCCGGGAGGGCGCTCCCCGGCCCCGGCCCCGCGGCGGGCAGCGACGGG
>Ga0181612_145025_pt1 | contig 28097 bp, 14 predicted proteins | sample HoacroProtozoa21_FD_119630 | JGI IMG/M metagenome (GOLD analysis project Ga0181612, IMG submission 119630) | Hoatzin crop microbial communities from Cojedes, Venezuel. Combined Assembly of Gp0051906, Gp0051904, Gp0051908 | reverse complement strand
GCATTTTGACTAACCAAAACCATACTGCACATGAACACACTTTACCCCATCCCTGCTCAGGTTCAGCACAGTTTCAGTCAGGCAACCTCAACCCTCCTTCCTCTGTCTACCCTCAGAAACCCCCCTGTCCTACACCCAACGCCATGCAGAAACTCAGTTCTGAGTATGCTATAACCAATGCACTATCCTTCCTCTTCCTCCCAGACATGGTCTTTAGGGGAAAAGGCAGCAGGGAGGAGCCTTGCAGACTTAAGGCAGCACAGGAGCTGCACAATGCAATCCAACTGTTTATTGCCTTCTACAGTTTCCCCCCTTAACACTCTCTTCTACCCCCTTGCCAACTGGCTGTACCCTCCACCTCCCTCAGTCTTGTCTTCTGTCTTCCTTCTTTTTCTGTTCCTCTTAACAGGATGAAATGAGTGATACCATGGCATTAGCATGACACTGCCACTACCACATCAGCTGCTCCGTTTGTCTTCCTAGAACTTTCCCCCCCTTTTCATCCATCCCATCCACCTAATACTTTGGGCAGAGATTGTCTCTCCTTCTGGGTTTGCTCAACACGCACCTCACTTAATCCTTACTCCCGTGTTTCCTCTGTAAAACCCCAATAGTAAGCACAATTAATACAAAATAAAACCTGCAGCTTATTTCAGCTGGGTTTGTGACTTTTCAACTGGATTGAAAAATTCTGATTAAAACTATGAACAATGCTTTTCCTACCAAGAGAGCAGTTACTCTGCATCCTCCCATCTGTTGAGCAGCGGAGCATGGTGCCCACCACACGGCCTCCTACTACGATGACACGTACATCCATGCCATGGGACTCTTTAACGTATTTTTGAAATAAGTATGGGGCATCATGACGGATCAAATGGCTTAGGTCTGCCAAATGGTGCTTGTCTCGTGCCAGGAACACAGCTTTACCTGTATGAAGAAAAGAACATTGGAAGATTGGAAGAAGCTAGTGATATGAGCTGCACCAATGATTCAGCACATAAAAGTAAATGCTGCCCATTCTCACAGGCCCCATCTGTGACTTATACCCATCTACAAATTCTTCTGTGGACACCAGTGTTCCACTGCTTCAGTGCTTCCAAGTGTTCAAGAACTGACAGAGTGGAGGAGCTGGGGCGGGGGGGAGGGGGGAAGAAAGAAAAAGAACCTAAAATCTTTATCTAAAGGAAGCGGTCTTGTAATTTCAACTCCTTTTGGTACAAGTTCTGAATGAGAGAATAAAGGAAGAAATACTTGAAGAGCAGCAGACATTTAATTAACAACACAGTTTTGTTTATGCAAGAGGACTGGACCCGCAGCCTACAGCTTTGTCACAGAGGAACCGGTGACACGAAACTGCTGCACACCAGGCAGCTAAGAACTCTAAAGTTGCTAGTGTGCCGCTGCAGAACCAACCGCTTCTCTGTTGGGCAGCTGCCGAGAGCTGCTCATCCCAACACTCACAAGGGCTCACAACTCCAGGATAGGGCTTTGCAGTGGAACAATGACGTTCAGAGGAAAACACCAGACTCCACAGTATCCACGACAATTCAGCAGAAGGTTCCACAAGGCAAAATGAATGGAATGTACCACAATTTTGAAAAAAAAATCCTTAGAAATCACTAGTTTTTCTGCAAGGAAACAGCTCAAGGACTTGTTTTGTTTACCCTAAAACATGTCATTCCATTCCCCTTCATTTCTAGAGCACACTAAAGACTTGTTCTTTCCAATTGTACTAATACTGATGAAAGTCACTCCTGAAACAGATTCCATCACTTCCCATCTCATTTCTAGTCTCACAAGATGGCATCTCTTTCCATCTTTAGCTACATTTCCCAAGTCCTTTTCCCCTTTCTTAAGGACTCTTCTATGTGTCACACTAGATTTCTGTTTTGCAATAAGGCTGCACAAATTTTTGTTCGTGGTAGAACTGTCACTCAGTTATGCTACAATGTTAACAGAGTACAAAAGTCAATTAATAAACTGCCTATCTTACTAAGGGAACAGAAATGCAGCAGTAGCAGAACCAGGGGAAATAACATGTGAAGAATTCCCCCATGTGCCCCAAAGCCCAACTGGAGCAGCCCCTGCTTCATTAGGATTTAAGGTCTCCATAACACAGAACATTACTTCAGGAACATGGAATTTCTCATCACAAACAGAGAATCAGAATGTAGGCTTAAAAATCATGACAAGACAGCAAAAGCCTCTACGTGCTTTCTCCCACTACCAACTTCAGATCTCCTACAGGCACTCATAATCCTACTGTACTCCTAAAATGGGATAGGGAGAGTGATGTCTTGGGAGGGGAACTACTTAGCTCTCAGGAATTATGCAGCATCACGACATCCTGGCAAAAATAAGACTGGCCCATTTATTGCAGCAGCAAACTACACAGAAAACAGGCCTAGTAGAGTATGACTTTTATTCATCAGCCAGTACCTATGACCATGTTTGCCTGTTTTTTTAAAATACAATTCGCAAATGGCTGCTCTTCAATTAATTTGAACAAGTTTCCCCAACTCTCTTAATGTGAAAGGATATGGACTGTGCATAAGTTTCCATGAAAGTGCCTGGAATTTTAAGTGCTCTAAAGCAAAACTTGTAAACAGACATTTACATGGATTCTAGCTAAAAAATGGAGAAGAAAGTCAATAGCTGCAAACTCTATAATTATTTAGTAGATCTTAACAAGAGGCAGTGTCAAGTCAAATCCACTGGCTCAGACACTCCACAGTTGTCAAATTCAGCTTGCTGCAAACTCCAACTTGGCTTCACAGCTCCACAAGCACTTTAAAACCATATAAACAGGTATTACGGCCAACAGAAGCAGGCCTGAGCTTCCTCTGCCCCAGCCTTTTGCTCCTACTCTTCCACTACATTAACAAAGCATTTGTGCGAGTATACGAAATTCATGCAAGGAATTAATCCGAGTAAAAATAACCCATCTAGATTCATCCAACGTCAGTTCCTAAATCCTTTTACTGCATAGCTACAGCAACACTCATGCCAGCAGAAGAGATGCAGAAGAGATGCATCAGAGCAGCACAGAGTGGGAACAAACCGACGGACAATAAAAGTAGTGTCTTTTTGTTATGCTTTTGTGTAAGGTAACTGCTGGTTTATGTGATTAAACTTTGATTTCAGTCTCTTTTTACTTCTAATATTTATTAAATTGGTTTTAAAGAAAATAAAAAACAGTGCAACCTCCTGTGCAAAGAACCTCTGAAACTGATTTTAAACCTCGTTTCCTTTAGTAGATCACTAACACTAAACAAAATTGATGTATTGTTTCATATTCCATGCTTAAAACAAAACTGATAACAGAACAATTTAATCTGACATTGTTGTATTATCACCAGCAGTCAGAGATACTTTTCTGAAAAACAGAGATCCAGTTTGACAAACCATACATGAGATTTTATTTACATCAGAATCCTAATTATAGGCAAAGTAGGAAAAAAATTCAAATTAAGACTGAATGAACTAAGATTTTATTTCTTCTGCCTATTTAGAAACATCCCTAAAATCATAGAATCATAGAATAGAATCACAGAATCATAGAACCATTAAGGTTGGAAAAGACCTCTAAGATCACCAGGTCCAACCGCCAACCCAACACCACCATGCCTGCTAAACCACCTCCTGAAGTGCCACATCTACACATTTTTTGAACACCTCCAGGGACTGAGGTGTCCATGCAGGCTTCTCTCTACTTCCCTAAGGCCAGAGCTTCCATTATTCCAGTTCAAAGCTTTCCTCACAGAAGTCACCAATGCACCATAATTTTGAACCCCTATCTCCCGTGCTATTGCAAGATTATGTTCTACTAGAACTGCTTCCCAGTGTTGCAGCCTACTCAACATTCAGAACTTGAAGGGCGGCTGAATTTAGATACAGCACAAAGAAGTCCAACACCTAACAGAAGATCTTCTTAACTATCATCCCTTAACAAGACAAAATCTTTAAGAGTGCTGCTCAGAATACTCCTTGTCCTCGCCCCTGACCTCACACCCACCTCGGTGACCCCGCGTGTTCTTCACCACCATAGGGAACTCCAGCACTTCCGCCTCATCAATCATTTTGGCAAAATTCTCATGACCACCTGGCAAAAAGAAAACCAACAATATTATGTGCCACCAATTTGGTGTGGCCAAATTGGGGATGTAATTGCCACACATTTCTCCCACCCTTACAGCTTAGATATCAGTTAAGAGAAACTTGGTCATGGAGCATGATCAGACTTTGAAGGCGTTTGTAATCTGTGGGATACTGACTCCTACTTCCTTTGAAATGGAAGACACAAATTGACAAGGGCCTCTTGATCACAACCCCAAAAGGCTCAATTCAGTCTTCCAAATCTGAATGCCCCAATTCTACCATCTTTTTGCAGTTTATCAACTCCCATCTTTTCAAAGGTCTAGCAGGAAAATAGCACAGACGTAACATCAGTAACGTTCCATCCAAACCACTAACCAGGAAAGCAACAGGGAATACAAAGACAAGGCATAATCCAGAGAGCAGCAACAACCCAAATCTTGTCACTCCACCTCCCCCCTTTCCAAGGCTTAAGTCTCCTGCATCTCGTTCTCCCTATATCCTGAAGTAGTACTTCAAACTTTTCGTCTCATTGCATCTGTAAGCACCTTAGAGAGTAGCTTTAATGACCATTCACATGATTACGGTTGATACTTCAGTATTTTTTGAGTTCAGTTCAATTCACAGAAGGCTGACCACAGTACGAGAAATACAGCAGAGAAAGTCAGCAGACAAAGGAATGAGACTCCTCTAACAGCATGTGCAGTCAAGCGCAGAAGCCAAGCCAAGACACTGGTCACAAAGCCAACAGCAGCCTTCACTACCCTGCCATGGATTTTAATGCATGCCATGGAATAACATGTCATTCAGCACATCCTGTTTTTCTTGGCAAAGACAGCTCTCACTGATAACTTGATATTTGTGTTAAAAAGAGGGGGAGGGGAATGGTTGTGCTTCTGTCAAATTCCAGAGGCAGGCATTAAAAGACGTGGCTGGGAGTTATGAACAAATAGAGATGTTCTGCAGTTACACCATCATTCATTGTCTCACCTTCCCCCCCCAAAAAAATTAAAAACTCATTCCCTTTTCAAAGAACTAGAGCAATCACATCTCTAAATAAAGGGTATGTATCTTCTCAAACATTTTTTCACAGTAATTGATGGAAACAGTAATTCGCAGTAATTGATGGAAACCCATGGGTTTGTTTTTGTCCATTTTCCCCTACAGAAGCCTATTGGTGCAACCACACAAAGGGGAGGAAAGCACTGGTATTTCCCAAATAGGAAAGGAAGGCTGACAGGTATCTTCAATTCTTTAATATATTGTAATTAAAAGCAGAAATAGCATCAGGGTAGCTCAGACAAATGGTTCCTCTAATCTAGCACTCTGTCAGGAACCAGAGACTCCAGATGCAGGCACAAGAAACATTAATTATTAACTGTGCTGGTGGGAAACAAACCCCAAACAATTGTTGAAAGTTGAACACGAGGGCCTGTACTCCTTTTGTCCTTTCACAATAACTAATATATTTGCAGATATTTTTATTCATATAGAAGTTTAACCTACTTTCAGGTTTTAACAAAGTCTGCATCTTTATAGTATCCTATGATATTTAGTTCCCCAAGTTCTTGTCTGTTGTTTCAGGCAACTGGAAAGGAGTTCAAAGTGTGTTACTAGTAACAGCGAAAGTCAGTTGCCTGGGAGGCTGAGGTACAGTTAAAATACTCTTCCCAAAGCATCACAGCCAATCAACAAAGCCAAAAAAAGAACTTTTAATTCTCTTTTCTGGTTACTGAACACATCTCTGTGGAACTAGCCTCATGCTACTTAGTTCTATGGATTTCCAAAACTTGACTCACATCTTTTGCTCTGTAGAAGCATAAATTACAGTAGGCAACTATGCCACCCTTTTGATCCAAAAGCCTTACCATATGAAAAAGTGTCCGGAAGAGGCACACCGTGACCAGCAAGTTCCTGAAACGTCCAGAACTTGTTGACACAGTTGAGGATGGCTTGGGGACGATTCATCAATCGACAGCCCATCTTCTCTAGATGGCGAAGGACTGTGATATCGCTGTCACTCTGGACCCAAGGTGTTGGAACACGCACAACCACCACTTGCGGGTAAGCAGTAATGAGCTCCCCATTCACCCGGAGACCTAAAAAGGGAAGAGAACAGCATCCCAGTCAACTACAAGGTCTTCAGGAGAAGGTAAATAGGCAAAGAAATACTGCACTATATGTGATTACAACCGAGATACCAGACTTCAACAGTGAGCGTTAATACAGCACACCTCTGCCTAAAATGCATCTTGTCAGCTGTGCTGTTTCATACACGTCATTCTTAACCCACTTAAAACTAGGACTAGGTAAAGAACAGACTGTATTAGGGCACACGATCCCGGGCTCCTTCCCAGAGCGAAGGGCTTTTTCTATGGGTTGACCAGTCATCCTTTCCCCGGGTGTTAGCTGCACGCTACATTCACATCAGCAGTATCAATAGCTCAGGAGGTTCCTGCCTCCCACTGCTGGTTCTTGCCTGCATGATACGGTTCACACCTTTCCCAGTCCCAGCTGTATTGATCCCTCTGTTTGTGGTATCACGTTACACAACATATTGCCAAAGTAACAGAGACTAGATATGACCCTTAAAAAAAATAAACAACAGTATTTTTAACACAGATAATTTCAACAATCTGATTTATACCAAGTACTCAAAAATAACTTTATCAACTAACAGAGCAGCACCCCGCGACATTAAGGCAGGAACTAGAAGGAAAGCCAACTTTGCCACCAAGACCAACGTATTATTTAATCATGACCTACAGTTCTGCAGACTATATATCTGAAAAAGGAACACTGAAAGACAGTCTGCAGGAATGGGAATACGATAGGATTGCACAGGAGGGCATCAAGCTCACTGAAGACAGTCTGGCATCTGAGGATGGGAAAAGACAAACAGGATTTTGATATTCACTTTATTTGCCTTATGTTCAAAGTAAAACTTTCTGACTTCAGTGTAAAATACACAGCTCACACTGCTGTCAGCACCTTAAGGGTTAAAAAAAAGAGAAAGAAGGTGAGCCTAGAAATCGCAGTGCATCTGCATTTCTGCGCCTATGAAAGGCCAGCTGAAACTATTCAGATCTAGTCCAAATTAATTACCTGATTAGCTCCATTCCAAAAATGTTACTTTTCAAATACAGACTTGCATCTACTCAACCTGAAGGCACACACTGCCAGGTGATAGATTTCATTTAAAGGTGCAAGTGAATTAACTGGGAAGGAGGGGTGGATGGGGTGGGGTGTGCCCCCCTCTCTGTACTTCCGGTTTGCTTTTCTTCTCCCAACCAGGGTATATTTAAGCAGCTGCTTAAATATAGTGAAGCAACCATCTAACTCCTAAAATGGAAGTAGAAATATGCTGCCCAGTCCTCAGGAGGACACAGAACCACACGCTGGAAAGGCCAAAACAGAGCCATAGCCAATGCAAAACCCTTTTTCCAATTCCCGTTGCCATAATTGCACGGAGATGAGAAAACATAAGCAGACGGGTGCTCTGGCTGCTCACCTCATTAGCACCAAGCACTGCCGCATTGCAGCTGACATGACTTGCGTGTTTAAGCAAGCAGGCTTCAGACACACACGCGCACCATTTTACAGAGGCTTCTCAAGCAAGCTTAAAAACAAGACACTGACAGAAACCTAAGCGGAATGTGAACATCAGGAAATGGACTACCATCTCCTTTAGCCAGAAATGGAGTACAGATTCAGCAACCAAAAGATTTTTAGATTATTAGTCAGATTCCACCTTACACGTGTAATTTCTCATTCAGCTGCACGCCCAGTTACACCCACTTTTTGCCACTGTGATTACACGCGTGTCCTGATCCACGTGCAAGCTGTGTAAAAATCATTTCAAAAAGCACTGCATTTTCTACAGAGTCCCAAAATTGCCACTGTATCTTTGCTGCGAACCAAAACTACATAGTTTTCTAATTCATAATCTCTCAGAGACTATTTTATTGTTTGGCTTTAAAGCCACACCACATGCTGAAGTTTTGCACCATGGAGTCTGAGAAAGAAAAACAGCAGTTTCAGATGATGTATACACCTCACCTGGAATCCTCCTGAATACCTGTGTTAGACTTGACTACCAGACTGGTGTAAATTCAGCCAGGCCACCATCCCCCCCGGAGTTATCAACAGAACAATCTGAGCATTTGTTTGAGATTCAGTCATTTTCTCTGGTCTGGATACTGCTCTCCCCAGAACAAAAAAAGACAGTTAAATGTCTCATAGAAGACAGTTTACAAACAAAGAGCCACTCAGTGAAATGTATAATTTGAATCACTACTACTGACATGCGCCATAAAAATTAGCTGCAGTCTCCCAGCAACACAGTGCTGCAAACAGAAGCAGATTTATTACAGAAAAAAGGAGAGCCAGATTCTGCCATTTTGGAACAAGTTTGTATTCAGCATTCCATCTGAGACCCAGCAGTTAATACTCAGGTTAATGGTCATTACTGATGAGTGGGCTGATAATATTTATTCACCATGATGTGCTGAAAGCAGTAACACGGAAGGTACCAATGCATACAAATAATCCCTTTTCCAAAGAACCAATTCATGAATTCAAACAGGAAGAAAGGAAAAAAAGATACATTACAGAGACTTAAAAAGTGGTTAAGAGGTAATGAAACTTTTTTTTGAAAATGCAAATGAACTTACTTTGCTTTGCAGTAATAGTACCATTCCAGTAATAGAACAGCAGTGGCGAGTTACATTCACAGCTGTCTGTGGACAATGAGACAACCTCACAAACACACAGCAGGCAGATGTTCAGATCACACAGAAGTACCTTGACAAATAACAAGTTGGCCCATTTGTTGGCTTTCTCGGTGGATGCCTGTGACACAGTAGACATGGCAAACTGACAGCTATACAGTCCTTTGACATACCAACACTGAGAGCCAGGAAAGGGGGATTTCATGCTTATCTAATACTACAAACTTTACCAACATATAACAAACATTTTACCAGTCCCTGGGGAACATTTTCTTAGGTTATCATAAAACATTTGAGTATTCTTTGCCCCTATGAGATAAAAGACTCCTAAGCTGGACTATCACACTATAAAAACACATGTAAGCCCTACACTTGAATAAGGCCTTGTGTTTCACTCACTATCAGCTTTCTTTGTTTTTTCTCTGCAAGATGAAACTTTCCAAAATGGAATACGGTAGACCTTTAACATTATACACCAAACATCATCACAGTATTCAGATGAAAGTGCAAAAGGAATTTTTGCAATGCAAACTGTAATTACCTGCGCATGCACCTGACCAGTTACATCACATCCTTCAAATAAAGCCAAAAAGCCTCAAGTTTTGCTCAAAGACAGCTCAAAGCAGCACATGACAGAACTGAGTGCATAAATGCATGATTCCCCATCAGTTGGCCCAACCAGTCATGCTGCTTTTCTTTCCCAAAGAACAGCAGGTGATCTTAAAGCTTAAAGCTGGTGTCTGCTAAAAAAGGCTTATTTTGACCCAAACAGATTAGAATCCACCACATGAACCTGCAAAGTCCACAGAAAATGGATGCAGCCTTAAACTCTGGTGAAGACAGAAGAAAGAGGCAGAAATTTCTACTGCTGTTGCCAGTGAGATCAGAAGACGTGCATCCATACCCTAAGAAAGCTCCTGAGACAGAAACTTCTAACATGATAGAGCCTATTTGCCCGGCCAGATACTCCAGATGATAGTTGCCTCTCTACAACCTGATTTAGCACAATTTTAGGATGGATGCACATACTTTGGAAAACCCACAAAATTCTGCAACTTCCCAGCCCTTATTCATGCATGAGGGGTTATTTTAGTACCTTCTGTCTCTTCTTCTCTATAACAAATTTATCTCACGATCACAACTTATCAATCAACAAGCCTCACTTCTAGGAGAGTTGCTATTTAGGTGGCACACATTCCAAATGAAATGCCTCAAAATACAGACATATAAAAAAACCTGAGTAATCCTGACTTCACAAGTTGCTGCCCATCAGCGAAGTCTCCTAAGCTGACTATGTTCTTGTTCCCACCCTACAGCAAAACACAAGGCAAAATGTTTGACCTTCAGCCTCAGGGAAGGGACTCTACAATCATGAATCTCACTACACAACTGGGACAAACTACGTGCCCAAATACAGGCATTCTAACAACATCCCCTAAAGCGCGCAAGCTAAACACACTTCTGCAAGTCAATCACATCCACAGCCAGTGTACATAGATTCGCAGACTGTGGGCTCACACCTTCTACAGTGGTGCTTTGTCTACCCAGTTATCCTCCTTTCTTGTGCTTTAGAACCTCTAAGAACCATATTTCTCCGTTGATAGCATTATGAAGGGCTAAAAAAGATCAAGATTTCAAGAAACTGTGTGCGACTTCTGAACATCTTAATTCACACCCCAGCAGTATTTTAAATTGCTACAGATTTCTGAGACTTGTTCCATTCCGTTTGCACTCTACACAAACCCCCCCAGTCTCTACAGGAATCACTTCATCAGCAGATTAACAGCTACTGCAAAGCAGTATCTCACGTCCAGTCTGCACGTTATGAACAATTGTACTTTCAGCTGAAACAATGCAAATGTTTTCACAGAAGGAACACAGTTTCAGGAGACAGGTCTAAAATCTTCAAGATTTGAAAGGACATAAAAAAAAATTACAGAGCTTTTATAGCTTTCATCACAAACAGCAGGCATTTTTAACAAAAAAAAAAATCTCAGTAATACAATGTAAATTTGTAAAAGTGTTTTCATTCTAAATCATAATTTTGGAAAACAGTCAAAAAAAAAAAAGCAAACCGAGTCACCAAGACCACAAAGTACTTAGGACTCAAATTCAGGTCTTCAAGTACAGCATGTTACTTCCAGAACCACAGCCAATTTCTCCAGTAAAACTGCATGATACAAAGCTAAATGCTCAGAGTATTTAAAACACAAGCAGAAGGAGATCTGGGTAGGCTTACATACAAATCAAATTACTGATATCAAGCTTCTATTTTTATACCATTTGAATCATCACTATTGATAGACTATGAGAGATGAAAACACTAAAGCAGCTGGACATGTCAGAATCCACAACCTGGGGAAGAAACCCAAAGGACACTAACATAAGAGTAACGAAGCAGCAACTTTCTCAGGGAGAAATGCCACGTTTACATTTACTTCTATATGTACATTAGGAAAACCTAAATCAGTGAACAGGTTTCCATGATGAAAAACACCAAGCCTTTCAGTCTGTGCCTGAAGACAACTGGTAACTGCCTTGCTACCCATGGAAGTTGATGACTTATCATATCATGTTTCTGACCAAATGGATCAAAAGAGCAGGAATGATGTACAACAGGTGGGTTTGCAGAAGTTCTCTACTCAGTGCTGCCATGAATTCAGCAACAGAAAACATTCTAGTCATCAAGCCTTCTTCTTTCAAAATGACTTCCAAATGTATACATTTCACAGAATTTATCTGAGAGTTGTGTGACTACGAGTAGTGCCCAAACATTACAACAAAGTTAAATTACTCCTTGTAGAGCATGGATAGCTACGAAAACAATCCTCACCTCTGTGGCCACAGCTGCCACAAGCAGACACTTCTCAGAAGAAGCATTTAACTTCAGCGACTGTCTCTGTCCTTGGCTAAACCCCTCATAAATGCCAACTACTCTGAAATATGTAAGTAAAATGAAGCAGGAAAAAAGTGTTTCAGTATTCAGACAGATCCAGTATGTGGAATACATTTCTACTAGGCATAGCATACAAGTGGAATAACGCATGGCCATCGTGCATGCAGCATTCCAAAAACTAAATTTGAATCGAATTTTCGAAAGTACTGAACATACACCAGCTCCCATCACATTCCCAACAGGAGCAAACAGGGACTGAGAACTTCCAAAAATATTACCCAGATTTTCCCTCAGAGATCTGAATGCCATCCTGAAAGTCTCCAGCTCTCTCAACTTCATTACACCAATTTATTCATCCATCCATCCATGGAGTTGCTAACGTTTCCCAAATGAACAGTCACTCAGCAAGCAGGCTAAAATGAATTCAACTTCTTCAGCTGGGAAAAACAGGTTAGGCTTCCATGACACAAACCCTTCCTCTTATTTTGAGGACATTACATTCTGCTACCTGCTTTTCCCAATTAATGAGCTGTTCTAACAAAAATCACTGAATTTTTCTACAAACCTAGACTCACTCCTGCACTCAAAACAGTGCATTACTATTTCTGGTTCATTCATCTTCCCCGGTATCTGTCAGCCACAAGACACTGCATAATATTTGTGTTAAAGTTCTAAAGTGTTTAATAATTACTTACAGTTTACTTGCAGAGAATCAAATGTGTTTCATCCTAATTGCCATATAAAAGCAAGCTTAAAGCTCAAAAGGGAAATGCCTCCAACTTTGAACTGCAGATTACTGGCATTAACAAGATATACGTTCCCTCACCAAACTCAAACACAACTAAATGTCTAGAATTTTTACAACTCAGCATACTTTGAACATACATTCTCCCAAGACAGTGGCAGAATTAGGGAATAGTTAACAGAAGTAGAATTAACATTAACAAAATACTATTCTATACCTCAAAAGTTTGCTGCAATATGTTGATTTAATTTACACATCTATCTTACAAAACAACTGTAAGCAACATAAATTCCCACAAACTGGGTGATATGTAGTACAGTGTAACGGTTTAGATGCATTTTTATTTCAACTAGAACTTAACCTCTGAAGACCAGCTACGCACTGAATTTTTAGAAATCTGCTGATTTATTAACACAGAACTAAATTTCCCCTTTGGAGTTACACAGGCATCTTCTCTGCATCACTTACCACCTGACAGCCATCATTTACTAGTCTGAACACTAAAATTGCCACAATTTCTCCAAAGTTTCACTGCCATGCAAAAGCCCCTTTGATACTTAGTATTACCAAGCTGTTTTTCACTCTAGCATACACAGAAACAGATTTCTACAATAGTTCTGTGCTGGGTGGTTTAAGTTCATATTCTCTCCCTTCCTACCCTAACTAGTTTTTCAAACCAAACTAACAAGTGCTGGCATTTAACCCTATGAGTTTAACAGGACCTCAATCTCCTTCTCCACACAAACTTAACCAAATGGGCTTTCTCACCAAGATACACTTCCACAGCTCAGCAGTTCAAATGAAATCACACATAACAGAGACAAAACCGATCTCTCTCGAACAGTACTACGCCATTCTATCTGTAAACTCCTAAAGCAGGCATTGTGAAAACTGTCACAAAAGGCCACTGCCGCAGCTCCAAACAGAAAGCAACCCGAGTCAAACCAGCTCTACTTCACGTCCCTTCCTGGACTCAGAGGACCTCTTCCCTTGCCCAGGAAGAACATGGAATCACTCTTAGAAATGCACAGGCTAGTGAAAACGGTGAAAAACTTGGGAAGGATGACAATGCTCGAAGTGGTCATTCTGGATGAGGGGTTTTTTTCAGGCACACGGGGGAAACAGACCAGACACCTACACAGTACCTCACTAAATCATTACTGATTAGACTGCTTATGTGTTTCTCAGTTACATTTCTAGCCACAATACATTGTCTGCTTCCAAACCACAGTACAAACACAAATTAATTCTAAACCACCATCTTGCTCTAAAAATTAATTTTAGGGTAGGTATATAAACATGGAAACTATATTGAAGTCATGTTAAAGCCTTAGCTACCATTATGATATGTATATAAACATTCACACAATTAAGAAACTTTGCACCGCTAACAAAAAAAATACATTTCCAGAGACTACTTACAAGACATTCAAACAAGCATAGAAAGAAATACACAGTATTACAGCCCTATTCCCAAACATGGACGCTTCAGTCATATAACTAAAGATACATTTTAAATGGAGTATTGTAAAAAAAAAAGGTAAAGAAAAATGCCACAAAAGGGAATTCAAAAGATTCTTTAAACAAAACAAAACAGTGTTGGAAAAGGTGTGATTTCAAACAGCTTGAAAAGTCAATTTCTGCTTTTCCCACTGCGTTTATTTAAAGTTCTCATCACACATCTGTTTTTCTAAGTTGCTCCTGGGCAAAGTTAGAATTTTAAATATTTTCCTTAGTATAAATGCAAAGAAAAATTACTAGGGCTGAGATCCATTTAAATTTACTGAAATTGAAGCGTAGCTGTTAACCAAAGTTTTAAATTATTTGAGTTATAACAATGCAAAGTCTCTCACAGCTCATGTTAATGACTCTGAGTGCAAGGAAGATGGTTTTGACTTCAATGTTGCCAAAACGTCTCACAGTTCTTATACAAGTATGTGCATGCACACATGCTACATAGCCACTGCATAAGAACAGTCGTTAGATTGTCTTTGGTCTATCAGATTTCCCATCAAAGCTCTCAATGAATATAACGATTCTCCATATTAAGAAAAAGCTCAGGCTCACAAACAGGATTTAAGTATCCTGGCCTCACTCACTATGTGGCTTTAAATTGTATTTCTAGCAACTGCACTACAAACACTTTCTTTCTTGTTTTCACATGTGCAAACCAAAACACCTTGGGTTTCACGGTCATTTAAGCTGTTCTGATCTAAGCCAGAGCTGACATACACAGGGACAATCTTGTCTTTTACCAGACTACCAGCAAAGTGCTCCCATCATCTCTCCTCTGCCTAGGTGTCAGTGACCAGGAGGAAGCCACTTGACAGGAGGGGAGGGCAGTATTATGTTTTCAGCTTACCACAGCTTTTGCAGTTGTTAGTATCAACATTGTGAAAAAACAAATAAGGCATGATGAAAGGGAGAACAACATTGCTACTTTGAGTAATAGAAAGGCATTAAATCAGCATAAGCAAAAAAAGTGAAAGTAACTTGGGGGTGGACAGCTGAGAGAACACACATCACCGAAACCGAAGAACACGGCCTCGCTGCCCTGTTCTGCCCACCCAGTTCCACTCTCCTTTGCTCCGTTTCTGGCACTTGTCTCATCCTCTCCGTGAGTTAGGTCAGACAGCTACATTTGCAGAGCACCATTCAGGGTATTTTGCGCTCAGTTACTTACCCAAGACACTTGAGAGGCAAGACCTCAGTTAACCAGACACCATACAGCAAAAGCAAAGGGTGGGTATGCACAGACAAGGAGAGGTGAGGAGCAAGACAGACTGCCTTTTGCGTAGTGAAAGTCCAGTCAGTTCCAGCACCTGACAAACCACTACTCATGGACACAAACACTATAAACCAGCATAAGTCAGCACCACCACGGAAAGACAGAGTCCTGCTCTTTCGCTAGTGCAGCTGCTGCTTTCAAATCCCACAATGCCTCTCCACTTCAGCTGCAAAAGTATTTGCACACCTACATCATGACCTGAATCCACAGTCAAGAGAAGGCAGCACACAAGCAAAAACATGTAGGTTAAGAATAATAGGAAAGGGTTTCCTCTACTTCTTTCAGTGTCATTGTCATCTTAAAATTTTCTGCATCTTAAAATCTTTCAGATGGCTTCTGAAGTATACAATGATTTTAGAGATTATTATTCGGATCAGCAAAACCAGGTTCATCAGCCACTGCTACTACCAAGCTTACTGCACCATGCTTAAAGTAACTTCACCTTTCTTGAAGGAATCTCAGTCAAAAACAGAAAAAAAACCAAGACAGTCTAACTTTGGCCAGAAGAAAAGAGAACTACAAATGCAAAATATAAAAAGGTAACAGGGGAAAAGCAACATTTAAGAAGCTCTGTATGAAAGGAAGCTCTCAAAAGGAATCTGAAAGAGGTTATGACACAGCACTTTCCCTATTTGCTTTATCAATTTCTTGCCGTCTTCTCTGCAAGGATCAATGGTCTTAAAGGCTGCAAAGTAATTCCAAATTTTCAGCTCAAAAGTTTGCTGGGAGAAAGGGTTTGGATCATTCCTTGAATACACTAAGACTATACACTTATTAAAACAAGAAATGCCTTTTTGATGCATTATTACAATTCCCAAGTCTGACTAACACAGATTGTTAACAGTAGCATCCACAGTCAGGAAAAGCTTGCACATCAGTAGTCGCGAGACTGTTTCAGTTCCAACGTACTGATTCAAAGTCTGACTGCGTAGACCGTGGGAGTGGAAACGCTGTGCCATAGCTTCAGTAACCTCACCTGCTCAAAAACACTACAAAGGAACGCTGACGAATTTGGGGGGGCGTTAACGTAGTTTCTCTAGAAATGCCTAGAACATGCCACGAGGTGTTGGTCTTCCCCAAAGACGACACAGAAATCTTTCTGTGTAGGCAGACCTCATAAAACACGGCTAAGACCCCACAAAAGAGAACTGGTCAAACAGAATACACAGTTTCATGTTATATTTGACCTGGTTCATCTGTGCGCTGCAGCAAAAAGAGTCACCTCATCTCCTGTACGCCCATACTCCTAATTCTCACCTTGCATCAGACCTAGTGATCATACAGCCATACAGGAAGTCAGATCAGCTTGTTGGATCTGAGAGGACGGGGGAGAAAAAAGGAAAAAAAAAAAAAAAAAGAGAAAAAGAAACAAGTGATTGTTTTTGCATTTGATAACTAGCTAACTCAGCTCACCAAGTAGTCATGAAATCATTGGACTGCAAGCGAAGCAACAGGAACACTTAATGTGCGAGGGGACAGCGGGACCATTTCTTTCAGCAATGGTCTGCATTTATGTTAGGAAGCATTTTATCGTGTTTTTCACTTAATACAGTAATTGCAGAGTTGTAAGAACTGAGTTTGCACCGGCATTCAAAAAAAGCGGTCCTAAAAACTATTTCAAAGTTAGTATTTATGATAAATACTTTGCACACAATTGTAATGGCCTTAGAAACTCAATGTTTTAACAATGTATGAATACTCTGCAAGCACAGATTAGCATTCCCAAATGAAAAGTCAATACATCCAACACAGCATGAACCAGGTCTAAGAAAAAAGTAGGGACGAGAGAGAAAGGAAAAGTTACACATCTAGAAAACAGATGTGACTGGAATAGATCACGCAAAGCTTACTAAGTGGTGAAGAACTGAAACTTAAGAGAATGGTTACTTGAGATCTGAATTAAAAGCTGTCCTCTTTCCCATTTTCCTCTCTCCTGCTTATCTGAGCTGCCTTAGGAGACGAAAGCCGTAGGGTCCTAACCCAACAAAACATCCGTAACTTACAGAGACTTCGCAGTCACCAGAGCTAGGATACGAGGAAAGTGAGCACACAGGAAACAAGAGAAACATGCTCCATTGTCAAAAGCAACTATTCCTATGCAGCTCTCCCTGCAGCTTGCACTCACAGCCAGCTCTGGAACCCACATGCTTGCACCACAGGCCACCTTCACAAACAGGAATGTCAGAAAATTGACAGGTGGAAATCCGTGGGGGTTTCTTTAGCAAACTTCATTTAGCTTGTGATTAGAAGATGAGTGTAAGTGTCTGCACAAGGGAAAAATGATGGTGTAATTGGGAACAGGGGTGCGAGAGGGAAGCAGGGGCTCCCTATTTTGGAAACCACGAGCTGTAAAATTAGCAAGGCCTTAAGATGAAACCTTTACCACTGCTCAGCGCAGACTACACTTCAAAAGCAAAACCAGACATCTGTTTATAATCCAGACACGATCTTTTACTTTCTCCCAGGCTGTAGGTGAGACCTCTTGTCTCTCATTACGATTTTCAAACAATGGTTCCCACTAGGAGATCTCAGAACACTCCTAGGTCAAATAAGCATGCTTCACAGTGTTTTAAAAGTCTAAAGCATCCTCAACTGACAGAACACCCATCTGGGGCAGATATCTGTCCTTTTATATCATCTATCCAGAGCCCACCAGCACTGAGAGACTTAGAAATAACAAGCTCTGGAATCCCCCCACCCCCCAATGCAGAAACTCATAACCATCAAAAAATCCCATCCTAAAATAAGTCTTAAATGTTACAGAACAAGAATAGAGACTAAATATATGTAAACTAACCTTACTGCAAACTCACTCCACTCGTAACAGCCAGTCTCTCCCTTGTTTCAACTGTCTAATTTCTGTTCATTTAAATAGCAGGTGAAGAAAAAAAAATTAAAAGACACACCTGAAAAAAATGGGTAATTGGAAAGGTCTTTCCAAAAGCAGAAAGAAATCCAGAGGAAGAATTCAAACAAGCCAGAATGGCAGAGGGTTCTCCTCCCATGGCAGAGGGTTCTCCTCCCATCTGAGATGAACCTAAAATTTTCCCTGCAATGCCAGACACCTACTAACTACCTTTAAAATGCATAACTTACGCACCTCGTCTCTCCCTTCTACCAAACAGTATCTTCTTTCATCTCAGTAATCAGCACTTTTATTACTTAAGCAAACCGCTGGAGAAGCATCCCATGTGAGCTTTCAACTTGTAATGAAGACTTGTATCCTTCGTATCTGTCTCACAACAGCAAAGACATCTAGAAGCACTTCTACATCGTCAGAAACTTTTAATAAGTAATATACAACTACCTGTCCTTTCCAAGTGCTCCTAAACATGTTTAACTGCGCCTGAATTCTGAGGAATGGAAAGATCCCCTCAGCTTACTGTTTTGTCCTATCATTCCAGTCTAAGGACTTTCTAGTAAAAATTGAATTTATGAACTGCAGGCACTTATTTTGGAGACGAATGTATCCTCGAAGCAAGGAATTTAACTGTGATATTTCAGGAAAATTTTTGGTTAAAACTGACTCTAAAGCTTGCAGAAGTAACATCAATCCCCAACTCCAGGGAGATTCTATATCTCTTTAGGTTGTGGGTTTGGTTGCTTTTTTCGGTGTGTCAGAGAAAAACTTGATTTGCTCAGATACACACCATACAACAGCTCCAGGTCTCTTCATGACTACAGTATTTTCCTATACCAAAAAAAAGCCAAAACAAAGAATTGCTCTAGACCAAAAGACATTACCCAAAATTTCTTAGTTTTGACAGACATTAACATAAAACCATGTACAAAGCAAAGCTACAAAAGGAAGAATTCCATTTTTCCCACATCTCTGTCAGCTCGCTCACTGGGCTTGTTTCCTCTTCCCAGCTTTAGAGGGTTAAAACTACACTGCAGTACCTGCACATGTGCTCCATGCCCATAATGTAATGAAACTACAACATCATAGTATTAATTCTCACCTGTTCTGGATGCAGAAGCTTCCACCTGATGCCAAAAAGACGTTCACTAATTCAGACATTTGCTCAGTATGTTCCCCAATTAAGACACTCCACACAATCTGTAACTATCTTCTCTAAAAAAAAAATGCTCCTCAGAATTACACAGGTATACAGTCCTTCCAACCAGACCAGTCAAATAAAAAAACCATGCAATAGTAGCATTGTACTCACAGACAGCAGACTAAAGCAAGCAGAAGGGACATCCCCCACTGTCAGCTTGTTTCGACCTTTGAAGGCAACACATTTAAGAGGTTAGCTATCTCACCACTAATCTCTAGATTGTAAGGGTAGCCCTAAATTTACCAATACCTACAAACCGATAAATATCTTTATATGCATTTACTCAGCACTACAAGCTCTAAAGCTCTCTGTCCTGTCTTTTCTGAAATAAGCATCTTCCTCACGTACAAAGAAACAAAAAGCACTGAGGGGCTATTGACCTCAATCACAAATAAATGAATGACAGAGATGGGAAACAGAAGCTTGTTTAACAGCATCAGGTACGACAAGTCTCCTTCATTCATTGATCTCACTCCCCCTTAGAGTCCTCTCAGAATCTCCTTTGAATATTTGCAGATTACATTTTGCTCAAAGTTCTTCCACTTTACAGCAACACAATCACAGAAATCTCATTACCAAATGCCATTCTTGACCTGTTCTCAGAAACAGAATTGTAATTCACATTCACTCCTAAACTCTGCCGCCAAAAAGATCTTTAAAAAGATCAAAAATTCTTAGAGGAAAAGGTGTAACTGCATGCTATGCACCTTGGAAGACCCAAGCAAGAAAAGGGAAGAAACGAGCACCTCTTTAGAAATCCCTGTGTTGGACAAAACACTCACATAAACTTGTGGTTCTAAGACAATTTCAGTCACTCTGCTGCTCTAACAGTTTTGCTCCGCAGCCCCACGCAATCCTACACTGGCATGCATTACCACCCATTCCCTAGCACTCGTACTCGTGCTCAGCAGACCCACTGGTGAGCAGGTAAGCTTCCTACACCAGCAAGAAACTGTTCTGTTATTTTATGGAATTTGATTTCTGCTGATATCATAAGCTCATCCAGCTCACTGCAGGATCTGATCAATTCAGCTGTCAACTGCCACAGAGGAGGCTGGATCATAGCAACAACAGCAATGACTTCAACAGCTTAAATTGTCAAGATAATACTGAGACTAGAATTGTCTATAGTGAGTTGTTTTTTCTTCCTTCATTTACAACTCTATATTTACTATGCTGGTCTAGCTTCTAACTTTGTAAGAACAAGCCTGTTGGACCAATTCCTATTTTTCCAACTCTTATTCTCCTGTCCTATGCAGGTAATACATTCCACAGTAGCTTCCACTTTACCAGGTAAGAAAAACTTGCAGCAAAAATGCTATAAAGGCCCAAGTGCCAGCCTTGTTTGAGCATGACAAACAATTACAAGCATTAAGACATGCAGTTTACACATATGGCATCCCTTTCGCCTGCAGCCACACACCTTATTCACCTCAAAGCATCCACAACGTGCATGCACTTTCAGAATCCTGCCTCACCTTTAGTCCCAAGCATGTAAGGAGAAGTGCACAAAGAACCATTTCAGTCTTAGGCCAGAATGATCCTGGGAAGATTGACAGAAAAACAAAAGGAAGCAGGATATGAACACGCACATCTCAGAAACTTCCAATCATTAAGTAACTTCTCTCTACCTTTCTACCTACACTTACACCACGACTCCAACCTGTAATCTCTCCTCACTGGCAGCTGGATAGTTCATGTGCCTGGAGTGCTGTAGTGAATGGATAAAGGCTCTTCCATAAGGACAGGCTGTGAAAGTGAGGAGGGGGCTTTGTGCTCCACACAAAGAAGCGGATCACATAATGCGCAGAGCTAGTCAAGACAGTAGCAACAGTTACAACCTCCACACACAGCTGTGACCACATTTGGATTTTTTTTCCCCCTCCGTGAAGGTGGTCAAAGTTTGTGACAGATGGCCCTGAGAGGTTGTGGAGGCTTCATCTTTGTAGATATTCAAAACCTGGCTGGAAATGCCCCAGTCAATCTCATCTAACTTCAGAGCTGGCTCTAGCTTCCAAGTCAGCTGCTTTGAGCAGAAATTGGTCCAGATGACTTTTAAAGTCAATCCCAATCCCTTCCAATCTCATTCTATGGTTCTCTGTGGCATTCTCATGCAGTATGCCTGGCCTCTTCTGTGACTGCAACATGAACTATCTCACAGCTCAAACTAGATTTGTGGGTTCATTTGGAAATGTCCTTTCTTTTGCTCAATTGAGATCATCTGACAAGTACAGTCATTAAAAAAATAAAGTTCTTCATGCTGAAAGTGGAAAGTGCCTCTATAGGTTTGACAGTTGGTGGGGGACCACAGCCTGATTCCCTGACCACAATGAAATTTGGAAAGTGATTTAAGAAGAAATTCAGCATATGGTAAAGGCAAACCCTGTCTGGACATCAAAGTAACGAAGAGGAGGAAAGAGTTGTAAAGCCTTTATTGTTAAGCTATAAATAAAAAAACAAAAACAGGTCTTGCTCACCACCATTCTGTCCTCCTGGCAGAAGCAGTAATCCAACAATATCATCCTTTGCAGAAAAATACAGATTCAGGAACTTGTCAGAGGCACAAAGGGTAGTCTCCATTAGGTCCTGAGTGGAGTTTGAATCTAGTTTTGTGGAACAAGTAACAGCTACTCCAAAACTTTAAAAAGAATTCTTAAGGTACAACTACCAAAACTCTGTCTCACTGAGAATAAGCAGAGAGTGACTGCAATCCAGGCAAAGGAGAGCTAAACCTTTAACCTTAGTCTACAGGATATTCATGAGTATCACCCAAGTCAGGGAAACAGCAACATACAGTAACACTAGCCGGATACGGGCTCTTTTGTTATTAATAATAATCTTCACTAAGAAGGAAAAGGCATGATATAGGAATGAAAGCCACCCCTCAGCAACAAAGATGTAAGATTTGGACGGCTCTGCTTTCTAGAACAGTGAGCTAAAAGACACGTGATTAGTGGCGGCAGGAAATCATGGAACTCCCAAAAAATACTTTCAAGATCATAACAACTGACTGCCTCTACCATGGCAGGCTCAGCCAGGTTCATTAGTGCTCCCTTCCTGCTTCATATTAAGAAAAAAAATCAACTCAAAGCACAGCATCCTGTCTGACCACAGAACTAAGAATGTAAGCTCACCCTGTGGGTCTGTTCCTCGTCCAGGAACAGAAGGTCTAACACTTCATTTTGACACACAAAAGTAATATATTACTTTTATATGTATCTATGAAGATGTTCTTCACCGTGAAAAACAGTCTGCAAGGCACCTCATAAAATATGAAATATAAACACTAAGAGCAGTGCTGTCAAAAGAACCCAAACAAAAAGAATTCCAGGAATGGAATAAGCCATTTTCCAGAGCAGTTGAGAAGTGCAATAACAATGGGAACACGCCAATTTATATATTCATGACACAAGTATGAGGGAGAACGAGGCACAAGCAAAACCTCTCCAGGTATTTAGATGGAGAAAATAATTCCTCAGTCTTACTGACAGGATACATATGTATCTCGAAGGTAAATATATCCATGGACTACCATTCAAAGACAGAGTACTGGGTTACCCAAGTAATTGGTTACCACCGCATTGCTCCTGTTTTTCCCTACATCTACATTTTCCAAAGCCTGGCTAGTAAACAACGTGCATCCAGCACAGTCCCTATGTAACTGCACATGCACTATTTACAAAGAATGTGTGTATGCAATATTAAAAAGCTACATTAAGAGAAAACTACTTAAGCCACAAAGTCAAGCACATAAAGGTTACAAAAAGCCACAGCTAAGGATATGCCTGTAGGATTGATCTGCTACCACACCTACATACTGTCATCAATTACACGAACAAACATTATTTTTCCCCCACAACATTTATCTAATGTGCGCAGAAGATCTAGCACTCACTTAACAAGCAGCTACTCAGCACTGTATTTTCTTTTACACTGTGCAGTGTGTAGTCCATGGACTGGCGTACTGAAATCCTTGCTTGAAACACACCATTATTTATTTCTTCTTCAGTTTTCTTTATTGTGCTTATCACAGTAACATCTAAGTGCTTCACAATCTTAATTTCAACCACAGAAAACCAGTAAGCATTCTGCTGATTTACCATATGGGGAAGGGAAACCCAGAGATAAGTGTTAAAGAAGGAATTCCAGACGTCACAATTGGGAGACCGTGATTTCTCAGCTGCTGAAGCTGCTCCGATTGATTTTATTTGTGGATGCAAGTATTCAGCACTTTCACAAAGCTCATCCTAGTACCCAAAGTCTGGGCACTCAGAAAATGCAAAAACATGCAATTAAAGGCAATTTCTGAACGGTTCAATTTAAATCACCAGACTAACACTTCCTGTAATGTTCTGCTTCAACTGTCACAAATTCCCCTAACCACAAAGAAGGCATCCTACAAATTGTCTTCCCCTTCACTACACTACAACTTACATTTCCAGAGCAGAACACCCTGTTATTTTAAAAAGGCTGATGAAAAAGTACCATGTGATCAAGTAATTTAAAATGTGGTATCTGAAAACAAATACACAACAAAGAAGTCAAAAATGCAAATTTGTTTTTGTCAATTTCTATTTTTTGGGTATTTGCTGTTGCTATTCATAGTAGTATTTTATCTTTACATTTGCAGTTAATCAAAAGCAAACTTCACCACTTGGCATCTAAGTAACACATGCACGACACTGGTGGAAAAGCGCATAAGGGTTGGAACAGTTTCATCTACCATACAGACCTCTGACACTTGAGCTGACAGCTAAGTGTCAGCAGCATCTATGTGGACCAGCACTTAAGGCAAATGGGCTCCACTGTCAGCAAATATTTATGTAACCAACTGGCAGAGAAATGTTTCTCTGCAGGACGGCAAAGCTCTGGAAGGTTTCATTCCACTCCGGGCACTGGAAGACAGCAACTACTGCATGCAGCTGACTTTGCCCCAATTTCTCACTCCCCACGCACCCCCCCAAGATTCATCCCCCTCGATGCAACATCTGTGCATTCACTTCCTTTCTGTCCCACCTCCATTCTATTCTCCTTATTTTCCCAGTTAATTTCCAAACTACAGATTTCTCCTGCTGTCAAGTAGCTTCTTTGTCTGCAATTCTGAATACCACTCTAGCCACTCGGTTTCCTGCCTCGCCTCCAAACTTCTTTTCCATTTGAGGCTCCTTCTTCAGTTTGCATCTCTTCCCAAGCAAGTTTCAACACACAACCCATGTTCCCACTGGTTTCCAGCTCCAATCTCCTCCCTGAGGGAAGAAATTTCTTATCTAGCAAGAGCTTCGCTGCAGTCACTTCCTGTCACTGCTTCTTGTTCCAGCACGTTTGCAAAGCACGCTGCCTCCACACCAGATTTTTCCCCACTGACACCACAGTCCCCAGTCCCAAACAGATTTCACTGTTCTCGTCCCTGCTGCATTTGAATGATTTACTCCATTCCAGTCTTCGTGTCAGTGAGAGGAGGTATAACCACCACAAAAGAAAATGTCCACTTTAAATCGTGTGCTCAGACCTAACTGTAGCTCATCCCACAGCAGACAAGGCCACAACATCAGAAGTCCTTTTTTTGCATTGTACAGGGGTGTGTTTCAAATGTTGTAACTCTGAAGCTTAAACAAACCTCTAAGATGCTTAACAGACTATTTTTTGAAAGGGTAATAATGCAGGGCAAATTTCTGTCTACTTTCATAGGTATAACAAGCAAAAGCCACTTCAGCCAAATTGAGCTCCTGTTCCAAGCTACTTCTTCCAAAAACATCCTTACAAATTTAGGGAAAAACAGAAAAACATTTTTTCCTTGAAGTGCCCTCCTTCCACCGAATCACTTCTCAGAAAATATCCGAAGTCCCTCAAAAAGACATTTAAGACTTACGGGGCATGGGGTGGGTAGTCAAGGGCGGTGCGTGTATATTAGTAAGTAAGGACAAATTATAAGCAATAAAAATCTGTTTTATAATGGAAAGGTTTTGGCCCATTGTAGCACTGAGATGGGTGATATGAGACCCATCCGCAATGTCAAAAAACACCTCATACAATGTTCCATCAGATACAGTATGTTGCTTAAGAACACAATCAGTACTAAAATCCAAGAGTTCCTCACCCAAACTAAGCGAAGTACCAGTTCTGTGTCAGTGTCACCTGCTTGGCCAACAGATGAAACCATGTTTTTGTTTTGTTTCAGATATAAGAAAGCAAGCAATATGTCCTTCTTACTGGAAAGCGGGGAAGAAATCGTTACAGATTAGGACATCTCATCAATTTATGATCTTGAGTGTTTGAAGTAATACTTTTAAACAAATCCTGACTTTCACAGGAAGTAAACATAATGTCAGTACATCAGCAATTTCACCAGTTAGGTCACCCATTCAGATGTCAAAGCATAAAACGAGCAAATTAAATTAGCAACACTGGTCTTAGTACACTGAAGCAAGCAGCTAGCAACCTCGTCACAGGCATAAATCAAGTACTCTGCTTCCTGTGGTGCCTTAGGCAAATCTCTTAACTTTCCCATATACTGTTTCTGCATTGGTAAATACAGCAAACCACTGCATCGCACTACAAGAATATTACTGAGGATTTAATCTGTGTTTTCAAAACGCCCTAATATTTTCAGATTAATATTATTTGGGACTACTGAGTAAAATGGTTATACAATTGAAAGAAATCTTCGCTCTCAGTCTTCAAAATCTATCTACTATTGACAGGTCAGACTCTTCTGTACTGAAATAACACACATTTATGTTCTATCACGATATATGGTACCATCACTTTGTAAAATACTGTTTGAATAAATGGTCCCAATATAGCAAAAACAAACTAACAAAAACACTGAAGGCCATGATTCTCTTGAGTGCCAAATTTAATTTGTACTAATCTATTTAAGTTACATTTCTACCAAAAATTAAATCCTCAGATGATTCCAAATTGGGTGGTCTAAGCAGCTTCAAAAGCTAATTGAAAAATGAAATCAGTAATTATTACTGGGGGTGAGGGGGAAGCAGGAGAATCAATTCATTAATTCAAGACCTTCACAGTACTATTTGGAGCATAAAAAGAAACTTGGAAGAAGCAGCTTGACTTTTCACACTAGGTTCACAAAGGGATTTTGGCACTTTTCATAGTAAGCATTCGGTGGTGGTGGAGATATTCTTTTAACTCATCATTTAAGGACAGTTACTGGGATATGGAATCCAAATACTGACAGAGTCATTAGGCTACACAGCCTTCCTAAATTGGTCTCCCTCTGTTCATATCAATCTACTCTGTGTTAGAGAAAGCAAGTATCTACCAGGTCAACAATGAAAATATTACATATCTAAAGTCAGGGCATGAACATGGGAAGAAATATGCTTGCACTCCATTACTTTCTCCACCTAAGAGAGAAGTCTCTTACACCTAGTCGAATGCCCCAGACTCCAGATTCTATATGCTGCCAGCTCTTCTCTCCATGTGACGGATGAACAAACTCTGGAGAAGGGTCAGTGGAAACGGGCAAGGGGGATGTGCTTGTGAAGCTCTGGGAAGAATGTGGGAAGTGACTGACCACACCTGTGGCAAAGAAAGCTGACCTCATACTATGGCAAACGGGACTCCCAGAAGGTGGCTTTTAAGATACAGGGTTGTAACAGTGAGGGGGATTGGCTGACTCTCAGTTGACTGCATCAACTGGTTGTGTAAACGTTTGACCAGGAGAGCAGCAAAAGCGCAAATGTCTTGCTGAGATAACTACACCAGCCTGGGGGAGCGTATACAGGGCTCAGCACAACCCGGAGTATAAAAAAAATGAATGACTACCCAAAAGCACTTTGAAGAGGGAAACGGGCTTGAGCTGGCTCAAATCCCCTTGTGCCTCCCCAGTGACTGGAGATGCCCAGCGTTGTGATGGTGAGCATATCAGAGACCTGTCATGAGAATCACATTTGTATTGTGATCCAACACCTTCGTCTATGTCATTTATTTATTTCTATTCCTAAACTACTTTTCCAACAATAAAGAGTTTTATATTCTGAACAACTAAAGGGAACACTTACACACCTTTTCACAAACAACTTCCTCTTCCATCCTTGCAAAAACTTAAATTAAAAGGAAATCCCTCCCTCCAGAAGTTCCACAGCATTGTACCAACACAACAAGACAACAGGCTAGATACCTAGAGGACACTTTCAAATCAAGTTCTTAGAACTCAAGGGAGCTATTTATTGATCTTCTAACAGCTGTTTCCCTACCAGCTCCAATTCTTCTGTAAACAGAAACTGCTAAGAAACAGGATTTGATAGAATGGATTTTGAGCATGTTATTTCAGTGATGTTACAATTACTACTGTAAACAAAATCATCTACCCTATTTACTCCGTCAGTGCAGCCCACCCCCTTTCTCACCTGAAAGATCCAGGAGAGAACACTGGCTTATTTAGTCTTTTTACCTCAGCCATTGACAAAATAGATCAAATCACTAGTCTGTCTCTTCTAATATCTGTTCTTCCACTATGCTAGTTCAATTCTCCAGTATTTTGACCTGTATCATGCAACAGCATGTGTCTGAAACGAAGAATTTTCTTCATGTTAAGCACACAGTGCGAGTATTCCATTGGATTACTTTTTTATTTTAGCTTAGAAAGGAATTCACTCCTCTTGCCTCTCTTTGATGAAAAGATAATTCCTAGGGTCTGGAAGCCAAGTTCTTCACTAGTACAATTTCACCAAAACAACAACAACAAAAAAACCACAAACAGAGGCTTGCCCTCTTTGGGGGGGGGGGGGGGGGGCGCCACATTTCCTCCCCGGAG
>Ga0181612_120134_pt1 | contig 28104 bp, 6 predicted proteins | sample HoacroProtozoa21_FD_119630 | JGI IMG/M metagenome (GOLD analysis project Ga0181612, IMG submission 119630) | Hoatzin crop microbial communities from Cojedes, Venezuel. Combined Assembly of Gp0051906, Gp0051904, Gp0051908 | reverse complement strand
GACTAGATGACCCACAGAGGTCCCTTCCAACCCCTACCATTCTGTGATTCTGCAATTCTGTAATCTCACCAAAATTAAAATAAGAATAATGTAGTATTCTACACACACAATTATTCATTTGGAGTCAGTGGGAAGAAATATGCAAAAAATCATTTTAGGAAAAGATTTTCACCACTTCTTGACTGGACACTGAACAAAAGTTACCTTCAAATCTTGAATATGCCTTTATGTCTTCATCCATATAGTATTGAGTTCTCTTTTCTGAGTTTTTTCCTAGACACCTACACTTTACATAAAGGTGTATTTAATTTTGATCATTGTTTCCCAGTAGACTATGAACATATACATGGAATTTATGGTCAGATTATGGTTCATCCTAACTACTGTTCAAAGAGGACGGTGAATACACCGCAGAAACATGGGGGCTGAATTGATCCATTTTACAGAACAGTATATAAAAAAATATATTATCTAATATTTGGAACAAAATTAAATGAAAAGGCAAAGGGCAGTTTTATGGGATGCAAATAAGATGCTGATTAGTCATTGTCCCTCAATGAAAACTGACCTTGTCCTGGAGACACAAAATCAATATGTTTATTACTAGAAGAGGGTTCAAACAAAATCTCACACATCAACTAAAACTGCAAGCTGAACACCTCATTGAATGAGAAAACAGTAAGAACCATGATACATACAGCAAAAAAGGAGATAAAATAGTAAACTGCTGGTCAGAAAGCTAATAGGAAAGCAAACTTGCTACTACAAGCTGGCAGCATAGGCTTGATAGTTAACAGAGGCAAAGAGAAAAGAAGTGGTTTTTATTTCTTCACAGGAATTTCAATGAAACGTTCACATTTGTAGGAGAAAAAAATGCAAGCCAGATTCTTAAGAGTATGGGACAGCATGCAGACATGCTGCATGAATAACACTGGAAAGACAGCATGTTTCTGCGACATTTTAGGGGCTGTTCAGGGATTGTTCAAGATCATACTGGTTTTGTTTGAAGAAGCAGTATTAATTATAATACCCAAACAGGGAGAGGACACACATCTTGTGTAAGCTAAAGCCCTTACTGAATTAAGACATAAAAATTATTGCCAAATAATTTGCGCACAACCTCCAACACGTATTTGTAACCTGTGCTAACAGAATCCAAGTGGAATTTGTCATACACGAGAAATCACTAGGAACACTGCATTAGGAAAATCAATAGTTCTACTACTTGTGTTGTTAGCTGCGAACGAGATCTTTTATGTGTTTGAGTGAAAATCTTAAACAATCCCCAAATGCCCTGGAAATTTCTTCAGTTTGAGAAGCAGATAGTGTAAATCAAGGCAGAGAGAACAAAATTTCTTTCCAAAGTGATACAAGAGAAAGGGATTCCTGTTGTCGTTTTTGTTTCCCACAGAAATGGGATTTGCCTGTTTTCATATAATCTCACACCCTGGCAGTTTGATTGACGAATCACTTGGCCTTACAAGTATATACTAGATGTCTGAGTTACATCCTATCTGACCAGCATCAAGACTTTTTAAACTCCTTGTCCATTCCAGTTCAACCATCTTTTTAAGCTGCTGTCAATCAGATGGACTACAAATACTTAAGTAATTTATATTCTTGTCCTCAAGCACACCACAGATTATTCTCTAACCCTTGACATACACTAATAAGATTGACATTATAAAGAGTTTCATTTCTATTACAAGTATTTGGCTTTTAAATGTAATGAACTATTTTCATATTCCTATTTCTTGACCCAGCAACAGCCAATTTCAATGCAGCATTAAAACAAGCAAATGTCCACATTACTGCAAAAAATGAAAACTATTTTTCTTGAATGGCATGACCCTCAAAATCAGATTTTAAAAATAAGTTCATCATTCACATGTAGTCAAGCAAAACCGGCAAGGTGAAGTGAAACACAACATTCAGGACATATCAGATCAATGTTTTGTGTGCAACTCTTATTTTTCCTTTGACATGTAGGAATTACGATTTCATCATAACTATTTTCAGCAGGGCTGCTGCATGAGACAAGATAAGACTATTTCATTTTAACCTCCCTGTTCGAAACCTAGTTCCAGGTTTTACTTACTAAACATAACTCAAACTCTCTTCTGAATGGGGAATTATTTAGTTCTTTATAAATTTCTATGTTGTGCTGTTCTACAATATAAAATGTCCTAACACACATGAAGGAATTTATTTTTACAAAATCTTTGTGAAGCAGAGGGATGACTTGTTTTTACAAATGGGAAACTGAGACCCAGAGACATCTAGACTAAATTTAACTCGGCATGCCTACAGCTGGATTAGAGAATGCAAAGCCCCTCAGTTGCCATTTATTACAACTCCATTTGGAGTGCTCAGCATATCTGAACAGTATGTGTCTCAAGAAGGACATACAGAAAATCAGTACCCCTGAAAATGGCATAAGAAGCTTTTCCAGCCTGAAACATGAAGTTTGCATTAATATGGAGACAGAAAATTCAATATAGCCTTTCTTAGTACCCAGTCAGGGCCTTCTGCGACGGCATCGTGCTTTCTGTTCCAGCAGACCGCTGTGTCTCCTGAACTGAAAGCAGGAGAGCTGTAGTCACCATTCACACCATCTGCTACACCTGGGAAACACAATCCAGTGTTCTTAATATCTAGTTATTGTTGATATCTGAATGAATGTTGGTGGGGAAGGGACAGAGGCCTGTTTGGAACTTTTAGCTTCTGCTGCTTTTGTTCCCACCTGGTGCGAGGCCTATCGGCCTCCATCCCTTTGATCCAAGGTCTGTGGGAGTAAAAAGCATCTCTCCATTGACCTTCAAAGGATTTTGAATCAAACTTGTAATTACTAACAAAGCCTACAACCAGTATTTCATGCTTACATTCTTATCTTCCTGGAAGCTGACCACACAGGTAACATTCTTTGCATTTCTATGTTAAAAGAATATGAACACATGAAAACAGTAACCACAAAACCAAAACAATAATAATCTTCAAAAGCCACCGGCCAACTGACCAGGGAATCAACAAAAGGCCACCACCCAATTTCTTATGTTTTTAAAGCATCTTTAAAATAAAATTTCAGCTTTTTCCATTGGCATTTGCCAGAAATTTTGGTTGGAGATTTTTATAGTTATTATCATTCTAAAGTGCATGGTTGGACTACTTTTTTAACAATATGAGCAGGAACAAAACATATGTTTCCTCACGTGTTCTGGTTAGAAACTCTGCACTGGCGTAATCAAAATACTAGTTGATTTTAGTTAAACCTAACATTTTTATTTGAGCTAGGAACATCAAATTTGGAGGGCTTCAAGTACAAGAGCAAAAACTAGTCAACACAGGCAACGATAATCTTATATATATGGTGTATATGATAGTCATCGATGTATATAGTATTCAGCCAAAACCTCAGACTTCTACACTTTGAAGTATAAAAATGAACAAAGGTCTTTTAAGCTAAGATTCAGACTTGGGAGCAACAACTGTCAGGAAAATAAAGCTTCAGTCTATGAATCCCTCTGAGCAGTAAACGTCAGTACAGTGAACTTACTGTATGAATAGCTAGGTTTCTGCTTTTGAGTTGAGGCAGAAACACAGACTACATTCCTCCCAGGAGCATCCTTAAAGTGAAATCAGAATCATCATGGATGAATAATGTGATGATTTCAGAGGGTTCATACACTATGGAAAGGAAAGCCTGGAATTGAGCAAACGCTGCACTGAGAATTATACTCTCAAACACAAGTTAGAAATTATTTCTGAAAGTGATCAGAAATACAAATGCGGGAAGACGATTTGCATTTAGGATTTTGCTTTGAACCTAAAAGGTTCAAAAGGATAAGATTCCTTTAGTGACATCTTGAATTTGCTAGTCTGGATTGCAAGGTCCAGCACAACGGCAACCACCAGCCTCCCCACAGCAGTTACGTGCCGGAGAACAGAACGTTACTTTGGCTGGGCTTCTAGCAGCACTGGATCTTGGAAATTCACAGAAGAGAAAAGGATATGGAAAATACTGTGAATAAGGACATTCTATCTCCCCTCCAGTTCTTAAATTAAAAACTTAATGGTAATTACGCTTAGCAAAAAACCTTGTTTCAAAAACCCATGTTACAAAACAACATTTGAAAAACCAGAAAAACAGGAAAATAACACAGGGAGCACTGATGGGAACCCACTGACATTTGAGCTGTACATTACTGATACTGACACTGCTGTGTATATCTAATTTGATTTCCATGTGTTAAAACAGACACTATCCACTAGAGATACATGTAAATTAGATCACAGGTATGGCATTTTACATCAGTGATTACTGCAAAAGCCGTAGCAGCAATGTAATAGAAGCTTTGATCTACTTTGACTTCTTACTATTACAGACTCTAGACTAATTTTCCATAGATTCTATTACTGAAGCTGACTCTGAAGAGTTTGGGAGCTTAACATTGAGAGCAGTAGCACTGAGTGTTATTACTAGTGTAACAGAATACAAACTATTCGCTGGTTTATTAAACAAACTGATTTAAGTAGTAAAACCCAAACAAATAAAGAGTAAACATTGTATGCTGGTGAGCAGCATGCTACTGGATTTAAAAATAAAACAGTGGTTGTCTAGAAAACAAATCTCACAGTTATATCTAATCAAGCTAGTTTTGATGCCACACAGTCCAAGGTATGGTACAGCACAAGAAAACAGAAAAAAACCTTTGCTTAAATGGATATAATTATAGGGAAATAATGACGAGATTGACTTTGGAAAATGAAAATGTAGATTACATATATGAGTCTAATCGAAAGGAACATGACTTTCATAGCTCTCTGACTTCATCTGCTTTGTTTCATAAAGGATTGCACATCTCTACCATAAGGCAGGTGAGATGTCTCCCTATTTTGTGGAAGAAGAAGAAAGGGAAAAATTCAGATGAGCATTTAAAACTGAAACATAAAGACCTGTCTTGAAACAAAAAGCAAAGAACTCTAAAGTTCCAAATGGGGAAGGATGGAAATTATTTCTGAATTACTTGCTTTTTAGAATATATATATAGCATTATCTGGAAAATAGCTGTGATTTTATCATTCAATTTCTTAGTGCCTATGCTTCCTAATAGACACTTTGAATTTTACTTTTTCTTTCTCTGCTAAATGCAGAACTGGGAAGCACTTTACCATAATAAAAATCAATAAAAAGCATTACAATTTTGATAAGTTGGATAAGGTTTAAGCTAAAATCTGTAATATGAAATGAGATGCCATTCAAAATCCCAGTTTTTACCACTCTCGTGAATGTCAGATAGTTCTCTGTAAATGAACTTAATGCTTGAACTGGACTTATTAGTAGAGAACAAAATAGTAAGTGCAAAAAGTTAATATGAAGGGATAATTTTATTTGACAGAAGTCACAAAGTAAGTAGTATGCACAGAGAAGCTGTAGGAATAAGCAAAATTGTGCTTCTATTTTGAATGTATAAACTAATAATGGATCTAATTTGAGATTTGGCAGTGGGTAAACAAAGATACATTGTATTCGAAGTATAAATACAGTAACACTTCTTAATGAATTTTTAGAAAATTAACTTTCTTGTAAATATCTAAGATGTCATTCCTCAATGGTATTCACGTATATGCTGATCAGATTATTGCAATAATACACTCTCCTTCCTGATGTAACTTCAAGTTTTGCCATATTCACTCATGAGCTGTCATGAATGCCTTTCTTGATATGACATCTAGCTCTTGCAGCAAGAACAGTTCTCTATTCTGGTATGGCAGAGAGAATGCTATAGAGGATATTTTGTGCAGCTACTAATCCCAATAACTAGAATGAAGATAGAACTAGCAAAGCTGTTTTCTATGAATAAGGAAACTAGATCACTGTTTTTTCATAAATTTTTGCATTTTAATGTGCAGCGAGAAAACTACGTTTCTCTACAAGTAAGAATTTTAATTCATTTTTCTTAAGCCCAGAGTAAGGTAGTACTATTAGCAAAGCAAAATGCAATAGAAAAAATGTAATTCTTTAAACAGCAATTGCCAAATAGAAAGCTTTGCTCTCTTCATGTTTGAAAAATACCTACAAATTCTAACTTTACTTAAACCCTCATTGTTCTATTAGCAACTGCAAAATAACCCCAAAGAAAACCAGGACTAGATTGTACCAATACAGTTGGACAAACCCGAAGTCATTAGTGGATCCTTATTGGCTGTGTTGTGTTCATTTATTTCTGAACTGTAGATATCACAGATACGAGACATACTTTTTTTTTAATTAAGATATCTTTCTGTTTTCAAGCTGAGGATCTTGTTAAGCACATACCTGGCAATTCAATTAAAGCCATGTCCATAAATAATATGATAACCTCAGCATTCCCTCTAATGAACAGAGCTAACTTGGAAAAACATTATTCCAAATTCAAAGAGCACCTCTACAAAGGATATAGGGTTCATAAGGCAATGAGACAGGTAATCTCAATTTAATGTAGCAGTTTTTCTACGGTTGGACTAGATGACCCACAGAGGTCCCTTCCAACCCCTATCATTCTGTGATTCTGTGATTCTGTGAATCATTTACGCCAGACGTAAAGAACCAAATTCTCTATCTGCTGGACTTCTGCTTGAAAGCAGAGAAGAGAATGGAGAGAACTGCTTACGTTTACTTCATTTTTGTCTCCCCTATCCAAGGCATAGCCTTAATTGTTAGAGACAATAAAGGCACAGGTCCACTCTTCTTCGTCATGGTCTTCCATCTCCTGAAACGCTTTTTCACTTGAAATATGTCACTGTGTGATTGTAAGTGTTGAATGAAATTTTCTACAGTAGGGGGAAAAAAAAAATTCCAGCTAATATATTGACTGAAGAGTTTACAAAAGAAAAAGGAAATCCTGTTCCAGAAATTACTGTGTGACCAACTTTGTTTGTGCTTTCCCTGCTTATGGGATATATTCATATTACAGCAGTGGAAACTAATTGATGTAAAAAAATACAAACTTTGAGCTGCTCTAATGAAGTCTGTGCACAATGTTTTAAAAAATATACAAGTCAAGAGCATAAATATTAAGTAAAAAACCAGCCTAATACTCTGACCAATAACAAAACCATATAATTCACTCATTATACCTGAAAGTCTAAAGACCACCTATGGTATTTGAAATCTATTTACATTTCTTAGAATTCTGACATACTTTTCTTGCTGTTCTTCTAATGCTCTTCAAATGCAGTGGTAGAGACAGACCTTTTACAATATGCAATTCAAGTTTCACACATTGTATATGGATATTCACTTAGGATTTTCCTTTATATTAAAATATTTCAATAATTATAAAAACAATACTGACATTAAAGCATTCTGGGGTGCCTAAGAATTGACTGAAGACCTTTTCAGTTATCTGACAATTGCACAGTCAATTACCATGGTTAAATTCAATTCATTCTTCTAAATTTTTTATCTGGCAAACTGCTTCTGGAAAGTTTTAAGTTATAATATCAGAATAAAATAACTCAAAAATTGCATTAATTGGCCCTCTGGTTAGAAATCTAGAGAGAAATACTCTAGATAAAAGAGTAAGAAACCCAAATTAACAAAAAAGGATGTCAAAGTTGCCATATTCTTAAGCCAGCACAAGGAAGCTGGCTTACCTTCTTTGGAGCCAGAAAAGCCTTCTGGAAGTCCTGGATGCAGAATTTGCAGGTAAGCAGCAAATTCAAAATGCTGGGCTTACTGTACACACATTAAGGATGCTCTTGAATCTGACTGTCAAAAGTAGTCCCCTCTGCCCTTATGATATGTGGTCCACTCATCCTCAAATCAGTTGTACTATGTAGTGCAGATTTACAGTAGATGTCAACAGTGAAATTAGCAGCCTGTAACTAAAACTGAATTCTAGGTTTTATACTGGTGGTAAACACCTGAAGACCAGAGTATCAGTTGTCAGTCTTTCAGCACTGTTTAAACTAGGCTCAGTAGAAGGAGAAACACTCTCTTACCTGACTTTAGTTCTAAAGAACAAGATTCAGTTATTTACATTTTGTAATGTATACTATATAGAATACTCTAACCTAGAACACTTAAACGTCTTCCTGCAGTCTCTGAATGGACTTCTGAAGTCAACTCCCTGTTGCAGGAACCAGCATTTCCTCTTGTTCTCTGAATACTGCTGATACTGAATTCCCTGTACCGGTCCCTTCGCTCTTGTATCATCAGGTAAGATAATACAAGTCTCTGTTGCTTTGTTAACAACATTAAGTATACAGTCAAATCCCAGCAATCAGTATGCAGCCAACACATATTCCAAAACTACTTTTATGGAAATAATGTACTTTGTGGGAGAGAAAACTAACGTAAAACTTTGCAGATCTTTCACAACATAAGGCATCATGTTCTAACCACTCAATAAGGCTAAATAAAACATTTGACAAGCTACAGACCTGAATGTCTCCCTCTTTGAAAAACCTTTTTTTTCTTTTTTCCTAGAAAGCAGGGGATAGCACTGCAGTAAACATTTTGCTGCCACTATACTTCCAACAAGCAGATCAATAGGTTTCCTTCATTACGCTTTTAGCCAAACACATAGCGCATGCAGAAGCCAAAGGAGAGGCAGAGAAAGAGAGAGATTGATGCTGGTAATAAAAAGTCTGAGATACAAATGAGGATAGAAAATGGGGCCATTGCATAACACTACCTAAGTGTAATTTTATAAACTAGAAGACTATGGACCTTCATTGGTCAATCCATTAGTTTTACATTTTGCATAGTATTTTTAAGATACAAGCTGAAGTCAGAGTACTTCTAAAAATGTATTGAAGCCAATCTGATTTAATAATTTCTTTAGTGAACTAGTGCTATTAAAAAAAAATTACTATGCTTTGTGACAACTGGATAATAAATAAATTAGACATATTACACACATATTATACTGCACAACTGCTAAGTCAGCATCGTTCCTAATTAATATTTATACTCTTAGAAAAATCATTTAAGTAGTCCTGTTAACATTTACAAAAATTATAGGCATGAAGCTAACCATTTTTCATGAAGGTGGAAAAACTTTGCAGATTGTGAAATTCACTGACAATATGAATTTATATTTTATCATTGTACTGTTTTAGAGCATTAAAGCTCTACTTCTCCTGCCACAAGGCAATTACTTTTTAAAGAAACTCACTTTGATTTAATCAAATAGAAACAAGGACAGCACCACATTCTAGAGAAGTGAAATTGTTCAGATGCTGACTGGGGCTAACTAGTATATAGTACTACTATCCTATAACGCCTGGAGTGCAACAAACTATGAAAACCTTTCTGTAACTAAAGGTAAGTAGAAGTTTTAATTAGAGGTTTTATATTTATTTTGTTATTTTTAAAAACTTTCTGCCCACTCCTGTCAAATAGAATTTTACTTCTTCAATCAAAGACCTTCTACGTAACAGCAGAAAAATATCCCTGATAGTACACTCCCTTTCCTTTCTGGCAACCTTAGCTCTAGGTGTGCCAATTAATCCAATCAATTGTGTCAATTAATTCAATTCCAGAGCTCTTCTCAACAATTAAAATTGTAAGGAGATTTCTTATGATGAATCTACAATGTCTATTTCTGAAAAACAGATTTCAGAAATTGTTTGTCTCAGTTTTTCTTTTCTTTTGTTTTTTGTTGTACCTTTGTCAGAACGCACGTTCAGCTGAATTCCCACAGCACTGATTCCATTTCTCTTGTCTCTCTGTTCCTGGTGTCCTCGGAAGGTCCAGAGCTATTTGGTGATGACTTGGACATTTAAAATTAAGAAGCTCTGAACTTGGTGCTTAAGAATCAGCTTAAGAAAAAAATTTTCTTGGAATAAGAACCACAGAAATAGGTGTAGACACAGGAAACAACCTTAAGATCCTGTCAAAAGTGTAGTCCTTTTTCCTCTATGGATATGGGACATTATGCAGTACAACATTAGACCTTTTCTTCCCCTTGATAAAAACTAGTGGCAGGCTTTTGGACTCAATTTAACAATATCTCAGTTTGGGAGATTTTCTACCATATCATTTAGAGGTCAGGATGTTGTTTACCCATAACAGCCTCTCCCATTTTCCAAAATAATAGCAGATGACATTGAGCATTGCTGGACAAGCATCCTGACATTAAGCCGTATATCTGAATGAAGAGTCTCTTACAAAGTCAGAAACTACACTACGAATCCTTTATGGACCCCAGAGAATCTCCAAGCCCTCCTTGCCTTTTCTGATAGCTACAACTGCCACAGAGATCTTCAGTTTCAATGGATTTGTTGCTTTGGATCTGTCATTGGCTGAAACTGTCTGTTCAAAAACATACAGGGTGCAACCCTACCACCAGAGAAAAATGTATCCATATTTTTTTTTACACCTTCAGTTTGAAGTTTAAAAGAGTGCAGTCTAGGTCTTGCACTGATGTTTCATAAGCACGAAATTCTGATCAGCTACAGTTTTTTTAAGTGCATCACAAGATCTGGTTCACCAGACAGCCAGGTGATCTGCGTTTTAGATATGAAGATCTTCCCTTTGGACAGAGTATAAAGGACGAAGTGCTTGTACAGTCTTGCAGTGCCACCTTGATACTTCAGCTCCCAGACTCTACTACAAATCGCAAAGCTGTCCTTTGTGGACAGTGTTCACTAAGTTTTCATGCACTTCGCTGTTCCAAGACCACTAATTAGTACTAGAGCCTGGTAACTTTGAAGAAGGCAAAATAGTTTTTGGAACCTAATCAAGCAGGAGACCCATACATGTTGATCAGTTACCAGCCACAATACCTTGGTTTGTATTTCTTTTGAAGACAGTGGTCCTGCCAGAATGTGAAAAGGACAAATGGCTGAAGTTGCAGGCAAAGCAAGAAAAAACCAGTTTCCCTGAAAGTGGCTTATTTACTTTAAAATCCATAAGTGCATATTCACCATTTTTGCTGATGTGAACTATCACGGTTGGATTCTTTGGAAACAAAGTGTCATCAAGCTGAAATGCCTGTTGATCCAGTGCTTTTTCTTAACTTCACACAGATCATTCAGAAGAATGTCTGGTTGAGTGAGGATGGCATTTGTCTTGCACCTGTAAGCACTAACCTTGATTTCTTGCTCCTGTATTAGCTTAGAAAAACGTGTCTTTGTATGATCTTTCTTCTTAAAAACTTTTTTATTAGACCGTTTGCTTGTTCATACACTGAAACTAGAAAAAAAACTTTCTATTACTAAGGACGAGGAAGTGCAAGGAATGATTGCTTGAGAAGCTGAAGCTTTTGAGAACAGATTAGACACACATCAGCAAGGTATTGCTTACACAGCTCTTCCTGCTTAGGAACAAAGTGACTGAGTAGGTGAGCTCCTTATTGTTTGCATTTTGTATCATGTATGCTCATTAACAGAACATTCATTTCAGGTATAGGACTTAGCCCACAGCGTGAGACAGAACAAACTGTCATCTTTTTATGAGATCTTGTCAACTTTAAAGGATTCTTTTAAAATACAGAATAAATAACTGTATGTGCTCAAGACTGATTCAGTATTGCAGAAAACCTCAAGTCCATCTTTTTGATACTCATCCATTAATCAATTATAATAATAAGCTGAAGCCTAATCTTTACACAGTGGGCCACGGCATTAGTTTGACAATATTTTATAAATTCTGTTATTATCCTATGATGTTGTCAATTCTAGTTTATCTTAACATCTTTCTCCTTCTTTTCCCATCATAATTACAATTGAACGTATTTTTCTTTTCAATTCTTGCTAAAATGGTACTATACCTTATTATAGAAGACTACAATGAAGCTGACATGGAATTATTTTCAACAGTATATGCATTTTGGCAGGTAGTAACCCAATACAGAGCTTTGGGAATTAGTAATGAACTTCAGATACCATAAAACCACCTATACCTAGACAGGTAATTAGTAATCATAATGTGATGGTCATCTTTAAGGAGTCTTTTCATTTTCACTGGTCGAAAATGGGTCAGACCAACCAGTGAAGCATTTTGCAGTCTGAACATCTGCAAGTTTAATATTTTTAATTTAATGTAAGAGATAATTAAGGATGCTTTTGTTATATAATTTATGCTCATATGTTATGTAGCAGTTGACCAGCTAGACTATACATCATGGTGGTCCCAAACTGGTACAGAGATTTTAAAACCACGCTGAACATGGTTGCAGATTGATCATGCAAAATCTGCTCCCCCACCCCACCAGCTGATTTTTCCCCACTTGTGCACAGTGCAATGCAAAAAAACAAAAAAGTAAATAAAACTAAAAAAGTGTGATGGGCGAGCAGGTCGACTGTGTGAGAGAACACGTGCAAAGTATACCTCAGAAACACTATAGGTGGATGAGCACGAAGGGAGCCGAGCCTGGTTGTGCAGTGGGGAAAAGAAAACATTGTTAAAAAAGAAATGGTGGCACAGTAAGGGTCTTAGAAGGTTTTCTGTATAGATGGTTCCAGCACTGAGATAGTGGCAGGGGGCTCATTAAGTCTCTAAGACCAGCTATGTCATAAAGCCCAAATTTATGCCTTTTAAGGTGGAAGCTTCTTAAAAGAGAAAAAAAAAAAAGTACTGTATTTACAAAATAATTAAAACTAATGATGAATCTGAAGACAACTATCAATCCTTCCTCCTCTAAATAACTGACAACATTATCCTTAGGACAATAAGGTATTCTAGGATGAAGTTTTACCAATCTATTTAATTTAAAACCATTAGTTTTATTCTAACTCTGCAAAGGGTACAATGCGAAAACCCATTAGAGGCCCTGTTCTTCCCTGTATATCTTTATGTTTTCAGATGCCCAGAACCAGTATTTTGACAACGCAGGTTTTTCTTCAATCTCCCTGCCCAAAAAAACTGAATAACTTGCAAAGTTCAATTACCAATGGCCAGATATAGGTCAGCAGAAATCTGCAGATTATGTCACTAAGCAACGCAAAGTGCTGTGATTCTCCAGGGACACTGTTCACTGTTGAAAGCTTTCAGCACAAACACAAGTTAATTGCTAACATTACAGTTTTATTGATCGCTTAAGAAACACTTTGTTTATAGAAGATAGCCATTTTTCTATACTACTAATCACTGAGCCATAACTCAAGTATTAAAAAAGGACTCTCCAGTTATTTATAGGATTTCTTTTTGTAACAAATCTGAAAATCCTTTCTTTGGTTGAAAACATCTCATGTTTCAATTACAAACAGTAGTCTGAGTTTTGGGTTTTTTTTCCCCTCCTTAACTTTTGTTAGATTAATAATGATCTGATGACAACTGGCTGTGAAGAAAGAGTAAAATCAGCCCAATAAGTAAAATTAAAAAAACCACGGTTCTTATAAATGCATTAAAAATCTGCTCCTGATTTTTTTTCTAGGGGTGGAAAAATGAATTATCAGAAGCCCCAGCAAATCTTAGACTTCAACAAAATTCTTATCTGTACAGCAGTTCAGAAACATTTGTGGTAAAGATGGACCTAGCCAGAATTTCCACATGAATTATTAGTGACTGCTTGCTGACTTACATATTATGATGGACTGAGCAAAGAACATGGTACTCATATAAAGTCCCTCATGAATATTCTTCAATCTCAAATGTGTATTTCATAATTCTTCACTGAAATATAAAATATCACTTCCAGGAAAATTCTACAGTCACGTTTGTCTGCGTTCATTTATGTTTCTGTTATATACTTCTATACAGCTGTTCTTTTCTCCCTGAAAATTTTTTAATACTCTGAAAATATTTTTGTTACTTTCTGGCATTGTGTATTTTTGCTCTTCTAGATAACATTATTAAGGAAATCTGGATCACTTAACAACATCTTAAATGTTCATACATACTCAGCACATTCTTCACCTGATGAAATGCTTTCTTACAGTGAGACGACTTGCAGAAGGATTAAGTCAAAAATAGAAAATTCCTCAGACAAATAGAAAGTAGAAAAGGCAGTTTTAAGAAATCAAGTATTATTCTTAAACAGTCTACTTTGCAAAAAAAAAAAAGGAAAAAAAGAAGAAAAACAGAGAACCCCTTCTGACAGAGCAAAAACTGTTTCTAGAAACGTTGCTTTGAAAGGTTTCTAAGAAAGGAAAGTGACGCTTTTGCTTAGAACGGGGGTCTGCTATTCACCTAAGACTTCTGGCTGAGTCTCTAATCAAGATTCTCATAAGTAATATCCAACCATTGTTTCCATGGTTTGTCTTGCAACAGCATGGATAAAGAAGAACCATTAGCTTCAGGTTTGCAGGTGAGGATCCAAAGAAAGCAGTAACAGCAAGAAACATGACAGCAGCAGTTTTTTAAGTACCAGCAACTAGATAAATAGAAACAACAACGATGAGGAGGTTTGGAATCATACTCTGCAAAGTTCTGAAGAACTTTACTCATCTTGTCTACTTCTCACACTAACTTACAAGGGATATGCTAGACAACTGTGTACTTTCATCTTCTCTTAGACAGCTACTGTAAGTAGCATGCTATTACTTTCCTTGTCAAATTAACCTGTGAGGTAATTACCCTTATTTTCATTAATATCTAGGCTAAACTCACCACTTAATTTCAGTTTTATTCCTGTTAGTATTTAATTACTTTAAATAATTTTGTATTAACTTTTTGATAGTTCCAGTTGCATAGAAGAAAATGATAATATTCCCTTCAATAAGATACCTGTATATTTTATTTCTCCGTATGCTGAAACACACACACACACACAAAATTTTCTGTAATATCTTAATCTCACTCCAAATTTTTTTTCTTATTCATACATGTACAGACTTCCAATTTATCTATGTCATTTCCTCATAATGATGAAATCGAAGGTATGCTCAAGTGTTCTAGTCTCATAATGATCTAATGTTCTTGAGGAAAGGATTATGCTCATATCACACTTCTGCATATAGTGATTGCTGTTTGTTTTATTTTCAACTGGATCACACAATGAGACTGTTTAATCTGCTGCACACTTATCATTTCCTGATCATTTCTATGTCATTGCTTTCTTGCTAACTAGTCTCCATTTTTGAGCATCTGCCCGATTTCAACATTTTGTAAGTGTATTGCTTCTGCGTTATTAAAATTAAATGTCAATACTTTTCCAAGCTCCTTCGATGATTCTGCAATCTATCATCTACTCTGCTTACAATTTATTGTCACATATGAACTCCAGCGATTGTTTCTTCCAGTTAGAGAGAAGGGGCAGCTCTCCTTATTTCGTATGCTACCTGAAAACGCCTACATAATATATTAGGTGAAGCTAAACGTGCTAACATTTGAGCTGCTGGGCTCTTCTCCACCAGGAACATTCAAGTTAAGGGGTCATGTTGTCAGTCACAGAAATTCCCCACTGTGAGAATGATTTTAAAGGAGCTATGCCCATTTACACCAACTGAGAAACTTGTCAAAGGCTGCAAGAACAATTCGTTGTTAGTCTGAGGGCCTTACTGGCTTGACTCAGATCTTTAATAATGGACTATTAAGACCTGGAATAAAAGCCCTGTAAATGTAATCCTTCATCGTGATCAAAGAAGGCAGGTACTTAAAGTAAGACAGAACACTGTATGCAGGGTACTATAGGCTCTGAGAGGTACAGCTCTGTATGAAAAATGATAATTCTGGTTTCATTAAACATCATCTATGGACAATATTTGGCCTCTGCTATGAGGAGAACATTTTTCTTCAACAAAATAAGCACCTTTGATTTGGAACTATGATGGTCAAAAGCCACACAAAAATTATTTTGCATATTACTTGGGAACTCTGTGTAGAACTTCTATACTTAGATTTTTCTTTTTCTGATGGGATTTCCATAACATTTTTCTGCATTTGAAATTCTTAGCCTGCAACACTGAAAAAAAAAATCTTCAAAACACAGACTAAAGCAGTATTGTTCTGTTGAATCTCAGCTGAACTCCACACTTTCAGGAAGATTTTCAATTTTAGCAGGTATTATGAGTTCTAAAATATAAAGCAGTCAGCTGTTTCACTGTTGATCATCTCAGTAGCTAATGCACTTACTTGCTACTGCTACATTAATTTGAACAGTAGGGGAATGCTGATGTGTCCAAGTGATAGAAGCCTAATTTTTCTAAACAATATTTAAGTTCAGCTTCAAACACAGGTCTCTGGGAGGAGTCAAAGAATTAAGCTATGAAAAGAACTGGAATAGCTGCAAGGAAGATGAATGAAGATCTCAAGAAGAAACAGAAAAAAAAAATCTCAGGTCAGGATAACTTTTATTGTAAATGGTTATGCCTTACTGCTGATACTAAAAGTAGTGTTTTAAAATGAAAACTACTCAAACAACCAAACTGTTTAACCAACTCAACTTTTCATGGATGTTTTCAATGCAATTTTATTTTAAATATCTGGCAGGCTTTCTAAACTTCTGGTGGAATCTGGGATATTCTGCAGAATTCCAATGCTTCCTACATATGTCCACTGGCCTTTGAATTTAACCTGGAAAGCACGTCTTTGCAATTCATTCTGGAACAAAGGTTCCACCTTAATAGTATACACAATTGTGCAATAGCATTTCATTTTCACTTACAGGGCTGGCCTTCAGATACTATATGCTCCCCCTCCCACACCATTCAATACATTTGCCACATTGTAGGAGTATTAAAGACTTACATCTAAATCCCTTTCCAAAAGCAGTATGGAAGAGATGAAAATTATTTTAAAGATGAACTATTAACACATCCCTCATTATTTTCTTTCCAGTTGTCCACTATTTAGTAAGGATTTGTTCTACTCTTTATGTTGTCTTTTAAAATGTTGCCTCATGTAAAACATCCATTATTACAGCATGAATCAGAACAGCAGTGACAAAGTCACAGATTTTAGTTATTTGTTATTATACTTGCAATGTGTCTTGCTTGTTTTAAGAAACTTAAAGGGCATATGCAGAATATATGGAACATTTCTTAGTTCACAATCTGACTTCCTTACTTACATTGTGTAGAGTATGGCCATGAAATAACAGATAAAGTGGCACAAAGGAACAGGACAATTTCATGACAACTAATTTGTCATGGCTAATGTGGTCACAGCTTTTCATCTGAAACCTTTACCCATGTGACATTGTGAAATGATGTGTGATTAGAACACCTTTTTTGTAGCACAAAGATTCAAGGCATAATTATTTTCTGGCTTTATATTTATTCACTAGTATTAAATAATGAATTTAAGAGTGAGGATTCTAAAGTAAAGAAACCTGCTTTGTCTTGATTATGACTATTAAATTTGAGATACCACCAAATCCAAAATATCACACAATTTATTCCCCCAAAAAGTTGATTCTCAAAGGTTTACCAGGGAACAGATACAGTCCTTTAATCAAATTGATTTTACAGAAAGCTGCAATATATTAGCAGCTCAATTTCCTTCTATTTGACCTGCAAAAAATTATAAACTCAGAGACTTCTGTTTGACAATGAACAGAAATCAACTTTATATCAGATACATAGCTGGATATGCAAAAGCATCCAAAAGGGGTAAAAACTATCAAATCATTACCATTACCAAAATTATTTTGCACTATATAACCATAGTGAATTATGCATTAGAATGATAGTGCTGAGAATTACAACAGTCATAGTGTATGGAAGACACAAACAGCACATGAATCTAAAGAAATTATTCTGAGAATCTTCACTGGATGAATGTGCAGAGAGATAAATGGTTACTCACTTTCACATCTACTATGCTCACAACTGTCCCTTTTTTCTAACTTTCATTATACATTAAATTACGCAGCTTAAACTGGCTTCATAGAGTTAAATTGCTGAAAAGCCGATCTTAATTTATGATGTGAACTACTAAACATGAGGTACTGCTGTCTGTATTGTTATGTTGGATTTGACTTGTTTTGTTAAATATTTCTGTGAAAAATGGGCAACTTTATAGGGGGGTCATAACTGATATGCTAGATCCTAATCCTTTTCTCGAGATTTTTTTAATTAAAAAACAAACCTAATGCACAACAAATGTGATGCAGAATTTTTTATATTAGTCTGCTAAAAAAACAAGCAACAAAATTTTCATAGCTGGCATTCACCCAAATGTTAACCTATTTTGTGAGATAAAATAGGGACCCAAAAAGATTAAAGGCAAAGAAAGACAGACGTACAAGTGAACCTATATGCTTTTGGGTTACCTTATACCAGCCATAGTTTTCAGTTCAGGTAAGGCTACCAATCACTGGCAGAAGATATTTTTATCCTTTAAACTAAGGATATTTTATTTGTTGCTAAGTTAATATTCAGGAAACTTTTAGAAAGGAATTTTTTTTTAGTTGTTGTAAAGCCAAGCAGTTTGATTAGCATTCATTAAAATGTAGCAGGATATTCTTTTAAACAAATCCTGTCAATTAGGTCACGTTTCTCACAAACATTAAAACAAAACCCCAGCTAGAAAAGAAAGAAAACACAAAGGGAGAAAGAGAGAGAAAGGAAAAAGATGGGGATGAGAGGACAAACCAATCGGATTTGGTGTTACCAGCCAGCAGAAGTTTTAAAAAAACAGATCACCGAGTGAAATCGTACATTTACTCGGAGAGAGCATCCTTTGACATTGCCTTCTAGGTGATCTCTGAGCTCCTCCAGCTTTCGATGGAGCTACATGTAAACATCAGAAAATGAATTGAAAAAGCAACCTGTTCTCTTTTCTCTTGTCACCTTTTATTTTCTTTTTTCTTTTGTTCTTTGCTTTTGTGGTTTGGGGTTTTTTTTTTTAATAAATCATAGCATAACACATTTCTCACTGCCTCTGGCAAAACATTTCAAGACATCAAAGTGCTTTGAACAACACAGACATACAAGCTCAGTAAACTTGGAAACCGGAAAAAAGAGATCTTAATTTGATTAACCTGGCTCTTTTTTCACTACAGGAAAAAAAATTGAAAAAGCAAGGGACAGATCATTCTAAAGCTACTGAATCTCTGCTTCATTGTCAATTTGTTTATTTATTTGCTTGTTTATTGGTAAGGCTGTGTCCTAGAATTTACTGACATCAAAAATAACTTTTTAGAGGTAAATTTTCATGTTTGGGAACCTCAACTAGGATTTCCCATTTTTGTAAGGATATTCATACAAGATTTTGAGTCTAAACATATGTTTTAGGTTGTGAAATAAAATCCTGGGTAATCAGATATAGAAATAATAATCCTAAATTAGGTGTCGGTGGGTGTTCATAAAAATATTAGGCGAATCCCAGCACCTAAATAAGCTACATCTTCTGCATATGTATATGCATTACACATCTAGAACTGCATGTGATAACCCAATAAAATGCACCAGTCACAGTGATTACATACACAATTTTCAGAAACAGCATAGAAACTGTGGCTGTCTTGTATTTTCCTCCACATGAATTCAGCGGTCCTGAGTGTCTCCCACTGAAACAGTGTCTCATTCACGTACAGTGCTCTTCTCATCCACACTGTAACTATAACTTCTTCCCAAAACACAAGATGAACAGACAAAGCCTCACAGACAGTGAGGAATGTTACAGATGCCTCTATCTATAACTTGTATAAACAAATAGCAACCGGCTTCTTTTTCTAAGCTGAGATCAATATAAATGGTGGCATTACTGAAAAGAGGTGCATAACAAATCCTTCCCCTCCCCTTCTTTATGCTCAGTGAAATGACATTTTCACAAAGAGCAGCTGTAGAGCAGTGTTAGAGAGCAGAGAGGATGGCTTATCCTGGAACAAAGGCAATACACTCACAGACAAAATCAAAACAAAAGATCAAAAACCAAGAAGGCAGGAAAGGCAAGAAGAGTGCAAAAAAACAATGAAATAATTAGCGCTTAATAAAGAGCTAAGAGGAAATAAAGTGGAAAAAAAGTGAAAAACTGGATAGCTGAAAAAGAGGCAACTGTTAAGATGAAACCTTAACAGAACGGCCTGGACTGCACATGATCAGCATTTTGGTATAGATTATGTCCTGTGTTTTAAACCATTTATTAAGGTGTAACGCTACTCATGGTGGGTACTGATTTAGGTATCTGCCTGTTAAGTGCTCTAAATATTTGAGTATGTTTGTACAAAAATAAAAAAGGCAGCAGGGACTAATTATTAGTGAAACAGTGGCTCCATTCTTATTGGACTCACATGAATCTCTCATTTCCTCTTTATTTATTTACTCTGAGTTTTCTGATTTAAAGGCTAGATATACATGAAATATTCAACTCTGTTGTAATGGTCTGTTGCAGAATTACATGCAAAAAGTGTGGGCACTATAACAGTTTAACTATGTTTCAAGATGGGAAGTACTAGTCTGAAAATGAGTAAGTCACTTCTCCATGGAACAGGCAGTTAAGAGACAACAAACAACACAGATCAGAGAAGTGGTTTAATCATGATCACCAAATTACAGGCACTTCAAAGAAGTTGTTACTATCTCTTATTTGTGGTGACACTCAAAGCTAACTAACTGGCAGCCTGCCTTCCCTAGGTTGTTCTATGTGTAGCACAGAAACAAACAAAATGTGACCCAACAGCAGTAAGAATACTGAAATAAAAATGATGGGATGGTGAGAAATGGAAAAGCCCCTTCCCTCCCTCCCCTCACCTCCCCCTTCAAAAGGAAAAGTGTAGGCTATAGAAGAAAACTTGCAAAACAAATGTTAGAAACATATTTACTTTGAGGGATCCAACTCTACTAGCAACTCCTTTGCTTTCATCCGGCCGTCTAATTTGCTACAATGGGGGAAGATGGGTAAAAAAGACAGAAGAATAAAGAAAAAGTGAACTTAAAAAAATTTCCACACAATCAGTTAGCAGTACATGCAAGACATCAATTTGACTCTCTGAGACACCTCTAGAGGACAAAGACACAGACTCTAATTTCTGGAATAAATGATGCTTTACCACGGCATTTTACAGTTGCTTTGTTGATCATATTATTTCAATATATTACCAATCTGGCACATTTGTTGCATGCTGAATTCACTAACATTTTTGAAAGAATACATGTTACTTATCTGATTTGGATACGAAGAATAATGAAGTCCTAAAACTCTAACTGGAGAAAAAAACACCCTATGTGTTCTACAAATCATATGATCATAGTATGCTATAACTGGGAGTATCAGGCCTGGCAAGTATCATGATTGATACCTGACAGAATGCAATACAGATTCCTGTTGACCCAGGCCTAGAGATTTTAGCCACTGCTATCAAGATTCCCAGTTGAAAATTATGCTGCCCAACCAGAAAATTTTAATGCCAGACCAACGTTGATTTTAAATACACCACGCATATAACCTCTCTCCCCAGCATCTCCTACCTGATTACTCTTCCTTTATGATACACCTTTAATTCCTAGATGATTCAGAGGATGGAATAAACAAATGAGGTAGCTGCTCAAAAGGCTTCGTATTGTTAGAAGCATGTAAAATAAAACATTCATTTACAGCAAAAGTTTTTTCAGAATTGTTGAATCCAGTAAGTAAACCTCTTTCACTAATAAATTAAACTTGTGTCATGTCATTTGAAGTAGAGAGGAAGACGACAATAAAATGACTTTAGGGAGAATCCTTCTAGTCAAAGTCAAGACTAAACTGAAAGTTTTTTAAATCTGATGGATGTTTCACAGCTTACGTAAAACAAAGTCCCACACAACTGAGGTGAACCCTTTCAAACCACACTAACTGTCTTTTCTTCAAGAAATCTCAGCAAGGAAGCCAAAGACTGAATGAACCATGGAAATTCAACTATGCTTTATGCTCTCTGGAGCACACCAGCAAAAGCACAAGTTAGACCGCCCTTTTTGTTTTCATCTGACCCATGGAAAATGGAGAAATTCACATTCAAAACACAGTCAACAATGTTTTTTTTTTACTTGCACTCAATTCTCAAGAAAATAATGCAACTAAGCAATATAGGAACCATTTAAATTTTTAGTTTTGATAGGATGTCCACTAGCAAAATACACTGGAAACATTAATGTAAAATGTTGCTTTCCTTCCCTGGTCTTATGGCATTAAAACAGTATTTGTTTTGAACTCACAAGTGAAACATCCACATTACTGTTTTCTGGGGACTCCAAGTAAATCTCCAAGTAATTCTAGTATGCTGACCAAGAAAAAACTGTCATTCTTAAGTAAAACACATCTCCTTTAGAGGACAGATTCAATTAAAATATATGAAATATATATAGTTGTAACCTTGTTGCTATATTTTTCCTAATTAAAAAAAGAATTAAGCCTCAAGAGGGAAAAAAGATCCTTATTTGAAAAGAAAACAACAGGAGCTAGAGCCAAGGTACTTGGCCCAATATCTTGGTCATGATGTTACCAGTCCCAGGCAATTAGGCGTAATCAAGTAGAACCTCAAATTCATGCTACCAATTTGAAACTTTTTTCAAAAATAATATATTTAATTTTAAAAAAAAAAAAGAGAAATAAGAAAAAATAAATGCTGATAATCTCACATAATGACATGGAACTAGGACATTAAGAAAAAACGCTACATACCACAGAAACTTGAGGAAAAGTTGTAAGTGACAGCAATATGCACCACCCTTCAGGGAAAAAGCTTTTCTTCTGTTACTTACCAATGTGGGCATTGTGGCTGCTCAAGTTGTGCTGAAGGTTTAAGATTCAGTCAGAAATGTGATCGGAGATATTACAGGTGCATATAACTGACATTATTTACTCTTTCTTCAGAATATATAGAGGAATACATATGCAATGTGTACATTGCGATGAATGAAATTATAAATGCCTGAAAATACAAATTACAAGGAGATAGTCTAAGGTCAACTCTCATTTTACATCCATGGCACAGTTAATATACATGATAACAGGTGTCCTACAGGAACCGTGCTGCATGCAACTTGGATGCTTCTCAAGGGATGAATCAGGGTGATATGAGTATTGCACAAACTATACTACATCTGTTCTGAGAAACAAAAAGGGTATTACCAAGAAGGCAAGGGATAGTAGGAATAAAATCCCGTTTTTTTTTCATGGCAAATGCTGCAGAAATGAATTCAGGTATACCCTTATCGCTCTGGTCAACTCTTGTACGGTGTTCTAGTAGTTGACTGATAAACGAGTATTTCAGAAAATGGCATGGATTATACACTCCTTGTTTTTCAGAAACTCGGCTAGACACAAGAACCCCATCACAGATGAATACTTGTAGCTAGAAAAGATTAGAATGAAAGACGTGCATGTAAGGGTTCTAAATCAAAAGTATATATACTTCTGTCTCCATCGGTCACTTGTGTGATCTAGAAATGAGTCTTTTGATTCTTCTATTACTCATCTGTAAAATGAAAGCAATACTTCAAAGCAAAACATAGGACTAATAAAAGAACCTCAGCAGTGACATTGAAAACAAATCTTTCTGCCTCAGGTTAAGAGATGAGGCAGGAGCAACACTAAGTACTTCTTGGCAAAATGTTACCTGCAAGACATGAGGGTTTTGGAACATTCTGAAGGAGGAGAATGAAGATACTCACTGTAATGAAGGGAGAAGTGTGCTGTGTAGGGAACATTCCAGGAAACTGATAGGGTATAATGCACAGACAGGTAAGATAAAAGCATTATATTTACACCCCTTTCTTTTTCACAAGGGAATAATAGTAGGACTTAATAGCTAAAGATTAACCACAGATGTGCCTATCCTGATATCTGAAGAACAAGGTGACTTACAATGGGAGTAGAACGAAATAGAAAGTCAGTGGAAGAAAACTTAGGAAGCAGGGAAACCAGAACCAAACAGTGAGCAAGGAGGAGAGCTCAAATATGCTTAATGGACTTCTTAGAAAATTAATGAAAGACTTGGGTACCAAAGAACAGACACTCAATGTTTTCTAAGCAGAAGTCTTGCATATAGTTTCATTATTATTCCTCTACCTTGTCATGGAGACCGTAAGAAATGTACCTGTTTATCTTCATCCCTGATTTTACTTCAGAAAAAAGAATTTAAAAGACCTAACCTTAAATATATATAAACCTGCAGCTATACTCGCCATAAAGAACAGCTTGGAACAACTGGCTAATCTGAGATTCCAGCTTTAGCTGGATTTATTTAAAGGAAGAGTTCTACAACAGGAGAAATAGCCTCAAACACTCAACACTATCCATCTTAGACTCCTTCCCCTTTCTGCTAATATATCCTGTTCTTGCTGCTCTGAAGTTTCCCTGCTTACTGCTTCTGACAAAGATACTGGAATTTTGCAGGAATTTCAGAAATGTGTGTTCACATTCACATTCATCAAAAAGTTAAACCTTTGTCAGACTTTTTTCCAAAAATGTTAGCTAATACATACATGGTTGATAATGACAAAGCCTTTTTGATATGATCAAATTACTTAATTCTGAAACTGAATAAATTCAACAATAACAATGGAAACTCTGTACAGCAGTGGTTTAAAAAGATGTTAAGTTCCTTATTCAATGGCCTGGGCATGCAATGTTCTAATCACGTTAATCAAAAGCAAGTGATTATACTACACAGCACCCAAATCAAGTTCAGATTATTTGCTGTACACATCAGAAAAATGCAGCTGTTGTCCCACTTGACCACTACTGCAGAGATCAATGACTAATGATGAGTAAAGGAAACTAATATTACTTGTGAAATGTTACATCAGTGGGTCTGCAAATACATGTTTTTGCATTTGTCATATGTGTTATCCCACATATCCTTGACAACTGCGCTGAATTTTCTGTTTTCTTACACAAAAATACCCTGTTAGTTTCTAGCCATGACTTCTTGTCATTGCACCTAACTAAAAGTTCCCTTGTGCTCCTAACCTAGTTGCCTTAGGGGATGTGCAGTTAAATTATGTGAATAACTTCTACTGAATCCTAAATCATGAAACTTGCTTGCATCCTATTTGTCAGTGTGACTACACATACTGCTAATAAATATTTATGAAGTTATTCCTTTTTAAAGCAGGGTTTTGGATGTGAAATGACATTGACAAGTTTGCACATGCTATGAGAAAAGAAGCCCTCTCTTGTTCTTCCAGTTTTATCTGCCATTACTTCCTTCCAGTTACCATTTCATCTCTAAATGCAGGGCATCACAGTAAGAAAGGAATGATCAGTTTTAGAAATCTACAGCAAAATGGTGCATGTGATGCTCCTACGTTGGACCGCTTCCTTCAGCAGAATTCCACAATATGCTCCAAATCTGGTTTTTGGGTTTTTTTTCCCCTCAAGGGCCATTCAAGGGACCAAGGCAAAATATGGAAGAAGAATAACGGGATAAACCTCTCCCCAGTACTATGTAGTTTAAAGAGATGTTCCATGATTTACTGAAAAAGTAGGTGGATGTATAATATCATTAAACAATCTTAAAGATCTTAAAGATAAATACATTGAGAATACAAAAACATTTAAAACTTACAGAAGAGAAACTAAAAACTTAGAGAAGAGAAACTACGTACGAATTATAATATATTCAAACAGCCCCCACATGAGGGGCTTTGAAAGAATACAGTATTTTAAGTACCAGGATACTTAGGAGACATGAGCAATTTATTATCAAAAGCTTGGAGCTTCCTCAAGTTGATGTAGTGCATTCAACTAGAGAGGAAGGGGGACCAGTTGATGAAGAGAAACCGTAAAAGCTATACTATGCATATTATTACACTATTCTGCTCCAGGAAGATGTTCTTGAAATCTCTCGCACAAATTCTCACACAGTTCATGTTAACAGAGAAACATGTCTCAGAAGTATAACCCAACTGACACTGATTTTACAGCAGCTGGCCAGGAACAAAAAATGTTATGTACTGGCCAGGTCACATAAGGGAAGTGAATCCAAAGGAGATTAAATCTTACGAAGACGGAAAATGCTTTATTTGACCCTTAGCGGTGTTTGCCAAAGTTCATGGTATACAACAAACTGGAGATACGTGAAGGACAGTGATGTACTGAAAAAAAGGAATAAGATGTAAATATTCCACGGCTGGCAAGAAGTAATTTTAATTAGTGAAGTATTTACATACTGCTTGTCAACAAATTTGACATTGGGGACGGTGACTGACAACATCCAAATATTACATAACAAAATACTGATATGGGTGGTATTTTTTACAACCCTTACTTGCCTGATCAACAGTGGAAAATTCTGATACAGAAACCTGAACTCCCAACTGGAATTCTCTTCTTTAAAAAGAACAGTGCTCTGCATCAAGTAAGCAGTTTCTACTGATAACAAAGAGCTTAATATATTTTTTGATATTGTAGCAAATAGATTTCTTTAAAGTTAAAAAATGCATTATGTATAACTTTAACATTCATGCATTAAAAATAGACTTGCACTTCAAAGTATTTGTACTTCTGTAGTTTTAGGCCACATAAACACCAATTATATAGGGCTTTCTAAATAAATGGGGAGTATTTTCAAACAAATGGAATACAAGCTCCTATAACAAAGACATACATCTTCAACCAATAAACATTTTCATGGCTGTGCATTATACTGCAGTATGGCATAAATGTTTTATTAAGGTTGCTGCACTTCTTGAAAATGTTAAGCCTACTAAAGAATAAAATACATGAATGCCAATAAATGCCAATAAAACATCATTATCATAAAATCACAAATTTTGTTCACACTACTCACATATTTAAATTTTTTTTTTTTTTTTTTAAATAGGCACTACTACTCACACTGTTTCATGTGCAGATGAGGGAATAAACACAGTGCAGATGGACCAACCAGTGGTAAAAAGTAATGCAATTTTCTTGCAGTTTTGGAGTTTAGTACATTAATATCATCACTAGATCGATGGTCTGTTAACACACATCATGGCAAAGATAATGTAATCACGTCCTTATAGAGATTTTGTAATACACTGGTTACTTTACACCAACATGTGGCAGCCTAGTCCTTTAAAAATATCTGTTGACTTCTGTGAAATGTAATGGTCAGAAATCAAATCTAAAAGTTGGTAGGTAAAATGCACAGCGAGCGCAAAACAGACTACAATAAATACAAACATTACATATTATGCTGCTATTACTAGTGACTTAGTGTCCTAAATCTCCCTTAAACTGGAGCTCTGGGCTTACTAGAGTTGGGTCCTTGCTTTCACTACGTAGTTTACAAAATACACAGGTTTTATGTTGCCCAAGATGTGAAGAGATTATAAATGATAAGTATCAAAACCTAGTGGCTACTCTTGGCAGAGGCATGCCCAGCCCAGCGGGAATGATATGGAAATTGCACAAAGGGCTCCCACTGACTGTAGAGAATGCTGGCAATCAGCAGGCTTAATTAGCTGCGCAGAGCTGTGTGCCATTGAGACCAGACTGCTCCAAGCAAACTGACTGATAAGAAGTTCACACATTTTCTGCTTCACTTTATAATCTAGGGGGGACACATGCACAAACATACAGGGACCAAGTTTCACAGTAGGGTTTCCAGACCCGGCTTGTCTCAGAGCTTTCAGTCGCACAGCTGTCCTGGCACACATCTGAAGTTCCCCAAACCCTTCTACCCACTCAAGGCTGCCATTGTCCCAGTTCTTCCTGCCCACAGTGCCTTCTTGTCTCATAAAGCTATTGCTGCCTCCAAGCTGCTTCCCGCTCTTCGCTAAACCACTCTAAGCCCTGCGGCCTTATCACTCAAGAGCCACAAATACTGCTTTGCTCTATACCAGACCTCTACCACTCAACCTTTACATCCGATTTCTCCTCAATTCAATACTTTCAATATTCTCATTTCAGCCTTGCTTTGGGCATTTTTTCACTGGCTGCTGGCACATGTTGCTCCCCGCCTATGCCTGCAGCCTCATTTATTCTCTGGCCTTCCCCACAAAGGAAAGCAGAATTTGCACCTCATGCTCCTGGTAGAGCTTTTAAAACACCAAACACCTGTCGCATATATCAGAAATCCATCTTGGTATGCAGGAAGAAGTTTGTATTTAAGGAAAAAATAAAAACATGGTAAGTCCCAGGTGGTGAAGTTTTGAATTCTTTGTATACACCTTTCCCAAACTGACAATTCGGTTCTGAATGTGCTGCTCTTTTGCCTTGTTGTCCTAAGCTGAACTGAAGTTCTAAACGCTGCAGCATATACAGGGTTGTTCATATTTCAGTGGAGGACAGTGTCCTTTAAACGTTTTTAGATACTAAGCTAG
>Ga0181612_106793_pt1 | contig 28121 bp, 13 predicted proteins | sample HoacroProtozoa21_FD_119630 | JGI IMG/M metagenome (GOLD analysis project Ga0181612, IMG submission 119630) | Hoatzin crop microbial communities from Cojedes, Venezuel. Combined Assembly of Gp0051906, Gp0051904, Gp0051908 | reverse complement strand
GTCTCTGTTGCCGCCTTTTTTCTTCCTTATTGACGATTTCTAACATGGTTCAAACCGTGGTTAATCCCCATAGATATTCGCTTGTTCCGTACAACTCGGTCTTCATATGACCTAAAGGTCACACGAAGACCTCTTTAGTTTTATTTCATCACCACTTTCTTTCCTTTTGTGATATATATTCCTGCCGGAATATTATCTTCTGTTCCCATCTTCTGTCCTGATATTGAATAGATGCCTTGAATGGTCTCATTGTCAGAGGTTTTCACCTCCTTAATGGCTGTAGAGAGGTTGGCGGCACTAAGTTCCATATCACTGGCGAAATAGTATCCTAAGTGTGTGGGCTGGTTGTATCCCACATTCTCATTCTGCAAGCTCAACTCGTAAGTGTGGTCGCTTCTAAGGTATGGGAAACGGTAGTCGGTGGCAAACCAAGTGCTGAAAATCCACAGTTGGGTATGCTCAATATTCGGGAACACCATCTCTTCCCTCCAGTCGCCAAGAAAATCACCAGTAACCACGGTGTTGTCTTTTGTATTTGTGGCACAGTCAACAGCATACCTATATATAGTAAACATTCTCCAGATGCCGTCTCTTGACATCGACCAGGCATCAACGGTTGTTCCTGTATGCAACGCACGGTTAAGATATGGTCCCCACCATACGGCAGAGTTGGAAGCCAAACCACTGTATCCAAGGTCGGTGCCATCGTCGGAATGTGCATTGCCACGGTATATCCACATCTCATAACCGGGGTTGTTGGGGTCCACGTCGGCAATCATACAACGTCCGCAGTCGCCCTCCTCGTCTGCCATATCTTTCCAGAACACCTCACCGGTGGCGGCATCGCGGTAAGCGGCATTGGTATTGCCCGACTCGAAGCACGACCATACTTGCAGTCCTTCCTTGTCTTTTGAGAATTTACCCATGTGCAGGGCATCGCCGTGTCCTAATTTTGTGGTGTACATAGGCGTGCCGTCGTGGTCGATACCTATTGCTCCATATACTATTTCATCAAGACCGTCGCCATCGACATCTCCGTTTCTGAGGTTGTGGTTTCCCTGTGCACGGTAGTCAGCGAGCGAGTCTGGGTCTGTGTCGAAATGCCATCTCAATGCCAATGAGTCGCCAATGAGGTCAAAGGTTTCGATAGCTATTTTGGCATAGCATCCTCTGATGATTCCCACGCTGGGGTTCTCGCCTCCGAAGTTTCCGAGGAAGATTCTCTGACTGTGCGCGCGTTTGAAATACCCGTCGCCATACTCCTCGCTGTTCTTGATGGGTATGTAGTCGGTGCGTGCTATCTCAGCTCCTGTGAGTCCGTCAACGATGCTAAGGAACTCAGGTTCCATGTGAAGATAGGTATCGGTATAATTTCTGTAATCTGTGATGCCGTCGCCGTTGGTGTCGCCTATCTCTTTACCGTCTCCGAAGATTACACCTTCCGATGTGTGCAGTGCCACCTCGTCACGTCCGTCGCCATTGAAGTCACCGCATACTATAGAGAATATATTTCCGTAGAGGGTGTTAGGTCCCATGCATATTCTCCACATAAATGTGCCGTCAGTCTTGTATGCCTCCAAAAGCATCGTGTGTCTCATCACATCGATGCTGCCAGGGATAGACTGATGACTGTAGTTCATTTGTCTTTTCACTACTATCTCCGGCTTACCGTCGCCGTCGAGGTCACCCACGGTACCGTCGCCCACGAGATATCTGAAAGAGTCGATTTGGGTGGTGTCGGCAGGCGATTTGAAATAGAAGCCACCCAAGCCGAGGTCATCATAATCCTTGAGGTCGATAGTAGTGTACGGCAGACGATTTTCCGATTGCGACTGCAACATTTTGAATGTTCCTATCTCCTCTGCGCTTCCGCTGCGTGTGAGTGTATAAGTGAGCGGGTTGCCGAGGGGTGCGGTAAGGTCGCGGTAGTTGGTGGCGTAAATAGGCTCGTCATTGAGCTTCACTTTCTCTCCTGTTGCCTCGTTAGTGCGATAGAGGTCGAAACAGGTGTTCTCGTCGTCATCGGGGAGCATTCTCCACGTCAGTAAAGGCAGGTCGCAATTTTCCATCTCCGTGGCAAAGCCATTGCCATATCCGACATTACCTGTGCTCAACAACTTGTAGGTTTGCGATGCCCACAGCAAGCGGTCTTCCGCTGTTGCGCTGACGCTTGCCAAGAAGCAAGCTGTCAGTGCAAAAAACATAATCTTTTTCATTTTTGTATAGTTTTAATTGTTAATGAATATTGTTACCATCCCGGATTTTGTGTAAGGTTGCTGTTTTTCAATATCTCCGACTGCGGTATCGGGAAGAGATACATCTTGTCGTCCCATTGTCTGCTCACCTTATTACGTGTGAAAGAGAATGTCCCATTGCTGTTCTTCGTTATCTTCATCTCTGTGATGCCAGTGAAATAGGTTGATGCCTCTTTCCATCTTCTCACATCCCAGAAGCGGTGTCCCTCGAAAGCCAGTTCCACCATTCTCTCATTCTTGTATCTCTGCCAGAAATCGCTGTTGCTCATTCCCTCGGGCAGTTCCGGCATCCCTACTCTCACTCTCGTTTTGCTTGCCGCTTCCACAGGGCTCATGTCAAACTCATCTGTAGTGGCATCGGCGCTGCCAAGATATTTAAACACTGCCTCAGCATAGTTGAGATAGAATTCTCCCAGTCGGAAAGTTACCCAAGTGTGATAGTCGGAAGCGTATTTGCTGTTGGCTCTTAGGTCTATGGCCGGGTGCAAGAGCTTTTTGAGATAATAGCCTGTTGGTGTGGCGCTGGTTATAGGCTCGGCGTTGAGTCCTCCTTGCCATGTTTGTATAGTGTCGCTATTATAAGTGGGCCATTTCACATCGCCGTTTTTTACCACTGTGAGATACATTCTCGGATCTCTGTCGTTATAAGGATTGGCGGGGTCGTAACCACTGTTGCTGTCGCTGATGGGGAGTCCGGTTCTCTGCATATCGTATGCGTCAACAAGATTTTGGGTAGGACAGTTGCCACCTTTCCCGCCGTCAACTCCAATGGGATAGTTGTATGCCTCCAACGAGCTGAGACTCCCCACTCTTCTTCCGAAGATAATCTCTCCAAAAGGCTGTGTGGCATTGTAGTTGTCGGTGGCCCAGAGACAGTCGTAGGTTGATGCCAGCTTCTTTCTTCCCTCGCAGGAGTCAAGCAGCTCTTTCTGTGCTTTTGCCGCCTCATACCAGAGTGTCTTGTCATCGTTGGCATTAAAAAGGGGGGATGCGTGGTAGAGTGCTGCGCGTGCTCTAAGGGCCATTACGGCGAGCCGGTCTGCACGGCCGGTCTCAATCATTCCCGAGACCCATTTCTCGCCCACGTTGGTGTAGTCGGCAACGATGGAGTCTTTGATGGCCTTACATTCACTGTCGATGAAGTTAAATACCTCCTCGGCGGTGTTTCTCGACATCATATTGGCCTCGTCGGGGGTCATCGTAGTAGTTTTCAATGGCACTCCTCCATACTGTCTTACAAGCAGGAAGTAGAAATAGGCCCTTGCCCAGCGTGCTTCCCACTTATAGTTATGGTATCTGTATAGCTGCTGCTCATAGTCGTCATTGAGTTCATAATCAGAAAAGGTGAGTCCCTGGAACTCATCGAGCACGAGGTTACAATATGATATGGCTGTATATGCCGAGCTCCAGAGACTCCCTTTAGCGTTTACGGCACTCCAAGAGCCGTTGTAAAAGTCTTCTATGGCATTGCCTTTCACGGAGTATTCCGCCTCGTCGGAGGCAGAGGCGAGCATTGCCCCGTTGTATGTGCCATAGTCATAATCGAGGGCACGGTAGATGGTGGTCATCAGGTCGCCCACGTATGTGAATTCTTTCTCCATCTGTTCTTTGTCAAACACCCCTGCCTCATACTCATTATAATCCATCTCTGACGAGCAGGCTGTGAGTGATGCTATTGCCAATGCTGCGGCTGTTGTCAGCAGGCTGTTATTTTTTATTATCTTTTTCATACCGGTAAGAATTAAAAAGTTAAACTGACACCCATATCAAAACTTCTTGTCAGCGGCTGTGCCACACCCCAGGCCTCAGCGTCCACCTCGTCGATATGGTCGAAGCAGAAGAGGTCGATGCCACGAAGATATACCTTGGCTGCATTGAGGATTTTCGTCTTTGCGAGAAGCGATTGCGGCAAGCGATAATAGAGTTCTATATTGCGCAATTTCAGATATGAGCGGTTGCGAAGCCACCAACTACTCGTCTGATAATTGTTGTTATTGCTGCTGTAGCTGAGTCTGGGCATAGTGGCGTTGGGGTTGGTTGCCGTCCACCTGTTATCATACGCATATTGAGATATCGTGGTGTTGCCTGTCAATGGCCAGTAGAGGCTTTTTGTTGACATTATCGCCGAATACCTTCCTGTGCCTTGACACATCATATATAGGCCGAAACCTTTATATTCTGCCCCAAGGTGAAGGTTGTAGTAGATTTGCGGCGTGCTGCCATAACCGATGGCGCAGATGTCGTTGTCGTTGATGACACCGTCGTCATTGACATCCTCATATTTGATGTCTCCGGGTACTACGGTGCCGTAAGACTGTGTGGGGCTGGAGGCAATCTCCTCCTCGCTTTGGAAGAGCCCGATGGCCTTGAGACCGTAGTACTGACCCACGCTGTTGCCTGTCTTCACTAAGTTGCTGTAAGCCCTGGGTTCCTCATACATTTCTTTAATCTTATTGCCGTTGAAGTTGAAAGTCCCTCCGATATTTAGAGTGAAGTCGCCCCATTGCTTATTGTAGTCAAGCGATGCTTCAAATCCGTAGCTGTCCACCTTGCCTCCATTCTCGTAAGGAGCAGTGAAACCTATCAAAGAAGAGTATTTCCCGGAAGCGTCAACCCAGATGCCGCTGCGGCGCTGGAAGAAGCCTTCCAACTGTATGTCAAGACCTTTTAGAATGGTGGCATCGATGCCGAAATTATATTTATATCCTTTCTCGCGCGATGAGTTCGTGGTGGCTATCCTGCCAAGGGTGGCGGCGCCAAAATCGCTGGTATATACACTGCTGAAAGCATAGCTGGTGCCATTAACATCGTAGGCTTGTTTATAATAATTCCAACTGCTGCTTGGCAGGAAGTCGGCATTTATAAGTCCTACAGATGCGCGCAGCTTGAGGAAATTGATAACACTGTTATCTTTCAGGAATTTCTCATTCGAGAGAACCCAAGCGAGAGACAATGTTGGTGAGAAAGCCCATTTATGCCCTGGTGCTAGACGGTTGGTACCCGACTCTACTAATGCCAGCTCTGCAATATATTTATGACCATAGTCATAGTGTGTCCACCAACTGAAATTCTGACGATAAATGGTGGAGTTTGCCTCATAGTAGTCGCTGAACTCAAAATCCCATTTCAGTTGAGTGTAAAGACTGTGTTTTCCAAACACTCCAGAATAGCTTAGTCCCACATCGGTATGCAGTGCCCTTTGGAAAGCGGATATCGAGGCAGACTGTCCTAATGTCGATGCCTGTCCCCCAGTGTATGTCGATGCCACCGTAGGCTCACCGTTTGTCCATTCCCCCGGTATTTGCTGCGAGTAGGCGTAGGTCATACTGTGGTCTTCTGTTATTATCGACTCGTTATCATACGCCACTCTGGCTTTTGCCTTCAATCCTTTGAGAAGTGCTGAGAGGTCTTGACTGATAGTCATGTCAGCATAGAGGGTTTTCTCGTGATATCGGGTATAACCGGCTCCGGTAGCTTGTGCCACGGGGTTGAGAGTGCCGTCCCAGGTGGCGTTACCTCCCCAGGTGCCGTCCTCATTTATTATAGGCATTGCCGCTGAGGGTATGGAATACAGGAGGTACCACAGACTCGTACCGTCTCCGGGGGCATTGGTTTCGCCGAGAGCACCCATAAGGTTCACTTGTAACTTCGTTGTGGTGGTAAGGTCGATATCGAGATTCGTTCTCAAGTTACCTCTCACATATTTGTCTTGAGTGGAGTAGCCATCGTTTGCCTTGGAATTGTTTACAAACCCCTTGTCGGTAATCAGCGATGCCATAGTATAGTATCTGAACATATCACCGCCTCCAGAGAACTGCAATGCGTATTTATTAGTTACGCCGTGGTTGCGGAAAGTCTCTTTCAACCAGTTGACATTAGGATACATATAAGGATAAGCTCCCGACTTAAACGCATAAACCTCGTCTTGTGTATAGCGGGCGGTAAGCCCGTCATTGGCTCTTGCCTCATTAATGGCATTGGCGTATGTGTATGCGTCAACGAAAGAAGGTTTGTTTGTGAGCCAGTTGTACTGGTGGTCGATAGAGAATTTCACTTCCGAGGAGTTGTATTTCCCTCTTTTTGTCTTCACCAATATTGCCCCGTTAATGCCTTTATACCCATAGAGAGCCACGGCAGCGGCATCTTTGAGAATTGTTACGCTTTCCACCTCGTCGGCAGTAACATTCGTGAGTTCCCTCTCTATGCCATCCACGAGGATGAGCGCGTCATTGTTGTCGTTGAGTGTCTGCAAGCCTCTTACTTGCATCACCGCCATCTGCTCATAGAATGTTCCGGCGTTGAGGCGTGAGAAGATGCCTAACCCCTCTCCCACGACAGATGTTGCCACATTCTTCCCTGCTCTCCTGTTCACGTCGTCGCTTTTTATCACTGATGCGGCAGCTGTGGATGTGGCCACTGTCATCACGGTGTCGGCTCCCACGTCAATCCTCTCTTGGCTGAATGTCTGCTGTGCATAACTGTTGTCGGGACAACAGATAGCGGCAAGAAAGAGCAGCTTACTGATATTTTTGCTTCGTATTTTCATAATTATAGTAATTTTTCCGTTATACATTCTTTTACCATCCGGGATTTTGTATCAGCCCGTAGTCTTTGTTTATCTCTACAACATTGATAGGCGCCAGCAGCCACTTGGGGTCGTAACCGTTTTTCCACCAATAACGGTAGGCATTATTGAGAGTAAACTTTTGATACCTGAAGTGTGTAGGCTCGGCAGGTTTCGTCTTGTAGTTCATAGACGTCTCCTCCCTTCTGTTGCCGCTCCTCCACATTGTCTCGGAGTCTTGCCATTCACCATTCTCATCCTTCACCTGTCTGTAGATATAGAGTCCGTGAAGAGGTGTCTCAAAGATGTCGGTGCGCTTGTATCTTATAAGGTCGAAATACCTTTGGTTTTCCATTGCAAACTCACAGGCCCTCTCTCTCATAAGCTCCTCAAGGAGCATTTGGGTGTTGGAGGTGAGGTTTTTATCAGAATTGCTCTCTGCCAGTCCTTTCAAACCTACCCTAGCCCTCACCTTGTCAATCCACGTCAGTGCTTCTTTACAGTTGCCGTCAGCTTGTATGAGTGCCTCGGCGTATGTGAGATAGATGTCGCTGAGTCTTATCGTCGGCCATTGTCCGTAAAGACCTTGATAGTCTGTGGAACTGCCGCTGCCGAGGGTGAATTTCATACAGGTATATCCTGTTGCCATCTGTCCGTCCTCTAGAATTGGCGCCTGCTCGGCATCGCTGCCTCCCACCCACAGTTCATATACATTGCCGCTCATATTACCTGTTGACCAGTCGAGCTGATATGGCAGGAGGTTGACCACGCACGACTCATAGAGGCGCGGGTCGCGAGTGAGGCGCAGGTTCTGCAGTGTCTGACTGCCTTTCACGGTATCGCCGGCGAGGAACATCGTGTCGAGACGTCCGTTGATGCTGTCTTTCTTCCAGTCGAAAGGCGTGCCGTCTTTCCATGGGAACATCTCCACGTATTCCTGTGTCGGGTTGTAGTTCACCCTTCCTATTCTGAGCCAGTAATACCAGTTGGAGAGATTGGTGGTGCTCACCCTGGTGCTGTGTATCACTTCGGGACTTGCCTCGTCGAAATAAGCGTGACGGAATGCCAGACGGTAGTCTTCGGGGCGTGTGCCCGCAGCCTCGTAGAGTTTGTAATGCCCCTTTCTGTTCAGTGTGTCGAAGAATGCCTCGCAAGCAGTTTTCAGCTTTGTCCAATATTCCGGTTTATACTCGCCATACCACACTAATTTCTGTTGCTCTGCCTCCGAAGAACCTCCGTAATACCCTTTGTCGGCATTGAAGAGTGGTGAGGCGGCAAACTGTAATACTCTGCATTTCAATGCCATGGCGCCTGCTTTTGTCCATCTTCCTGTTTCTGTGAGTGCCTCATCGTCTTCGTATGCCCAAGGGAGTGAAGGAGTGTCGATTGCCTTGTCGAGATACGACAGTATATATTCCACTGTCTCCTCTGCCGTCGCCCTTGGCTCTTGATACGTGCCTTCTGTTCCTGTGTAGGTATGCGTTACCAATGGCAGACCTCCATAGAACTGGAACATATCAAAATATCTTGTAGCAATGAGGCAGTATGCCTCTGCTTTGAGTTTTGCTTTCTCACTCTCTCCCATTCCTGGCACGTTGTCGATATGCTCAAGGAAATTGAAGCATCCATGTATGGCCTCCCAGGTGAACTCACCGCTGTAGTCAAACACCGGGCGTCCGGCGGAGGTGAGGTAGCCCTCATAATAATTTACAAACACATTAGTGTTTTTCCAATGCAGTTGATAACAGTCGGTGAGGGCGTCCATCTTTCCTCCCCAGCCGTCGTTGCTCAAGGGCAACACTCCTGCCTTGTATCCGTATGTAAGTCCGAAATATTGCCATCTGTAGATGCTCACGAGATACTGCCGTGTGTATTCAGCGTTGGAAAACACTGTGTCTTCGGTAACGTCGCCGCCCGGTGCTTTCTCCAAGAAGTCATTGCCCACGGCGATGTCATCGGCACACGAGAAGATACCGCACAAAGCGCATACCATACTGATAATATATATTGTCTTTTTCATATTAGAATCCTAATTTAAGTGATACTGTATAAGTTTTCTGCAAAGGATAGCTGGGGGCATTGCTTGCGCGTGTCTCCGGGTCTCCCCAGATATACGGTGTGAAAGTGAGCAAGTTGTAGCCGCTCAAAGCCAGCTGCATAGTGGTAAGACCGAGTTTCTTCATAAAGGGCAGCTGAAAGTCGTAGCTCAACTGCAACGTTTTCAGTCTTAAATATTTTGCGTCCTTTTCGTAGAGGGTACAGTCGGCGTAGTTGTTCTCGCCGTTCTCCCAGGTTGCTCTGGGATACTCGTAATCCTGACCGGGATTCGCGGTATTCCAGGTATGATCCACGTGGTATTTGAGGAGTCCTCCATCTGTGGTGCTTGTTGCTGACACGAAAGGTCTTCTGAACACGTCGCTGAGCATTCTCGTAACATTCCAAGCTCCTGTCCACTGCATGTTCATCGACAGTCCTTTCCAGCTGAATCCGAGGTTCAAGCCAATCACATATTCGGGGTCATCGGTATATCCGAGGTCACGAGTCTTATCGTTGCTGTCGATGACACCGTCGCCATTGAGGTCCACAAACACACAGTCGCCCTCTTTAAGTGTCGCCAATTGTGTGGGGAAGGCTTGTCCGAATTCCTTTTCATAATCTGCCTCACAACCCTCATAGTAGAATTTCCAGAATTTATACATTGAGCGTGCCCCTATTCTGTGCCCTTTCTGATACATATAGTCGTATGATTGTGGTTCCTCTTTCATTTCTATGATTTCATTCTGGTTGTATGAGAGATTCACGCCTGCCCAGTATCTGAAGTCTTTAATCTTGCTGTTCCATTTCACCGACGCTTCCCAGCCCCAGCTTTTCACTTCTCCAAGATTTGCCACAGGAGTGGTAAAACCAATGATTACTGGTGCACTATAATCGTTGAGCATAATGTCTTTACGGTTTTCACGATAGTAATCGAAAGAGGCGCTCAGCTGGTCGCCAACCATCACGATGTCGATACCATAGTCTTGTTTGAAAGCCTTCTCCCAAGTAACGTTGTAGTTGTGCTTAGCTCCCTGCACTGTAGATTTGGTGACAGTCTTGTTATTGATACCAAAGTTGTAGCCGTATCCTCCTCCACCTGCCATAAGTCCACCTTGGTTCACATAATAGGGGTCGCTGGTATAATAAAAGCGATCGGTAGAGAAATTATCCTTACCCACGAGTCCCCAGGAGCCTCTTATTTTCAAGTATGACACAACCTGCTTTATAGGCTCCCAGAATTTTTCCTCGCTGATGTTCCATCCGGCGGAGAATGCCGGAAAAGTACCAAAGCGCAAGTCCTCGGCATAATTCTCACTGCCGTTGTATCCGATGTTAAACTCTGCCATGTAACGGTTGGCGTAATCGTAGGTGGCCCTGCCCACAAGTCCCACATATCCGTGTGGAATACCGGAATACTGACTTGGATAATACGTCTTGCTCTGATTATATAATGCCAAGGCTGTAATATGATGCAGTCCGAAATTCCTTGCCCAGCTGATGTTACCTTCGATATACCAGTTGCGGCTCTTTCCTGATGACACCACATATTCGGGTTCCACGTCTTGACCTTCTTTTTTATATGCCACGCTGCCTTCCTCCTGTTCCACAGGGGTATAAGAGGCTATGGATGCCTTACCTCTTTTATATACGAGGAAATTGCTGTTGTAAGAGCCTTTGAGTTTCAACGACAGTCCATTGGTGATGAAGTCAAGTTTTTGCTCCACTTGCAAGTCGGTCTGCATGGTGTTGTTGCTCGTTTGCATAAAACCGGAGCCATAGTATGCTGTGCCGGAGCCGCCTGTGAACGGCAGTCCGTAGTCGGTGGTGGTATATACCATCTTGCCATCCACGAGTCCGGGACTGGAGAACGGCGTTGCCTGCACCATTGTCTTTATCATTCCCGAAGACCCCTGGCCAGTGTATGGCTTATGGGCATTGTCAACGACACCTGCGATATTGAATGAGATGGTAGTGGTTCTCGTAACATCGATGTCGAGGTTGCTGCGGTAGTTGAAACGATGGTATTTATAACTGTTGTCGTAACTTTGGTTGAACTGTTTGAACAGTCCTCCCTCGGTATAGAAACCTGCGGAGACGAAATACCTCACTTTCTTCGTGCCTCCGGAGATATTGATGTTGTGCTTCGACTGCAAGGTGAGATTTTTCATCATATAGTCAGTCCACTGTGTACTGGGATACAACACCGGTGAGTCTCCCGTCTTGAAATGCTCAAGCACCTCCTCTGTGAATGCCTCCGTCTGTCCGTCGTTGGCGAGCATCTGGTTGTAGAACGTGGCATACTCGTAGCTGCTTGCCTGCTCGAGCATCTTGCTTGGAGTGAGTGCGGAGAAACTGGTGGAGACATTTATTTTTGCCTTTCCCTCCTTTCCTCTTTTAGTAGTGATGAGTATCACGCCGTTGGCGCCTCTGATACCAAACACTGCGGTAGCTGACGCGTCTTTCAGCACCGTGATGCTCTCAATGTCTTCGGGGTCGATGTCATACATCTCTCTTTCCACTCCATCCACTTGTATGAGCGGTGAGGTGCCGCCATCAGCGAATGTTGACTTTCCTCTGACGAAGATTGACGTGCTGTTGCTGCCCGGCTCACCAGTGGCCTGTACCGTTGAAACACCTGTAATCATACCGGCGAGCACATCTGTTACATTACCCACGGGCGTATGCGTGAGCTCTTCGCCCTTGACGCTTGAGATGGCTCCGGTAACTGTAACTTTTTTCTGTTTTCCGTAAGCCACCACCTCAACACCTTGCAACTGCACGTTTTCCGGTTTCAGCTGCACCGTCATCCCGTCGGTTGCCGTCTCTTCTCTTGTGGCGAAACCCACGTATGAGAAACGCAATTTAGCACCTGCCGGAACCTTCTTAATGGTAAACCGGCCGTCGAAGTCGGTAACGGTGCCTTGGATGTCGCCCTCTCCTACTACGACGACACTGACACCGATACAGGATTCTCCCAAGTCATCTACCACGGTCCCGCTGATGGTCCCGCTCTGACTCTCCTGTGCCTGTAGCTCTATCGAGCCGGCAAGACACAATACTAGGAGTGCTGCCAAGGACTGTAAAATCCTTAGGGCTGCACTCCGTCTTTTTGTTCTGTTGTTTGCCATATCACAATAGTTAATAATTTGTACTGATATTTTCAGCGGCAAAATTACTCTCTATTTTATAAAGTGGTATGGAAAAACGTTCACATTGTATGTAATTACTTTCACTCCCTTATTTTACAGGGGGGATTGCGATTTTTGTATATACCTTACAGGCGATTTTTACATATTAAAAAAGGCTCACTTCCTTTTCTTTTCCGTCGTAGTCAACAGTTGTGGTATATGCTTGCGGCTCTATGTCGCCACCAGGGGCATTGTCGTTAATCAGGAGAATTTTAAACCGACGGTTTTTCAACATCTCCTTATACTTTCCTAGCCTCTCGCCGATTACAAGTTTTTTGTCGGTATCGTTCCAGTGTATATTTATTGTGGTGTATGCACCTTGCTCATAATCATATCCGTCACCGGCATCCTCATATAGTATGTAGTCGCCATCGGCTCCCGGATAGACGCGCAATTCCAAGGTGTCCCATTTCTTTTGTGTAGCATATTCCACAGCGGGGCCGAAAGGCACTATGGAGCCTGCCTTGACAAAGACTGGCATCACTCCTATGGGGCAAGGCCACATTATCTCGCGGCCGCCGTCGTAAAGGCTGTTGTTCCAGAAGTCATACCATTTTACACCTTTGGGAAGATACACCTTGACATTGGCAGTCTGTTTCTCTACATTATCATAATAGAGATGTCCTTGTCTGCGGTCATCTTGCCAAGTATAGAGATTTTCTGTAACGGGTTGCACAAGTATAGAGTGTCCGAGCATATATGCCCTGCTGTTGCCCACGGCAGTGCGGTCGGTGTTGAAGTCCATCATCAGCGGACGCATCATAACATCATCGTTGAGATAGCACATTCCAAGGTGGCTATACAGATATGGCAGCAGTCGGTAGCGCAAGTGTATGAATTTCTCTTGAATGTCGTATGCCCAGTCACCTTTCTTTCCAAAACGGTAAATCTCGTTCACCATGGGACCGGAGCAATGGTTACGCATAAGAGGCATAAAACATCCCCACTGCATCCACCTTACCTGCAACTCCTGCAAGGCAGGATTCTTAGGGTTGTTATTGTATGCCCCAGTGAAGAACCCTCCGATATCGTTGTTCCACATAGGTATGCCACAGAGCATATAGTTAAGAGCCGCCGGAACCTGCTGCTTCATCGTCTCCCAAGTACTCCTGATATCGCCGCTCCAGCTGAAAGCCCCATAATGTTGAAGTCCGAGGAATGCCGAGCGTGTCATTTGCAATGACCTTTTCTTATTGTCTTTCTCTGCTCTCTGATGCTCGTAAATGCCTTTGTTGGTTACTAAGGCGAAAGCGTTTTGCACACTTTGCCACGTTCCGTCGGCAGTAGTGGTGGTATCGTCCTGTGCCTTGACTTTCAAATGGTCGGGTTCCGTGGAGTCTGTCCACCAGGCGTCAAAGCCCATGGCATAGAGGTTGCGGAGGTATTTCCAATAAATGTCGCATGCTCTTGGATTGAAGGCGTCATACACTCTTGCCCCACTCGTCGGTGGATAGGAAGTGAAGCCATAGAGGGCTCCAATGCTCTGCAATTCTTTGTATTGGTCGGTCCAAGGTCCGAAGTCTGGCCATACGGTAATCATCAAATGGGCATTGCGGCTATGCACATAGTCAACCATCTCTTGCGGTGTTTTTATACGTACTGTGGTCGGCAATTGCTTGCCGGTATCACCTTTGGGCAGATAACGCATCCATTTCTCATCGCCCATCTTGTTGATATAACGGGGATTCATAAAACGCATGGCATTCCAATTGGAATCGCATCCCCAGTATTGCCAGTCTTGCACAATGGCATCAATGGGTATGTGGTTGTCACGGTAATAGTCAAGAGCATCGCAGAGTTCATCGCTGCTCGCATAACGCTCACGACACTGCCAATATCCCAATGCCCAAAGTGGGAACATCGTCGATTTACCTGTCAATGTGCGTATCTGTGCCAACACGCCATCAGCAGTGCCGTCTTTGTACATAAAATAGTAATCTATCATATCCGCGGCACGTGAGGTGAACGACAGTCCTTCGTTATTGTCTTTAAACTCCGATGCTCCCGGGTTGTCCCAATAGATGCCATAACCCTTTTCGGAAATGAAATAAGGGATGCAAATGTTGGTGTTACTATTTTGAAGGTTTACTGTCTGTCCTCTGTGATTCCATACCCCACTCTGTCTTTGTCCTAATCCGAACACTGCCTCATTGCGTGCCAGGGTCCAGGTTTGCGACACTGTATGCCTTGATTTTTCGCCATCATTAAAGGGGAAGAAGTTACTCCCACCATTCTTCTCTTTTATCAAAGGCAGTTTACTGTAGGCGGCATAATAACTTACCGAGCCGCTCTTGGTATCAACAGCGACAATTATAGATGATGTGGCCATTTTCACGGTGTCGCCGGAATCACTGTAACTGATATCGGTTTCTTGTGGTTTCATAATCACCGGATAACTCTTTTTGGGGGGCTTTTGTCTGCCCTTATACTTAACAACTCTCACTATCTGCGGTGAATAAAACACCACTTCTTCACAAACACCCGATTTCAGTGGCAGCAACAGACCATTGGAGGTCTTGTCGTAGGCCATGGCTGATACCTGCATAAAAAGCATACTACTTGCTATGCAAATAAATTTTACTACTCTCATAATATTAATGTTATTTTGTTATTCTGAACCAGTCAACATCCATCCAGCTCTTCATTCCTGCTGCCCCGGTATCGATGCAGAAGAAACCTGTCTTAGCCCCTATCCACTTGCCGGGTTTCATTTTCTGTGAGATGCCTGCCTGCTTAAATGTCTTGCCGTCCTCGCTATATTCGAACCTCACAGTCTGCTTTGCCTCAAAAATAGCGCGCAGCCAGATATCCTTATACAGGCGGAAACTAGGTTTATCCTCTCTCTTCGTGGGTTTCAGCGTCGCTAGCACCGTTGTCTCTTCGGCATTGCCTTTCTCGGCTTCCTTACAAGTGATTTGCACGATTTGAAACTCTTCTCCTGTGCATTTCACTGCTATGGCGGTATAGTCGCCTCCCATCACTATCAGACCTCCCGTCTGTCCTTCCACTTTGGCAGCCATCCGCATCTTCATAGTGGCTTTAAACTCCTCAGCTGGTAGTTTTTGAAGCAGCATGTTCGGATAGAGCCACATATTCTTCTCTTCCTTGTCTAAGCGATTGGAATACATACGATAATAACCGTAAGGAGTAGGCATTCCATATTCGTCTTTATAGTTGGCCGGCCATTGCCATTGCAACCCTTGTCTCGTGGTTTCAAATTCATCACTTTCCTGTGGATTCATTATCTGCTTTCCCGACACATTGGGCTTTTTATGGCTCTTTACTGGTTCGCCATTGTTGCCAATCACCGGCCATCCATTTTCCCATTTCATCGGATTGAGATGTATCACCCTTCCGTATGCTCCTTTGTTTTGAAAATGAATGAACCAGTCTTCTCCAGATGTTGTGGTTACCCACGCCCCTTGATGCGGTCCGTTGATGTCGGTACTGCCTTGTTCGAGCACCCTTTTGCTCTCGTATGGTCCGAAAGGCGACTTTGACCGCATTGCCAGCTGCCATCCATGCCCCACCCCTCCTGCGGGTGCGAAAATCCAATAGTATCCGTCTTTCTTATAGAGTTTAGGTCCTTCACACACTCTATCACCGGTGTAGTTGCCGTCAAATACCATTACCGGGTCGGAAATGGCTTTTGTGCCGTCGGCAGAGAGTTCCCTTACCGTCAGCACGCTTCCGAAATGCACACGGCTTCCTGCCCATGCATTTACAAGATAACATCGTCCGTCGTCATCCCACAAAGGTGTGGTGTCGATGATTCCCTTGGCCTTTATCACCATCAGCGGCTCACTCCATGGTCCTCTGGGGTCGGAGGTTTTCACCATAAACACTCCTTGGTCAGGGTCGCCCCAATAGATATAAAATTCCCCGTTATGATGCCTGATGCTTGGTGCGAACACTCCTTTTCCGGGCTGCACTCTGTAGAAGATGCTGTCGGGAGTAACCTCAGTGATGGCATGACCGATAATCTCCCAGTTCACCAAATCGCGCGAATGCAATATCGGAAGTCCTGGGACACAATTGAAACTGCTTGCCGTGAGGTAGAAGTCATCGCCTACGGCACATACATCGGGGTCGCTGTAGTCGGCATTAATCACCGGGTTTGTATATGTACCGTCGCCATTATCAGGACACCAAGCCTCTGAGTGGTATTGTGCTGAGGCTTGCAACGGCATTATTATCGCTGTTGCCGACAAAAGGGTTGTTATAATTGTCTTATATGTCATATTCGCTTTCATCATAATTACGTTTAAATGCTATAATTATTGCTTGTATTATATCTCTTTTATTATTCTCTCCCTAAATTCCGCCTCTATGATTCTCAAGTCGGTGCTTTGTTTTCCCACGAAGTCTAATTCTCCGGCTTTTGCCGCCTCCACCTCCACGATAGCTCCGAAAGCGTCGTTACCCTCTGCTGTACCACTTAGGCGAATAGTGATATTATCCGAGAGAACGGGATTATCGATATATATATGTATATATCCGAGACTTTTTGGTGTTATGCCTTTCCATATCACCTTGTCGCCAGCGAGAATCTCTATGGGATATGAGAGTTGCCTCCATCCAGCGAGTTTCAAACAGATATCGTCGATAAGGGCTTTTCTCACGAGTGTGTAGGTAATATAGGCATCGCTGCCCTTGTCGCTTTTCCATTCGCTGCCTTCATTGTCATCACAACTTAACTGGGTGTCTTGATGGTTTGTCCCAGATTTGATATTGGCAATATCAATGGTGATATTCTTATCGGTGTATGATGGTGTCGATGGTGTAGCACCTCTTTTGGTATATCCTTCCAAAGCTTCGGAGGGGTTGAAAGAGCTAAGGGTATTGGTGTCGGTCTTTTTCGATTTCCACTCCACCTTGACATCCTTGTAATTTTTGCTGGAAGCTGTTAATGATATTGCTCCCGGCTCAATAGTGGAGCGCACCATAACCCTGTTTACGCCAGCCTCCACAGGCAGGGCTTTGGCAAGCACGAAGTTGTCGGTGCCCTGAGCGATGCCACCCCTCCATTCTGCCGGTCCGTGCAGTTCGAAAGTTATCGTGTCGTTGGCCAACGGACAGCGGTGGCCTTGGGCATCCACGACCTCAAATTCCACGAGTGCCACGTCATTGCCATCAGCCACCATTCCGCCGGGTCGTTCTATGAGTGTCATACGCAGGTGGTCGGCTTTCCCGGCTGTTTGTAGGGCATATCGTGCAACCTCTGTGCGTGTTTTGCCATCAGAGTTGTATGCCACGGCCTCAAGGGTACCCTTTTCCCATTTCACAGAGTCGAAAGTAAACAAAAAATGTTCTGTCCTCTTTCCTTTTCCGAGCAACTTTCCATTGAGCAGCAGCTCCACCTCTGGTGTTGTTGACACCACATACACGTTTTTCTTCACGCCGGGTGCATAGTTCCAATGCCCGATGATATATACATCGTCTTGCTCCGTGTCAACCCATCCGTTCCACATCACCTTATGGGCATAATAACCGTCCTTGGGTATTCGCATGGCATCCACCACGCCGCTCACGCGGTAGTTGAGTTCACTGCGTCCGTATGTCTGTGTGTCGGAAAAAACTATTTTCGCCCCTCCGGAATTTACTCTCTTTCCTGTTCCTGGCCTCTCAAGCCACATATCATACCACCTGCGCACCAGTTCTTTTGTAAACTCGTCCTGATTTCTGTTATAAGCCTCTGCGGGCATCGGCTTCACCACTTTTTTCCCTCCGGCGAGAGCTTCCACTGGTGGTCCGTATCCCTCCACATGATAGGGATAGCTTTGTTCATCCCAATACTTGCGGTATGCCTCATCACGGCAGTATTCCGTTTGCACCATCGGTTTGCCGGCACTTTTATTTATGTAAAGCATCTCCCCGCCATATTCCGCCTCTTTCGATGCGAGCATATTACGGCATCCTATAGCCCTTCCTCCGTATGGGTCGTATTTTTCTTTCAAGGCTTTCATCTCTGCCATGTGCTCCTCGCTGATTTGATTGTTGCCCGACTCATAGAAGAGTATGCTTGGATTGTTGCGGTTATATATGATGGCATCGCGCATCAGTTCCACCCTTTGCTGCCAGCGTCGCCCTTGGATGTCTTTCTCCGCATCACCAGCCGGCATCATCTGTATCACTCCGCAGCGGTCGCAACTCTCGATATCCTGCTTTGAGGGTGTTACGTGCATCCAACGATAGAGATTGCCGTTGGCCTCCAAAAGCATATCGTTTGAATAGTCGCTAAGCCATGCCGGATAGGCGCATCCCACTCCCGGCCATTCATTCGATGAACGCTGTGCATAACCTTTGAGCTGTATCACACGGTCGTTGAGCCATACCATACCGTTGCCGAAACGGGTTTTACGAAAACCTGTAACTGTGTTTACCTCATCGCTCACCTTGCCATCGCGCACTAACTGTGTCTTTATCTTATATAATTTGCCGTATCCCCAACTCCAGAAATTGATACCGCTGATATTCCCCTCTGCACTCAAGACGGCTGTGGAACCGGGATTTAGCATTGTTTCCTTGCCTTCAAAAGAACAGATGCTTTTGTTGTCGTCATACACACTTACTTTGTATTTCAACTTAATATTCTTGCTTGTCTCGTTCTTTACCTCCGACTCTGCATGGAGTATTGCGGAACGGTTCCGAATGTCAATATTTTTCGCATACACATATACCCCTGTGGTCTTAAGATTACTATACAGCGGCAATGTCTGATATACGTTGTCGGTGATATGCATCCACACGTTCCTTGGCAGACCTCCATAATTGGCATTGAAGTTTATGTCGTTCCACTGAAACTGTTCGCCAGAGGAACGCTCCTTGTATTTCCAGTCGTTATCAACTCTTACGGCTATGACATTATCGCCACCATAGTTGATATATGGTGTGAGGTCGAAACCGAAGGCCATCACTCCATTCTCGCTGTATCCCACTTCCTTGCCGTTGAGATACACGTCGGCACATTGCCTTGCACCCTCAAACTCTATAAACACCTTCTTTCCCTTTGCTTTCGCGGGCAACGAGAAGTGCTTGCGATACCAGGCCACAGTGTCGGTCATATACCATATTTTCACCTTGAACGCCTCGTCCTCATTATAGGTGTGAGGAAGGCTTACCTTGCGCCAGCCTTTGTCATCGCACCCTACTTGTGAACCCTGTGGGTCATCTCCAAACTGAAACATCCAACCATAGTTGAAATTGTACTTTTCTCTCTCGAAAGATTGCTGCCCCGCGGCAGCCTTGACCTGTGCCACAATAGCGGCAGCAGCCATTAATAAAACAATTCTGATATACATAACATTCACATTTTGGTGCAAAGGTATAACCTTTATATAATGTGCGAATGTAATTTTGTTCAGAATGTATGTAACATCACTGTTCCTGGTTGTTTTTTTGGTATTCCGATGGTGGAATTCCGAATTGTGCCTTAAACAATTTGCTGAAATAGAAGGGGTCGCCGATACCTACAGTATATGCCACTTCTGCCACTGTCACCCCAGGCGTAAGCAATAACAAGGCAGCCTTTTTCATCCTTACTATTCTTAAATATTCTTTTGGAGAATATCCGGTGACACCTTTCACCTTTTTATAAAATACTGTTCTGCCGAGCCCCATCTCCTTGGCAAAATCGTCAACGGAAAACTCATCGTTGTCGAGTTCACGGTTGATGATTTCTTGTAGTTTGTCGATAAACTCCTTGTCCTGATCGGATTTGCTTATAAGAGGCTTTGTTCGTGTGATATCGCGTGAGAATTTCTCTTTCAACGTCTCCCTCTGCTCAATGAGTTTCGTGATGCGCGTGAGCAGGAATTTGGAGCTGAAAGGCTTGGTGATATAGTCGTCGGCACCACTTTCCACACCTTCAAGACGGCTGTCGTAAGCGTCAAGGGCAGTAAGCAGTATCACAGGAATGTGGCAAGTGTTGAAATTCGCCCTTAGCGACCTCACCACCTCAAAACCGTCCATCCCCTCCATCATCACATCACATACAATGAGGTCGATATCATTGGCATTGGCATATTCAAGGCCTGACTTACCATCAGCAAAAGCCTCGACGTTAAAGTATTTAGACAAGCTCTCCTCAAGGAAAGCTCTCATATCGTCTTCATCATCGATAACCATTATATTATATTCATTGAGAGGCGTTGCCGGAGCTGCGTTGGCTATTTCTTGTTTATCCTCTGAAGCTTCTGTCTGCTCCGCCTGCACGTGAAAAGAGAAGATTGAGCCTCCTGCAGGGTTTGGCTCATACTCCACAGTGCCTCCGAGCGTCTCCGCTAACTCTTTTGTATAATATAGCCCGATACCTATGCCCCCTTTCTCCTCGTCAAGGGTGCCGAAACGTTCGAAGATAAATGCGCGTTTGTTTTCCGGTACTCCAATACCTGTGTCGGTAACTTTTCCTTTCAATTCCATACCATCATAATCCAGCGCAAGGTTCACGGTGCCTCCATCGTGGGTGTACTTAACTGCATTCGAGATAAGATTAGTGATAATCTTCTCTAACTTGTCCTCGTCTGTGAGCAATGTTATTCCCTTGCAATTATCATCAATAGAGAGTTGTATATTCTTATTCTGCGCAAGGTCATCGTATGAGGCAATTATTTTTGAGGCGAGAGAGCTGACATTACATTTGTCAATTTTTTTCAGCATTTTTCCACTCTCAATTTTCTTCACTTCGAGGAATTGGTTAACGAGTGCAAGCAGTCGGTGGGCATTCCTTTCCATCATCTTCACCGTCCGTCCGGTGCCATCGTTTTGCTGACTGTTCTCGGCCAATTTTTCCACCGATGCGAGGATTAGGGTGATTGGTGTACGGAACTCATGACTCACGTTCATAAAGAAGGAGTCTTTGTATTCCGACATCTCTCTTTCTAATTTCACTTTGTTTCGCAAAGTATTGAGTCTTCTAAGATACGTTATTAAAAGTGCGAGCAGACCGAGTGCGAGGAGCGTGTATATCGTCCAAGCTATCCATGTGTTCCACCAGGGTTGCTTGATTCTAACGTTAAGTACTGATGTCTCTCCCATTTGTCCGTCTGCACTTCTGGCTCTGACGAGGAGTTTGTAATTACCCGAGGGGAGACGTTTATAATCGGCGGTGTTGCCTGGTCCTGCAATACTCCATTTCTTGTCAAACCCCTCAAGCATATATGTGTATTCATACCGGTCGATTTGATTTTCCATCACAGAAAAGGTAAATCTCAAGTTGTTTTGGTCGTGGTTGAGTATCACCTTATCTATATATGGCAGCGACACTGAATATTGCGCCGGGTCGCCGTTGTTGACGGTGAGTGTAGTAAACACCACTTTGGGTTTTTTGTTAAGTTTCGGAAATCCAAGGGGTTTGACTTCTGTTATACCGTTAAGAGACCCAAAGAGTATTCTTCCGTCGTTTAATGCGAGTACGCAGTCCTCGGTATAAACGTTTTGGAGCATGTCCTGACTTTGTTGATAATTTGACACCATACTCTCTGTATTCATTCCGAAACAAGAGATGCCTTGCTCAGTAGAGAGCCATACAGTGCTATGAGAGCCTAAGGCCATTGCCATCACCATTGGGCTTGCAATGGCGTCGGCTGTTCCTTTGTGCTTGAATGTCAGTTTATTGTAATCACCAGTAAGCTCGCAGTATGCCAACCCTGCTCCTGTCTCTGCAATAAACATATTCTTTCCATCGGTGATGACACATCTCACCTCATTGCTTTCCAAAGCTCCGTTCGACCAGTTGTATGCATGATACGCCGTACTGTCGGCAATCAGAGAGTCGGGATGGAATATCAACAGCCCCTCACTTGTGCCTGCCCAAATAAATCCATTGAGGTCCTCACACAGGGCCCTTACCCTCTTATATCCGTAGGTAGTGTTGAAAAACTGCCTGAACCGGTTGTCGCCGAGCCATAAGTAGAGACCTCCTCCAAGAGTGCCGGTCCAGATGCGGCCTTTCTTGTCGCACAGGAGTGAGAAAACGGTAGGAATAGAGAGTTGCGAGTTTTGCGGGGTGAAAATATTGTTTTCAACAGCGAGACCTCCTTCACGTATGCCTGTCCATAACCGTCCCTGCTTGTCGTATGTCATACAACTGACATTACCGTTGTATTTCATCATTTTTTTCACAGCGTATGTTTTGCTGTCCAACAATGCGAGTTGTCCTGAGGAATTGCTCACGTAAAGGTCGCCGTCTTTGCTTTGCGCAAGCATGCGTATATGATTGTCTGCCACCATCTTACCCGAGAATGGTATCACTTGCGAATAAAGGCAGTAGGTGGGCAGAATATGATGCAGTCCGGCATATTCGCAACCTACCCACAGCCCTCCATTGCCGTCGGAGGTCATCGAGAGGATGACGTCAGATTTTAATCTTCCTCCAGTATTGCTTTTCAGCAGATGCCTAAGCACATTGCCCTCCTTGATGTCTAATTCATATATGCCGTTGCCGTTAGTGCCAATCCAAACTCTGCCGTCTCCAAGGTTTACAATGCTATAACGGAGGTTTATAAGCGAATGAACCATAGCCTGATCCATAAGTGTGAAACTATGTTCTATTCCTGTCTGTGCGTTCGCATACCTTATACGCCCGTCATCACTATAGTAATACCACAGGTCGCCGAGATTGTCCACAATTATCTTTTCACCCTCACGTCTCTGCACACCATTGGGCATTTGCGACCTGCTAATCATTTTTATGATAGAGTCGCTCTGTGCCTGATTCAATTTCGTTATCTTGTTCTTGCCGTCTTTATTGTCAACCCTCACGGCCTCGCTCTTATTCCACAAATAAATGCTGTTGTCGTATTCCGCCACATGATTATATGGGGCTTTGTATGTCCCGTCACCAAGGATATCCTCAAAAGTGCCTTTCTGCAGATTGAGGCAGCTCACCATATTGGGTGCGATGGAAATCCACATCTTGCCGGCCTTGCTCTCGAAGAAGTCCTTGATACGGTTGCCGGCCACGGAAGGGAGATTCCTGTCGGGCTTGAAATTCAGAAACGTATAGCCATCATATCGGCTAAGGCCGTTGAGAGTGCCTATCCACAAGAAGCCGCGGCTGTCTATATGCATATATCTTATCGAATTGTCGGGCAGCCCGTCGGCAGTGGTAAGTGATGTGATGTCGAGTCCGTCATCCTCGTATGCCCGCACCGCCGTCGTTCCATTGGCAATAAGGGCATTTAATAATAGACCGGTTATAATGATTATGATCCGCATAGTTTTATCAATATGCCGCAAAGGTAAGCATTAAATATCAATTATGCAAGTAAAACGACCGATTTTTTGCAAAAATGTTAGTTTTCTCGAATTTTTTCATTAATTTTGCAGCGATTTTATGGTAATTTTTTAATTTAAGGATAATGGGTATAAGATATACGAGGAGAGAGAGGGAGGACGAGAACGACCCGTTGGCGATAAGTTTCGACGACGTGCTGAAAGCACGCTGGCGCCAGCGCGAGCGTAGTGTGGAGACCGTGGAGACGGAGCTGAAAATTACCCGTGTGGCGGTGTTCGTCAGCGGCACAGGCACGAACTGCGAGAACCTGATTCGGTATTTCGCCGACAACAAAAAGATACAGATTGCGATGGTGCTGTCTAACAAGCCCGACGCCCCGGCTCTCGACAAGGCGCAGAGGCTCGGCGTGGCCACGGAGATTGTGGATAAGACAGGACTCAACGATCCGCAGGTTATGCTGCCGCTTTTGGAAAAATATGCCATCGACTTCATCGTGCTCGCCGGTTTTCTGCCCATCATCCCGAATTTCCTCATCGATGCCTTCCCGCGCCGCATCATCAACCTCCACCCTGCTCTTCTGCCGAAATACGGCGGCAAGGGGATGTGGGGGCACCACGTACACGAGGCGGTGAAGGCTGCCGGCGAAACAGAAACGGGCATGACCGTGCATTTCGTGAACAACGTCTGCGACGGAGGCGAAATCATCGCACAGCGCAAATGCCCCATCAGCCCCGACGACACCCCCGATGACATCGCACGGAAAGAACAGCAGCTCGAACAGCTCTACTTCCCCGAAATCGTGGAGCAAGTAATAAACGGATAATTTGCAAGAGGCTGGATAGTTCATCACTGTCCAGCCTCTTGTTTCTTTATCTTTAATCTTTTATATGTTTACCTGTTCTTTACAATGAGGGCATATTTTTGTCCCTTTTTCTATGTCTTCTCCACAAATTGGACATTGTATGTATTCTTTCTTTTCATCTTTAGCATTCTCTTCGCTTATCCATTCGCCACAATATCGACATTTCTTTGCCACTTTCAAAATTTCCTCTCCACAATATGGACATTTTCTTGTATCGCGTGATTCACTGGAGGCTGTGGTCGCTTTAGCTGTTGGACTCTTAGCAAATCCAAACATATTATTAAGAATAGCTTTTTCTTTGCTGGCTCCAATCGCATTAACCAACTCTTTCTCTGCGATAAAAGAATTACAAGCAACTATTACAAGAGCGACGGCTCCAATGATGATATAAAACGAAACTTCTTTCCATTGGTATATAAACAACAAACATATTATAATGAACAGTATATTTTGACATAAGAAATGCTTTATAATACTTTCTTGTTGAAAGACCTCATAATGGAATACCTTCATACAGAGTGTGAATGAGATAACAAAGTGAATAAAAATCAATATCATAGTAACACTTACTAATAATAATATCTCATTACCTGCCAATTGAATAAACCCCATCCATTGGGAATATATAAATAAGAAACCCACATTAAAAAAGAATTCTATGACATTAACAGAGACGAAGTTGCTAATCGAGGATGTTTCGAAACGTTTCGCACATAAATTCCTCATTATAAGAAACAATATAATGGAAGGAATTGCAGTGAAAAAGAATACCTTTAATGTACTTTCATTCAAAATATCATCACCCAATAAACTCTGTGCCAAGGCATTTGTTGTGGTCAATGCTGAAGCTATTAATATCAGCAGTCTGTTCTTTACATTTTTCATAATAGTAATTTTTTGCTTTATCATAATTCGAAATTTATTTTCATAGATTTTGCTGCTTGATTTTCAATATTAATGCTATCCATAACACCATTATACTTATTCCAAGCATCTAAATACTCTACACTTTCGGCTTCATTATATACGCCCCTTGAATGCAAGGTTCCTACTATTGCATTAACCATTCTGTTGTCTTCCTCTAACTTAGCTCGATATTGTTCTATTGTCTCCTGTTTAGCCTTATCCTCAAGAGCTGATTTCAATATGTCGATTTCATCTAACAAATATAGAAGTTGCTGTATCTCTTTGTTGTCAGCAACGATTTTGTCCAACTCATTATTTTTTCCTATTTGTATGGCTTTTACCATTGGTAACGCTTCGGCAAGCCCCTTGCCAGCTGCTTTCATAAACAACTCATTGGCTTTATCATTTTTACCTTTCTTATATAATATAGAGCCAAGTATGAATTGTGCCTCCGGACATCCGTTTGCCGATGCTTTCTGAAACCAGTCCATAGCATTTCTCTCATTAACCTCTGTACCATATCCGTTTAAAGCACAAACACCCATACAAAATTGTGACAAGGGAAAATTTTGTGATGCTGCTTCTTTGTACCAACGATATGCTTGATTGTAATCTTGTTTTACTCCCAAACCATTTAAATAATAGCAAGCAACATAATGTTTAGCTTTAACATCTCCTTGGTTCGCAGCTTTCATGAACCAATTAAAAGAAGCTGTGTCATTTAAAAGTGTACCCTCACCCCAAAAAAGACACCATCCTGTTATCTTTTGCGCCTCTATATTGCCATTCTCTGCGGCTTTCTTATACCATTTGAAAGCTTTTTCAGGATTGTTATGGCTATAATAATAATTTCCAAGAGAGATTTGTGTTTTGGAATTACCACCCCATGGGGATATCGGACTGAAAAATAACAATATGCAACACAAGATACCCAACAAGGCCAAAAGAATCCAACCTTTTTTCCCTATTTTTCTTTTCCTATCGACTTTCCCGTCTTGTGTTTCTACTTTCTCCACGACTTCTGGTGAATAATTTTTCTCATTATCACCTGACGTCTGTCCTGAAGTTTCTTCTATCCATTCTCCACAATACTTACATTTCTTAGCCACGCTAAGAATCTCCTTACCGCAATGCGGACATTTTTTTGTAGCTTTATTTTCCATATTAGTTTATATTTTTGAGTTCTAAGGATGATAAACTTGCATATACTCGGCTATATAATTCTCGCATTTAGAAGGCATCGCCATCTTATAGCGGTTCACATTCAACAGATAAGATATGTATTTTTTTACTAAGTAATCATCACCTTCTAAATTACCATTCAAATTTGTTAGTAGCAAACGGAAAAGACTGTAATACCTCGAATTGCTTATGTTCTCATTCGTCACGATATCGTCATCACCTTTATTGGTATTAGTTTGCTCTATATCATTAATCATTAGTATTGAGATACTGTCAACAAGGGGTTTTGCCTTCCACATCACTCTATCTTCCATTATATCATGCATTGTAACAAAGCCACCGCCTTTGTAATGAATAGATTTTTCTAATTCAATATCAGGCTCATATTTTAATGCGACAAGTTTCTTAGCTTCGTTAATACCTTTCTTTGCAGCTTTTTCAAACCATACATTAGCTGAATCAAGGTCTCCAGCCCAATAGCACATCTGCCCCATCATATATTGTGCCTGCGGATGATTTTGCTCTGCAGCTTTTTTCAACCATTTTTTTGCAATATCTTTTCGATCCGACATTTGCGAAGCCGCCTCTGCCATATCGCTCGCATTTGCAGTTTCTAATCCGAAACCGTTAAGATAACAACCGGCCATACATATTTGCGCTTCTGCATTACCTTTTAATGCTGATTTTTCATACCATTTCAATGCTTCTTTATCGTCTCTATATACATTATTATGGTATGAATACCCCATATAATATTCAGCCTGTGCATTTCCTTTATTGGCCGCCTTTTTAAACCATTCAAGAGCCTTGTCTGGAGAATTGTGACTTTGATAGTAATTAGCTAACCATAATTGCGAATGTACATTGCCACCCCAAGGTGAAACAGGACTGAATATCAGTGCCGCCAAACATAAAAGTATCAGCAATGGAATAAGCAACTTTTGCCTCTTCGACGAACTTTTAGTTTCTATCCCATTCTGATTCTGTTTAACAGTCCCTGGTTGTTGTCTTGGCTGGTAAGAATTCTGCGTATTAGAGGTGTTAGCTGTCTCATCAACATTTAACCATTTACCACAGTGTTTACATTTCTTAGCCACGCTAAGAATCTCCTTACCGCAATACGGACATTTTTTTGTCGGTTTATTCTCCATTTTTCAATAACATTGTCAAGTAAATGCCCAACACCCGACTGATTTCTAATTATTATGGTTAGTACATACGAAAAGACGTGGGCATAACAACTCGCTAAGTCCACGGCTTTCAGGTCTCGCAAACACCCCACTCCTATGTACTAGCAGTTGTAGAGACCCACGCCAAATGATATTATATGGTCACACCATTATGGCGGACCTTATAATCATCCGAAACGTGGCGTTCTACATTTGCCTTTTCAGTAGGAGTAAAATGTCTTTCAGATTGCGAGTTTGAAAGCCTACTTCAAAGCGTAGTAAACGCCTTAACAATATGTATACTTCAATTTTTCTCTTGCGAGAATACCAAGAAGCAGTGCAAAGTTAATAATATTTTTCTTTACAAGCAAGCAAAAGCATAAAAAAAATAGCGAAGACTCCGTTTTTTTAACAATTAGTCTTCACTATTATAAATGTAAAGAAATTCTTCTGCATGTCTTATTTATTCTTCAAGCATTTTTGAAATCTCCAAATAGTTCTTCACAACTTTCTTAAAATGTGCTATCTCCTGCATATCATTAACGGAAAGATTTTCCACGAGGAATGCATAGACCGAAGCGCTTTTTACTTTCGTGGGGTCTTCTTCATAAAATAGAGACAAATCGCAACCGAACAAATCGGCGGCTTTTTCCATAGCGTCAATAGGCATTTCTCTTTTGCATGCCTCATAGTTAGCGTATGCCGACCTTTGTACTCCAAGG
>Ga0181612_177660_pt1 | contig 28123 bp, 28 predicted proteins | sample HoacroProtozoa21_FD_119630 | JGI IMG/M metagenome (GOLD analysis project Ga0181612, IMG submission 119630) | Hoatzin crop microbial communities from Cojedes, Venezuel. Combined Assembly of Gp0051906, Gp0051904, Gp0051908 | reverse complement strand
ATCGGTTTACGAGGCCGCGGTGAGCGATGTCGGCGGCTCCGTCCCCGCAGCCCGGCCGCTTTCCGTCCCGAACCTCGGCAGCACCATTCCCTTCCCGGCTCCGTTCGCTGCCTCAGGGTGGTAGAAAGGGCTTCGCGGGGAGGTTGTGGTGGCCTGACGAGCTTCAGACTTTAATTTTTGCTGTAGAAATCAATTCTCTCTGCTGCAGAATACTGGTCTCTTCCTTTTCTGAAGAACAGCTGAACCGTTACGAGATGTATCGCCGGTCCGCTTTCCCCAAAGCCGCGATCAAACGGGTGCGACTTCGGTAACGCTTCGCCGCGGCAGGAGTCGGAGCGGGCTGAGCCTTACTGAGCCCGGCTGCGGTCACGGCCTGGCCCTGCCCGGCGGGAGCTGGCTCTGTGGCTCGTGCAGGCCGTGGGTGCTTCCCTCCAGCTGCTCATGTCCCCCGTGGCTGGGACCGCTGACCTCAGATCAGCTTATCCCATTACGGTCCTGCTCCATGCCCGGCTTATGCAGTTTAAATAGGAGCTCCTCTTAAGTAAGGGTGGTCTGGGGGGCTGTGAGGCAGCGGGGAAATGGGATTGCTGGTACAGGGTCTGCAACTGAATGAGGGTGAGCTAAAATCTTGACAGCCAGTGTGCACCCAAAGCTGTAGGACCCAATTCTAAAGCTCCGTTACTGCTGTTCTGCACGTTTCAGTCACCTGGGTTGACACTTGACAGGCTCAAACTGCTAAATACGGGTTAAAGTGTTTCGTGTTGCTGTGTGTGCATCGCCAGGCTGACTGTCCGTGTCTCCTGTGCAGCTGATCCAGTCCATCACCGGCACCTCTGTCTCTCAGAACGTCGTCATCGCCATGTCCGGCATTTCCAAGGTCTTCGTTGGGGAAGTGGTGGAGGAAGGTGAGTGGCAAATGTTGAGTAAAAAGTGAAGAACGGGGTAAGTTCACTGCTTGCGGCAGAGCAGAAGGACGTGGAACGAGAGTGGATGCTCAGTGCTCCCTGTCTCGGGGGCCCTCTGACCTTCAGCCGAACACTGCAGCTCGGGGTGAGGCCGGGGAGGGCCGGGGCATGGTGCTGCCCATTGTCCCTGCTGAGCCCGTCGGTGTCACTGCCCACCAGCCAGCAGAGCTTGGCTTTATCCTCTCCAAGGACAGCAGGGATGGTCCTGCTTTGCGGACAGGCTGCAGCAGGGCAGGAAGGATCTTTAGCTCATCCTGCTGTGGACACTTCAGCTCAGAGGAAAATGAGTTGTTTAAGCTGCTTAACCCTAAGATTCTTCCTCTATGGGATGAGCCGAGATCTCCCGGGGACACGGGGCGGGAGGCTGACCCTTCGCCGCTGGGGCTGGAGGAGGGGTGGTGCAGCCTTTGATGCCATCCAGTTCGTACAGACTTGGCACGCAAAACATGGTCTATATGTGCCGGGATCCCCATTACTGGGGTGATGCAGCTCTGCCGCTGCGGTCTCTGCAGCGCTGTGCGTTGCCTGAGGTGGTGTGGATAGGCAGCTTCACTGCTGTTGTTAATTGCCTCCTGTTAATTGCTTTATGTCCTTGGCAGGAGGCGTGCATGATACTTAGTGTAAGTGATAGAGAAAAAACTGGCCCCCAAGTCCTCTGGAGGCTGCACCTCCCTGTCACTGCCGTACGCAGCAACCCCAAAGCGCACTGCCCAAGCCAGGGGTGGCTTTAGAGTAGAAGGTTCACGAGTGTAAGTTCTTGTGTGATTCAAAGCAGCGCAGTCCGCTGTAGCTGGAGTGGTTTACAAAGCAGTTTATTCTGGTCTGGTATCGATGCCCCTAGGACTGACTTTTCTTTCAGACAAAGCAGTTTCATGTATTAACAAAATGTGAGCTGAAACCCTACGCAGAAGTGTTACCTGTTGCTTTTAAAATGAAAGCTCAGACAGTAGGAGCCTGGCTCAGCTTAGCTGTCCTGCTCATGGGAACTCCTGAATTTTTTTTGTTTAGCGCTGGACGTGTGTGAGAAGTGGGGGGAGCTGCCGCCTCTGCAGCCCAAACACATGCGAGAGGCGGTCAGGAGGCTGAAGTCACGAGGACAGATCCCCAATTCCAAATACAAAAAGATCATCTTCCACTGACGTGTCCGAAGAGCAGCGGGAGAAGACAGAAGTTAAAGCAAGCTTCCTGTGGCGAACCTCACAAGAGCTACAGCAGAGCTACGAGACAGAAGCTCCCTCAGGAGTGTTCTGATGGACTTAAGTGACTGCAGGGAGGCCTCCTGCCGTCACTGCTGCAGCTGGCATCGCCATCCCAGAAGCTGGCAGGAGCCAAAGCCCTGCCAACAGGCAGCCAACATCCCAGAAGCTGGCAGGAGCCAAAGCCCTGACCTGGAGCTTTGGGCTCCTCTGCTTCAACACAGCAGGGACAGCAATGTTGAGGGTCTGCAGTGACCTTACCCCCAGGATCATGTGTTCTGCTGGCACAGATGGAGCGGTGTCCATGTACAGCAGTGTCTCACTTTTTTTGTACATTAAACTTGTTATTGTATTCTTAGTCTTGCTGGGAAATACCAGTTGTGTAAGGGTGTCTGTGTGATTCAGAGTAGGGGCAGTGCAACACGATGATGTGTCTCAACAAACCCTGACGTGTTCCTGGAGCTGTGCCTTGCCTCAGGCGGGTACTGTTCCATTAGCATAAGCAAGCTGACGCTTCTGAAGTCATCACTTGGCCGTTCTTCCCAAAGCTGGTTTTATAGAGCTGTCTAGAAAACTACAGTGAGGAAGGTGAAGGAGGAGGAGAAGGGAGGGAAAAGAAAGCACGAGCCTGGAAGGAGGTTAACAAGTTTAATTTCTTTTTATGGTTCATAGAACCAATAAATGCATGAGTGGAAATACACTGCAACAAAGTTCCAATACTGCTTAAAATTCAGTTCAAGTTCAGACTTGCACATTACCCACCTGTACATACAGTAATCCCCTGTGAGCACGCTGCTTGTAACTAAATGTAAAAGATGCTGAGGCCATGTGCTCTTCCTAGGGTAACTGTAGTGTAGTTACACAAAGGATTAAGTTGGCTCTCATCATAACATAGAAAGAGTCCTTAAAAGGCTCTAAAAAGTAAACTTTGCTAATCATCATCAGTGGAGAGGGGGGGAGTTTTTGTCCTCCCACACATATGCCTTGTACAAAGGAAGTGGATTTTGTTTTACAGTACTTAAAACAATGGAAGTGCTTTAACTCTTAAACAAAACCAGTAGACTTAAGTTGCTGGAGCAAGAAGTTTGCTGTAAACAACCTGACCCCAGCTCTGTTCAGTCTGCACACGTGGGAGGGAGCGGTAAGGAGCTGTGTGACACAGCAAGTAGGCACCACCTCCGAGAAAAACCTGTGCACCCTACTCATTGCCCAAGCTGGCTGAAGGTGAAGCTGGACACCTACTCCAACAGAGTCATGAGCATTTGAGAGAAAAGAGAAACCTCCCCTTTTCAAGCAATTAGTGAATAAAAAGTAAGGATACCATTGCATTCCACCTAAGGCAAGCATTCTCGTAGGTCTTGCTTCACGCAGGAAGAGGGAGCAAGCACAGCAGCGCAAAGGTTTGACTACAAGTTCAGCTCCTGCTGACGCGGGCTTTGCGCAGGCCGTAATGGTACTTACAGTGAGCTGTTCGCACACAGGTTTGTGTCACAGCAAGTCTAGGGACGCAGCTGCTTTGTTACCTTCTTTCTCTCGTGCTGTGAGAGCTACTCGCAGCACGAGTCTTACCACAGAAGATCACTTGCCATTTGGAACCCCTGGTCTTTTACTTCTGAATTCTACGCACGAGGCAGTATTGGTGAAGGAGATGCTCGCTGATGCTGAACAAGTTAAAGTGCATTTTCCTCTTGTGAACAGGCCTGACGGGCTGCTCTAGTGCATTCTCCATCACAGGCAGCACCACAAATCTGTCCTGGCAAAGGCTGCGAGGAGCAGGGGATGGGGCACGGAACGTGCTCCAGAGAGAACAGCCTGGCTGTAACAGGAGCAAGGAGCAGTGATGCTCTCCCGCAGAGGAGGGGAAGCAGCTGGCAGGAGTCACAGCACCCAGACATCAGAGCTAGCCCAGGCGAAGTGGCTGGGGGGCACGAAGCCTCCCGCAGCTCAGTTCCCGCGCTTCTGCCAAAGCCAAGTACTCCTCCTTTCAATTCACTGCTGGCTGCCTGCTTCCCGAGGTTCTGGAAGGAAGGGTCAGGCTCTCGCTGTCGTGTCTGGTTGTAGGCACTGGTCAGTCGGAGCTTGGCAGGAATCCTGGAGCCCAGCAGCACAGCCTGCCCCAGCGCTGCCAGCTCAAACCTAGTGAACGAGGACTGATTCCAATAAATGCTACTCGAAGCTACCTTCAGTCTAATGGAGCCAAACAAGGAATTAAGATGATGATCTGAAGAGTGACAGTGGTTTTAATCACCATCCCTCTCTTACATACCCTCTTTTTTCAAAGTGAAAGCTAACAACCACCAGGAATTCACTCCTGGCTCTCCACAAACCACAGACAGCAGTGCCTCCACATCTACAGCCGAGCGCTGTAAATACGTCCCTGTTTCCCCTCGAGCTACAGGAGAACTAAAATGATCTTGGGAGTGCCTGTTCAGGGGAAGTGTTCATCAGCTCCGGAGCTGGGCAAAGGGACAAGTGCATAAGAGCACAGTAGGAAAAACAAACTTAATTCCCTGGTTACTTGCTTTCTTTTGTGTAGTTTCCAGGCCTCAACTCATCATGGCTTGTAAATCAGAGGCTGCTCCTTGCATAGTGAGCAGGATCAAAATCGTGTATTACTTTAGCTAAACTAATTCCAGTGGAGTAATGCTTACATAGGAAAAAAACCCAGAAAAATCCATTAGAGTTTTGGAAAACACCTAACCTTTATAGACAAGGGAAGTTTTGTCTGATTAATAAAGGAGAATCACATACAATCTGTCACTCTTCCTAGCACTTAGTGTGTGGCATTCGCTACCTGATCTACATGCACTAACAAGCCTGTGCACCAGAAATGGTACGTTTACACAAACACAAAATGCATCTGGAAAAATCCGTATCAAAGTTTGAAATAAGACAAAATCTGACAAACTCTGCAGGCAGTAAAGGTGCTGTGTATAGCAGGGGAGGGCACGGGTGTTCACCCATAGCACAGAAGGGCTGAAAGTCACACCCTTCTGCATCGGAACAGAGCAAGTGCTGCTCCAGAACAGCTTCTGCTGTCACAGCGGCCCCTCACCCCTGCTCCCTTCAGCACATCCACCAGGCATCGCCCAGGCGAGCGGAGCCCAGAAACCACGTAGCAGTTCGCCTTCAGGAGCGAATCCGATTCTTGCAGTTCATGAATGACATTTCCTTCTTTACTTTTCAAAATTAGTATTTGCTTTGTATTGTACAAGGGCTTGCTTTCTTCCCCTCCACACCTGTAGAGGCTATTTCTTTACAAATTAAGTCAGTCGCTGACCACGGAGACTTCTCCCTCTTCAGGAAGCAGCTCCAGAAAAGGTGAGAACGCAAACCATGCTCAACCCAACAGCTACTGTTTCACCTCCACCCCACAGTGAGCAGTTAAAGGCGTCAGCCTCCACCGACGGGGCCTGGTCAGCACCCTTCTCCCCACGCACATACCAACATCCCCACTAGCAGACATTTGAGACCAGGCAAGAGCTCAGTGCTAAGAAAACACACGACCATGTAGGAAAGCAGGCAGCTACTTCCTTGTGCAGCCAGTACTGCTCTCCCGCTCTGCACTGGTGAAACTCACATACATACAATGGTTTGAGGACAGCATGCACCCCAAAGAAAATGCATAGGTGATCTCATTCCATGGCTTAATCGACTTCCTTCATCCCCGTTCTTTGAAAGTGAAATTAAAGTTTAAACAGTGCCTTGTAAAGAAATAAATTATTGATGCAGAAACGCAAAGGAATTAAGGCCAAACATTGGGGGATTAAGTGAGAACGAACTAGACTAAGTCTAATATAATACCAATTCTGTCTTGACACAATGAATTACTGGTGGAAAAAGAAACCTGAAGGAATTTCTTCACTGTCCTGGCCCTGCTCTTGAGGGAATAGTGAGCTGTAGCCTCCTTACTCCACAGGGGGGAAATCCCTTCTGCATCTCCCACACCCACCCACCCTCCTACGTTTCTGTTTTTTGTGTGATAGCACCCGTGCTTTCACATCACAGCTCTGAACAATGTTTTCTGCCATGCCTATTCTCTGTCACTCCAGATGTGGTGAAGTAACTACACTCTTTTCTGCGTTCTTTGGCGTGCATGATTGGGCAAGAACACAACAGGGAAGGCTGAAAGAAGCAGAAACCCCAACACAGACCATCTCTCGATGCTACCATGAAAGGTGAAGGCTGAAAGCACACTGTCACTGCCACCCACGGATGAAGAGATACGGGGCATCACCCCCAGGTTCTGACCTTTCGTTTGTAGGCTGCCTGCTGCCTGCCCTGGTTCAGTGACAGAGGCAGCATCGTACTGCCAGGACAGAGGAAAGTGGCTGCAAACAGAAAACTCCTCCTCGTTCCTTCCCTGTTGCTCAGCCAGGTCCTCCTTCCTTTCTCCCTCTTTCAAGTTCGTTTTGCAATCACAGTTGGTTTCCATTCTTTGGGGCGATCGGTCTCCAGGAGGGTGACCTGTTTAGCAGCAATATAATCAAACTAGCCGCCTTAGTGCTGGTGGTGGCCTCCGCTCCTGAGCAGCTGCAGCCTGTGCCTTCACTGTCAAAGCTGGAAGAGGGGATTGTATTTCCTAATTTCCTGCAGAAGGCGAGCCTTGTCCATGTTGGCTTCTGCAAGGGCTATTTTCATGGTCTGAAGCTCCCTTTGCAACTCTGGCACTTCCTTTAACTGCAAGAGACAGAGGGGGCGGGGGGGGGGGAAATAAACCAGGAGTTTCCAAAGGTAAGCAGCAGGGCAGATCTGACTACACTGATCTGCTCAAAGAGCAAAACCAAAGCAGGAGCCTTTGAGATGAATTACACTGTGTGACACAACCACACAAAGCTCGCTGACAGCCTGACCCAGTTTGATCTGCAGGAGTAAGTACTTGCCAGTTGGAGCCTGCTCACTTCCATACCTGTCACTAGAGCCAGCTCAGGCTGCCGGTGATGGCTGTCTAACAACTGTTTTCTCCCAAGACTTCCCTTCACATTTTTAGCCATAGGAACAAGACTTGCAGTGGGCAAGGTTTTGTCCTGCCAAGCAGCTAGGTGATTCTGGCTGAAGACAACTACACAAAGCAAGCATGGAAAAAAAAAACAACCCACCAAAAAACTGGGCTCTGATCCACATTCTTCTTTTATAAGGGCTCCTGATACACCTCTAAAGCTTTGTTAAAATTGAAATGATAGCTGGAGCAAGCAGATGCCTGGCATTCCTTGTCTCCATGAACAAAGTTAATTCTGTCCTCAAGCACTGCCAGTGAGATCCCACTGCAGTTTCATGGCACAGGACAGTTTTATCTTTGGGCTGTCAGAAATATTTTTACTCAAGAATTTAGCCATTGCATTTGTTCCTAATGGGTCCAATAACATCAGAAAACAAACTGCAGTGACTGTGATGCTTATGTGCTCCAGTTCTGGGCAGGGCCCTGTTTCACAAGCTGCTATGAATGGGAAGAAGAGAAAGTCTCTGCATTAAACAGAACAGAGGCAGCGGAGGAATGAAGCGATGTGCCACCAACTAACAAACCGAATCCAAAGTCCCAGTCCAGTTCTGTATCTGGTCAGCCCCATTGCTCCCTTAATATATATTTTCCCATAACAAGTGATCAATTTACCAAGTAGACATGGCATCAAACTGGAACTATAATTAATGAACACTACATGTTTAAAAATAAAACAGTCATCTGAATTCCAGATATACGGATCAAAATGGAACGAAGGCTTACTCTACTCTGACAAAACATCTCTTTCTTTGTGGGAACCTCCTGATTCCTGTTTTTCTAACAAGGAACAAGACACAGTGGGAAGATGGAGCCAATCAGGAGAAAAAAAAAAAGGGTTTGTGAAAGGGAACAAGAGGGTTTATGCTGGACAAGGTATCCTTAATTGTCAGAATGCCTGTAAAAGGAGCTACAGGCTGCTTCTGTGCACAAAAAGCGTGTGTGTTTTGGTCCCTATCTGCAACACACCACACCTACCAGTAACTGCAAACACATGAAGACAAAAGACTTCATTTTCCAGCCTACTGCCAGCTACCTAGCTGTCCCGACAGCAGCAGGCAGCAGTGACTCACCTGCAGTCCACGTGTTCCTGCTGCTGGGGCTGCTGAGACACACTGGGCTGGAGCCTTCTGCTCCTGAAGAATTGACACAGGTTTTTCCTGTTTCGGCGAGCCCTCCCCCTGCAGAGCTGGAAAGAAGCATAGAAAACATTCAGGTGTGGACATTTATAGAACAGGGTTCTCCAGATGAAAAGAGTAACTTTAACTCTTTTTGCTTTTTTTCCTCTCTCCCCCCCTCTCTTTTTAAACAGGAAAAAGTCTCATTCCCATTTTAAAATGGAGAAACTCAAGCAAGGGAAGAAGCAGTAATCTGTCCTGACAGTATGAGCTCAAGTAAACATCAGGCATGAATTCAAGCTGGTAGTTCGTTGTTTCAGGTACTGTTCTGCCGGAGGTATCAAATTTGCTTTCCAAACAAAACAACAAAAGCAGCAAGAACGAGAGAGGCATCCAGAGGTTAACATAGCAGAGCAGCCAAAGAACCTGGGTGCTTACACTGAAGACAGAAGATTGTCTGCCCATTCTGGCAGAAGAGGCTGCAGAGAATGAAGGTAGGGACTGCTCACACACCAGAGCCCATCCATCCCAGCAACAACCCTCCCGTTTCAGTTCCAGCCTCCAGCACCAGGCGCAGCGGAGTACTCCACCTCCAGCACAGCCTGGGGGTGCTGAGAGAGAATAAAATAAACATTTCCCCCATGTTGCTGACCTGACAGATAGAACACCCCATCATCTCTGCGCTTCACAACGATGTGATCTACTGCCAAGGTGATAGGAACAGGGCCAGGGGAAGTAGGGTATACCCGGGGGCTGTCATCCTGGAAAAAAAAACACAAAAACAAAGCAGAGATTAACTGCTGTGACAGCTCTGGCAACTCTGCAAAGGATTCCCCTAGTCCCCAGCCTTCACGGGAGTAGCATTACTGATTGGCAGCACTGCCAGAGCTCACCAGGGTCACCTACCATATGGAAAAGCCTGGCTTTATATACAAGGCTGCATGCGAGTCTTAATCTGTGTAGAAAGCATTCCTATAGATCAGAACAACGTTCTGTCACATCCATAATAAAGGCTGAGGAGATGCCTACGACTGTCTCCCTGAAGGCCACTCTCTCAGTTATCCTGCAAATTCCCAATTCAAACCCCTAAGCCAATATTCCTTTGCCAAAAAAAAAAAAAAAAAAAACCAAATACCCTTTAGTCGGGAGATTTTCAGTGTTGCTCTGCAGCAACACTGGTTCCCGCCTGTCAGTGGAGCCAAAGCATTAGTTTCAAAAAGCCTTAATCAAGAACTGTCAGTGACCCCCTCCTAAATATCAACCAGCTCTTTCATAATGTTTTTCATTTGTAATTCTCTAAATGTTTACAGAAAAGGTCAAATGTTTCCCACTTCACATCAGCACTTGGAGGAACAGGTACTTATTTTTTTTTCCCCTGAGTCTGCAAAACAGGCCATCAACAAAGCTAGGGAGAGAATCGGGAGGTCAGGCTCCCATTTCTCCACAATCTGATCACTCAACAATTCCATTGTGCTACTCATTCATCCCTAAGGCAGTTTTCAGAGGCAAAATAAAACAGCATCAGGAAAACAGGACCTCTACAGAGGCCCAGAGCATCCTTCCCAGGCAGCACCTAGCAAGCGAGCTCTGCCCAGGCTGCCATCCTGGGGGAAATCTCTGGTTCCCCACACACTCACCTTCAATGTGATTCTGGCATCCACAACTTCTATCTCCATGGGGATCACCTCTGGAATTATTTCATCCTCAAGAAAGGGGCCGAGGTTGGTAAGGAAGGACATGCAGAGCTCTGCTGTGTAACTGTGGACCAGCATGTGAAGGAAGCCATTCTGGACAGCAAGTGGTGAATGCACAGCAGCTTTAGGGCCTACTTCAAGGCGCAAGCACACTTCTGGTTGGGTCTTACTCGCTTCAGGGACTGAAGGCTTCTCTGTGCCCGGATCTCCTAGAGCTATAGCAGAAAGGTCTCATTGCAGAAGATGGCATCAGTAATGAGATATAAACTCAAAATAGGTATCTTCAAAAGCCCTTTACTGTCCAGATGCAGAATGGAATCAGGTTCACGACGACAGCAGTCTGGAATCCTCCTTCACGTGAAATGAATCCAAATTTCAAACGACTAAGAGTCCACAGCACAGGAACTAACACCAGGGCTGGCCCATTTAAGCCTCCTGATGCCCCCCTCCCTCTCACCATCTCAGCACACTTTAAAACTACCCTTGGTTTTGCACATACACGAATTGACCACACACTCACCAGAGCCCACCAGCCTCCCCACTCTCCTCACGGTCACCGAACCTTGCATGCCACTTTGCCCCCTCGTGGGCACAGACAGTACTGCTCAAGTGGGAGCAACGCTCCAAGGACCGCTCGGGCTTTCACCTCAATGTTTGGGCTGTAGTTGCTTTTGGTTTCGTATTTTTTTGGAGTTGGGTTTTTTGTTTGTTTGCTTGTTTTTTACATTCGAATTCAGCCCTGGGGAAGTACCCTAGCCCAGAAGCATTATTCTCAGGCACAAATAACTCCAGGGTTTTCCTAGATAGCTCTATTCACTCTTTTAATTAAATTTCATGCATCCTAGCAGCAATTAAAAAAATCCCAGTCAATGATCACTAGGCACTATAGAGCTTAACTGCATAGGCATTTTGGAAACATCTTTCAAATATCAGATTTGAACCACTGGCAGAAAGATTCTTAGCATCCACCTTTCCTCACAAACAAGTCGTATTCAACCCTGAATACACTAAATGTTAACACTGAAGGACTGGTTAAAATGGAATATTCCCTGAGGGTGGCCACTATAAAAGCCAGTTATAAAATTGCAGGTATAAAAGCAGCAGACTCCAGGAGCCGGTCTCTCACCCAGATAGCCACGTAAATACTGCCACATTCCAACGTTGTTCAGCTGCTCTGGAACCACGTTCATTACTTGTAAAGCAACAGACAAATCATCACCTCGTGCCTCTATTCCACAGTTCACCTCATTCATCTTCAACACAAGGACAGACACCTGAAACAGCAAACAAAAAGCTCACTTATTAAAACAAACACCACCGCACTTCCAGATTCACTTAGAGACAATGTGAGAGTGAAAAGGAACAGAACTCTGACCAGCTGAAGGCTGGGGTCTTCACTCTGCGAAGTCGAGCTGTTTATTTCAGGAGACACTCCACCCTCGTCCTCTGCCATCAGGCTTGCTCTGCTGCCTGTGTCACTGTGGACATGAAGAAGATGCCCTGGGGGAAGAGGGTCCAGGCTGGGTTCTGAAATGAAAGTGACAACAACTCTATTCTTCTTCTTCTGGTTTTAAGAAATATTGATCTCAGTATCAGCCTATACCACCCCCTAGGGAACTCTCTCCAGCTCCTCAGATGAATTTAAAGCAACACAGAGCCGAAGTGAAAGACATCAACTGAAATGCTCAGTGTACCCTATCTCCAACCAGCCCTTACTAAACCCTTCCTAAATGTTGTGTACCGTCCACCCACCTGCACACATTTACAGCCCTTGCTGTAATGGCCAAATGCCTTAGAACACCATTGTGATGTGCAACGGTCACCCTCCCCACTCAATTTATACTCCTTATCTCAAGCAACAGGCACCTATAAAAGCAGAAAGAGCCATTGTGGGCAAACTGCTCATGACCTTCAGAAAGAAGAAGTGGCACAAGTGAATTCCATATGAACACAGCATGACTTAGGTGCCCATGGCTGAAAACTGTTCGCTGGTTTTCACCCCATCGGGGAAATTAGAGTGCGGAAGAGGATAAAGCCAAGCGCTTCTTACCAGAGTCCGTGAGCATCACAAAGCCGTCGCTGCCATCGCTGTCCACAGACAACCCATCCTCAGGGCCACTGCCATCCACAGACGTGGTGTCAAAGGAGTGCTGGGATGCTGTCCTCTTCATGGAGAAGAAACGCATTCGGCTGCTGCCACCCCCGCCCGGAGTCACTGCTCCCTCTTCTGCTTTGGGCACAGAATCCCTACAAAAAAAAAAAAAAGTGATAAAGGCAAACAGCCTAGCCTCCAGATTACACAGCTATTGGGCTGGACTCTGAACGCTTGCAACTCAGACTCCAGTGTACCCAGACCATCCCCCAGAGATGAAGATCTAACCTATGTCTAATTCAAATTATATGGAAAGAAAGGGAGCAGTCAGCCTACATTTCCCCCCTTCCCAGTAGCCTTGCTGCTGCTGTCATGAAGCATGGGAAGACGGCCCACTCACTTGGCTGGGGGAAGAGAGAGCATTTTCTGCATGGTGGAGGTCATCTTCTCCCGGCTCAGGCTCAGGGCGTCTTTTGTTATAGACATGGCTTCTTTGGTGAGGTCCATAGTCACATGCAGAGCTTCCTTCGTGGCATCCTTTGTGATATGCAGTGCACTAGTCAACTCCACCTCGATGTTCTTCAAAGGGACGAGTTCTGCCTGGCCATTAAGAGTGATGTTTCCTCTCCCCAGGGGCTGCGTGTCTGAGGTTGGGCTAGAAGGGAGGGCAGGAGGGCTCTGAGGGTGGCTGCTGGTCTCTGCTGGTCTTTCTGCAACCAGGGCTTCCACAGCTTCATGTGCTTCCTCTATCAAACATTTCTCCTCTATGCTCTGACTATGTGGAACTGTACTCAGAGCTCCATCACTTGCAGATCTTGGGAGTCTCTCCAGCGGTACGCTGCTTACACTGGTACCCGTATTTTCAATCCCACTGTCCTCTGGGACCTCTGAGGTACTGCATACTTCCTTCTCTGAACCGGTCTCCGATTTCAGCTCCTTCTCTTCAGCCGCCAGTCCCTCCTTGCTGTCTGAAGGTGAGAGCTCAGATTCAATCAGGCTTGTTGTGTCTGAGCCAAGGGATCTGGGTTCCAAGATGGACCCCTGTGCAGGGTTCATGAGTAGGGCCACTTCAGCACTATGGAAGAGAACTCCTACACAAGCAGACACAGGTTCTAAAGGAGAGCCAGTTGCTTCCTGGGTATCTTGGGCCAACTGCTCCTGTAGTGTTTGCAGAACTTCTTTCATCCTGAGCAGCACCAAGTATTGGTAGTGGTTGAGCCGAACTTTGACATGAACAGATGAGGACACAAGCACATGGATATCAGCAGAGGCTTCCAGCTCTTTATCATCTACTCCATCATCAATTTCACATTCAGATTCTCCCAAGACATCCATTGTCTCTGGGGCCTTGTAGATGTTCTTCAGATCCTGGTCAGTCTTTGATCTTTGACAAACCCCATGTTCTTTGGAAAGGTTCTCATTTTTGGAGTGATTACTAAAGCTGGCAGAAGGCTTGATTTTCAACTCGGAGGTGGCCAGTTGCTGTCGTTTAGATATCTGAGCTTGCCCCCATCTCTTGGGAAGGCAGGCCCAAACAGAAAGGGGAAAAGGGTCAATAAAGCTAAGGGCTCTGCCTTTTGAGCTTTCAGCCCCCTCGAAGTCCAGGAAAAGCTCAGTGAAATTCATAGACCATAGATCCTCAGAAGCAGAGGTTTTGTGTAGTAACTGGGGAAAGCCTGTGTGCTTCTGAGGCCTATCATCCACCTCATACGCATGGCGCAAGAAAAGGGTGTGGAGGAGGCTGAAATTATCCTGAGACCTTGGGAACTTAGTGTAGCTGGAGTGGAAGAATTCTGAACTGGCAAATTTACGGAAGAGGCTCTGGAGGTCCTGACAGCTGCAGAAGGGAGCGTGGCGGGTGTTGGTGGCAGTCATCTCCGATGCGCAAACGCAGAGTGTCTGTGGACGATCTTGATGGTCAGTGACTTTCTTCTCCACGGGGATGTTAAGCTACATGGAGAAGAAAGACATTACAAGTTAAAGTGGTGAGGAGGGAAACTAACAGAGGCTTATCCTGACCATTTAAACAGAAGGTCAGCTGTGGAATATATAAAGAATTGAGAAGTCTTAGTCTCTACTAAAACCCCCAGAGGTGGACTAGACTCTCAATTTACCCCTCTATGAAGAATTAAATAAAATTTACAAATCAGGGAAGAGGAATCAGACATGAGGGAATTTAAACTGAGTTTTATTTCAGGTTCTTTTACCATTCATGGCTTATATAGCAGCCCAACTTACAACATTTGCTTTGATCTTTTTCTGCAAGGACTTACTACACTTTCAGGCCTTTAAGCCTCCTCATAAAACTGCTGACAAGGGTAGTCAATGACAAACACCATAGGACATCAGTGCAGCAGACATAGGTCCACTGGGAACAGTATGAGAGTCAAAGTGGTTTCCAAAGACCAGAAAACAACTTTTGACTACTTGAACCATCAATTTCTCCTTGAAACTCTTTTCATAAATACTGACTTGCTTATCTACTCTGGACTAGAATGCAAGCACTTGTTTTACTGCCCATAGATCAAAACAAAACTAACACAAGTGATAGACAGAAGAAAGTTAGAGACAGGCAAAGGTTTTTTTTCCATTCTGGACTCCAGCTATGTCCTGGTCTCATGCTCTTTCCACAAGCGGGAGGGAGAGAACACTGTAGATTGGGTAAGGAAGGAACTGAATGGTACCTTCAGCCGGAAGCCATCCAGTCGAACATCAACATGCTCATCATGCTTGCCTGAGTCCTCCAGCTTGTAGATGGCTTTGAACTGCTCCAAGCTGCGATAAAGATCCAGACAGAAGAGGTTTATCCAGAGCATGCTTGCTGTATCCAAGGTAAGCATCAGGCCATTCAGCTGTACATACAGGTTTGGGCATGGAACTAGAACAAAACAGAATCGACATAGATTAATAGTAGCAGAAAAGACATTTCAGGTGGTCTGCAGCTCAGTGTACAACCTGCCCTGACAATACCAATGTACAGGGCTTCAACACCCACTGGAAGACAGATGTCTTGATGAAAGGGAGAAACTGTGGTGTACCAGAGAAACGAGGTGTTCCAGGTCTCCCATCAACCCATCTGCAGAGCACCTAGAGCACCCTACAGTCCAACTCCAGTGCTAATCAATAAGGTAGCACCCCAAGAATTGGGCAGACACAGCAGCTCTCTCCATACTTTCCCGGATACGTTGTTTTGCAAGCATAACTTTGCCTCCACATTTTGCACCAGGCAAACTCTACCCCACTTTCCCACAGGCAAAAAAAAAACCCCAAAAACTAGAAAGGTAAACATCAGAAAACTAAATAAAAATGGACACCAAGAGAATACGTAACAGGGTTAACACACCGAAAGGATTAGGAGTTGACTGACTCTTTAATAAACTTATGAAAGAAGCTGCTAACCTTGGTGTATTACCTGGAAAGTCCTGATTGTCTGGGAAGTAATACTCTGTGAATTCGATATGGATTGCAGAGACCTGGTCAGGAAGTTTGAAGAATTTTCTACTACATGAAAGCAAGGTGGAGGGTTTCTTACTTTGCTGGCCAGCTGTAGAAACCTGAAAACACAACGGTAAGCAGTTGTGCAGAATTCAGATTTGGCACAACAAAGTGCCCCAGTAACCCCACAGTCTCCTGTATTCAATCCATCTCATTTACACATCAAACATACGCCGCTTTCAAGCAAAAACAGAACCTCTTTCTACCTGCTAATATTGCCAACTCCTCTCCTTTCAGAGGATTTAGTTCTTTACATCTCCTATCACTGTTAGTAAGAGCCATGACAACCAAAACTGGTTGATGTGAATAAACAGAACTCAAATCTATTACAGTTTTCTTCAAGATTAACAATACGCTGGTAAGTCCACTATAGTATCTGGGACTGATCACGCTCCTGCAGTGGTTACAGGGTGTAGGGATGTAGGGCCTGATTTTATCTAGTGATGCTTTCTGTCCTGCATGAGGGAAGACTTATTCCTCCTCTGTCAAATATTCATATCCTCATTAACTTCTCAAATGCATGAAATCTTTTACTCTGGGCCTGCCTAATGCTCGATGCAAGTTTAGATGTGAACAGACACAGAGTGCAGAAACCGTGGTTATGTACGCAGTTTCCTCTGAACGTGAACATTATCAGCAGTTCATACTCGGTTTGTAAGTTTTACATGCAACATAGTAACGACATTTGGCTTCTCTGTGCAGAGTTTTAATTGTCTTGATGACACAGGATTTGCAGGATTTATTTCAAGCGTATCAGATTAAATTTCTTTTTAAAAAATGTCATTAACATTTCCAGACACTGCTCAAACCCCTACCTGGTGAACATCCAAGTCATCCACTCGAACTACCACACAGCTGGATCGAAGCCGATTCCAGGGAGGGTGCCGGAGTCGCGGCAAACTTGTGGGAGGTACACGGCCTTTCTCCAAGGGACTTCTATGAGGACTCAATGAAGTATCTGCGGGGATGGAAAAGCAGAACCAGCAGGGTTTTACTCATCTCCTTTGCAGCGAACTTCACCACCAATACCAACATGTATGCACTTACAGAGCAGAATTAACAGCCCCAAAATTAGAAACAGATGGGCACAGCTAGGCAGGAAAAAAAAAAAAAGCAACTTGGGACTTCTGAGGGAAAAACACCGTGAAAGATTAGTCTGCTCTGTAGCAAGAGAGCACATTCTTCAGCCAGGCTTTAAGTATTTAATTTACTCCTTAAATACTCACTTACGGAGAAACTCAATAAGCAAGCTAGGAAAGTGACCACTGTAGTCTGTCCATGCTTGCTGCAGTGTTATTTCAGTACAACAGCCACTTTCTTTTGCCATTATACTTATGATTGTTAGTGTGCTATGGATTTCTGCACCCACAAATCAGCCCGCTAAACTGGGGAGAGGTAACTAGGGATATTGCTGGACGGAGCAAAATTGTTAACGTCTCCTGCTTTACTAGGAGTTTTATCAAATACCATTACCTGGTTTCCTTTTGAAGGGGGAAAGTGGAGTCCTGGAAAATGCAGGGTCCATTTCTGCATAAAGCTTCTCAATCTTGCTTTGAAATTCACTGACCAACTTCTGTGCCCACTGTCCCCGCGTTTCCATTGCTTCGCTGTACCTCACCCAGTGCTTGCAGGCATCTCCTGCATGAAAGCAAATATCCTGGCTTTAAAAAAGAGGTTCCTGGATACACACAACCCTCCTGTGCCTCTCATGCATACACAAACCTGTACAGCACTCCTCTTTCTTGATACCACATCTGGAATATGCAATATGCAGCATACTAAGTGCTTGTGAAACAAGTGCAGGCTTTCACACAACAGAGCTGGTCCTACCAGCGAGTCATTTATGTAGCCTTTCTTCCAGTCCTGCCTGAAGCCACGTATCATCACTGTTCTTCTAATTCTTTTTCACCCCCCTTCTCAAGGTGGGAGGCCATACACTCCCCTACCTGCCCTGTGGAAAGGATAATAGTCAAAAGCCATCCTCCTGAAGGTCAGCTGCATGGCACCTCCCAGCATCCCATGCTTCAAAGCGCCTGTGGAAAACAGAACAACAAAAATCACGATCAGCTCTGCAATCCAAGTCCTGACCCAGGACAATTCAGAACAACGTTGCTTTGATTGCCAGTGATTCATTGTCACTGTGGTGAGGCTATCACCTTTTAGAAAGCTGTAGCAAAATCCTGTCCTAGGGAAGGAAAATGGTAACTGAATGTAACAGCCCAACAGTTCTCAAATACCAAAATGCAAGATCCCATTGCTTCCCAGGCCCCATCAATTACACTTCCCACTACAACAACCAGCACTTGTGTTTCCAACATTTGCTGTCAGAGCCAGTGAAACTAAGACAACAAAACTGAGCTAAGATGTTGATAACAGCAGCTCAGGAGACAGTGATACACAGACCAACTAAAAAGTATCTGAAATAGTGATGGAAGTGGGTAGGGGATTTTTTCTTTATTTAGAGGGAATAGGTGTAAAAGCAAACCGTACAACTTGGATCAGAGATGTCTGTGCACAGAGAGGGGGGTACATTTGCCTCAAATGAGAAAAAAGTACTTAGAAGCATACCTGAGTGGGGGGGGCTAGGACTAAAACAGACACTATTTAGCAGAGCCTTGCTTGAAAAGAACATGGTAGGCAAGGGAATGGTGTGTTAAAGCTGGCCAAGAATCCTTGTAGCTATGCTACTGTGAATGTCCCGAGCACTGTCAAAACACACATTTTCTCACCAAGTGGAACGATCACACTTTATTCCCATTGCTCCATGCCAGATTGTTCCTAGACCACATCCTCTGTCACTTCAACTAGGTCACTGACAACCACATCCACTGATGGACTTCCCCAGGTTTGTCCCAGGGACCCAAGAAAGATTTTCCCATACCTAGTTCAGACACACAGAACTGATCTCTCCATCAGCCTGAACAACTGCCTGTTGCCTCACTGCGAAACAGTAACATGGAAGATGCTTGTTTTCAAGAAGAAAATCCTCCCTTAAGAGAGAAAACTGATGACCAGATTAATGTTTTCCTCCTGCAGTGTCCTCCTCCTGCTGCTCTCAGTTACCTGACTCTCGAGTGTGGCTGTCATCACAGATATGCAGATCCAAGCGTGAGATGAGAAGGTGGTATGATGACTCTTTCATGTCATGCTTATCAAAGTATTGACCAATGCTACTTGCATTTGGGCTGACTCCAAATGGCTGAGACCAGGACTGCTGGGTACTTGGAGCAGGTGGTGTGATCTATTAGAGAGAAACAAGCTCGGTAAGAACTAATAGAAAGAAAGAAAAAAAAAAACAAAAGAAAAAAGAGGTTATAATGCAATTAAAAACAACCCATGCAATATTCCAGACTGCAAGGCATCAATTTATAGAAACTGAATTGGGAGTCCAGAAATCTGGATCCTTTCCTATGTTCTCACGAGGACAATTCTTTTTCTGTTGTTTTGCTTCCTCTACATCTTGCAATATGCTTTAAGACTCCCGGATAAAAAGGGCTAAGTATTCCTGGTCCCCCTTCTACGTAATCCCACTGCATTATGTACATGGCTCTCCTTCCCCAGAGCTTCCACCACCAGCAGCGATATTCCTCTTCCCTCATCCTTGTCTCTGAAAACATCTTTTGTCCTCTGCCCTATGTCTTTATTCCATCACCTTAGTCACACAATTACTCAGCACAGCATTTTGGAAACAAAGAACTGGTAAGGGAAGTTCAAGGTTACTGGCAGAAGCAGCTGTTCTAAGGTTCTCGTACACTGATTAGCTATATGCGAACCAAAGAACAATTGCAAAATCAAGAGCTCTCTCCAGAGTATTAGGAAGAAAAAAAGAAACCCAAACAACAACAATTGGATGCCAATGTTTACGCCTGAGCATCACAGCTCACTATGGTTTTACGTCATAATTTATTACACCAGTCCCTTCACCCAGGCCTCCGCAGATTGTCATTCAGAGGTATAAAAGATTATTTCTAGAACATATTCATTGCTTGTTACCAAATCAAATCCTCATGGGACCCTCTGCAACTTTCCACATGCCAGCCAAATCCAGGAAGCCATGCAACTTAACACCACATCTTCCCCGCCATCAGACAGAATCTAGCCTGTGACTACGTATGAACACTCTCTAATGTTTATTGGAAATGAATCCAACTCCTCTGGTCACTTCGTTATCCAACAACAGCCCACAGTCCACACGATGCTGACCTGACACCAGGTAAGCCTACCAGTTCCCATCAGGGAGACGCTCTGTGAGCAAGGGCCAGATGCCACACAAACAGAAACCATCTCTTTCACCTTGACTTTTCCTTTCTCCTGGCAGACCAACATCCCAATGATGACTCACTCACCTGTACGGACTCTGGTGCCAAGCTTTTCCTCTGCTGGGCAGACTTCTCCATGGCTTCACTCAGAGACTCTGCATATTTCATCATTGCTTTCAGTTGAGAGTCTGTCAGCACCCAGAGCAGGTCATCAAGCAGAAACATCAACTTAGATGCCACCACGTTGCAATCTTTGGTCTGAAACAGCAAGTAGTCAAGGACTTTAAGAATTGCAATCATATACACATATTCGTCATAATACACAGAAGCTGTAGCAGAAAGAAGAGATGCTGCTCCGAAATTCAGATCTGAGAGAGAAGTTAACTCATCTGGTGGATGTCCACAGTACCTCCTCTGAGAAGGAAAGTAGTCAGAGCTACCTCCTCTTTAGGAGGACAACAGATTACTGATTTTGATACAAGAAAAAATAAAAACCATTTAATTTTTTTAATCTACTCTTCATCACATTTCCATTGACAGCTAAAAATAAGGCTACCAGGCTTTAATCTCCTAATAAAGACATGACAGCTGTCCTTGTGATGTTCCAACGGATTTAAAACTCGCTCCATACATGTTATCCTCCCCTGGGAAACAAACTGCTTTGACATTTGGTAAGAACACAGCTGTCTCCCAGAGAAAACACAGAGCAATACAGCAGCTTGGGCTCAGCACTTGTGAAGGAAAAGAACGGTTGCTGCGGAACGTGGGAGGAAATATGCATCATCACTGCACCAAGCAGTGAGACTGTATCCACAAAGTATGGAGGAAACTCTCACCCGTCTCTTGAGAGAGATCTGGATCCTCCCCTGGTTGGTAATGAGTCTCAGAGGAGTAGTAACAGGATCCTGATCGCCACTGTCAGTGGCATCTGCTTCTATCCGAAGTGTCTGCCAGGTGAGCTCTTTGAATGTCAAAACCTACCCAGAAGGAGAAAAATAGGAAAATGCTGAGATTTTCAACAACTTCAAGGATCACACTAAATGCTTAGAATACATGGAATGAAACAAGGCCACAGAAAATCACTCAACACACTTTTCTTCCGTGATCCCAGTACAAAAACAAAATCATGTCCCAGGTAACATCGAACCCCCTCTCACACTGAGTTTAAAACCAGACAAACCACAAGGGCATTCAGAGCTTCTCCAGTTTCATTCTCTCAGATTAGAAGAGCTCACAGAAAGCTCTGAATACAATTCAGCCCTTGGCCACCCCATTCCAGCAAACGGTAGGCAAGCTCACCGAAGGCCCCTACCATCACTGTATGAGAATTCAGAGAACAGCCTGATCACCCCAGAGAACTGGGGCAGCACAAGTGCCACTCTTCCATGCACACTACGACAGGCAACATAAGATGACTCGTTACCTCTCCTCTCTGCGGATCAGTAATGCGGGTGAGTCGCAAGTCGCTCTGTTGCCAGTTTGGGTTTACACTGTAGCCTTGGAGCTGCCATAGCTCAAAAGAAGCATGAAAGGCCTTGGAGTGAATCTTGATGGTGATGGAATTGACAACAATAAACATCCCCTCCACAACCTTTTCAGCAAAGCCATATTCACTGCAAAGAGAAAATCCCTCAAAGTCATCACCTATTACAACAAAAGGCCTGGTAGAATTAAGACTACACACAGAAAGACTCCAAGGTTTATAAGCAATATTACAACTACTCAAATGTGCGTGCGGAGAGGCCAGTGGTTAACCAGCAAGAACAACGGCCACTCACACCCCAGTAACATGTCAGAAAGAAACCACAGGGCTCGGGGTCTGACCTTTGACCTGCAGCAAGAGCAATGGGAGACTGTCCATTGGGTGGCCGAGGCTCTTCACATGTTCGCATCTCTACCTCCACTTTATCCAGGTACTGTAAAGACAGAACATGGGAGCCATAAATACAAGACCGAGATGCAAGCTCAGCCTACCAGCCTGGTCTGTGACTCCAGGGCAGGGATAACCCATCTCTGGAGTCTCAAGCCTTTCCAAGAATCTCACATGCTAAAGCTCTCACATCACCAGTGCCAGGATCGTTGGGTAATCTGAATTCCCAGAAGTGGGAGAAAATCAGACAACAAAAACCAGGCACAAGGTTGCCCTGGACTTCACTGAGAGCTCAGCCCAGCTCCATCCTGTACTGAAATGTGGGTCTCATGGGAGGTCACTCATCGCCAAGCAGGACTATTCTCAGAACTCCCCTTCCCCTATGTGCTAAGGGCCTAGAGGATTTAGGTCAAATGAAAATTTGAATATGCACTTCACAGTTTTCCTCTGCAGAATTTTTCTCAAGTAAAGAAGGAAACGAATGAACAAGAGAGGAAACATTACCAGGCAGATTGGGTGTGTTTTCAGCTTTGTCCACTGGATCTGGAAAAAAAAAAAAAAAAAAAAAAAAAGTTGAGGTTACAAGAGTTCTCTTCACACTGGAAAGTTTGAGAAATTGCAGGAAACCATTTGAGCCCCATTTTTCTGAGAAACAACCACAATGACAATCCACCATGTCTTGACAAGTCCAGGTCAAACAGGCTGACACAGACAAGTGGAAAGACATTCCAGATGCTAGACCTGTAAATTGAGCTTAGCTTTTGGATCTCACACATATCACAAGTAACAGATAGTCTGCAGGTCAAATTCCAATTTTTCATATTTCTTTATGAAGAATATTCTTGTCCTTAAAGCGTTTACAATTAATAGCTGCTGCTACTGGAAGTCAGGTAACTCTTTTGAAGACTGTGCACAAACCAGAGAGATCCATTTTATTTTCTTACAGCAACACTTCTTCTGCAATTCTCACAGGAGGGAGCACAAATGTTTGTTACTAAATTAAGCAGATCTGACTTTAAAAGCAGAGTGGATCAGACAAGCAAAGCAGGCTCACTTTTATTGTCACTTGGCAGAGTAGAACGATATTTCTTTTGTAGCAAGTCTCTTTGACATACCAAAAACTTTTGCCTTCGTGTAATGCAACTATAGTTAGTACCAACTGAGCTTATTTAATCTGGCATTTCACATAAACTGGAAAAAAAAAATTGGTTTTTTGCTCTAAAAAGCAAAAGGAGGAAAAACTTGTAAGAGAGTTCAGTGTACAGAAGTACAACCGGAAGCACATGCACTATTTCAGTGATTATGCGTGTGAATGGGTAACTGTGGGCATTGACTGAGTGCAGAGGGCAGCTCTTCACATGCACTATTCAGGCAGTTCCTACAAATTGCATTTTCAACAACGAAGACTTGAGTGTGGTTTATTTTCACAATACCTCACAGCATAATTAGGCTTTCAGAGAACTGCACTCCATTTCTCTCTGCTTCCTACTCCTGCTGGAGGTCTGTGTTACTTCTTCAGTGTTAAAAAAAAAAGTCAGTGGGGATGAGGGACGATACAGAAAACTCCCTTTGTTATCACAACAGCAGGGAAACAGGAGGGAATGACCAAACAGAGAGGTCTGTAAAATCCTAAGTGACAAGAAGGTGACGAACAGGGAACTGTTGTTCACTATTTCTTACAGTAACACTACCAGCACGTTATCAACTAAAGCTAGCACAGGCAGGCTTGATACAAGCAAAAGCAGATGTACTTAAGCTGTGAGATTCCTTGCCATAACATGCTCTGTATGTTAAATACATAAGCAGGTCTAGAAAGTATCTGGGCAAATTCCTGGAAATCTGTCAGTAGCTATTAAATACAGAGACCCTCACTGCTGTCGTAACAAGTTCCTCTGCCACCAACCACTGGAAGGTGAGGAAGGATCACAGCACACTTCCCCTGTGTTTCTCAGCATCCCCTACCATCGGGCAGAGCGCCTGGTACAGACGGCCTTTGGTGAAACCTGCTGTGGCTACCTCATAGCACCCAAACAGCAAATCTCACACCTAAAGCATGGGGTTTGAGGTGTGCGGATCAAACCACATCATGATTCTTCATCAGAAATTCCCAAGTGACAAGCAGAAGCTGCCACTGGAAGGCCTCAGGTGCGTCTGGCCTCCTCTGCTCACCCTGATAGATGCCTTGTTACAGTAGACCCGAGTGATGGCACGCCAGGTGGGCAGCTCCAGCACATTCTGCAGCACCTCTTCATCCAGCTCCAGGTTGGTCAGCTGCCCCTGCCCTTTCAGTGTGCTCAGGTTGATTTTGTCTGGAGAGAGATTCTTGGTAAACCTATAAAAGAAGAAAGAGAAGACTATAAAAACAACCCCCAGCAAAGCTGCTGAGAGCTATTTTAAATACAAGAATCTGACTGCTGTTTTGTTAAACCCTTTCTGACATTTTCAAACCCAGGGCACGTTGGTTGCTCTGAAAAAAAGTCTTTACACTTTGACATTTAAAGGACTTTTTTGTCTGAATTTGAGTTAGAACAAAAAACAAGTCTGAGAAAATGAAAATTCCTTCTAAAGCACTGGGAACCTTGAAACCAGCAAAACTGCCCTAGGACAAAAGCAAAGAAAGCCGAAGTCAAACTGCAACTGGTCAGTAATTTTCTTCCCCCCAGAAGTACCATATCAGTCCTGAAAAGTTTAATTATCTAGATTTTTTTTTAAGTTTTTGACACAGGAAAGTAAAAGATCATTAATAAATTGCTTTTACAGCTGTCTCTTTAAACACCAGCCTCGCAATCCAGCCTGCTCTTTGGGTAGCAGGTCCAAGCACGCAACCTACCTCCCCTCCCCAGTGACCAGCCCAAGCTCCCCTCGTCCTCGTCCTCTCCTTTTGGCAACCAGCAGCTGCTGGTCTCTCTGGTTGCAGCTCCCTCTCCCAAGGGCTTCTGTTGTTTCCACCTCCCTTGTATGCAGCCTAGTATCTTCAGCTCCCTTCTGTGCCCGAGGTTTAAATGCAATGGATGCAACAATTTCTGCAGGACTGCTCAAGAGCAATGGATTCTGGTGTCTCTGACTTCATTTAAACCACCGTGGCCCCTAAGGCACCAGAAGAGCCGGTTTGGAGGGCAACAGATGGCAGTGGCTGTATGCGTGTCAGCAACACCTCACGGGGATGGCTGTCTCCATCGAGCAACCCTTCTGCGCAGAAGGGGCTGCCGCCAAGGGAGCAAGGCGGCTTGCACTCCGCAGTCAGTCACAGGATTCAAAGTTGAAGACTTCCTGCCAAGCAACCTACCCACTGCTGAAGCCAGGGCTTACTCCACACACGCCTCCGTGCTAATGCTAATTCTAATTCTGTACAGTGGTCCAGAAAGCGGAAGGGAAAGAAAGACCCTATTGTCAGCGTAAGCAGGATCAGTCTCACAGCTAGTCACACGCTACCATTCCCTCTCCTTTCCCTGCACCAGCAGCGTGGGACACTTCTCTGTGAAAGGCACAAAGAGCATCTTGAACAAATTCACTGCTAACAGAGGGGAGGGCAGGAAGAACCAGAGCAACTGCCAGGACAGCAGCTGATGTGGCCGCTGCAGGAGCAGGAGGTGTGGTATAGAACCAGCCGAGATGCCTGGGCAGCCGCTGGCCCGGCAACCCAGGGCTTCCTGGAGGAAAAGCGCCTTTCCAAAGAGCGTTTTGTTAGGCAGAGAGTCTGACAGCGAAGAGCCTCTGCTGCCAACCCTATGCTACTGGTGCAGCAGCTCCTGGAAGAGGTGGATGGTACAAACAGCTGGGAGTTTGCCTACTACTGCTTTTTACCTTGATCCCTGCCACTGTTGAGTCCTCTGCTGCCACAGAGGCCTGAGTCAGACATTTACTGTGTCACGCTGTCACCTCCCTCCCCTGAGCTGAAGGTACACTGACAGCTGATTAAAGACCAAGTTTATGACACAGCTGCCAGCATCTCAGGCTGACACGTTCACTTTAAACTTGCTACTCCCTTTAACCAGAGGCCCTCTTGTTTAAACACACCCAGGAAGGCGGCCAAGTTCAACACTGCTTCTCAGCATCTGTACAAAGAAATCACATATTCCAGAGCGTGCTACAGCAGCTGCTCCACCGGAGGGGAGATGCAGGCACAGGTGGAGTGTCTGTAAAGTTTACGCTCGGAGTTGCGTTGTGAGCACCCACAACCTCAGACGCTGTTGAAAATTAGACCAAATACCTGCACAGACAATATATGAGCATTCTTGTCCTGTGTTAGTGAACCAGCTCTGTTGAAAGCTGTTGTAATATTGTCCACTTGGGACTGGATACTAAGAATAAAACAAATACAGCCTGAACAGGTAGGTAATAAAAAGCACTTGGCACTGTTCAGCTCACAGGGTGCTGTGGGCAGTGATCAGCTTACAGGTGGGGAGAGGCTGAGGCACAGAACAGCTTTCTCACACTTGCAAAGCAAGGATCAAATCCCAGGTGTCTCAAATCCTCCTCCTGGGCTGAGCAAGCTGCTTTCCACTGGTAATGCAGAAGAAAAATATAAGGACACACCTAAACCAGGGCATTACTTTTATTTAGTGTGTATGCGTATCAAAAAATCCAATAACACTGTGAAAGGACGCTAAAGCCGTGAAACAGGACACTGGTGGAAAGAGTGATATGAAACATGATCTAGCTAAAAACATATTAACTATTTGTAACCATCTAAAGGGAAAGGCTGCAGAGATCCTGCTGAACAGGTAAGAAAACCACCAGGAGTACTACCAGCCTCTACAGACATGCCATTCTTGATGTGCCAAAATGTGCTGTTCTACCCCCAAAGGAGAGGTTTCAGACCCCGCCGATGATGGGATAACAGAAGCTGCAAGTTTTGCAAAATAATAATCTAAAACAGAACCAGATTATCTCTTATAAACCACACAGACAAAATTCCTGAAGGTATGCCTATTGCCAAGTCCCTCGCTCTCAGCTCCTCCCCCTGTAAAGGAATCGGAGCTCTTCAGATACAATCATCTCCAAATTTAAGACATTTTGGTCCATGTAATGCGTGTTAGATGGGGCTTACAAGAGGAAAACAGATGAAGTGTGCCTGCGAACTTGGGAGTTCACAGATGCCAAATCTTCATTACTTCTTGAAGGGAATTGCTTCGGTCACTGCCAGGGGAAGGGAAAAGCAGTGAGAGCAGACAGTTTTAGATGTTTGTTGGCAGACTCGCTCCATTCATACTCATCAACAGTAACATTTTTGGCAGCATGAATCGCTGGCTTAAAGAAAAGTGAATGAAAATGGTAGCTATTAGGAAAACTGACAGTGTGGGATACTTACACTTTCTTTTTTTTTCCCCGCAACTCTAACAGAAGTCACACAGCACTAAGCCCATAAACTCAAAGGACAGCACTTCTTTTGAGCTTGCCAGGATTACCATGACAAAAGTCAAACCAGAAAACCTTTTTTCTGTCTTCTATGGAATTGTCACTGCAGAGTCACAAGGGCATTTTGCATCTGTGTACACTTACACCAGCACGCATGCACCCACACTGACAATACCCTGAGCAACATTTTGTCTCTGAAAGCGTCTGCCAGCCAGCAGCTCATCTGCTGCACAGCAGCCAAATGGACCACGGCAGCCACCAGCATCCAGAGCAAAACTTCAAGTGACTAAAATGGTCTTGCTGCCTTCACAATCCCAGCAATGGGAAATACAAGCCAGAAGCTTACAACAGCTATAGCTAGGGAAGTCCTGCTAGGTCAAGCCTCTTTCTTAGCCCAGTGGTTCGTGGAGAAGAGCTTTCCCTACAGCCTGTTTCCCCACTGTTTCTTTCCACGTCAGAAAACACGAGCATTAGGGCTCTCGGTCAATGCTCATAAGAAGCAGACAGATACAGGTCGCTAACAACGCTATCCCAATTTCACGGCAGACTGAAGGCCTCACTCTTTCCCAAGAAGCTAACAATACCCAGATAATATAAACCTCAACACCTTTTGGGGATTTGGCCTAAAGCTACAATGTTCTTTACAGAAACCCTCAGCTTTCCTGGGCAGCTTCTGAGCTGAAGGGCAATGATTTAATTTGCTCTGAAGCCTCATTTCATGTTTTAGATGCAGAAGGCACAGGAGCGTCGGTCTATTTGTTCAATCATCAGCTTGAATATACATCCAAAAAATGATGTCACTACTCAAAGAATGCCTGCCCGATTCATCAGCTTGCATATCCAGAGGCCACAAACTCACTGATTGCAAGAGGGAGTTTGGCCAAATCTGATTGCTGGCCCAAAGCCAGGCTATAATCATAAATAATAAATTTATGTTCACATTTGTAGCTGTCTGGCTACACTGTCTCCAACTGAGCAAATATATAGACAGGTAATGTCAGGAGAAGACATCTGAAATCATAACATTTCTTTTCAGATCTCTCTCTCTCATTAGCTTTCTGCCACATGGTAAAGAACACT
>Ga0181612_158568_pt1 | contig 28123 bp, 28 predicted proteins | sample HoacroProtozoa21_FD_119630 | JGI IMG/M metagenome (GOLD analysis project Ga0181612, IMG submission 119630) | Hoatzin crop microbial communities from Cojedes, Venezuel. Combined Assembly of Gp0051906, Gp0051904, Gp0051908 | reverse complement strand
GCCCAGATTTTAAGGGAGCTGTGATATCCCCATGAACTGAGGCTGTCACCCAAAATGACGTGGAGAATAATCTCATCTCTCTCTTTGCCACTTTAATTTCGCAGAAAGGACTGGGAAGAGACTAGTGTGGCATGAGAGAATGAGATGTTTTGCCTATTATAAAATATTCTAACTGATAATTTCCATAGTCTTCTAAATTGAATTTATGTCTAACTCTGCAATGTGTGGGCTTGAAAGAGTTAACCAGGAGTTACTCCCAGTTGTGGTTTTGTGGTCGAAACCATGATCGCCAGAAGCAAATTTTTGTCATGCATAAGGTGTGTTATTAAAACTTGAGTTATGCTCCTGGTGAATGAAAAGTTAAAGCCCTTTTATAAAATCCTGGCAGTAAAGCACACAAGGGATAACCATGCTGAAGCAAGGTACGCTTTCAAGGGAGACATGGGTTGTTTTGTGTTTTTTTTAAAGTTATGTAAAGAGAGAGAGAGATTTGTAATTTAAAGAAACAACAATCAAATAACTGCTATGCAATTCACAACAAAGGAGTAAAAGCCCTCTGAATAAACTCCAGACTCAAAGCAGAGATAAATCAACATTTACATAGTATCTCTGCTTTGATGCTTTGGGACACATTTTCACCTGATTGGTGCATTGGTATAATTCCAGATAAATTTGTAGAATAAAGACAGTTACACTGATGAGGATCTACTCCTGCTTTGTTCAGTCTGGTGTTTAAATTGTTGATCGTTGTTGTAAAGTATTCAACTGAGAATGCACTTGCACTCACGTTTCACCTGCAAGTGCCTCAGTTCAGCTGACCAGCAGGGAGGCTGCTCCTGATCCATGCCTGGGATCCCCAAACAGTGTGTGCTCGTGGATGGTAAAGGCAACAGCTGGACAATACCTTCATCAGTGGAACTGATTATATAGCATAGGATTATGTTCTGGCTGGGACTCCATTGCTGGTACCCAAGTTTCAAAAGCTTGGAAGATAACAAAACGCGATGGCTTGTTTGTTGTTATTCCTTGAGGTGTTATGTTGTTCTGGCTGGTAGCTGTGATGATTGTGGTATGGGTGAGGGGAGCTCTGATCCAAAAATGTCCCTTGTCCTCAGCGTGTTCATAACCAGAAGTGTTCAGAGGAAAAGAGTAGGCGTCACTTACCAGGGGACAAGGCTCCCAGGTGCCAGCCACCTGCTGTGCTGAGCTTTCATTTATTTTCATCGTTCTGTCTTTGCTGTCTGAGCTGTGATGCTTGCTCTCAAGAAATGCATTAATAGGGTTATACCTAGAATGGGATGAATTGTATTTGGCAAAAATGGTGTTTGAAACACATGGTGCAATTCTTTTAATTAAATAGCGAAGCAAAAGGCTTGCCTGACCTTGGGGGATGTGTGTTCAGAGGATTCTCTGAATCCAAATACATTGGAGTGTACATACAGAGTACATCAGCCAAGCACATTACAGGAGATCCTGGCAGCTGAGATCTGGCCAGCCTGAAAGGTCCCTCCAGGATGGGAAGAAAGAGGAAAACAACAGGGGAGAGCCAACCCTGGCTGTATCTTGGCAGGTCTGCAGATAGTCCGCAGTGCAGCTGATGAAGGTACAGAGCTGCTGCCAGACATGGGGCAAGCATGGCCTGAGAGGGCAGGGGAGCAGGCAGCATCGCGTGAGGCTTGTGGCGAGTGTCCTGCCCTGACACACGCCTCCTGCATCCTCTTGGGCAACTCGCTGGTGAAGTCACCTCGCCCACCTGCAGCCAGCTCAAACCCAGGTGCCATGCTTGTTAGTTGACTGAATTTGCAGGCAATAGGAACAGATCAGCACATCCCAGCCTAAAATGGGAGACCAAACTGTCCTGTGGGCTCTCAGAGCATGTAGGAAGCCTGAGACTCAACATATAGCTCTGAAGTGCCAAACCTCCCTTGCGATTAATATTAATCTCTGCTCTTACTGCTTCCTTAAATGGGTGCTAATGTTCACACAGAAATATGTAACACCATGCAGTGTGTTACTGCAGGATCCTCTGACAGGATGTGAAGAGGGAGGTATAGAAACTTCAGTAAAACTGGGCTCTGTTCTCAGTCAGGGCCTCTGGGCCCTGCTACAGTACAAATAACCCATAATAATTGATTACTAGATTAAAGCCAGATTACCTGAAGAGCAGTAAAAAAGAAACAAACTGTGTTGCAAAAGATTGCATATCTCTTTATTTGCTACTATTTTCTTGTTAATCCAAGTCTTCTAAAACTGTGAATTTTTATTTTTTTTTTAATTTGAAAGCCATAGCACTTATGGTCAGTGAATATAGCAGAATTGAAAAATAAAATAGTAAGTAGCTAGATTTTTGGATGTGGAAGCTGGGGGTAGGAATCCATAAGCACTGAGAACAAAAAGACAACTGAAAGCACCTAAACTCTTGGAGTTAGGAAGCTCTTCTCATCATGTGTAATCTTTCTTATGGTGTTTGAAGGACTGCGAGCTTCAACATAGTGTGCGTCTGCGTGTGTTAAGTGTTGGTAGAGATGAAGGTTTGTGTACACGAGGTGTCCTTCTCTGTCTACAGTGAAAATAAGCGAGTGAAGTTTAGACCAGAAGTGCCAGGTGGTAGCAGATGCTCAGTCAGAGGCACTGTGCAGGGCCTGGTTGTGTGTCCTCTCTCTGGAGGCAGATCATCCTGAAACTCAGGACACCTCAAAACTGAAGCATCTGACATCATAAACTGCTTCTGGAAAAAATCAGCCGTAATTCCTGAACTGCAAACTAATTCTGTGCTGTCATTTGTTTTGTTAGGCAGGGAAGGCACTACAGCACGAATCGTTTGTGAAATGTGATTGTGTGGGTGGATACCTGGAGGGTGATGTTATCAGGTAAAACACAATACCAGCTGGTGTCCCCCAAACATCACTCCACACTGCATCGGCTCAGGGAGCCCTTCAGGCTAGAAAGGCAGGAACCAGTCCAGTGCTGGCGAGGTTTAGCACAGAGGTTCAGGTCTGGTTCTGTTCTCTCATCTTCACTGAGCAGCCTTGGAGAAGTAATTTTAGTGTCAGTCCCCATGCCTCAGTTTTTCCTCCTGTGATAATAAATATCTTCAAAAGTGAGGAGTTAGGCTGGTGTAAAAATGGAAGAATACTGAGCTCAGGTCTTGGGTTTGTGAGTCCTGAAGAGCTGTAAGTAACCCAAGAGGGCCAAGAGACAGGCGAGTTCCTTTGGTGTTATGCAGGTAGTGCCTGCCGCTGGAAGGTTTGTCTGGCTCCACGCCGCTTTGCATTCAGCCTGCAAACCATTCCAACTGGTTTCAGGTCCGCAGGAGAGCTGGGGTGGGGGATTCAAAGAGCTTGGCAGGATTCTGTCTCCCTGAGTGTCAGCACAGTGTGCATTGCCCCGATCCCCTCCCTCCTCCATCCCACCCACAGGGACGCACCGCACCTTCCCCGCTGTACAGCCAGAGCCCACCACACGGCTAACCCACCTTCCTGGGCTTGCATCGACGCTGAGGACTCTCAGCACCCTTTTGGGAAACAGGAGCCATTTCTCAAAGATGCTCGTGATGGCCCCTTTTCTTTCCATCCCAGCCACAGCACATTTCTGCTCTGCGCTTACGGAATGCAGGTGGATGCCCCTCTGGGTGCATCTGGGCAGGGTCTCAGGCTGGGCGCGGTGGGGTTAGCCTGGCTCACGCATGTGCCACGCAGGCCACGTGTGGCCAGGAAAGGAGAGGCTCGTGCACTGTCTTTGTGGGTGAAACGGCTGAGGGATGGCTAGAAAACATCTAGCTGTTGTGCTAAGTTAACGTACTGTATTACCCTTAGGCCGATCGTGCTGCTGAAATGGCCCTGAAGAAATCCAGTGACAGAGGCCACATTGTTTTCCAGCTGCCAGAGAAAATATTTCGAACCTGTAGGCAGTGCAGGTCAGGGTCCATGAGATTAGTGGTCTCCTAGGCCTTTGACGCCTATGGATCGACACGGTATTGTACTTGGCATCTAGACAATGTTTTCATCATCAGTCCATGTGTTTGTTATGTTTCTTTTTGTGTTTTTTTTCCCTGTTTCTGTCACTGTCTGGATTTTTGCCTGACTGGGGACGGGCCTGTGACAGTATGCTTACTGGTGGCTGTGCTGTCACATTGTTTTCAGATGTCCTTATTTATTAAACTTGTAAAGATAGGGTAAAATCAGAATTTAGCTGAGAAGTTTGGATTTAGTAAAGCAGCCACTTTGCAGGATGCTGTTCTTCCTTGGCAGGGGGGCCTGGTTTACAGGCTAAAATCTCTACAGTCATGGTAAATGCTGCTCTTCGTCGGTCCTGCTCTTTCGAGTGTAGTGTTGATCCTTCCCCATATTACTGGCAAGAGGCTCATGGGGAACACCAGGGTTATTTCAATGGGGAGGAGAGCGCAGTGCATGAAGCCGGAGCTAATGAAAGCACCTGCGTGAACTGCCTGGGGTATGTCTGATGTCCTGTGGGCTCGGGTCTCTATGCTGCTGGTTGCCATGGATTCTCTGCTCCTTTGACAATGTGATGTTTCTCTGTAGCCATCAGCATCTGGCATGGCTAATATTTAGGTTGGAGGCCTAATCAGCTATAGGAGAGAGAACAAAGACAAGCAACACAAAGCTTAAAGGCTGGCAAAACCACCCACTGAAACGCAACAAAAGGCAAAAGGAATACAAGCGTATCTTTCCTGCTTGGCTGATCTCCCCACCTAGACCCTTTGGGCATATTCTGCTGTTTCAGCACAGCCCTGAGTGTTTATTCATAATCAGGAGGCCACTGTTATGGTAGACTTGGCAGATAAATAGGGGAAACAGAGATTGGGTGGGATGGAGTGGGAAAGGGGGCTGGTATCACCTTGTGTCAAATTCTCAACTGTTTGGAAACAAATAGACTGCTCCCTTCCCCAAATCATGCACTGCTTTGCACATGACCCGAGGCTGCAGGGGGGTGAGTCTGTGCACACAAGAAGGGGGGGCCGCTGGCCCCACGTGTTTGTGTTTCAGTCACCGATCCTGGCTTTGTCTGAGCCACTGCACCAGGGCGACTGCCTGTCAGAGGAAAGTTTGTTTTGCCAAACAGAGGGCAGAGAGTTTGCAGTGGACAACCACGGTGTAGCCACATGGAAAGGGCATCACAGGGAGCGATGAAAGGAAAGTTCACATGTGTTTGGATCTGGATGTGGATGTCTCTTTCCTGCATCTCTACTTCCCAGAGATTGCTAGTGCTGAGCTGGAAGCAGGCTGTAGAAGCAAACTGACATGATGGTATCCTGTAGCTGCACGAACTGAAATGCATCTGATGTCAAAAAGGTGCCTCTAAACATGTCATCATATCTGCTTACCTCCTCAAATCACCCTCTTTCTTCAGATAGCAGTTGGCCCTGTTGACCTTCTGGAACAGGGTCAAAGCAGAACTTTCTGGAAAAGTGAGATGGGATGGAGTCTGTGTTACATCTCATCTGCAGAGCTGTCCTCGCTGCAGAGTTTTATCCGAGGCTGTTCACCTGGCTCCACTCAAATATATTTCAGTGACTACTAGGGATCTTATAGACTCTGGAAAAGACACAAGGCAGAACAAACGTGCAATCTCCATCATGTCACCTTTGTGCAAGTCCTCAGCTGCATCAATCAGCGCAACTCAGTGGTACCAATGCAGTTCCCAGCACATGGAAGGGGCTGCTGTGTTTTCTGTGCTGTTGGCCCTCTGACTTTCAAGGACTTTGCAGTTTCTAAGCACTACAGAGTCCTGACTGAAGCCTTCAGTGGATCTTGCTGAAGTAGCCTAAAATGCTGCTGTCCTGATCTTCCATCCCTCCTTTCTGCTGGAGTTTGCTGCTTTCTAACAGGAATATGATAAGGCGACACGTGCCTACATTGTAGCTCTCTCCAGTTCAGGGCACAGCGAATGTCTTTAGGAAAGCACCTTTGCCTTAGTACGCCAGGCGGAGGGCAGGGCAGGTTTTCCATTGTGCCACCTCTGCTGCAGGGACAGTTTCTCCTCGCAGAGGCGTGGGGCAGGCAGTGATGAGGTGGTGGTGTCTGCAAGCAGCAGAGCCAGAGCTGCCCAATGTAGCCAGGAGCCACAGGTGAAAATGAGATGCAGGCTGCTAGGGCACTTTGCAGACTTGTATTCTTCATAAACTGGACACAGCTGCAAGTGGTTGAGGTCTTAAGCCCCCTCCCTCCAACTTCCCTCTGCCTCCTGAGTGCAAACCAGGTGATAAAATGCTAAAACATCAGCTGCTCATGCATATGGTGATTGTGCAACACCAAAGTGACAAGGCAGGGATGTGGAACAGAGTCACACAACAAGGACTGCTTCAGCTGGGGGCTCAGGTGAGGGAGAATAAAGCTCCAAAGCATTTTTCCTTGTAATATCTGTGCTTTTTTTAAGCTCCTGAATGCTTTGTTGCTACATCTTACCATAGCGTGTTTATCTGTGTTGATTACGAGTGATAGGAGCTGAGTCTCACCCTGACAGCAAGCTCTGTTGCTGCCTATTCTTCCTTGAGAAGATCGGATTGAGAACGGGTGAGGATTCCTGTCCAGACAGGACTGAACAGCCCATCGCCAAGTCGACAGCAGTGAAATCTGAGTCATGCCGATTGCTCGCCTTGGAGACAGCAGCGCACTGAAGGGGAGGGAGGGCTGTGTGAGAAACACTAAAGACAACGAAACTCCCAAAACACCTGGTGAAGTTTCATGTGCGGGGTGAAACTGGTGTTAGTGCATCATCCTGACGTGCGAGGGAGAAGAGGAGCAAACTCAGCGTCTCCGTTATACCAGCGTGTGATGGGAGCTGGCGGTGGCCAGAACCGTAACGTGGAAGCAGCTGCTCGCTGTACCACCCTGAGCTCAGGTGCCTGCCACCCTGTGAGCGTAGAAACCAGTGGGAACTGGGTGCCTCAGGCCATTAGCAGAGCTGTTCCTAGCTGCTCTGCTGTGCAGCGCGTATGTGGAGGGACTCTGTGTGGAAGCAACATATTCTTTAATAGTAAGGTGACGAGGACAGCAGAGGCAGCCCTTGATGGCCCTTGTGCTGCTCTGTGAGGGACTGTGTATTGTTATAGGGCTGCCACTCTGCTCAGCCAAGGAGACAGCTTGAGTTTCATCCAGGAGCCTCCCAAAACTATCCATGCACGGTTTATATGCGTATTCCTTGCTGGAGACATGGCAGTGTGAGAGATCGGTGCATGTGCAGGAGCGAAGCTGTCTCAGTTGAGCTGCCAGGGAGGACAGACCAGCATCTTTTACCCGCTCCAAGGTCCACCTCTGCACCCTTCTACCTCCAGCCCAGGAGCATTCGCTGAGCACAGGTTTTTCACCCTGTCAGCGTGGGCAGCTCACACCGAAGGGGCTGGCAGTATCTGTCGTGATTAGCAATAACTGGGAGTTTCAGAGATGCCGTGTTCCTTTCAAGAGGAATTATTGCTCTCTGAATTATTCACTTGAAAGTCTAGCCCAGGACTTAATATAAACATACGTAGAGTACCTTAATGGAAACAACATATTCCTTATAATTCATTACCAAAATTCCTGTCTATTTTCTTCACCTTGCCATAAAAAAAAAAAAAATCAGCAGTTGAAAATGTTCTGCTCTTGACAACTTTGAAGATTTAAAGAAATCCTTCTCATTCTTTATAACTTCTTCCGCTAATAAAAACCAGTCTGCCCTTCTTGGACATTTCCACTCTGATGAAAAAGTAATTTTTGTCCACAAAGCTTGTTTTCTATGATGAACAGCATGAGCTGTTGTGGTGACACCATACACACGTGGCTGAAGGACGTGACAGGAGTACGGCCACTGATTCATCCTCTCTGAGCCGGGTGAACCTGCAGCACAGAGCACCCAGGGAATGCGCGGAGGCACTTCTGTGCTGGCTGCTGGTAGGATTTGCTGGAGGAAAAGGAAAGATGACCAATGTTTCGGTAATTAAGTGTCTGACAGTTTATTAACATAAGATGGAGAGACCTGGAGAAAGTGCCAGAAGAGAGGACAGGCAGGGCATTATTTTGGTATGTTGCTTCTCAGCTCACGTAGTCCCATGAGCCTCACCTTTGTCAGGAATTTTGTAGTGGAAGGGAGGGTGTTGTGATCTGCCTCTCTGTTTCCCTCTAAGTAAAATCATATACAAATGATTGAAAAAAGCTAAGTTAGACTGGAACTAAATTTAAAAACCATAAACTACAGCGAAGAAAAATGACAGGGTTTGGTTTCATCTGGGTAGGTCAAGTTCTCTGAACACTGAGTGATCACTTACATTTGTGGGCTGCACTGGCCTTTCGCTCCAAATTCAAGGAAATAGTTTGCAAAGTCTCCCGATCAAGTTGCATTGAAGTTACTGACCAACATCCCACCTTGACGGTGCGTGAGCTGGCTGGCTGGTAGCGTGTGCTTGCTGAGGAAGGAGCAGTTGCAGATGATGTGGTGTTTTGCATCCGTGGGACAGGAGGAAGGAAGCAGAGGTACATCTGCCTCCCTGCACGGCCTCCCCAGAGAGACTCTGGCCTGATTTTGTATGTAGCTACAGGCAGAAGAATCAGTAATCCCAGAGACTCTGGGAGTTCAGGACCAGGAAAGCATCCCTGCTCCATTCCAGCAGGGCCTTTGGGAAGCCCTTCATGCATTCAGCTGGGTGGCGTGGAAATTGCTGTGGAAAATTAGTATCCTTCATTCCGTTTCCTCTGCCTGGCTCAGTTTTAGATCGGTGCGTCTGATGAAGAATGACACCATGAACTTCCAGAAATTCCCCTATACCAATGAAGACGAAGCCTGGAAGACCTACCTAGAGAACCCCCTGACAGCAGCCACCAAAGCGATGATGAGGGTGAATGGAGATGATGACAGCGTGGCCGCCCTGAGCCTCCTCTATGACTACTACATGGTGCGTCCCCATCGGGGCTGGATGTCTTGGGGGAGTTTGTCCCAGAGGAGAAGCGTGAAGTTAAAATACATGCTGAGCCGCCCTAGGAGAGTACCCCTCTCCTGAGCTCTCCGTGCTGTTTGTGCAATGAACATTGTAACACCCCCAGGCATAGAGTGCCGCTGTTATCCACTGTGCACGGGTGGTAAACTGAGGCACAAAACACCATTATACTGTAGAGGGTATCTGGGTTCCACCCAGAACAGGGGGAAAACTGAACCTGGGTGTCTTGAGTCTTAGCCTGGTGGGGTTTTTTACCAGACAGTTTTCATACAAGAAACAGGAATGCTTTGAGACACATGGAGCTGGAATAGCTAGGTGCCTTGCAGACCCTAGGATCTTTATTTTTCCAGCGCTGCTGTAGGATGGGGCTTCGAGAAGTGTGGATATGATTTAGCCCTGACTGAAACCAATGGGACTGATGTTCCCATTCACTTGGGTGCTTTTGGAAGTCCTTCCCAGAGCAAAATGATGTGGCTTGCCTCAGGTTACCTTGGGAATCCACAGCAGAAGCAGCAAGAGAGCCCAGGCCTCCTGTGTTTATTATTCACCCAGTGTTTTATCTGTGAGACTTCACTTGCTACACAGACATGGCTAATTTTGCCTCTGTTTTCCATTAATAAAATCTAACAATAAACATATTCTTTGTTCTGCCTTGTTCTAGGTCCCAAAGGAGAAGAGGATTCTTCCCTCTGGTGTGATGGGACGCAATGAACTAGGAAAGAGGTTAGCTTCATTTTTTGCTCTCTATAGCTGTCTAATTCTCCTGCAGCTGCTTGCATGCATGATGGGTCTCTTAGCTTGCATAAAATAGACATCAAAGCACAGTGTTATTACCAACAACAGTGGAGGTTATTAACCCTGAGACATATATTAAAATTCTTTAGGCCAGATCCCAAGCAGGTATAAATTGAGCTACACCCATTTACACAACTGAGGATCTGTCTAGCTGTGTTCAGAGGAGTTGCACTGATTGGCAACAACTGAAGTATTTGTCTTTATTTCCTACTTTGTGACAACTGTAAAGGGGAAAGGGATTAAGCACTGGCAGCAAGGAGGGAATGACCAAGTCCTCTTCTGTTCACTAGGCTGATAAGGATTTCTGTTCCACTTGCTTCCAGCCTCCCAGGATTCTCTTCCAGTGACTCCCATTTGTCCTTTGAGGTTTTCAGATAATTAACTATTAAATTAAGGGCTCATTTGCCACTCTGAGTTCAGTTCCCCTTCCTGAATGCTGTGTACTTTGGCAACCTTTTCTGGTTGCCTGTTTTTAACTACTTGACAGAATAAGCTTGTTGAATGTTACTCCATTCCTGCATCGTAAGTAAGCTGAGTTAAGCTGTTTTCTCCTCTCTGAAGGGCCACTGCGTTCTGGACAGTGGTATGTTTTTTATTAATTACAGAAACTTCAGCACATACCTGAAGGTGAAGCACTCAAAGCAGGGTGGGTGGGATCTACTCATTCAGCTTTACTTCCCTTGGGGGTAGCTCACGCTGCCAAGAGGTGTGTGGGTTGCCAGTGTGGGGGCTGGTTTGTTTTCTGAGCATGGTAACAGGGGCAATAAGCCATCTTTTCCCAGCTCAGCTAGGGTCACAGAGTCACTGCTGCAGAATGGATGCTGCACAAAGAGATGGTTTCTGTGTGTGAGAGGAGTGCATTTTTTCACGTCTTTATCCCTTGATAGCTCCTATACTTAGTATTTTCTGCTCTGAAGTCTGGGCCATACACCTCACTTCCAATACTGCAGCACTGTCAAGTTTTCAGTGATCTCCTGTTCCTGGGAGTTTTGCTTCCTAAGCTCCTGGAGTTTGTGAGTTTGTACAAGAATCAGCTTTCCTTAAAAAAAAAAGAGACATTTTAAAAAAATCAGCTTACAGTATCAATGAGCCTTAAAAAGCCTAAGATGGAAAGACCACATAACAGTTATATTTCTTATTGCCCCTGCTGCTCTGAGTGTTTAATAGCCTAAATAAAGAAATAATGGATGTAGGTCCTGGATCTGCAGCCCCAAACAGTGTCTAAACTGTATTCTCTGATTCTGTGTGATCATCTCTTACCTACTGAGCACCTCTGGCTCTTGCTGGTTGCACTGAGGGGTGTGTGTGTGGGTGGAGATCACCCATGGGCCTGTCAGATCTCCTATATCAAGCAGGAGATGTACACAGCTGACTCAAGGGCACCTGGCAGCTAGACCGTGCACTTTGCTTCCCAGCAGCACATCAAGGCACTTGCTTCTTGCTGTGACAGCTTGCTGGGGTTGTCCACCCTCCCGCCCTGGTTTGAGACAGGACCCTTTCTCCACCAGGCACTGCCACGGAATGGAATACGACCCAGAGATTGCATCCTTTGATAGCTCAGCCCATCTCATGAAGCTCTTGTCTGAAAATGTTTCCATGACCCAAGAATATTGTGAGCCACAGAAGAAGAACGGCTTGAGTCTTGAAGGCGTCCCTCCTCCTCACAAGCCAGCCATGCTTCCACCAGGCACTAGCAAGCTGGATGCCACCCCAGACAACTACATGGTCCCTCCAGGGGATGTATACGACAACAGCTCATTGAACTCCCTCTTCGAGACCATCCCCGTAGCCCCACCACAGCAGAGGTGGCAGCCAGACAGCACTTTCAAAGAGGATCCCCAGGAGGTCAGAGCCGTTAGTGGGTCACATGCTGGCCGTGCAGCCCAGGGGGTACTGCATGAGGCTGTCTCTAGTTTGGGGTTTGCTCGTGCCGGAGTCAGTGGGAGCTTTGCTTTTGCATTAGAAGCTTGATGCCATTCCGATTGAATTGTTGGGGGCTTTATATTGTTTTTGGAAGTAGGATAAAGCTTTGAAATGAGGGTCCATGTTTTATCTGTGGCCTCTGTGGTAATGTCTGGGAGAAGGTGGATGGACAGAGCAATGAGATTCTACTTTTGACTATTTTATTTCCATTTGTCTACAGTCACTACTCTTCAGTGATATCCTCAAACCCCAGCCAGAGCCACCTTGCCCCGAGAGTTATGCTACGGACGGTGCTAAGAGGTAACTGCCAATCCATGGTCTCTGGGTTTCCAGTGCACTTGGCTGTGTCCCTTTCCTGGGCAAAGACTGGCTCCCTGTCCTCACCCCAGTGCCAGGCTTGACAGTAACAGTTGCAAACTTACAGATCTCATGATTTTGCAGAGACAAGTTGTGTCCCCCCGGTGTCTTAGGAGCAAGTTGCTGTTCCATGACTTTTCAGACACAAAGCGGTGATGAATTTTAGTGTTTGTAGTAGGCAGCAGGGATCAGGGTTTCAAATGTTTTGCTGAAAAGGAATCAAAACCAAACCAATCTTAAATTCAAGTTACTAGCTGGAGTTGTGCCAGTTCATGTGTGGTTCAGCCTGTATTCTGTTGGCCAAACTGGTGTAAATCCAGTGCCAACTGCTTCCGCTGCTCTGGTCGCATCTCATCAGCACGTTGACTCAGCACAAGGGGAGATGTGGCACTGAGGTCTTCCATGCGAGGGTTTGATGGGCATTACAGCCCCTTCCCAGGAGCACTGCTTGGTTCCCGTGCTACAGATAGATCCAGGCGGCTGCACCATCTTTCCACAAGCTACTTGGAATGGGGTAAATGACAGAGAAAACGAGGGTGGCAGCTGATGAGGGTGAGAAGCAGCTGCCCCCTAATCTAAGGTTTAGATTCTCACTTCGGGTTTAGCACTGTTAGTCAGCCTTGAGTTTGGAAGGTGCCGCTGCTTCTCATTCCGAAAACATGAGAGAGATTTCTTCCTCCTTTCCACCCCTCTCTCAGGCAGAGCTTTCTTGTTCTAGATACTGCATCAAACCTCCGAGTAGGTAACATTATTCCACCTCCCACTTTTTATTTGCCTCCTGAGCCACCTGACTCCGTGACTCAGCTGTCAGACGTGGGGATTTTCACACAGACAGCAGCTCGTGTTCGTGAGCGAGAGGCTTTCTGTTTGCTGTTTATTTGTGCACTAAAGCTCTCTGGCTCTCCTGGCTCTAGATAAGAGGAGTTGCCAAACCTATCTTCAGAGATGGCATCATAGGGGAGGTGGAGCAGGAAAAAGGGATGAGTTGGTGACTAAACAGGAATACGATGATCTTCAACTCCAGGGTACCTGAAGGGTCTGTGCGAAGGCTCGTGTACAGGTGGTGGCTTGCACAGATTCCTTACAGAAGAAAATAGCTTGAGATATAGCCTCATGGATTGAATGCTCGCAGGTGCTGGTGAATGCCCAAGAGCAGGGCTTCTTGAAAATCAGGCTCTTCTTTTAAATTTGCTTGTCAACAGTGGCTCTTTCCTCTGTGTAACACTGCAGATCTTTTCTGTAAAGACTAAAGTTGCTGCCCACCAGACCAAGAGTTCAACAAGCTGGGCTTTTAAGTCCACTTGTAAGCACCTGGATAAAGAAGCAGATGTCAGTGTCCTGCAGGTCCTCCTGTTTTTACAGGACGCATTAGGACATATTTTTCATGGGTCAGCCATTTATGGGTGTGAATTTGGAGACAGGAATCTGAGTTTAGGACATTTTATAAGTCTCATCACAGGTACCTATTTTTGTTTGTTTTGGTTTAGGCTTTTGATTGTGCAATATTTCTGTAGCCATCCACAGAAAAATACTGGTTACAATAATGTACAGGCTTTTTTAAGCCAAAACCAAAGGGTAAAATGAGGATATCTGAGAACTGCTGCTCCCCAGGGTGCTGGAGAGGATCAGTATGTGCTGCGCTGGGAGGTGCTCGATCACAGCTGTAGGGGTGTGTGAGATGGGGAACAGGGCAGAGACTCCTGTGTGTACAGTGTCTGTAACCTGTAACCTAAGGATGGAGACTTGCATGTCTCCTTGTTTTGCTTTTGGAGTGAAACAGCAGCATGTGCTTATTCATCATTCTCTCTTTGTTCCATACAAGTGACTTTGAATACACTCTGGGGTCACCCAAAGCTATTCACATCAAATCCGGGGACTCTCCCATGGCCTACCTCAACAAAGGACAGTTCTACCCCATCACGCTGCGGACAGCTGGAGACAGCAAATGTTTACACTTGTCCTCAAATAAAGTGAAGGTAAGAGACAAGCTGACAATTTTGCTGACACATGCTGTAATCAGACATCCAGCAATTGTCCTGGCCTGGGAACAGAGCTGAACATGAAGTGTAATGGCTTTGTGGCTCATGTTGGCTTAAAGCAGTGAATGGGTTCGATTCACTCATAGCAAGCTAATCCTCTGATGCACAGCAACAGCCTTCATGTTACCTGGCAGTTGAAACCATTCACAGTAAAGTCAGGATGTAGAAGGGCCTCCCTAGCTGATGGCTGCCTGAGGCCCTTGGTGGGAGGACGTCAGAGCTGGAGAGAGGTTCCCCGTCTTGCTCCTGGAATGTGCCACCTCCAAGACTAAGCTGAGTGTGAGTTCCTGGCAGAGAAACCTGGTCCTCTAATCCTGAGTGGTATTTAGGGGCTAGATTTCGGATGTCTCAAGACTTACAGGCTTCCTGAAACTAAGATTGTCTAGAAAAAGATAATTCTTTTCAGCCTAATACTTGCTAAGGTTCCCTCAGCACAGGATCCTTATATGCCTTGGAGTCAGTGGAAACTCATGGGCAGTGCAATTAGGGGGCACACAGGGCATCTCGGGTTTGCTCCTGGCTCTGTCTCGGCCTGCATGAATGTGTTCAAGTCCCTTACCTTGTCTGCCTCAGTTTCCCCAGCAATAAAACATTAACAATGACACTGAGCTGCCCTTGGCCATTGCATGGATGCACTGGATGGAAAGGGCAATGAGATCACCGAGCTTTAGCCTGCTGTGTATACTGATATGGGATATCCTCGCTATGTTGCAGAGTGTTGTGATGATTGTTTTTGACAACGAAAAGATTCCGACGGAGCAGCTCAAGTTCTGGAAGCACTGGCATTCCCGCCAGCCCACGGCCAAGCAGAGAGTCATTGACGTCGGTACGAGTGGGGCTGTTTGATTGCGATGGCTGGGTGGGGTTGATAACTTCTAGCACCATTTTACTCCAATGCACAGTAACATAGTGGAAGCTCCAGATTCTAGCTGGGGGGAAAGTGGGGAGGAGCAGGTTGATCTGCTGCCTTCAGATCCTTTCTGGCTGAGGAGCTCTTGGGGGTTTAAGATGGTGTTTGCCAAGTGTAGGCACATGTGCTAGGAGCCCAAGATACATCAAAGAAAAGCCTCAGTCAGAGAGACAGAAACTGCAAAACTATTTTGGCTCTTACAGATGTGACCCGTGGCCTCTTGGAGTCCAGGAATCTGAGCTAGAACAGGCTTTGGTGCTGCTGGTCCTTCTCCACTGCCACCACGCAGGCTGTACAGTGTGTTATGCTGGGCCAGACAGAGGTTTTGTCCATCCAGCTGAGCACCTCACTGAGCACCCTGCGGCTCGGAGCGAGACACACAGTTGTTTGAATTTAGAAGCAATCTGCATTGACTTTGCATAACGTCACTACTCAAACAGCCGTCACCAGCCAATATCCTTGAGTCATTTCTGGCCTATCCCTTATATATGCACACTAAGGTTTATCCAGTGGTATCAAGGATGGCCTCTAGTATATTACAAGGCTTCTGTTAGCCTTGGAGCCAGTGAGAGGCAGGCTTTTGGGGAGTGGAAAGCCTAGGGAATGTAACCAGTTTTGCAGCCAGAATATAAACTGCTTCTCCATTGTTTCAGCTGACTGTAAAGAAAACTTCAACACGGTACAGAACATCGAGGAGCTAGCCTACAACGCACTGTCCTTCGTGTGGAACATCCACGAAGAAGCAAAGGTACAAACTGCTTGTGGAAGGAATATTTTGGGCTACAAAACCATAGCCTCCTTTCTGACAGCCCAGGCACACTCCCCCCACTTCTCAGCTGAAAGACAGGGAGAGTTTCAAACCCAAACAATTCCACTCCTGTGGCCCCAGGTAGTGTTTGTCTGCCAGGACAGTGAGGAAGGACACCATGCTTCTCTGTGTGTTTAAGCATTGCCATTAGCTAATAAACATGCTGGGTACACCGGAGACTGGCTCAGAGATGTTTTTTTAGTGCTGATGGATAACTCTGAAGAAAGCATTTTGCAGCAGGCAGCCTAGATCAGGCCTCTACTCACATGTAGGTGAAGCCTTTTTAAATAAACCACAGCTTAGGGAACAAAGACCTTCCTTTCAAGGCAGCATTTCGATGCAGAAATGACTGACCACCCTTCTGTGGCTTGTGTGATGTGGAAGGGAGCCAGGTAGGTCACAAGATCCCTTTTGACCTTAAAATCTGTAAAGCTTTTATCAACATCTTTCTAGTTCTGCTGTCTCTTCTGCATCTCTTCAGACTCTCTCATTAAGACTTTGCATCTAGTGTGGGGAGAACATAAAAAAAAGATGAAGTAACTAAGAAAAAAAGAAAAGCATAAATACCCCATCTCTCTGAAGGTGGTAGCTTGGGAAAACTCTGGTTTGCTTTGGGATCTCAATAAGCCCTGCTTTTAGCCCAAAGGCGACCTTGGTCTTTTACAACCCAAGAGGTTAACAAATGTCTTTAAGGCAAAGTTGTCAGAAATGGAAATATGTCAGGTATGTGGCAAGCCCTGGAGGGCACCTCAGCAAAACTGGATTTAACTCTTAGCAGAAACTCTGGACACGTACTGGCCTGGGGCAGGTAAAGGTGAGACTTCAGAGAGCTGCGAAGGCTGGGAGCCCAACAGGAGGGGTCAGGTATTTGGGTCGTCTGTAGCACCTGTGACTTCTCTTCTTCCAATTAAACTTCACGCCACAGTGAAGTGGTTTTCTTTTCTATGTATAGGTACTGAGTAGATCTGACATCAGGTTTCAGGGCTGATATCCTCAGCCAGAGCCCTGGTGAGGGAGCTGTGGGAGCTTCAGCAGCTGCAACTCTGTCCCCAGAGTCCAGGGGAAATTTCAAGGTCACACAAATGAGTTGGTAATTTGGAGATACAATGCAGGTTATGTCTGTGCTCAGCTTTTCTTCAGAAGTTCCCACTGGAGGTAACAACATCCTAAAGGAAGAGTAGTAGGATAAAGGAGACCACTGTGTGATGAATATTCATTTAACTAGCAGCAATGATTTGTAACTCCTGAAGCTGTAGTCTAGCCCTCCTCCCTGCCTCCAGGGCATTGCTGTCCCAGCGAGCGTCCCTTGTTCAAACGAAAGAGCCAAAATATCACCATGAACATCCCCAGGCAGACTTTGCATCTGGTCTGACGCTTGCCTGAGCTCATGGAGTGGATAGCCACAGTGTTAATGTGGAGATGGAGAGCTGCAATAGGTGTTCGGGGAGACCATGGCTAGGAAGGACTGGTGGTTGCACTCCGGTGGGAAACCAACAGCTCACACTTGGCTGATGCTGGGAGGGTTTGAAGGATGTCTCCAGAGCAGCTTTTGTTCCTACCTGCTGCTGTTTGAGAATAATGTTTTTGGCACCAACAAGCTGTATCAATCTCTGTTCCCATTTGCAGGTATTTATTGGGGTGAATTGCCTGAGCACTGACTTCTCCTCCCAGAAAGGAGTGAAAGGTGTCCCGCTCAACCTCCAGATAGACACCTACGACTACGGCAATGGAACCAGCCAGCTGGTGCACCGTGCCGTCTGCCAGATCAAGATATTCTGCGATAAGGTAGAACACTGCTTTTCCACCAGGTTGTCCAAGAAGAATTTTAAACTAGTGGCCAGTGACTCCAGGACTGAAAACAGAAAGGTTGTGAGAGTCTAGAACAGCCTAGAAGTCGGGGCTGAGGAATAGAGGTGGTTAGCCCCCCGCAGGTGAGTGAGACAGGACAGTGGGGATGCACCTGCACTGCTGAGGCCCTTGTAGAACAGAGTCATTAGAAAGTTTTCCCCATATCAGACCTACAGGGGATTGTGCCTCATCATAAACTCTATTTTTGACAAGTTTTTAGACTTGTCAAAACTTAAGCAGGAGAGATGAGCATCTTCTTAGAGGTTCTTCCCCAGCCTCAAATATCTTCTCATGAAAAAAATTCTCATGGCTATTTTTATCTGCATTTTTCATTTTTAAAAGCAAATTTTGGTTTTGTTTTTTAATTTGTAAGTATCAGAAAGTTCAGGATGACCTGCAGAAGGTCTCGGAGATAAGCATTTTTGAATAACGGCTGCCTTTACCTTAATGGGCTTACTGCCCAGAGATGTCCAGTAAACTCTCTCTTGCCAGTGTTAGAACTGTCAATGTCCTAATTTTTGCCTTATTTTCCCCACAGGGAGCAGAGAGGAAAATGCGGGATGATGAAAGGAAACAGTTCAGAAGGAAAGGAAAATGCCTGGACTCCAATAACAATGGTCAGTGCTGGTGTTTGTTACCTGATCCGAAGCGTGTTGAAATCCATGTAGGCTTGTCCGTTAACTTCCACAAGATCTGGCCCTGGGTGTTTCCAGGCCTGACGAAATCAGCACCGTTCAGAAACAGCCTGTCAGTCAGGTCCTTGCCTGGTCTCAAAGCCCTTTATTAATACTGACCAAGCTTTCTGAATTGGCCTGGGGTCTTGGCAGGGAGCCTTCCCTAGGGGAGACAGCACTGGGCAAGCCTTGAAGACCTGGTTCTGTGGGCTCCCATCTTTTTTCTGATATTTCTGTTGGGAGGCCTTGGGCAGGAGCTTTCCCCTCTCCGCGTGTAGTTACCTCTTAAACTGCCACCTGAACTGAGATGAACTGGACTTTCCATCTGTAGGTCTGAAAGGCTGTTTGCTCTCTGGCTTCAGAGGGAATGAAATCACGTTCCTGAGGCCAGAGACTGACCTCGAAACCCAGCCAGTCCTGTTTATCCCCAACGTCCATTTTTCCAACCTGCAGAGGTGTGGCACGGTAAGTCCCTGCAAAAAACAACCAACCTGTTGCCCTCATCTGTCACCCCCCTCATTTCCAAACTGATCAGTTCCCCAGACATGATTTGTATTATGTAAAAAAAACAAACCACAATTCTTCTGTGGAAATGTGGTGAACTTGAAGACGTAGCTGTCGGGAGTGGCCTGGATAGTCATGCAACAGTGATGGGCGAGATAGCCTTTCCAGGTTCCTTCCAGCCAGGTATTCCTGTGGTTTGCAGGTATCATCTGCAGCTTCCACAGAGGACTGCAGCGGTAGGAAAAATAGCAGCAGAAAGTAAACTATAGAAAAATGCGACCGTACCAGTCTCTGTGTGTGTGGGACATCTCTCGCTTGTCCTCTGCCCTTCCCTGTCCCCTTGAGCCTGAGGAAACCTAGACCCAGCGCCTTCAGAGCTTGTCAGTATTCCCTCAAGAAACAGCTGTCTCGGTTTGTTGAAAAGGGGGAAAAAGCCATCTGTGACAATACTGTAGGATCCTACTGCAGCGGCTGCTGTGCTGATATGTCAGCATCAAAATCAGGGACTACAAGAATCTGGTTTACAGCCAAAGAACTCACTGAGAAACGTGGTCCTTGATCCCAAGCAGGTTATGAGATTCGACCTGCTTTTGGGTCTAGCTAGATATATGTTCAAGTCTCTTCTAGGCAGAGGAGGAGAACCTAGATAGGTTCTTTATATCAGGTTTCATTTAATCTAAGAAACACACACAGATATTTGGGTTTAATTGTGTAGGAAAAATGATGGACTGGGAGGAGGGAAATCATGTAAAATGTGCCCGTGTTGCCCTCCCCCCCAGCTTCACTGGCACACAGCGATACTGTGCAAACTAAAAGATCATTGTTTCCTTTCCATTTCAAGGTGCTCCCCCCCGCTGTTCCCAACTCTGCAAACAGGTAAGGATGGAGCAGTTAGTGTTTCCCATCCATCAGCTGCTCTGTTTCTTTGGGTTCAGCCATCAAACATGGCTGTTTGATATCCATTGGCAGCGTATACCTACAGGTGCAAAATAACACAGCACAGTGTGTCCCCGATGCCCTTGAGCGTCAACGTGTTAAGCCTTGGCCTAGAGTGGACTCATGGGAGGCAGAAACACAGACACAGATACCTTTCTTTCCCTATCAGTGAGCCAGTCCAACGTGAGTCTGGTCCATGACTGTCCTGCAGTTCTTAGTGGGACAGTGTTTGAAAGAGGGGAAAAAAAAATCACAAAACTATCACTGAAGGGTTCCAGTAACCCGCAGCAGATACTGCTGTAAAATAAACTGGAATGAAGTAGAAATCACACCTGTAATCTGTCTAGAGTGGGGAGAACCAGTACTTAGCCTGGGCTTGATCCGCTGTCTAGTGATATCAGTAGAGAAACAAGGACATGAAGGTGCAAAAGGCTTTTGTTTATGATGTGATACCAAAACCTCTGCCTGCACTCACTGATCTCGCTGTATGCATTAGGCGGCAAGGTGCAGCTCTGGCAGACATTCTGCTGCCCTAATTACAAAACCGATATGTAATTGCTGGATGTTTGTTAGAGAAATTGGCTGTTCAATCAAAAGTTCAATTGCTGGAATTGTTTTGTTCGCTGCTGTTGTTCTGTCCTCTTGAGAGTATTGTGTTCCTTTTGCTCAGGCTGCCCTTAAAGCGGAGCGGGGCCTCGTTCACGGATGAGTTTGACCCGATACCTCCAAAGCAAACCAAGGAAGAAGATCCTCAGAGAGGTAACCCCTGGGATGGGAACTCTTCTTGAATGTAGTGTCTCATTGATTTAAGCAAGCTGGGAATCTTGGATTACACGAGGCCACACCGCTCTGCGAACGTGCTGTGAGGAGCCCTGATGCAGTGCTGTGCTTTGTCTTTTTCAGTCTTGTTGTATGTGCGGAGGGAGTCAGAGGAAGTGTTTGATGCTCTCATGTTGAAGACACCGGACCTCCAGGGCCTCAGAACAGCTGTAAGTGTTACAGAAAAACGGTGCCATGTGAACAAACTGCAGATAAAAGGGCAACGGTACTTGGTATGTAGGAAGCTGGAGACAAGACTGCTCATATCTCATGTCTGCTTTCTCTTGAGAATGGAAATGGAAATTGTGAGTAGCAGGTGAATTCTGCCCACAGCTGCTGGCATGGGCTGTGTGTTGTTAGTGCTGCAGTGGGGAAGAACACACCTCATGGCACGAGGTTTTGTTCAGATCATAATGTAAGACTCCCCTTGTGACAGCACATTCATATTTTCCATTGTAAACCACCCTTTCCATTCTCAAGGCTGCAGATGTGCAATCTGAAGCCAATGCTGGCCTCATGCTGGAATTCCCTGTGTTGTGTTTGAGGAGCACACAGACATATTTCTGTGATGATTATCAGCAGCATCTCTGATAACCTGCCTCTCTTTGGAGATTGCTGGGAAGGAAACAAACAATAAACCTCCCAGATTTGGGGTGGCTTTATGGCTGCACTTTAAGCTCTGTTGTTTTTACAAACTTTTAAAAATAGAGAGTTTGAAAAATGTCAGCACAGAGGATTCTTTGCCATCTTCTCCCTCCCCCATCCCTCCCCACAAAGAGGCAAAAACCTCGTGAAAAAGCTACAAAACTCCCCTGCCATCCTAAGGCTGTAACTGCACTTTGCCCAGGAGAGGTCAGCCAGAAAGCTTTGCAGATCAGCCCAAGCCTAAGCAAAAGCTGCAGTCGGAGGCATCCACAGCAGACACAGTCAGACGCTGCCTGTAGTCTCTCTCTCCTTTGGATGCATCAGCAAAGGAAGAGCTCAGTGCTCTCTATGCCCAGCGGGTTGAAGCATCACCCCCAAACAGGCCAGGGAATGAGAGAAAGAAAGCGAAGATTACTCCCCAGGGTTCCTGGCCTGGCAGTAGCTGTCAGAAAGAGAATCGAGGCCAAGCTGCAGCCTGCCTGTCCGCCCGCTGCAAGACACAGATGTGTTCAGATTGTCCTGTTCAGGTCATCGTTTCGGCCCTTTTTTCTTGAGTAAAAGGGAGGGGGAATCCTTTGGTGCTGAATACCCCTGGCTGAGTGGTATCTTTGATTTTTATCATGGGAATTTCATTTTACAAGTACAAAGAATTGCCATGTTTTCTCTCACAGATTTCAGAAAAATATGGGCTTCCTGAAGAAAGCATTTATAAAGTCTACAAAAAATGCAAAAGAGGGTAAGCTAATCTCTCATCTGCTTTTATACCCTACCTCTAAAACCCCATTCTCTTTGGTACCCTGCCATAGGCTGAAATAGCTTTTTAACAACATAATAAAAGTAAAGCCATGTGAGTCTGTGCTATTTGGAGCATATAAAACTCGGATCTTTCTGGGCTTTAAAGATTTGGGATAATGCTTGTTTGTATTATATTTGTTTGGAGTGTAAAGTTTCCCAAGGAAAGGAAGTTCGATGAAGGAGGAATTGTTTGGGCAGTTTAATGGGTGATCCTTTGTGTCTCGGTCTAAAAGCCTGAGGTTATGGAGAACTTATCTTACTGCCATCAGTGAGGTATAAATGTTTGCTTCTCCAAACGAGTGCCTAAATGCCCCTGGCTCAGAAAGAGACTGCACCAGCTAAATAAGAGCGTGGAGAGGATGGGAGGTCCCAGCTTTGCCATCCCACGCCCCGACCAGGGAGGTCAACAGGAAACTCTTCACTCACTGTGGGAGGTGATGGATCAGACCCTCCCGGGCACTGGTGGCTCCTGTGCAGCCCCAGTACCGAAACGCAGGGTGAAACTCTTGTCAGGCGCTGCTGGAGACAGGCGTAGCGCTACGAGGGGGACAGGTGAGGTTTGCAGTAAATGTGAAACGGCTTCTCAAGGGATTTCAACGTGGTGTTTATTAATGACCAATCCATGTGGGTCTCCTCCGTGGCTGAGGGGGAACGGTGCCAGATTGCATGAGCTGAGGACCAGCCGCTGAGTCTTCCGTGGAGGGCAGTGGTCTTGAGGTAGAACATTCCAGAAATGTTTTCGGGAGTAAGAACTCCCTCTGGGCCATCTCTGGCAGCAAGTTCTCCCTTCAGCTGACGGAAAGGGAGAGACTCATAAACTCCCAAGCTTATTTTCATAAAGCTAAATCCAGAGGCCTTCTTGCAGAGCGAGCGAGATAGAATCAGGCTTTGCAAGCAGTAGTGACTGCCTGGGAGATGAACTCATTGTTGTTGCTGGCCCTGGTCCAGAGTTTGAGCATGGGGAAAGACAGGCAGAAAAGCAAAGCTGATGACAGGTCCCACGTTACGCAGCTCTGCTCTTCTCACTAGCACAGCCCCCCAGAGAGGTCCTCTGCGTAACAAAATGAGGGAATAGAGGCCTTGGGAAGCTGAGGGTTAGTCCAAAGCTCTGCTTCTGCATTTGCTTTCTGGTGACAGCGAGATCAGAAAGTCCTAAAGCTCCTTGGATGAGATGTTCCCACTCATCTGGTGTCACCATAACTTGATCCCTATGGGACTTAGCCTGTTTGCTTCAACAGGAGCAGAGCTGAAACAAGGCTTGGAGGCAGCTGCAGGATAGGAGGGGGAGAGGCAGGGGTGTCTCTTCCATGCTGTGGTCTGGTGTCACTGAACTGGAAAGCTCTTACAACCCCCTCACCTCTAAATCCGCAACGGAGCAACCTTTCCCCATTTAGGAGGGGTTTTAGATATGGTCCTAATCTTAAGATGATGGATGGGCCATAGTGAGACACCCGAATTTGTCAGGAGGCTCCGGTTCCTGAACTCAGGGCCCTCAGTGCTGCCAGATGCTGCTCACCCCCTAGCCCCAGAAATGGAAATTTTCTCCCCAAAGAAAAAGACCAATCCTGGCGGCCTCAGCAGAGACGGGATGTCCCATACGCCTTCAGTCAGAGAGTGCCTCAAGTCTGATCTCGAAGAACAACTGCGAAGAACAGGGGTGGTCAGTTTGTTATTGCAGCTTCAGGACTGAGCCAACACTCAGCTGTGTCAGCCGCGGTGGTGGCTTTTGATGTGGCCATCACGGGTCATCAGACAACGACTCCGCTCGGGCAACCCCACCTTGGGCTGGAGTTTTCTGAACCAGCTGACTATGAGCATCTGTGCAGCCAGAGAGATCCAAGCACTGAGGAGCTTGCAGGTGGACCAGGAAATGGCTCTGCTTCAGGGGAGAGGCTACTGGTACTCTGTTTTGCTTTGCCTTTGTTCATTACGTGATCTGAGAAGTAGTGAATGTTGTTTAATAATGATTGGGAGGGGAAACAAACAGAGGTCCTTCCCATCTCTTCCCCAAAATGGAGGAGCAAAGAGATACCTAATGAAAAGAAAAGGCAACACCTGGAAATTACATTAAAAAAAATCATTTTGACACCTTGTTTAATGACAGCTGGACGTCACTGATGCCATAGGTTATTGCTGAAGCGTGGGGGACATGCAAGATTTTCTCCAGTCTCCTAGATGGTCAGGCACTGTTTCCTGCTCCCCCAGATTTAATTTTCCTTTGAATAATTTTATCCTGTTGCTCCACCCTAAACAATCGTCTCTTGGTAATTACAGCGTGGGGGTCAGATCTTCATCTGGTGTAAACCAGTGAAGCTCAGTGGTACTACCTGGCTTTACGGCAGGTGAGGACCTACCATCAGCCATGGGCCCTCTGCATGATGAGCTCATTCAGCTGAACTTAGTCTCAGGGTGACTCAAGAGCAATAATAAGTAATTTCGTATCTTGGTGAGGTTTGGTCTAGAAAAACAATACAGGGCTCAGATTCCTAATCAACACTCCCTTGAATCTTTTGTGGTTGAGAAATCGGATGGAAGCATGGTAGCAAGAGGCGCAGGTGACTTCTCTGGCTTCCAGCACTCCGATAGCCAGAGATAATCGGAGCAGCTCTGCTGCAAGGCTTTTTGTGACAACCCACCCCTGGGAACCCACGCTGTGTCTCGGGGGGCTGCTGTCGGAGGCAGCTCCCAGGGATCCAGGGCCTGGGGACCTGGGCCCCTTGCCCCCAGGCAGCCCCAGCCCCGCTCCTCTCCGGGGCCGGGAGGGGAGAGGCCGCCGGGAAGCTCGTGATTCACCGGGAAGACCCCTGGCCGGTGTCAGACCCAGCGTGGGGTGGGACACCCTTCCCTGACCGTGCCGTGACAGAGCTAACACCCTGTTGGTACAGCGTGAAAGGCAGCGCAGTGCTGAGCCCTGGGACACAGCTGACCCCAGAGCAGACTGGACATGAGGACAGAGCTCAGAGCTGCACCCCTGAAATCTGGGCGCGCTGCACCAGGGCTGTGACGAGCCTGCCCGTACGCGCTGTGATCAAACGGGCAGGGGCCAGCCGCTGCAGCTGACCTCCCAGGCATTCCCCGGAGGGACGCTGCGCCCCGTGTTTGTGCTTGTCAAACTGTTAGATTTGTTAGATGCTCAGCCTTTTCTTGCTCTTGTTTTTAATCTTGGCTTGTGCAATTGCACAATTAATGCTATTGCCCCATTAATGACCCCAGCAGAAACCTGGAGGGGATGTGCTTTCTGCAAAGAAAGATAATTTGTTCTCTTTGTTTCCTGCAAACAGTTACAAATTTCACATCTGATTTATGGGAACACAGCGGGGTGATGCAAAGCTGCCCCGTTACTTCCACTGCAGTCGTGAGGGGCTCTTGCCTGGCACAGAACCGCAGGCTCGGGTTTACATCGGCTGCTGAATTGTTTCCTTCTCCCCGCGTCTGCCTGCGACTGATTCGGGTCAGGGACGCTGGGTGTTTGCCGCAGGGCTGGAGATGCGCCCTTGGGTGCGGGGAGGAGTTCGCTGGCGGCTGGCCCCGCGGGCTGCGTGGGCTCAGCCCGCCCGCGTCTGCTCCCCGCAGAGAGGGCTCCGGGGCCGTGCTCAGGGCTCACCTGCACGGGAGGCTGCTCTGGAGAGGAGAAGGGCGTCCTACTCCAAACCACTTCCATCTGCTCCCATAGTAGTCTCAGCTGGCTCAGGATAACGCACCCCTAAACGCACTGGGGGAAGAAGCGAGGAGTGAGCAATTCTGCTCTAAATTCACACCCTGCCGTAATCCAGATTAATTTGCCTGTGTAGCAAACACTGGGCCTAGGCATGTCAAGGGTAGAATTGCGAAAAGCTCTGCAGGATGTTTTTTTGTGTTCTGTTATGGCTTTAATTAATTAATTGTGGCTGAGCCCCTCATACTGGGTGAGGTGGATGCTGCAGTGCCTTCTTGTGCCTGCCCAGGGCCGTGGCCGGCCAACCCGCCCGGCTGGTAGGCAGTGAGGAGCGCGGCTGCGATACCGCGATGCTGATCAGCGATGGGGCAGTAAAGGCGATTTTTAGTGGGAATTTTGTGTGGACATTTCGGAGAGGGCCACCCCCGTGCTACGAGGCTCTGTCAGTGATGTTGCTCCCAGTTTGTGACCGGGGATGCTGAGCGTGCAGTAATGTCCAGCCCTCCCGGCGGAGCTGCTCCGCAGACCTTGGTGTGCTGCTCTGACCCAGCCGTTCTCCCTGTCCCGTAGGATCCTGGTCAACATGGACAACAACATCATCCAGCACTACAGCAACCACATGGCCTTTCTCCTGGACATGGTGGAAGCAGAGGACAAGTTCCAGATCATTCTCAAGGAGCTATAAAGAGCCGCAGGCAGCGCTTACTGGGACTTCTCTCAAAACCGGCAAGTTCGACCCACCAGAACTCAGCCTGGTGCCCCACCGTGTTGCCTTGACTTGAATACGCTGCCTCTGGGGAGGGCCTCGGCCTCGCGGCGCCCGGCCGGAGACTGCTTGGAAGATCTGTTACCGATGTGAACATGGAACTTCTCTCTGTTGAGTTTATTATTATTATTTTTTATTTTATTTTATTTTATTTTATGCCCGTCGGGCGATGGGCCTGACCTCCTGTTTCACAGCTACACTGCCTTGGCTGTCGGAGCCCGGGCAGAGGCAGGGGACTGCCTCCGCTCGCTGTTTGCCTTGGCCCGTGACTGATCCAGCCTTAGGCTTTGGCTTCCTCCCAGCCCACCAGTCATGCAGAACCTTCAGACCATTTCCAGCAGGGCTGAGCCCAGCTCTGAGCTGCTCTCTGCCCGCAGAGACTTTCACAGATGCATTGAAAACTCAGTGTTGCACGGACACTGCCCGCTCCCACGCCCCCCACCCTGCCGCATCTCTGGGTGTAAATACCACGAAGGCCTCCATAGCCCTTGTTTATACATTTCTGATGTATTGTTCCTTTTATATTTTATATATGTATAAATATGCATTGTTTTATATTTGACTCAGTACGGTGACACAGAGCATTTCAAACACAGGCTGCTTCACATTTCTCCGTGAACTCCTTTTGTAACTGTGTTGTTGGTTTTGTTGTTTCGGATGTTCCGTAGAAATAAAGGTTCGAAGATGGAAAGTGAGCTGTTTTCCCCCAGCTCGGGAGGCTGGGCAGGGCCAGGCAGGAGCCCGGGCAGGGAGGTGACCTCAGAGGCACAGAAAGGACTCGAGGTTGGTTTTGCACCGCACGCTGTGTAACAGCACGAGGCGTTTGTCCCGCTGACCTGTCTGGCCGTGAGAGGCTGAGGGACAGCAAGCGCCGCCGATCCGCTCACGCCTGCCGCTGCCGCTTCCCGCTGCGCACGCAGCCCCGCACCTGGGCTCCTCGCTGGGCTCTCCCTCCCGGCTCTGGTGGAGGTTGCCGAGCGGTTCGAGGCACATCCCTTGGACAGAGGGATTACGTGACGTGGATTTGGTGAAATTTTACAAAGGTCAAAAAGAAATGCCCTGGTTTACTTCTGCTCGTGGGAGGAGCAGCTCAGCCTCTGTCCTGTCCCGGAGGCGGTGATCCTGGCTGGGTACCTTCTGCCACAGGTGCTGCACGGGCTGCTTAAACCGAGCACCAATCCTTCACCCCCTGCCCCCTGTGCTAAAACTGTCTGCAGCTGCTCCCCATTTAGGTAAAAAAATACCAAAGGGAGCTCTGCATGTTGTCATTAATGCTCTGACCAGTGAAAACCAGGGATTTTCCTCCTGCCCCTTCTTCATCCCTGGCTCTTCCTGCCCATGGCAAAGTGAGATGCACCTGAGTCCAATGGCTGGGGAAGAGAGAGCAGCGCTGCTCCTGCTGGGAAGGGGGTTTTGAAATGTTGAAATGCATCAGGCTGCTGAATTTTGGATTACTTAAGTGTTATTACCATGATGAGAAGGGCCTCTAAGATGAGGCTCAGAGAAGTTTGAAGGTTTATCGACCTTTGAAGATCTCTCCCAGCACTCTGCACTCCTTCATCTTCACATCACAAACTCCTTCAGCAGGATTTCTCCAATTCAGTGTTAGTTCTGTATTAGTTAGCAGAATTTCAGCTCCAGTTAAAAGCAGGCGCCCCAGGAATCCCCCAAAGCCGAGCACCGATGGCTGGGAATCCTACAGCTCCCCTCACCGCGCCGG
>Ga0181612_133392_pt1 | contig 28124 bp, 20 predicted proteins | sample HoacroProtozoa21_FD_119630 | JGI IMG/M metagenome (GOLD analysis project Ga0181612, IMG submission 119630) | Hoatzin crop microbial communities from Cojedes, Venezuel. Combined Assembly of Gp0051906, Gp0051904, Gp0051908 | reverse complement strand
TTGTGCTTCAGCACTGCTGTGTCTCTGCACATTAGGGAACTCCTCAGTATGTGACTTGTGCCTTTGAATAAAGATTGAGTTTATGGATATACTGATGTTGTAGCAAGCTTGGACAGAGCAACTTGGAGAAAAATAATGATAATGCCTGTTGAGATACTTTGTGACATTAATGTCCTAAATTACAAAGAGGTTGAAACAAATGCACAGATTATTCTGTAAGGCCCTGCAAGAGTGCTGTTGTTAGGATAGGTGCGTTGCTAAAGGAAATCTGCTATGCCCAGCCCTCTGTGTTTAGAGGGTAATGAAAGTATTGGATACCGCTTTGGAAGCTGCTGCTGCCAAGGATCCCCCATTTCTGTCAGCTTAGCAGTAGGATCTAAGTGTAGCTTTGTGTTGGTGCAGAAAACTCTCATAGTATCAGTATGTACATTTAAAGCTGTGCCTGTGTGTTTTCAGATATCGTCCAATATAGGTATGCAGAGAATACAGACACTGTGGAGTGTCCCTGTTGCGCCAAAAGAGTTAAAGAGGAAGTATTCCTTGCTTGTATGGAAGCTCTGTAATTCACCTTCTGTACAGGACACTAAGTGAGCAGAACAGACAAGAGTGGCAGGTACCCTCAGAAGTAGAGCATACTATAGTAACTCAAATGTGCCGTTCTAGGGCCAGCCTAGCACTGTTACTGATATTCTGCACTATTTCCCAAGCCACTTTAATACTGTAGCCCTGCCTGCCAGTGACTGTCACCTTATCGCTGTTTAATAGCAGCATTCAACAAGATACTGACGTTTTAAAAGACCAAATCGGTGCTTCTGACAGCAGCAGTTTGTTGAATGACACTGGCCTTGTGCAGTTTTTCTGGTGTAAGGTAAATCGAGTTTAAAGGGTGTGGATTCATTTGTGCTGACTTCCCTGTTGTTTTGTGTGCTGCACAGAAATAACGTGTTTTAAATGTGGTGAAAGAGTATGTAACAGTGCATGTGGTTTGCTAGTGGATGAACAAGACAATAATGAAGTTACTGTGTTTAGTACAGAGGCAGCAATCACACCGCTTTTCTGCTTGTAGCAGAAGCTTGTGTGATGTAACCTGCTCATCAGCTCATGAAGTCTGGTTAGCAGGAGGTGTCTATAAATGAGAAAATTTCTCAGGTTGGTATTTTCTTGTAAAAGGGATTAACTAGGCCATAAGCTGACAGTGATGCAGATACAATGCTATATGTTTCAGTAGTCTCCTTCAAGAAAACTCACAAGATATACAGTGTGCATCTGACTTACCTGATCCTGTCACAGGGTACTTCAGCATCTTGTTCCTGGAATTAGATTAAAGAAACTGAAGAGTAAAGTAGATACTATAATACTGGCTCTCTGGTTCCTGCTACTCATGAGGTCACAGCTTCTGTGTCATGGTAATTGCTAGATTTGAAAAGTGCATTTCCTGTGTTCATAATAATATCAGGAGGTTTCGTCTCTGCCTCCCTCATGTCATGGGTGAAGGGACTGTGCTGACATACAGGGGACTACTGGTGAAGGAAATACTGCCCCTCTACATAACTTTTCCAGAAATTCTATTACTTAGCATTAAATCTGCTAGTTACTGGCCTAACTTTGCAGCTGATGGAGCAGAGGAACCACTAACTGAATGAGACATAGCCAAGGATGTCCTTCCTTCTCTTGTTTCTAAGACTCTAATAAAGTTTTGCCTTCCTCTGTCCCAAGGGTGGTTTTTAGGTTTCAGTCTCTTGAAAGCCTGCCTATCACTTAAATGTACAGAAGGAGCTGAGCCCCCCCAAAAATAGGGAAAATCTTGAGAGCTGGATGTTGTTGCCGGGGCTCAGATCACTTGCCAGGCCCTTTTGGCTGTATTTACAGTAAGCTGTTTCCTGGTTCTATGATTTCCTCCTATTTGTTGCATCCAATGTGGCACAGACGTGCATAAAAAAAGATGTAAGGTGGAGCACAGATGCTGAATTCTGGAGTGATGAAAAGTTCAAAGCTTTACACAGAACCTTTTTTCTCATTTCTAGCTGTAATAGAAACCACCTGAGAATGGAATGAAAGGCATTAATAACCCCAGCCTTTGTCACTGCCTTCCCAGCATGCAGCAACTCTCAAAAGTGTAGAAGAGAGTCATTGGTATATTTATATAGTGTAGTGTGGAGGGGAAAAAAAAAAAAAGGTATGAATTTATATTACATCTCAAATAGCTCAAAGCTATTTTACCAGCACCCCACTGTTTGCTAGCGGTGCTTGGCTGAGTAGAAAGCAAGTTGATTACTAGTCTAAATGCCCTTCCTTAGGCTTCTCAGGTTTTCCAAGGCAGTGCTGTGGGGGAATTCAATCACAACTTCATTGTGTTCCCTGCTGATTAAAAGTGCAGAGCTCAGAAGAGTGTCTCGGACAGGCCAAGAGAGGCTGTAATAAGCCCCTTGCCATTACTCGAGGTCGAGGGATACTTTAGTTAATCTCCTCCTTCTGAAAGCCTCTTGGGTAGGCAAGGCATACAGCCATACATGCAAACATTAGTTAGAACTAGAATGCACAGTACATACAAGCCCTGGTTGCAGTTGAATCTTGGCTGGGTTGTTTGCTGTATCTGAGTCTTTTGAGATGGAATACTAGTATTTATCAGTCTAGCCCGCTAAAATCTGGTGAGATTAAAACTAGGAAAGGTGCATGGACCTTGCGCTATTATTAGGCTTTGTGGAGCTCCATTGGCTCAAATTAATTGCTTCCAGTTTACTTATGAAGAGACATGCTGTGTCAGAATGGTTGTTGGCTAAAGAAATGCGCTCAGACACCTTATGAGAAAATCCTGCTGCTTCTGTTCTTTTTTTAATGATGTCAGGCAATGCTCTTTCCTTCTGTGTGTAGCTATATACTTAATGTCTAACCCGAACAGGTCATATGTCTGTTTCCCAAGTACTGTAAGAAATGTTGCCATTGGCATGTATACACAGGTTTTCACTTCCAAAGCAGTGCTTGTTTCTTAAAAACCCAGGTGTGTTTGGCAGCTAAAACTAACGCACCTCCGATCTGGAGGTAAAATTAGCTGCTTTGGGCGAAGGGTTTTCATGCACTACAGCATGAAAACATGGAAGGTTACAGACAAAGCATTTGTGGTAAAGTTGCTGAGAAGTGCTCTGGCTACATGGGGTAGAGGAATAGCTTGATAAAAATCATTGTTTTCTGCAAGCTAATGGCTGCAGTTTCGAAATAAAACCTATTCGTTTTGACCTCCTGAAATTCATACTTGACCTGGACTTGTTAGGCCACAGAACTGCTGCAGTGTTAAGCTACAGCTGGAGGAAAGCCAGAATCCAATTACATTTTCTGCCTAGTGGGTCATAATTTCTGCTATGAAGAAGTCAGTGATGTTGCTGGGGGAAATGGGAAGTGGACATGTTTGGATATGCGTGGTGGTAAGGCTGGTTGTAAATGAACATGAAAATAAAGAGGTATGTTTGGTTTCTCACTTGTTTAGTACCAATCTAATTGAAATCAGGAAACAAGTAGTCATACTGGACTATACGCAACACAGACCAGAAATCTGGTTAGCTTTCATCTTGGATGTCTAACTTACTTTGCTGTGATTGTTGATTCTCTCCTTACTCTACTAAAACAGAATTATTTTAGTAAATTCAGCACCTTTGACTTTCTGCTTTTGGTTTGTGGTGACACTTCCAAAATGCTATGTTCCTTCTCCTTCATCCGTTAAATGCTAATCAGTTTCACTTTCGTAAATCAATGAGGAAAAAAACAGGGGTTTTTTTCAGTAGTGGGACTCCAAATGTAGCTTCTACGCTGTGCTTAGGTATTGAGGTGTAGGAGACTTGCCCTACTTCTTAGAGAGCTGCTCAAGAGGTTGGTTATTCTTGAAAGCCCATCTTTTAATTTAGATATCTAAATACAGATGCAAAAACTGAACTTTGGACTTCTTTTATCAATGTTGGCCTTTCATTTTTGCTTTGAGTGAAGGTAAGAAGGCTTTTACAGCAGCAATGATCAGAGCCTCTGAACTTTAGCAAACATTTAATTGTTTACACAGGAGCTCTCAATGTTCCTTAACAAATTGCCCTCATTTGGGTGAGACTAAGGATTCTTGGTTCTGTAAATGTAATTTCTAAACAGGAGCTATCACTCACATGCTGAAGACAAGATCATAAAAGACAGTTTAATTGATAACTTGAAAGCACTGCAAAAAGGTCCCAGTGCCTGTCTTTTACTGATGCCCCCAGCTTCTGGAGTGTTCGTACTGGAAACTACTGTGATGTCCTTCTAAAATCTTTGTATCGCTGCACATTGCTGCAGCTCCTGCCAAAATACATTAACTGAGTTGTTATTGTCTATGCTCAAATCTAGTTCCATTGTAATGAAGAAGAACAAATGTTTTGCATAGCACTGCAAAGCAGAAATCTGGTCTGGAGGAACTCGGAGGTCTGAATTTGAGACATTTAAGATCTCTTTGTAGTTCCTTTGCACTCATTCCATACAGCAGAGACCTTCCCAGGAAAAGCACCCCAGAATATGATTCCAAATGTAAAATTCAGATGTTGGAAAGATTTGTAGAAAACCAACAACAAAAATGAGCCTATAGAAGTAGGCTATTTAGTCCTTGCTGCACTGAATGTAATAAATGTTTAGCCTTTTATTATATTTGGCTCTTTGTACTTACAGTTCTGTTTAGGATTGAATTATATTAAAGTAGTATAGTTGGGAGAAATTAAATTAGCCAGAAATAAAACAGGCTAAGTGCAGGAATTAGAAGGGCAACACGTACTTCATTGAAAAGTACAAGGAAGGTGAGCACCCTCAGACAGCACAAGAGTTAAAGAAAGATGTCCAAAGAGAGATTGAAGATGTCTGAGAGTAATTTTGTTTTCTTTCAGCAACAGTATCCTCAAATATCCTTTCTGGAATTATTATCTAACTTGGATTATTTTCATATGATTCCTTTGAGGTTGTACTGGATTTGGTTGTAGGGAGCACAGAAGGTACAGTGTCTTTCACTGATTCCAGGCTCCCTCAATTCCAGACAGACATGTAATAGATGCTTCACTCAGGTCCATGGAACATCTGTTCCATCTCTGCTGCCAAAATACCTTCAGTCTCTTATTTAAAAATAAAATCAACAGAAAATCAAGAAAACAACTACTCAAAAAAGGTTAACAGAAAAGCCAAGTCACTGATGATATTCCATGAGAAGACAATGGAAGAGACCAAAGCATTGCTAATATTTTCATCTCTGCAGTAGGAGGGAGTTAGGTGAAATGTGCCTGGATGAACTTGGAGCAAGGGCAAGCAGTGAAGGCAGAAGTCACAAACTGTCAAAAGTCCTTGTCAGTATATTCTGGAGGAGTTTCCTTCCTAATCCAGGTATGCTCTGTCTGTTATAAACGTTGCTGATTTGCTGGCTGATTGGACTAGGTTTCTGACTGGAAGATCATAGTAGGAGACTGAGGAAGATCAAGGACCCAGAGTATGCCAGTGACTGCCACTCTGCATTTGTGGTGGTTGGTAGCTGGGTCTTGTATGAATATGGTATCGTATAGAGCAACAAGAAGTCTCCAAAGCAAAGATAACTTGTATATGCTGCCAGGATAGGCCTTTGAGCCAGTTCCAGTTTGAATTCAAAGTAGTCTGTACAGGCTTCTTGATGTTTTGGTGTGCACATCAAGCGCGCTCCCTAGTATTGCGGTGTGGTAGAGATTTGAACATAAACCAGCCCTTTCTGTATCGTTCCATGTGGTTTTTATAATGGGCTGGAAGCAACTCAATGTTAGCAACTTCTTCTGTATCCTCAAGGGTCCATGGCGCTGTACATTCAGATAACTACTGATAAATAGCAACGCTTATCAAGCCAAGAATGCTCTGCTATATGCTTTTCCTTTACATGGAGAAGGAGCCACAGGGATTGGAATGTTGGCAAAGCTTTTTTTGCTGAAGACCACTGCTATTGTCTAACCATCTTCTGTGTGCTCCTTTCTTTTCCAGCCTCTCTACAAGTGGACATTGTTCCAAGCCAGGGGGAGATCAGCGTCGGAGAATCAAAATTCTTCTTATGTCAAGGTGAGTGATGGCTTGGGGCATCAGTTGTCTCTGTTTGGGTTTGCTGGGAAGGTCGATCAATGTATTAACTCTGGGGTAAAAGCTCCAGTGGTGGGTGTAGCTGCAAGATCTCTTGCTCTTCCTTTCACATATGCTCTTATGGTTTATAAGACTGAGTAGCAAAGGTGACACATGCTGTTTACTGGAAACAGTAAATGCGCTCTCCCTGGAGAGCTGGCAGCAGAAAGCAGCTCCATCAAACAGATTTTAAAATGAAAAAAGAGGTACTGAGATGCTGTCTCTAAGCTTGAGCAATAGCCACAACAATGGACCTTGCATCATTCACAGCTCTTTGATCTTTTGAATTTAGAATTAAGCCTGTTGGTTTTCCAAATTATTTCTGTAATCAACTGCTAACAGCAGTAATGGGAGTGCTAGGTGACTTGAGAGATGTTACCTCTGCAAAAAAGAATTTTAATGCTGCTGAAAACCTGCATTTCTGCATTTGTGACACAATTCACTGTTCAGGCCACTAACTGCCCCAGGCTGTTCTCCTGCACAGTGGTGTAGTGCTGACACAATCCATGTGCCCTAAAGCGGGTCCTACAGTTTTATGGCTTTTTCCATATTGGCATCCATGTATCCTCTTCAGAGGTTCTCCTGAAAGCATCTGGCCTGGTTTCTAATGGGAGGAATTAGTATGTTGGAGCACTGACATGATAGCATCCTGAAGCGTGACACAGAGCAAATAACTGCTATAGTGATCTCTGGGAGCAAAATGTCATCAGACGACCACACTTCCTCAGGAGCATACTGACTGGGACAAGGAATGAGGTCATCTGATTCAGAAGTGCTTAGCTGCAGAGTAATTTGTTACTGCTAGTTCTTTAAAAATGAAAGTATACTCTGAGCAAGTGCTGTTGTGATGATACTTGCATTCAGAAAACTGTGGGACCAATTAAAGCCACTCTAATAACACGGGTTTGTCGCAAATAACAGGCCACGATGAGGAATGCAGAGATATGAGCTGCAAGAATGAGACAGCCCAGAACCACTTAGTAACAATTCGCACTTACACTGGATGCAGCAGAAGGTTTAAGCTGATCAGTGTCAGAACTGCTGCTACAGCAATGTCACCGTTTTGGTATGCAAAGTAGCCCACTCTGCAAACATAGGTATTTGTTGAAAAGATGATGGAGCTGAAGAAGGAAGAGATTTTTATTTCTCGGGCTGATCTGTGTAGTGGAGGGACTGGGACATGGGATTCCAGGATGCATAGAAAGCCGCTTTGGGCTAAAATGAGTGTACCCATTTAGATTATAAAACCAACCTAATATCGTTTTTGCAGGACAGCAGCTGACCATTCAGAGTGCTGTGAGAGAGAATTTTCTTTGCTTACTTCTCAGGTACCAGAAGCCCTTCCCCTGGGTCTGTCTTCTGCATAGTGCTGCTGGTTGTATTTAATTCCTCTGTGCAGTTTTGCTAGGAACTCATTTCAGTTTGTCTGTTTTCTTTTATTGTCCATAGTGGCAGGGGAGGCCAAATACAAAGACATCTCCTGGTTTTCCCCTAACGGTGAGAAGCTGACGCCAAACCAACAGCGCATCTCAGTGGTGCGAAATGATGACTTCTCCTCCACCCTCACCATCTACAACGCCAACATTGACGATGCTGGCATCTATAAATGTGTTGTCAGTAGCGTGGAGGAGGGAGACTCCGAGGCCACCGTCAATGTGAAAATTTTCCGTAAGAGTGCGGCTCTGAGGCTATTTTCTGGTCTACCTTGTACATGTATGAGGCAAGATTAGGGAGGCAACCATTTTACCTACTTAGAAAAGGCGATTTTTAAAGGGGAAGGGGGGGGGGGGGGGGAAAAGAAAGGGAATGTTAAGAAGATGCAGCCTTCTCACTTCTTGGTTTTGAGGGGAGAGTGGAACTAGGACCTTGGCCTGTCAGGGCATTACCAGTACGTCTACTGCTTAAACTCTTCTGAAAGACAGGAGAGCAAGGGGTAGAGGAGAAGATTCTAGCAGATCATAAATGTCTGGGAGGAGTAAGCAGAGAGAGCAGCTTTTGTGGGTGACAGACATGCTGTGAGATAAGACTAGACTTCAGTAAAGAGGATCAGACATTCAGAAGGGTTATAATAAGCCATCAGCATGTTGTCCAGCAGAGCTATGATAGCAGCTCCTCCCCTTCCTGCTGGGAAGCTGAGCAGTTCCAAGTTCACGTTGTGTCTTTGCAGTGTAGACAAATCAGCGAGCAAGTTAGAGTATTGATCTGGCCTACTGATATGCCTGGGAGGCAGGGCTGGAAAATGGGGTCCTGTGTTGCAGTGCATTGGGTCAGGCACGCCTTTATCTTTCCCTTGGGAACGTGAGGATTTCCAGAGAACATGTCCTCTTGGGTTTCTTTGTTTTCCTCAAGCTTGAGTGAGGAGCACAGCTTGAGGTGTGCTAAGAAAGCTGCAGTGACTTTCTCTTTCCATTGTTTTCAGAAAAGTTGATGTTCAAGAATGCTCCCACTCCTCAGGAATTCAAGGAAGGGGATGATGCCGTGATTGTGTGTGATGTGGTCAGCTCACTGCCTCCTACTATCATCTGGAAGCACAAAGGCAGGGATATTATCCTAAAAAAAGATGGTAAGGCACAGGAGGTGTCTTGATGCTTGTCTATTCAGAGGTCAAACGTCCATCTCCCATCAGGGCTCAAATTGGGCTCATACAAGGGGTTCGGGAGAGCAAAATGATGGTGGTCACAAGGGAGGAGAGAAGCAGTTTGTACCTGACACTAGGTCTAAGGGCGTGAATTTAGTTATTCAAGGTGCTGTGGTTTGGCAATGGCAGGAAAGTAATGCTCACAGAAATGGCCATGAGGCTTTGGCACTGGAATAGGCCAAGGAATACTAGAATAAGTTTTCAGACAAGAGAAATGCCATGAGACAGAAAAGCTGCGTGTTGTGACACTCTTCAGTCTTCCTAAGGAAAAGGGGCTAAAAGCTCCTTGCAAAAACCTTTCCCTTTCTTTCAAAGTGCTGCAGACTGTCATGCCCAAGGGGCATTTTACTGGCAGAGGTGACTCCAGAGCTGTGACTCCGCTGAGCATTTGTGCCTCAGCTGTGTTTGCCACGTCTGCTTGTTGGAGGCACAGGGGAACTGCAGTAAGTCTTGAACTCTTGACACCCTTGCACAAGAGGGGCAAGTTTCAAATTGCTTGTTCTCTGATACTAATTAAATGTAAATATGCTTGTGTGCTTATATGTATCTGTTTGTCTCTCTGTGTGTACTTATGGTATAAAGCACCAGACAAGTTTGCCTGCTACCCATATCTGGTTTCTTTCCCAGCAGTGTCAGATCCAGTTACAGCAGCATCTCCATTAAATGATGGGAAGGGAAATTTTATTACACTAAGGCTTGTCTCAGCCCAGAAAGGGCAAGGAGAGGAGAAGAACCTGTTACCTGCAGTGAGCTTTTCTGAGAATTCCTGGGTGAACCTTCCTTTTGTCTTTTCCAGTTCGATTTATAGTCCTGTCCAACAACTACCTGCAGATTCGTGGAATCAAGAAAACAGATGAAGGAACATACCGCTGTGAGGGCCGGATCTTGGCTCGTGGGGAGATCAACTTCAAAGATATTCAGGTCATCGTAAATGGTGAGCAGCTTAGAGTAAGGCTAGGAGGGGGGCAGGGTATATAGCACCTGCACTCCAGGCTGCTGATTGGAAATGTTACTTTAGATTCACACTCATGATTTACCATCATCTTACTAATTTTTCTCTAGTGTGTCAAATAAAGATGTCCATGAAATTGACTGTTTAGCATATGCTTACAGGAATTTGTCACCTCAAGAGAAATCTTAAGTGACTCATAACTTAGAGTGAGGTATTGATCTTGTTGGGACTCACAAGTGGTTTTGCCCACAATACGGATTTTCTGTGTGTCTCCCCACCTGCTGCCATTCCTTACCTGTGCTGGTAGCTTTGGAGATCTCGTACATCAAACCTGTTGACTGAAGCTGGCAGGTGATGGCATAAGGGTTTGAATTACTAGTGATATCTGTGTGTATTGCAGAGATTTACAGTTAGCCTTCTAGGGCTCACTCTTGCTCACATATTCTGTCCTTTCTAACTTGAATGTGGATTCTTTCCCTTTTAGTGCCTCCTTCTGTGCGAGCCAGGCAGAGCACTATGAATGCCACTGCCAGCCTCAGCCAGTCTGTGACCTTAGCATGTGATGCTGATGGCTTTCCTGAGCCAACCATGACGTGGACCAAGTAAGATGCTGTGTACAATATCCTGATTGTGTGTGAGCGTGGAGGTTTTCACTAAGGCCTGGAAAACCAGGCTGGAGGGAAAGCAATATTTTAACTGCAGTAAGATTAATTCATTTTTCTCACAAGAGAAGAAATGGTCTCATAATGGAATTGGAGTTAGATTCTGTTGTGGGTTAACCCAGTAGGCAGCTAAACACTACACTACGTGCCTCTTGAGTGGGATGGGAAAGAGAATCAGAAGGGTAAAATTCAAAAACTCATTAGTATAGATAAAGACAGTTTAATAGATAGAGCAAAAGCTGTGTATGCAAGCAAAGCAAAATAAGGAATTCATTCTACTATTTCCCATTGGCAGGCAGGTGTTCAGCCAGGTCAGCTGTCCCAGCTGTATCCCCTCCCAATTTCTTGTGCACCCCCAGCCTACTCACTGGCAGGGCATTGTGAGAAACAGAAAACCCTTTGATGTTGTGTGTATACTGTTCAGCAATAGCTAAAACATCATTGTGTTATCAGTGCTGTTTTGGTTACAAACACAGAATATAGCACCATATGAGCTAGTATGAAGAAAATTAATTCTGTCCCAGCCATTGCCAGTATAGCTTCATGGACAAACAAGAACAACAGTAAAAACAACGATTTTTCCCCGTCCCATTACATCCTTAGTCAAACTGCAGACAGAGATGAAGCCTTATGTTGACCAGACCTGTCCCGTGGGTCAGTTTATTATCATCTGTTGCACTGGTGGGGAAACTTAGGCAAAAGTGGATGCTGTAGCTTGCATTTGTCATGCCGGCAGATCTGCATCTAAAGTCTTTCTGTTCATTTCATCTGGTATAAATTTCATTGTCAGGCAGTGATACAGACTGTAGGTATGCTGTTCTTGAAATTGTGTAGCTTTGCTGAAGGTTATGAGGACAAGTTGTAATGCTGAAAAAGCTAATGACAACTTGGAATACTGCCTTGATACGCAAGCCACCTTCAGTGGTGTTTATAGCTCGCTCTTGCATGTAGGCTATGATGTGCGTCAGGATGTGAAAGGTTCAGCTGCTGAGATCCCTAAGGCAGGAGGGATTAGGAATAGATCAAAATGTAAGCTTTGTAGCCCGTAGGGAAAGGAAAAGATGGTGGTCCCTCTCAACCTGAGGCGTTTCGGTGCAGTTACACAGTTCTAGCATTAACAACAAGCCTAAAACAGTCTTTGATTGCTTCTGCTCTCCAACACAGCCAGTGTGCTTTATGCTCTGCAGGGATGGAGAGCCAATAGAACAGGCCGATGATGAAGAGAAATACAATTTTAACTACGATGGGTCTGAGCTCATCATCGAGAAGGTGGAAAAGAGTGATGAAGCAGAATACATCTGCATCGCTGAGAACAAGGCTGGCGAGCAGGATGCTACCATTCATCTCAAAGTCTTTGGTAAACATGCTCTTACCATCCCCCCTTTCCAATCCAGCTGGCTATTGGTAGCTCACTAGTGCAAGCTGGAAGTAACCTACTTCCCCTATGTAATGCCTGATGGGGCTTATCCGGAGCTGCTTCTTTCCCAAGTAATGCTGTGCACCTCTGCCATCGTGCCAGGCAAAACAGATTCTCTGTATGTGTCTGAAACAGATGCCAACTCCACTCTGCTTCCTCTCTGATAAAAGGAATTCAGTCCTGTGCAGAGGGTGGTGTGAGATTCACATACTACTTGAAATAGCTTCCAGGCCTGGAGGAATGAATCCGAATTCAACCAAAGCTGCTACTAAAAAGGCGCTTGCACTTCAATGGGACTTGCTATAACCTGGACGGGGAGGTGAACTCCACCCCACCACTGTGTAAATCACCTCAAGCTTGCAGTAATGAGTCAGCAGCTTTCCTACCTTCCATTAATCTAGGAGTGTTAAGGAATATAATTCTCCCTGTCCCATCCCGCTGCAGCTATTTGACAAAGCTGCTTATTAAAAGGCTGATTTGGGGCAGAGAAAGTAGACAGAGGTGGAAGACTTAGCTGATAATCCCAGGGAGTGATCATTTGTACTCTCTTAAATGGGTTCTTCAAATACACCCTCTTCTAGACTCTCTTAGAAGTCTCAGTGGTAAGCATGTGTAGAAAAGGTCTTCTAGTACCCTCTTCTCAAATGTCACTCTGCTCCATTCCCCATATGGCAGTAAACTTGTGCCTGTTCAAAAGCCTTTTTTCCTCCAGTGTTGTTTGTTTCAAACATTACTGTTTACAGGCAAGCTTCATTCTGAGCACTAACTGAATGAAGGTTGCTTTTTCTTTTCAGCAAAACCCAAAATCACCTATGTGGAGAATAAAACAGCCATGGAGCTGGAGGATCAGATTACACTGACCTGTGAGGCATCTGGGGACCCAATCCCTTCCATCACTTGGAGAACTTCCACCCGGAACATCAGCAATGAAGAGAAGGTATAACTCTTCCCAAAAACATGGTCTTATTTGCTGGGATCAATGCAGGTTGTATCTGCCTGCCTCTACTGATCCAGCATGCATGATAGGCACGTGCAGATGCACGTAGAAATCATGGCGATTCCTCTCTCTAGTGAAAACATGTGCAGTCCTGCATGGACTGTCTGCTAAAGGGTCAGCTCCACAGCTGAAGTAATGCTGGAGGTGTCCTTTTGTACAAAGAGCCATCTCAATTTATACAACTGAGAATATGTGGTTTAATTCCTGGTGGTATCACTCTGAGTTGAATTAACTTGAAAAGCAGTAGGCCCTGAACCCTTTTCATAGGAGTTTCCAAAGGGACCTACGGTTGCAGGAAGCTTGTGAAAGGGTTTTTCCCTTCTGTTTCCAAGCCGAGAGGTGGGAATGAGCACCCTGATTCCAGTGTTGTCCATGCTGTCATCGTGATGATGACATGATCTGAGAGGGTGGCAGGTAGAGAGGTGTGGGGTATTACCTTTCAAAGATGCGGTGGACCAAAATGAGCCTGTTAATTCCTTCTTGCCCGTCTGCATTGTATTCTAATACTGCATGTACCTGAAACACAGAAGCTTGGCTGCCTTTGTGTTCACTTGTTTTGTTGCTCACATCGATACCATTTTGTTCTTAAAAGGCAAAAATAATTAGCAGTTTTAAAAAAACACTGCTATTTTTTTTAATTGGCCACTTAACTGTAGACAAGATTAGGATGTGCTCTATTACTGTGGATCTATCTTACTAGTTGGATAAGGTGATCAGGAGGCATAGTTTAGAGCCAAAGAAAGCCTAGACAAAAGTTGGAGTAAGGAGCTGTTGCTTATTAATAATCTTCTAATAAGAGGATGCTTCGAGGCTCAACTAACTTTGGCATACCAGGGATTGTGACTCAGTGTGAAGGCAGCAGCTGATTTACCATAAAAGTCTGAAAGTGATAGAGGTATCCACTGTCAGTCATCCACACAGCTGTTGTTCTGCACTATAGCGTCCTAAATGAGCTTTATTAGTTGCCTCCATGATGTCAGCTCTTCACCATGTTGTTAATGGGTAACTTAATAGTCAGGGTGCCAAAATCTTCCAGCTTTCATTCTTTCTTGACACCTTTTGGATTCAAGGGCAAGTGTAAATCCGTGCAATGTTTAGAGAGAAATTTCCATTGCTTTCAAAAGCTGTTGGCTTGGGCTCTTGCTACAGCATGACTGGGGGACCTGTTTTGACGGGATAAGGTTATTCATGGCATTGTGTCTGTCTAGGAGAGTGGTGGGATGAGCTAAGTGCTCTAGTGCTGCTAGCACTAGAGTTGGGATAACAGCCACAGAACTTTGTCAGAGAGAAGAATATAAAACCTGAAATAACACTAAATCAAATAGAAGTCAATCAAATAAAATCACTAAATCAAACAGAAGGAGAGCCTGTTTGCAGAGTCCCGTCTGTCCAGCCCACTTAAACTAACAGGATCTCAGTGACAAAACTGCTAACTGTTTTTGAGACTTTCATATATCCTGTTTTATTCTGTTAAGTTAGTGATCATTATTAAGGAACAGGTTAATACTCTGACAGCTTCTTATATAGATGGAGGGAAAATCAAAGGGTTGAGGTACTGCCATGTGTCTATTGTACTGGTGCAAACCTTCAGGGCAAAGATATGTTTTTTTAACGTATACCATGCATTTTCTAGGTAGAATTTTTTTATGAGTGTATGTGTGTTTTGGTTTGTTTTGGGTTTTACTTTTTCCTGTTCCGTGTCTTGTGCTGCAAATTTGGGTGAATGGTATAGATGTCTGGAGAAATCCTCCTAGTCCTAGTCCTAGTTCTGATAAACACTGTATTACGTGTACAACCAAATGCATGTGTTCAGTTTGATCCACTTATTGTCTCTGGGATAGCACAGGGAAGTGGATAGTCTTTGATGTGGGACAAACAATACTATTTTTAAAATTATCAGACCCTACTTCTGAACATGCTTTAGATACTTGGATGCATCTGTCTTGCTGTATGTTGTTTACTTTTGTAACCATACTTCAGTCCAGATTTTTAAAGGTCTAGAGGTGCTTTAACTCCCATGAACATTTGGTACTTCAGAAAAACCTACCCAACCCCCCAAGCAAACAAACAAAACAATCTCTCTGGCTTAGAGATTTTTTTCCCCCTCAGTCTTTGTCCAAAAACAGAGACAGTCCGTCATGTAGATGAGGGGCAGGAGGTCCTATAGCCCAAGCACCTGGGTTGACAGTGTCACAACTATTTCAGTACTCCCACACCTTCCTGAAGGACCTGTTGATATCCTAGCATGCATAGGAAAAGATTCTGCTTTCTATGGCTATGCCTCCATAACATCGTACCCCTTGGACAAACAGTCTTTTGCACTGAGGATGGTCTGTAAAGGCAAGTGATTGTGACTGCACTCTAGCAAAATCAGATGATTGACAATTGCATACTAACACAGATGAGCAGACCAAGCTTCCAGATACTGGCATGGTGGAAGCTTCCTCTTACTAGTAAGCTGGCAGCTTGCATTCTGCTGCTCTGCAGAATGCACAAGTAAAATTTAAAAGAAGAAAAAAAAATGCTTATGTGCTTTTTACTTTGGTTGTGAATGTAGGAACATGCTACTTAGGAGAAACTTTTGCCCCATCAGTCTGCGATTCCTGTCTATCACTACTGCAGAACATAGCAAGAACTAACAGGCCTGGGAAGTCATGAATGTGATGATTTGAAATGGTTTGCCTGTATCCTTGCGCAAGTGTTTATTGCTGTGTGGCATTGTAGGGAGGAGGAATGCTTTCTCTTTGAATAATACCAAATGTAAAACTGATCAAGCCAGTGTGCCATATTCCTCATCACCTTCAATATTTTTCATGATTTTTTGAGCGATGTCTTTCTTCCGTTACTCTAGCAGAATACTAGCTGTGATTCAGTAAATATAGTTTTGATATGTTATGTATTGGTGTATAAAAGTTTTACAGTTTTAGTGCAGACATGAGTGTGTTTCCTGTCAGATTTTTCAATTAGGCAATCACTAACTACTCTTACACACACTTTCATGAGCCAGTAGTGGAGACAGCCCTAGGTTTCTCACCCCACAGCTCAGGGTGTGAGGAATGGGGGGGTAACAGGTGATGCTTTTATGCAGGCCTTTTAACATCTTACCAGAGCTGGCAGTAGGTATATATGTGGCATAGGATCTCACTCAGAACTACTTTCTGGCCTCCCATCCTATCTATCAAGACCTGCATGATGTTACCATTTTCTCTACGGCAAGTGAAAAATAAAGTGAACATTTTCTCACCAGAGTAAAGGAATCGAAGAACAGACGAAGAGATCAGCTCTGGTATTCTTCCTCCTGTATCCTGGTTACAGTTTAACCTGTATAGTGTTATTTAGCCTTTTCCACCAAGGCTGTCCCACAAGGTTCCCTGTTCCTAAAGTAGAAAAATGCAGAAGTCTGACCTCTGAAGGAATCAGAGTTTTAGAGGCCCCCTTTAGTAGGTGACAGCTTGTCTGAATAACAGATGTCTTTTTGCTCACCCCTCTGACAGGTCAATTATATTGCTGAGTTGTGCTACCCTGAGAACAGTCCAATGCATCCTTCCGCTTATTTTCTGGGTTACAGTTACTGACCCGTAGTCTCTATCAGCTCCGTGTTGTTAGCAGCTAAAACAAATGGTTTTTAAAATGTTGTTAAAAATTTAGAAATTTTTAGATTAAAACAACTTGATTGAATTCTAGCAACGTAAGGAGTGCCCCTTTGCTAGGATATAAGCATTGGGTTGTCAGTGTTGCAGCAGTGTGCTAGGGCATAGCAACCAGAAGATGAGAGAAACGCATTCCCTTGCACAGCTCACATGAAGTCAAACTTAGCAGTGAAGTGATTAAAAAATAATAATTAATAAAAAAATTGAGGGAGATAGAGACAAGCCAAATACTCTGCTGATGCAAATGAGCGTTGTTGCAATACCTTCAGCAAAGTGCTTCTAGATTTGTTGCAACAGATCTAACGATTCAAAATTTAACTTGGGTTTAACTTCCAGATTTTTTTTCGTTGAAGTGGACACCTTGAATACAATTCTCTGCCTTCAATTTGTGTTGTACTTCATATCTCATGAGAAGTACATGGGAATATATTTTGATTTAATGATCCAGGGAGTAAACTACACTGGCACTCCCTTGTAACTGAAGATGCTTCCATTTAACAACTTGCTTCCAAGGGAAGAGAATATGCTAGTGTGCATGAGGCTTTTGGTTTCCCCTCTATCCTCTGCATGGTGCTAATTAGAGCATGTGTATCTTTTTGTGTTGGTGAGGGAGAGTTAGTATGAAACTCTCCAGGGTGGAGAATGTGGTTCTGCCTTTTTTCCCTACACCCACGAGTGCCGTTACAAAGAAACAGCAAACTGTGGAAGTGTGGGAACAGGCTTTTTTCATCCTTCGTCTTCCTTTAGGTTGACAGCCACTGAGCACCAAAAGATAAAAACATGTCTTTTTGTTTGGTTGGTGGGTTGTTTTGTTTTTTTTTTTTAAAAAAAAACAAACAACCTGCTCTGCTGACACCATAGAAACTTAGTGAACAGGATTAAAAGGGGACTTGCATGGGTATAAGCAAGGCAGTTCCCTGGCTAGCCTCCCTTGCTCAGGTACAGAGAATGACCGGTACATCAAAAAGCGATTATGCTGAATTATTATAGTTGCGTGTTCAGCTTTCAAGGAACTTGTGCACAACATATATATATATATATAAATATAAATATATATATATAAAACACACACATAGAAATGATCAAGTAATAGGAGTGTCCTAGCCCATGCAGGTGTTGGTGAGCTGCTCTTCAGGTGGCTTCACCTCAGACCTCTAGTTACAAACAAATAGCTTGCTTTTATCAAAGCCATTGTAAAATGAGGTTAATGCCCAAGTCTCACATTGTTCACTAGGAGCACTGTGGAAACAGTACTATCGTTTTTATTCTGATTTCCTAAGCTCTAATCTCCATTTCTGTAATGTCACTCTTGCGTATGCTGTTATATCCACACGTCAGCAATGCTTGTGCCTCACATTGAGTAATGCCATCATGGCTGTGATATTAGCAGGTGATTTTTGACTCCTGAACTGAGATGGATCAAGTTGCAATTGAAATAAAGACCAGAACAAAAATATTTGAAAGAAAAATTATAGGGGAAAAGTGGAACCCGGGAACTTTGGTCTTTCTGAACCACAGTGAATATAATCCACACTGTTGGTGACTTTCTCTGTATGGGAAATGTATGTTTATTGCTAAGGTTTGTGCATGTTTTACTATGCCTGTTGTTTAGTAGTCCCAAGCCCAATAAGTACTGGGTGCTGTATGCTCATAAGCATAATGAGCTGGTCACTATCAGCTGGATGTACAAGATTCTGCCCTGCTGTCTCCTGTCCAGGGGAGGTCATACTGTTTCAATGCTCTGCAGCTCAAGGTCTCCTACTCCTGGCACAGTATGCATGTAAAAGCGTGTACAAATGCATGATCACATTAATGATACGAGTGTTAATATTAATCAGTGTGTGCGGGTGGCTATCAAACTAGTGCTAGAAAACCAGTTCTGTAACTGTCTTTGCTATTTAGTGATGTAGGTCATCAGAATCAGTTTCCCAGTATGGTGGGAACAGGTTTCTAGAAATGCTGAGATGTAACAAGTGGAATAGTGACTCAGTACATAAAAACAGAAGCAGTCTTTATGTACTATTAGCTTTTGCTTAATCATTGAAGACCAATTTATAGGATATTAGATTTTGAATGCAAATCTAAATTGAGGTTATATTAGGAAATGGAAATTGTGATCACCGCACACATGAGAGATACAACGTGGAGCCTGCATGTGCACAGAGCACAATGTAGTGCATACACTATGATACCTAAAAGCAACCTTTGATAAACTTTTATTGCTTTTTTTCTGTTGTTGTTGTGTTCTGTATCTGTTCTCTCCAGGCTTCGTGGACCCGGCCCGAGAAACAAGAGGTATAAAATTACCAGACCTTTAGCAAACTTATTAGTTTTTTGGTTTTGGTTTTTTTAAGCATTACGGATTAACAAGTCTCTAGTCCAGTAACCATGCCAACTAAACCAGCATTAATAATATGAACAAATTAAACATCAATGCATAAAAGAAACAGCTTATAGAGTTAGAAGTTGCTTGGCATGTAGTAATTCATTTTTGGATGAGCAAACTAGCTGTGTTGGGAGTGAGTAATTCTGGTTGTCTCTTAAAAAATAGACAATCAAAAATAAAAGCAAATGTGAAATCTGACAAATACTGCTTTCACCATTTTTTTCTATGTTACCAGTGTGAATCATATCTCTCTTCTGCAGTTTTAAGAATTAGCAACCGCCTATATTCTGGGAAAGCATTTTTTTCCAAAGATAGCCTTTTCTGCTCCAGCCAACTCATCTGTTTGCTCATGGTACTTCTTAAGTTTGACCTTCTCTTAAAGGACAACTGCATCATGTTCCATTTCAAAGTCAATGCAGATAAATCTTTCAGAAGTTATATTTCTCCAGAAAATGCTCTAAATTGCTGAATTATTTTTTTCTTTGATTTGCGAGCCTTGGTGAGGGGGTGTGGGATAATGCAGTAACTTAGTTTGGTGCAAATGTGGTTTGATGCTGTTTTATTTCACACTCAGTGCTGTATTTTAAAAGTAATAATAATAATGTACCTTTACATGTACCTGATTTGTAGCATTCTTGCTTCAAAATGAACCAGAAAGTAAGTTTCCAAGCAAACAATAGGGGTCAGTTAGAGAATAACATTACCTATCAAAACTGGGTGACTTGTATTTGTATCTTTAGGATCAGCTTTGTGGAGGCACTGGGTATTCTGAATTTTTTTTTATTTTTAAGCCATCTTAAACCATAGAGACTGGTGTGGCCTAAACAAAGTGGATCTCTAACTTGAGCACCATCTCTGCCTTTGTTTTGTATGGGGCTAAGAAGATACTGCCCAGTCTTACTTCAAAATAATCTGTTGGAATTGTGGCAAGTGAAGGCATCGGAGATGCAGACCAGTTTGAGTTGAAGAATGTAGCATTTGAGTAGTTGCATCTTTTCAGGCCTCGTATCAATTCCTATTACAGTTGTCTCCATCTTCACTGCTTCCCTCCCTGCCCCGCTCCCCAGTGTTTTCATTGTGCTCTCTGTCTCAAGCTTTTTATTAATATGAGCACTAATACTATTAAGCTTGCTGTCTCTAAATTTCTTACTGTGTCTGTGTCTTAAAATATCCAAGTGGGGTTCTGTGAGAATGTTGTTGAAGCTTATTGTTGCAGCTTGTGTAGACGTATCTTTGAAATAGCTAGCATGGGGTCTGTTAGCGGTGTGCTCCAGCGACAGCGAGTTTAGTTCTCAGGAAGCTGAATGAATATTTGGCATTAAGTGTTTCACTTACTAATGCATTAGCTAGTTTAAAGTAAGGAAATCTCTATGAGCTTCAGTCACAGTGGCATATAGGGGTGTTAAATTTTGCTTTCATTGCTTTGGAGGCGTAATTGTAGTTGGCTGCTTCTTCCTCTAAACACCTCTGCTTACTATGCACAGTTCAAAATGTCTCAGTTCACTATTCTGGTTCTGCATATACTGCAGAATTGCTGAAAGTGATATTAGCAGCATATGCTGACCAAAAAAACCCTACATCATCACCAACACATGCTAAAAGAGTCATTTACAAGCAAAATTATACCTCGGTTGCATCACAGACTGGTGATGCCTTTCTGGTGACTGGGAATTAGTGCAACCTTACAAATATTAAGAGATGCAGATGTGTTCTGGTTAGTGTAGTGCTGAGAGCACTGATCTTCCTTCACTGGAATTTGTAGCTGTGGTCAAAATTTCCGGGTGCTGTTTTGTAATGGTGTTCACTGTGTGGAAAGCAAGCAAGGGGAAGATATGACAGTGTGAAGTTGTCATGGATACTTGTTTGTTAAAGACCTGAAAAATCCAGAAGGTGGAAGGAAGGGGGGTAAATCCATTTCCTGCTTGTCTCTCCTCTTCCCCTTTTGGCACTGAAGTATTGAAATCGAGGCCAGCTTGGTACATAGTGACTATATGCCAGATGGCATTGTCAGAATGTGGAGGAAAACACCTGCATGTGTCTCAGGATAAGTTGTAGTAATCAGCAATATATACAACCATCATACTCTTTTCTGTAGTGGCAGTTGCTATGGCATGAGTTATTGCCTATGTCCCTCAGGTTGTCTCCCTGTTACTGTGAAGCATTTTGTTATCCAAAGTCCTTGAAATTAAAGAGGCTGGGTAAAGAGATTACAAGGGTCTGCATCTGGCTCACAAGTTTCTACCTATCCTGTGTCTCTTAATAGCCAGGAATTGTTAGCATTTGGTGGTCTGAAATACAAATGAAGAAAAACAATAGCATGCTTTCTTGGGTAGACATTTATCTCTTCATTGAAGCATTTTTCCTGATCTTTCTTTTTATTTACTTCTGCCTTTTGCATTAAGAAACAGAGCTTTAGCTTCAGAATCAATTGCATTATTTTTGAAGTTACCATTTTACCATGACTGCCTAGCATGCTTTTGTTTGTATTAGATCTTGACAAAGTGGGGAAAAGACAGGTGACACTGGATGTAAAATTACCTTTGCTGTAGTGATTGTGTGCTGGTATTTTGCCACACTATATTCTTGCCTGTTGATGGAGTCATAGAGACTGGTATTTAGAATATTCACCCAACTCATAAGCTAAAAGAAGCTGGGAGCCTCTGCAGATCTGGAGCCTTGAGATTTATGAATCCTACTGCAATAGTTTCAGAAATGAGCTGGGTTTTGGAGTCAAATCACAAGTTGGGCAAAAGGATAACAATATAGTCAGCCAATGAAGAAAGATAAAAGTAGAGTTTGGTTGTGTAAGATACCACAAGGGACTAATGTCATGTTAAGGGATCTTGCACTGGTTCTGGGAAACAATGCACACAGCACCGTGTGTACGTGAAATAAAGAACTGTTCCCAGCAACACAAGGGACTGAGCACAGGAGAGGGGGTGGAGTTTGTAGCTTGTGGCATTGGTCAGGGATTGCAGCAGATCTGCGTGCAGGGTGGAAGAGAGAAGGAAAATACATGTAATTGTTTTTGTGTCATCAAAGGAAACTGTGCATATGAAATTTGACTAGCTCAAATGAACTAATATTCAGAACTAACAGAGGTAAACACATTTATTTGTAGAAACTTTGTCAGTCTCACAGATTGAGACCACTAGCTCAGAACAGAAAGAGGCTTCAGGCCCAGAGGATCTAACCACTTGAGATACCAGAGATGTACTTTGTGCTACAGCTTAGTGTGTTTGACTGTTTAATGTCCTCAGGGTTTTTACTCATAATCTCAGTACTTGTCCTGTATCTTCCAAGAAAATTAATGCTCTTAGAGCATTAATTGCCTAAAGTGTGGCAGGCTACAGCAGCTGGCCCAGCCAGGAGGGTATCTAATTTGTTTACTTGTGCTTGTGCCACATTGGAAACAAGATGCGAGAGTTGGTGCTTTAAAGCTTCCAAGCTGAAGGACAAGCACCAAGAGCTTGCACAAGCACCAGGGTGGAAGGAGGAGCCCGTGGCCTTATGCACGTCGTGTATTAAGACAGCACTTGGGCTTTGGTCACAAATTGGAGGGGGGTGGGGGGAGAGGAAGTGATGTGGGATGGGGTTGCTGGGTAGCTGCAATCCCTCTGAGCGGATGGTAGCCTGGACTTCACATTCCTTGTCTCTCTGTTGTTGACCTCCCCATACTTTCTTGCATGTGGGAGCAATTTCTAAACTGGCATATAACCAATGCAAATTGCACTTTCTTAAAGCATTACAAGACCTTGAAGCAGGGATGACTCTAGAAGGGTCACATTGTTTCCTTGCCCTGTTCGTTGTGCCTTGCTCTCTTCAATGCCTTGTTCAGGTGAAAGTTCTGAGTTTTTCATTTTTTCATGATTCAGCTCTGAGGTCTGGATCTGTTCTTATTAATGCAACTTCAAGGACACTGAGATACAAGAAGTATCAGTGAGAGAAGAGGAAGGCCTGAATTCTCTAAGCGGTAGTAGCCGTGGGGGAGGTTTTCTATGAGAGCATGTGGCCACAATGTTTAACTAGAGCTGCATCTCTACAGTTCTCATTGTGGGAAGAAGCTTGATGTTACCCAGCTGTCTTTAGCTTCTGATACTTTGGTCCATCATTTTATTTTTTCCCTTCTCCTGAGGGTTTTGAATCACTGCAGTTGGCCCTGTGTGTCAAGGAAGGTTCTTGTTTTTGGAAATACCTCTCTGTGCCCATGATTTCACCTGGCCGCAGGTGATCACTTCTGAATTACTGAGCACTGGAGGATTGGTGTAAGGTAGACTTCAGTTTGTTCCTATTCCTTTAGTCTGCACCACAGGTTCAGAGCTCAGCCTCTAACTCTCTTTTCCTTTCCTGCCAGACCCTGGATGGGCGCATCATAGTACGTAGCCATGCCCGGGTGTCATCCCTGACTCTCAAAGAAATTCAGTACACAGATGCCGGAGAATATGTATGCACAGCCAGCAACACCATTGGGCAAGACTCCCAAGCCATGTACCTTGAAGTGCAGTGTAAGAAGTGGCGGATGGGGCGGGGAAGGGTGTTTGAGTGTTTAAGGGGGGGACTGTTTTGATTTCCTTTTCGTGCAATGAGACTGAGGCACCAATGGCTAGGGAAATGTGTTTTGTTTAGGTAGAGGGCATGGGAAGCAACTCAGTCTGAAATAATTTTGTTGGAGACATGTTGCTGTGTGCATACATGCAAATGTTTGCTCTAGCTGTCTTCAGTTGGGATACTGTTTGAACCTTGGGAAGTTTATGGCCCATGAATCTGCTGTCGTCTCGTTTGTTGGGTGCGTCAGAGCGCTTCCCTGGGAGACCTTCCTGATATGCACTTCCCTAGATGCATAGCATGCTGTCTGCTTCTCCCACACTGCGTTAGGAGCAGCCTTTGGGACTAAGTTTCCTCATTGCGTCCTTCAGCAAAAGACACCACTTCCCATCACCCCAGATGAGAAGACAGTTCCTGTTTCCTGTAGATTCCTTTCCCCACAATTAAGCTGGACCGCAGCCAAGGGATCCTTAAAGTGAGGCTGGCTGGGCTACTTTAGGAAACTTTCTGGCTCAAATTTCCCTCACAAATGTGTCTGTCTTTCAGATGCTCCAAAGCTTCAGGGCCCTGTCGCTGTCTATACCTGGGAAGGGAATCAAGTGAACATCACCTGTGAGGTATTTGCTTACCCCAGTGCTGTTATCTCTTGGTTCCGGGATGGACAGCTGCTTCCCAGCTCAAACTACAGCAACATCAAGATCTACAACACTCCATCAGCAAGCTACCTAGAGGTGAGGAAAAGCAAGGGGGGGAGAAGGCATATGCAGCCAGGAAGGCTCAGTGCTATCAAATAATTTATGTTCCTCATGTTGAAGTAGTAAAGTCTTTTGTCAGGGCACCCTGTTGGTAGACGATAAGTTGTGTAGTGTTCCTGGCACATAAATGCTAAGAAGACCAGGCAGCAGAAGACACACTCTCCTTGCCTTTGATTTTCTGCCCACTGCAGTTCTCCCCTCTGCAGACAGCCCTTAAAGTGTTAACGTGTACTTTATTGTGGTTTCTCTCACGAACAAAATGCAGAGTGCATTGGCAGAGTGAAAAGGATTTTCTGATCCAAGTACGAGCCTTCATTCCTTCCACAGGTGACACCAGACTCTGAAAATGACTTTGGGAACTATAACTGCACTGCTGTGAACCGCATTGGCCAGGAGTCCTCAGAGTTTATTCTTGTGCAGGCAGGTGAGCATCCCAGGTGGGGAGATAAGGAAATGCATATGCAGACCTTGAGCTGAGATGACAGAGTGACTGTTCTTTTCTAGTTTATGTTGGTGGGGTAAGAGGAAAGCCAGCTTCTACTCTCAAAGAGCCTATTCGTAGATTTTTTTGTGTTGGGATGGGTTGTAGATAACAAGATCCTCGGTATCTCTGTTTTCTTGTTTCTGAAGGGTCTCATTCTTTGCGCTTCCAGTACACTTTGACAGAGCTGGGATATTTGATTTCTGACAGCCATTGCATATGTGCATATGCGTGCATGTGTGCTTCTCAAAACATCAGCAAAATATCTTTAGTAGTATAGGTAGTGCAAGACAGAAACCTCAGACCATTGTGTACCAACCAGAGAGGCCTGGGATCTGACTGCGTGACAGACTGGAAGGGCCTCTGGTGTCCTCTCAGGGCAGCCACAAAGACTGGTTTAGGAATAGTCAAGCTATGTATAAGTTGCTCGTGGAGGAGGCTGTAGGGACAGAATAGCATCCAGGATGCTCTTGCTGCTCTATTCTGGTTGTGCTCTTTTGAAGAAGATACTGTAAGTCTCTAGCCTCTTACAGAAGAGACAAGATGAAGGTCTCTGTGTTGTCTAATTATCGTTCTTAAAAGCCCTCATAACAGCTTTCCCCCCCTGAGGGGATCCTCAGGCCTACACTTCTCTCCTTTGTGAAGTCATGACAAGAGTGTGTTTGATATTTCCAGTATTCTGTTTTCTTTGCCACTGGACCTTGATTCTCTGCTGTCTTCTCTACCACTGGTTGTTTTCTGTTCCTCCACCAGATACTCCGTCCTCTCCTTCCATTGACAGAGTGGAGCCCTATTCCAGTACTGCCCAAGTGGAGTTTGACGAGCCTGAAGCTACCGGCGGTGTGCCCATCCTCAAGTATAAAGCAGAGTGGAGAGCACTGGGCGAGGGAGAATGGCATTCAAGGTTGTATGATGCAAAAGAAGGTAGGATGATAAAACAAGGTGTTGCTTCCCCCACCTGCATCTCAAAAGACTTTCTTTCCTGTAGGGGAAAGCCAGAGTGGAGGATTCCGTGGCTTTGCAATTTCAGCTGCTATATTAAGGCCCCAGACAAGTTCTTAAACATTTGCTTTGCAGTGTCACCTTGAATTTTCAATTGGAAGTGAGGGCCCCGCTGTGCTGATAGCTCTACGTGTGTGACAGAACACCAGCCTTCTCCGCCTACAGAGTGTATGTTGTAGCACTGTGTTCATCTCTGTATCCTCTCCTTGTTTGCACCATCCTGCCTGAATAAGGTGAAGAACCCTGTACCTGATATCGAGTGAGGTTTTGTTTGCTGACTGGGGAGTGACTGTGGGCTTCATGTAGAAGGCTTGTCAAGCCTTGTCTGTCAGCCATTCAGTTTCCCTTCAGTTTCCCTTGGAACATAAACCCTCCTATTCCAGAAGCAAGTCTAACTCCTATTAGACCCTGTCTCATTATAGAAATCTGTAGGAATATACACTGCTTAAAATGTATCCTGAAGTCCAGTAAACCAAAGGAATTTTCATTTGGGAGGACTATGAAGAGGAGAGTTCTGTTTCAGAGCTGAATCTTCTACCGCCAATCCTGGCTGGAACTGAAATTCTTTTAGGTTCCCACTGGAATGATGTGATTAGAGCTAGAGTCAGGTTTATTTTTCTCATTTCTCCCTTTGTATCTGTGCAGGAAAAATAGAGCTTATTTCTTTCTTCGTATCACAGTGACCTCACAGCAGGTTCTTTCCATCTCTTACATTGTGTCTGACCTCCTTATAGATTGCTAAAGGAGAGAGATGGGCTTCTAGCCTGCTAAGGGCTTTGCTTTCAATTGGATCACACAGCTCAACAGATAAGCAGTTCTAAGTGCTATGTCTGCTACAGTTAGAGCCCCATTTGACAATGGTCTTGAAGAGTATTATTCAGGGAGCTCCTTGGCACAGGCCAAGGGCTGATGCCCTCTGGTATCTACCACAAACTCTGCTACATCCCCTCTAGAGAGGCTGTGGCAGTAATCTGCTAGTTGATACAGAGGTGGTAGCTCTGACCTTTCTCTTTGTCTGCACTGTTTATGCGAGGCTGGGCCCAAAAGAGGGCTCTGTTACCTGGGGCGAGCATGGCAAAAGTATATGATAGAAACATGACATTTATTGTTGACGTAAAGCCTAAGCCTTTCTTTGCTTTTCTCCTCCTTTGTTTCTGCAACAGCAAATGTGGAGGGCATGATCACGATCACTGGCCTGAAACCTGAAACAACCTACTCTGTGAGACTGTCTGCAGTCAATGGCAAGGGTGTGGGTGAGATTAGCCTGCCATCCGACTTCAAGACACAACCAGTTCGTAAGTAAAATTGAGACCTCCCTCTGGTTCTCTTTCCTTGCATCTTTCCAGGTCATGCATGCATGGGAGAGATTTCACCTTCTGCTCTTGCAGACCTTGCTGCACCCTTAGTTTTTGTTGTGCTTTTTGATTGTAGTGAATTTCATTACTAATTTAAAATCTCCTTTGAAGGTAGGAGGCAGAGGAACTATTTTATTTGCACTGATTTGTCCCTGGGTTACTAGTATAAACTTTGTGTTGTCAAACAGAAGAGGGTATGCAATGGAGCCTTTTAATAAGCTGAGAAGGGCATTGGTCATGGACAATATAATGTCATTGTCACGAGGCAGGTTGTTTTGCAAATCAGGAGTTAAGAGGTGCAGCATGGGACTGGCCATGAACTGTGAAAGGAGGGGGAGGGAGGGGGATTTCTCTCTTCTGCAAATCACTGCTTTAAGATACCCGTGCAACACATAAGGTGATTTCCACAGCCTCTTGTCTGCTTTATTTGCGTAATCTTCCAGTCCAATGGAAGGATGCTCTGCTGTGGCATGACATTTTCTCTCCTGTTTCAACCAGAAACAAAAGAGACAAGAATTGAAAAGCAGAGAGTTATTCAAGACAGGAAGGAGAGAAAGAGGGAAAAAAAGGTGTAGAGTGGGTAGGGGAGATGTGACAAAAGCAGACAGGGGAGAGGTGGTCTCTTATCCTGGTACACGGCCTCACCCAGGTATTAGGATCTGTATTCAACTGCCCACAACTCCTGGATTTCTGCTTTCCCATTCCCCTCGCATTTAGATCTACAGCCTGTTTTTCTTCCCACCATCGCTTGCATACCTTGTGTACCTATTTCATAGCTCTTCTGAAACCACTATGCAGGACCTTCTCCTGAATTCAGAGGTAGTAATATTCCCAGCCTATGTATGTGCATGCTTTGAGGCCCTGTGAACTGTGTGTGGTCTTGATTTTGTCTGCCAAATTCTGCCTCACCAGAATTACTGAGCAGTGTGGGACAGTACACATGCCTTGTTTCTTGGAAATCCCAGGCCTTGTGCAGTAAGCCACCCTCACAACTGATGTCCAGTCTGGTGTGATAATTCCTGTAACCTACCCCACTCCCTAGGGTTGGATTTGAGACAGCTGGTGGTATTTTGATTTGCCAGCTCCATGTTCTCTGTCTCCTCACCTCATCTACATTTGTTTTTTTTTGTCTATCTGTGGTTTTTTTTTTTTTTTTTTTGT
>Ga0181612_143080_pt1 | contig 28127 bp, 18 predicted proteins | sample HoacroProtozoa21_FD_119630 | JGI IMG/M metagenome (GOLD analysis project Ga0181612, IMG submission 119630) | Hoatzin crop microbial communities from Cojedes, Venezuel. Combined Assembly of Gp0051906, Gp0051904, Gp0051908 | reverse complement strand
CCCGCCCCTGGCGGCAGCGGGCACAGCGCGGGGAGGGGGTCAGGCAGAGGTCCCCAGTGCCACCTCCCTGGCCACGTGCTGCCCGCGCTGCAACCCGCGCCGTGCCACAGCAAGCGCAGGCTCCAACCTCCTCCCCACAGCCCCTCCCCAGCCCTTGGAGGCCATGCCGTGATTTCACCGCTGCGAAGGCACTCGCGTCCGAGGCCTCTGTCGCAGGTGGTAGATCCCCATCTCACCAGGGCCAAGAACCGTGGGGCAGGGGGTGGAGGAAGCACTCGAACAAGATGGAGAAGGAACACCCTGACGCGCTCTCCTTCCTCCTGCAGGCTCCCTGGGCACGGCCGGTCGCGTGTGCAACAAGATGTCCCGCGGGACGGACGGCTGCGAGGTGATGTGCTGCGGGCGGGGGTACGACACCACGCGCGTCACGCGCATCACCAAGTGCGAGTGCAAGTTCCACTGGTGCTGCGCTGTGCGCTGCAAGGAGTGCGAGGACACTGTGGACGTGCACACGTGTAAAGCGCCGAAGCGGGCCGAGTGGCTGGACCAGACCTGAGGAGCCGGGAGCACCGAGGGAAGAACCCGCTGCCACCCCCCTGGCCATTTTTTAAGACCCTGTGCCCTGAGGGCCACGGCGTTCTGGGAGCTGTAGTTCAACTGCATGGCTTTTATTTAATTAATTCTGCGAAGCACTAAAGGACTGACTGCGTTTCCCAGGAGGTGCTGTGGACCCTTCTATTTGCTCAGCAAAACCAATCCCCCACCTAGGAGGAGTCTGCAATCCTTGCTTGAACTGTGAAACTGCCGTTGCCGTTGTTCTCCCTGCCAAGGGACGGTGCAGCCGACACGGGCTTGGACGACCCATCGTCGGGGGGCGAGGGCTGAGGAGACCTGCAGCTCCCCAGAGAATTCACGTTGCAGTGAAGTTTCACTGGCAAACAACACTAGTTCAGAATGACCCACTCTTGCAGAAAGCATTCTCGCTTTTACTTTCTCGCAAGGCCCGGGGAAGGCTGTTGCAAGCCCGTGACACAGTCCATTCCCCTCGAGCAGACCCGGCACACCGCCCCGGCCGCGCTGCTGACGCCTGCAACCTCTGCACGAGGCTTCTCCCCGTCTCCCCAGCGACGGTGACAAGCGGAGCTGGACATCGGAACCGAAACCTGAGGGACTGCAGAAAGGCAAGGGCCAGCCCTAGATGCTGGCAGACACGGAGGGCTAGAGAAAGCAAAGTCTGTGAGCGTACTGGTAGGTTCTGAAGTCAACAGATCCAACAGCGTCTCTGTAAAACTCACTTGTATGTTGTGTATACTGCTTATTATTTGAAGTCAAAACTCATTATAAACCTGTATCAGAAAATGATGTTCTTTGCCTTTTGAATTCCAACACACCCAGCTGGGCCCTGCCCCGGGAGCAGGAACCGGCCCCAGCACGGCGCCTGCCGCTCCACGCTCCTGTGCCCAGCCCTCGCTGCTTCCCACCAGGCAGAGCCCGGGAGGCCTTCGGCAGCGGCAGCCCGCTCCGGGACACCCAAGGACAGACACTGGGCCAAGCAGGAGAGGCTGCACTAGCTTCCAGACCTGTCCTGAAAATACCCCAAACCAAACACCCAGAACTTAAACTATCAATTAAAGTTGAAGCTGATGAGAGGAGGGGCAGGCAGCTGCAGAGCTGCCAGCAGACACGTTACAGAGATCAACCCCTCTCGTCTCCAGAAATTTCCTCAATTCTTTTTTTGCCCAACTTGGGCAAGCAGCAACTACAAAGATGCTTTATTTAGCATACAGGTATTTTATAGAGTCTGGTCCAAAGGTGCCAGTCCACACGGACAGACTCAGTGTACAATACCACAGCTGAACCTGCAAACTAAACTGACCCAGGTTAAAAAAAAAATAAAAATTACCTTGATCATTGCAATTCCTGAGCACGTGCTGGAGCTGACAGGGCTGCTTCCACGCTCCCTGCCCAGAGCTCGGCTGCGCGCTGCCCCAGGCCGGCTGTGCTTTCTCCCGATCCAGGAAAAACGTTGTTAGCTTTCCTCACGCTGATCACCATCGTGCCGACAGCAGGTAAGGACATCTCACACATCCAGAGCCAGTTTTCATGAAAGTTATCAGCTTACGACGACAATGGGAACGGACGAGTCAACAGTAACATCCCCTGCACAAGCCTTTAGCTGGGGCTGCTGTCACCCCGCGGTCGCTGCTGGAGGGGCTCTCGCAGCCCCCCGAGGAGCCGGGGTTTCTCCCGGCGGCAGCGAGGTGTGCGGGCAGAGGGAGCCGAGCAGCTACAGCCACCGTGTCCGAAGCAGCGTCAAAGTAGCAGGATGGGATTAAGGCAAAGAAGATTATTCTGCTCCTAGGCCACCCATCGGCTACTGCACGAAGAGCATCTCCGAACAGGGATTTTACCCAATGGCCCTGGGAAATACCAGTTTAAGTGCTGAGAGAAAACCACTTTGAAAACGGCTTTGATGGGAAGTGCTCATTCAGAGTCTGCCATGCGCCAGATCAGAGCACCTTCCTCCGTGCCAGACACCACTGAGATGGCTCATGCAGAAAAAGGACCTTCAACAGAGCTGCTGCAGAGCCACGGACAAGCAAAAAGGTGGTGTTTTAACAGGGCTCTTCGAACAGCTACAGGAACCCCACCTCCCAGCTGCCTAACCCGTTTCTTGCAGAATTAAGCCATCTCCCTCTCGAGCCCTGAAGTGACCGAGCACGAGGGCTCAGCAGCACCTTTCATCCTCACTGCTCTTGCAGAACTTGCACTCAGCTGGTGTCTACCTGGGAAGCTCCTGGGTCTCACCCCAGGCCCTTCGAAGCCCTCTGAATTTCAAGGAGAGGCAATTTCCCCGAAGATTTGCTCCATCTCCGCTGTGCCGAGGAATGCTGCCAGGTGAGCGGGACGTCTGAGCCAGCCATAGCACGGTGTCCGTCAGCACGCAGGCTAATCTACCGCGAAGAGCTCCCTCATTTATCTTCATTACTGCTCCACCTACCATCAATTTACAGCAGACTTTGAATTGCTGCCCCCTCGGCAATCAATCCCAGCCTCCCTCCCAGAGCAGGACACGCTCCGTGGGCTGGGAGGGACCCAGGGCCCAGGGACCCAGGGTCAGCCATCAATAAACATTTTTTCCTCTCCAGAGGACCCCCTGGAGGTCTCTTCCAGCAGAAACCCTGCTCCGTAGCAGATCTGCAGCCCCCTGATGAGTGACACCTCAATCGATGCCTGCTGCCAAGATACGTCTTCCCTTTGAATGCAGATGTTCAACATTTTAAAACAAAGGAGAGAACTCCTGAGGACAGGTTGTCTTGGTTTATTGGCTTCCCCCTTCCCCTGCCATCACCAAGTCCCTGAAGCTGGATGCCTTCAGCTCTCTGCAGAATAACCCCAGTGCGCAGGCAGGCACACCTCCGCAGCCGCGCTGGCTGCACCGGCACCACGGCACTCCCTGCCCTGCCTTCCCCCTGGCAGCACGGCAGCGCATCGGAGGAGTAAAAACACCTGGAAGCAGGTGCCAGTTGTACAGGAGCACCCGGAGGAGCAGTCGTGGAGACAGCCCGCTGAGCTCCAGCCCACCCGACAGAAGAGGTGAGCACTTCTTCTGCAAAGGGGCATGCGAAACTACGCTCGCTTCTTGTTTATTAACAAGTAATTAGCAAGAGCGCAACGCCTGGGAATCAGAAATAAGCTGGTCAGCTAGAGCTAACTCCCAGTGCTTGTGCAAGAAGAGATCCCACTGCGGGCTGAAGGCAATTCAGACTGGTCTCTGTCTTCCCGCAGAGGAGCCCCACCGAAGCTCCCTCGGCACACTCATCCTCAGCAAGCAGATGTTTCCCATCTATGAACGTTTATGAAGGCTGCAGTCTCGTCAGGGAACACGCAGCTCCTCTCGCCAGCCCCTCTTCAGCAGTTTGCCTAAAATGTGCAGGGAGCCTTTTATGCAAGATCATCTTCTAATTATCCTCCAGTCAAAAGCATGTCTGAACTCAAGGACAAGGAGCAGAATTAATTGCTTAGTGAGCTTCTGAATGCATTTCCTTCTCTGAAGGAGCCGGACAGGACACACAGGAGGAGGTAGAAGACGCTGGAAACACGGGATCTATGCAGATTCAGGGTATTTTCTCTATTAAATCACGTGAAGTGTGAGCATGCCTTAGCCCAGGTGACACCATCATTTTTCTGGACTGACGTAGTGATGACATTGATTAAGTTTTTGACCCCCAGCAAATGCAGAGCGTACACACTGCCGGGCTACACCTCCGTCCTAAGCCCCCTGGTCGCTGCGTGGGCCTGCTCTGCTCACCACCGCCGTCACACCTGCGCAGGCTTCGCTCGGGTACCTGTGCCGAGGACCACGTGCTCTGTACACGTCCAGCTCTCAGGGACAGATTTATCGGGGCATTCTGACTAACATTTGCCTAACCTGTGAAGATCTGTGTGGGAGCTTTCACATCCCGTATTGCTGAGGCCGGGTCACGGAGGGCTGCTCCAGCTAGCAGCAGGGGGGTCACTGCTCTGGAATCTCAGCTGGTGAGTCAATGCAGGAGAATGCAGTAGTCACATACTGTGTCACACTGTTTTATAACCGATGATAGCCTACAGCCAAATTAGAAAAGAAATCAAGAGGTTCTTAAGAGAAAGGTCCGAGCTGATGAGGCCACAGTGAGATTGCACAATTCAACGTATTCAGAGCAAGAGGAAAATGTCATTGGCCAGGAATAACCAAAGCAAGAAGATCCCCAATGGAGAAACATACTCATCTTTGTGGATGCACCCTCACTGACGCAATAAGTCTGGGTGTGTTATCGAGCTTTCCCCAATGACCAGACTCACCGAAGGGCCCACCAAAAAGCACAACACAACAATCAAAGCTGGAAATGAGGAAAATTCCAAGCACATGAGCAGCATCCCTGATCGTGGTCGTCTTCCTACAGTGCTCAGGGCTGGGGCATGCAGAGCACGCCCCACTTCGGAGGCTCAGGGAAGGGAGGGGGAGCCAGGAGACCAGAGACAGAGCTGGAAGCTGAAGCTGCCTTTCCTCGCTATCCACCTTTGTTAACAGCCGGGTGAATTCAGACCACAGAAGACTGCGCACAGAAGCCCACCATGACTGCTGCTGTCAACGTGACCTGATGTTTGGAGATTTTGGACCCATAAGCAGAAGATCAGACTAGCTCACGTGTCACCTATGCAGCCATACAGCCTTAACTGCAGGGGAGAGAAGGGAGGGGTCGGTCTGTCCTTTTTAACAGCAGAACAGAGCAAGCTGGGTACTACTCGGAGGCTGGTGGAGTATGAGCCCCATCTGCTCTCTCTGCCCTTGTTGCCAACACTGTCCTCTGCTACGAACACAGCACCAGCGCACATCTGCTCCCTACCTCCACAGCTGCTTCCATTCTGAGACCTCAGCCCAGCCCCACGTGCCTCCCAAGCACACACCCCACCTAGCAGTAGTTTGGGAGATGCATCTCCCCTCAGCACGTCATCTCTGGGCAAGGGGAAGGGCAAAATTAATTTACGTCTGCACAAGCCCCGTACGTACATCTCCTCCTCTCCAAGGGAGTTTGCTCTCATATTTAACCTCTTCAGCCTGCTGGCACCGGAGGCGGATGATGCAGCTTGCACAGAGGTGCAGGCACTTCGCTCTCCCCCTCCCCCTGGAATCTTCCTCTCACTTGTGGTCCTTGGGATTCACCCAATGTTTCTCAGAAAAAAAGAGGACCTCAAGACAAGTATGCATTTAATAAGCAGTGAGACAAATAAGCTCCAGTTATCCCAGCAGAATTACAACACCAGAGAACAATTTTCTGCATTCCTCTGAAGGCCTGAAGGAACCCAATTGCCTGCTCTCAGCCTAAATAGGTACCAGACACCAAGTGCTCCATAAGCAAACAGAGCCCCCAAAGTGCAAAAATGAAATAAGTAAAAAGCTTCACGTTACATATAAACCAGCCGTTTGCACCTTGTTATTAATGGTCTTGCCTACGACCTTTAAACCCTGCTTTGCTCAGAGTCATGGATCTATGAGCCTTGGCACCCTCACAACAATTCCAGGACGAGGAGCAGGGAATAAACAAGCCTGGCCAGTGCCAGAGGAGATGCGGGAAGGGAACCGGCCTGCGACAGACCTGGACCAAGAGGCACTCCAGAGCAGCAGCCAGGGCTAGGAGGTGACCATCTCCACTATGAATCTGTCACCGTAAGCTCGGTGACCAGCGTTTCTGACGGCATCACAAGTCTTGTTGCCACATACAGGCATGCATCGATCCCCAGTTTGAAAGAAGGGCGGGCTCACAGCAGGGTAAGGAACTGCGAATGGGCTCATTCCCTAGAGGATAATTCTGATGCGGTTTATAAGCCCACATGAACTAGAGTTGCCTTGAGCAGACCCTGTCACCCAGAAATATTTATTAGTCTGAACTGCCCCACTGCTGCTTTAAGAGTTTTGTTATTAGAATAGTGCCAACAGCCAGTGGGAAGTCGTACTGAGCAGCTTTCAAGGGGTAAAACGTCCCCAGCTCTGGAGGAGAGAGACCAGAGGCTGGAAGGGCCCTGCAGACACACGCACGCCGGGGCTGCTCCTACAGCCCCCCCGGGCAGCCGGCACCGGGCACGGCACCGGAACTGGAACTGAAACCTCCTGCCCGTACGAAGGGGCCAGCTACAGACCGAAGCCGGGGCAGTCACCCTTCAGACTTGCTAATGCCTCAGATAAAGCAGGTGCAGGGGAATAGGACAGCTGATGGACGTTTGTGAGGCTCGAAGGACTGCTGTGGCTACATGACATCAAACAGCCAATAGCATTTACGTATTAACTTCCAAATACTGCATTTACAGCCAGCCAACATCAGAAAGTTCTGCTTCAACAAGATAACAAATCATGTTTGTGCGGTCTCTCCAGGCACATATGCAATGAAACATCTTTACACACTTTTCATTAAAATCACTGGTAAGATAGGGCAAATTCACACAAGAATTTAATTGCCTAACTGCCTCACAAACAAGAGCTTTACTATCAGTGGTAACATTTCCCTCTCTCCTTCCCTCCCTGTCCTTTCTGGAGATTACTTCTGGAAAAGTAAGAGGCTGGCAGGAAGCAATGCAGCTCTCCTCTGCCTGGACATTCTGATCAAAAACTCATCTGCCCTGACACGGTGAGACACTGCGAGCAACAGAGAAGCCCCAACAAACCAAACCCACCCCAAACGAATCACAGAGACTATAATTACCTTGGTTTACAAATACACATATTAGCATCAGGTATATAAATAAATGCTGTTTTTCAAGTTCCTTGACTTTCACTGGCTGCTCTGAAAGAAACAAAAATTTGAGAAGTCTCCTAACATTACACACAGCCTCGTGGAAAGGCGTTTGCCGTCCGGTGGCTGTAAGGTCACCCTAGTGCGTGGTCCACGGAAATGGCAACAATCAATGTTTATCTGTCCCAAGTCACAACCACCATTTTTTTTATACATATATATATATATATATGTACACACACACATGCATGCAACTTAATTGCACGTGGACTGCTGTGGTATTTCCATGGTATGGATCAGGTGGTAAGTCCCTGCTCCTAGGTGGCAAAGGAACGTTCCTATAAAGCATGAACCATCCTGCTACAAAATCACCCAGAGAGCTCCTCCTTCCCCAAGAATTACTGGCACTTCTAGAGAGACAGGAAGATTTTCATTACATAGCCTCTTGCCAGCTATACTTTCAGCATAAACCCATCCCCTTTCTGTTACTGTTATGTCAGGGGAGGACAGTGAAAGAAAGCAGCTCTTGGGATGATACATGGGAGGCAGTGCTTCATTTATAACCCCACACAAATACTGGAAAATGTTCAACTTTAAAAAGCATTAGGTTGGTTACCTTATGGGCCCCTGCGGACCAAGAAGTGAAATTACATGAACACAACATGTCTATTAATCACCGCAATGATTCCACAGTGAGAAACAGCCCCCAATGGCATACATTCAACTGGAAAGAAAGTTGAGAAAATTACCTACTAGTAGTTAGGCAACTCTAAAAAACTTGGTCATACCTTTCTGTAGGGCTCCCCTCTTGATTCCTCAATTCAAGTATTTAACTTGGATTAAAGCCCAGTCAATAGAAATCTACAGTGGAGAGTAACAACGGCATTTCTACCTAAACACGCGTGTTTCCTCTCAGCCAGAGTCACAAATAAGCTACACTTGTATGAGATGCACAGGCAACTGTCCACTTCATAGTCCTTTGTTTACAAGGTAAAGACCGATTTGGGGAAAAAAAACCCCAAACCAACATTCTCAGTCTTCTGTGTCAAGACAGATTATAGGTCAACTGAAATTGACCTGTAATTTATTAATTTAGGTATTATTTCAGAGAACAGAGTAGGCTACAGCAAGCTTCTTCCATCCAGGATTCAGAAACTAGAACAATTTACAACACCTTCGAAAGAAACCATCAAGGTCCCAGCCTACATGTAAAATCTTCCTAGTTATTATGGGTAAGTATATGTGTTTATCTGTAAAAGCAAGATGATGGACCACTTTTCATGTGCTCAGAATTTGCATTTATCCCTAAGCCTGTGCTATTTTTATCACTTCCACTTTTAAGAAGCCTTGGCTTACATGACTCTGCTTCGTCAATGCCTGCAGCAGACCTGAATGTGAGAAAGTAGACATTTTCTCTAGTGGGGAGAGTGGCAATGGAGGTCACACCAATTACCTCAAACCACTTGGCTGCCACAGCCATCTTTTCACCTCTGCAGTAAACAAACCATTGGGGCTGCTCCGTATACGAAGCAATTCCTTTGACAAGGGCTCCACATCGACAGTACTCTGGACCAGCACTTCAAAGCCCAGGTCTCCCACAAAGACTCCCATGCAGATATCACAACCACTTTTGGCAGTTTCAGAAGCCATCCCATCCTTCAAGGCAAAGCAGTTTGAAAGACAAAAGATGCACAGTTAAATCTAAAGAAGTAACAGTGTGAAATAGAAGAGCTTATCCTACTGTTTTCTTTGCGTAATGCAAGCTTATAGGGTACAGAAAATAAATCTTTGTTTGCACACTATAACCTATACTAAACAGACACTTAAGAAGTCAACAAATGCAATGTGTTAAGAAGCAACCTTTTAATAAAGAAAGCAGAACCATACTTTGCTGTTTACAAATATTTTGAAAAAGGCTTATAAAATTAAATCTACGCCAATTATCTGGTGCATCTGCAGCTGAGAAGGAAGTGTCAATATTCCAAACATCTGCTCAGTTTGTGTCCTCTCCTTTCTGACAGAGGAAGTACTAGCTTCCATTTGTACAAGGGATGACGAGAGCAAGAAGGTATTGCTCAACCAAAACTATTTTCTCAGACGATTACAGACCAAGGCCAAAGAAGAAATTCATACGTTAAGCATCGTTACCAACATGGAAGCCTGTCAAAGATGCCAGTCTGAACAGCACAGCTTCCTTCCTTGCCCCCACGCCCAGGGGTCAGCTCACCACCGGGGCTGCGGCTCCTGAGAGCAGCCGAATCCAGCCCCGGGGGAAGCCCACTCCAGCCCCATGGAGCCGGCTGATGCCAGGGATGGGCAGGAGGAGGACAGTGTTTTCTGTAGTGCAGCCGCAGGGTGAAAGAAGAATCCCAAAGCACTGGAAGAAACAACACAACAACAACAACAAATTAGCTCAGTTTCAAAGCCAACGTCCTCCTACAGGCTCAAGGTACGAACAAAAAAACACCCTGTATCTTTCCCTCAAGGCAACAGAGCTGCGATCCCCTCAACGCTGATGCCATGAAACAGCCTTATAGTAAACATTAAATATTAGGCAATACACACAAAAGAAGAACACCCCTCTGGAAGCCGCGGCTCCAGCCCTGGACACTCACCCTGGCGCGGTCCGCTCAGCTGGAGGCCACAACGCCGGGCGCGCTCGCCGGCCACAGCACCCGCAGCACCTGGGCAGAAGCAGGGGGTTAGGGGGGCCTCAGCTCTCCCGCTGCCCCGCGCCTCCCGTGCGGAACACACCGGGCAGCAGCGCAGCCTATTTTCTTGGGTATTCAGGCATGGATTATTTATAGATCATCGACTCAAACGCGTGAAAACTGAACAGACCATCCAGCAAGACCGGCCCATGCTTCCAGGCAGGATCCATATTCTAGATGCCATCTAAACAGTTCCAGAAATAAAGATTAGGCTAAAACACATGGTGCAAACTCCTCTGCACCTTCTCAACCCATCCCCCAAGTATTCTGCAGGGACTCGTGTTATCCTCGTACAAACCCTCTTTTCACAAGGCAGCAATGACAGGACTCATTTACTTTGAGGGTTTTACTTTGGCCCTCCTGGCTTCTATCATAACCTCAAATATTACATTAAAAAAGCTTTTAAAACATAACATTCACAGCCGCACTGGAGCTTTTCACTGCAGCTAGCTTCTTGCCTGCCTGTTTGCGTGTGGCACCTTCACATTAAGTGCATGAGTTAAGATGTAGATTAGCAAGGCAAGAAACCTTTGCCCTTGGCATCGACACTCAGCTGTGACAGGAAACTTCAGGCTTTTTTTCTATGAAGTGTAGAACCACTCATTACACATTGGCAGGGAAGTGCACATCTCCAAACTATACACATTTTCTCTTAGATAAGCAAAAGACTCAAGTGTTTATAAATATGAAAAGTTCAGCAGCTGGCTAAAAAGTTAATTCTCCAGTCTCACTTAATGAGCTTCGGGGAAAGTGGTAGGGGGATTTGTTCAGAAAGTAAAGCAGAGTGTCACAGAAAGCAGGACTCGCCAGACGGGGCTCAGTTTACTCCTCTTTTCTCTCTCTAGATGGCTGCTATCAGCAAAATGGCACGGAATCCTCTAATGGGGAGCTACAGAACAACCAGAACGCAAAATGTTTTCTCCTAATCTTGCAATCATAAAAATTAGCCAATTTTTAATTTAAGTCCCATGACTTCTTTCTTTGTTGTGAAAATATCAAGCAATTCGTATCAAAACACTTTGGAACATGGACTGTCTTCGGATTTTGTCCAATTCCCTGAACAGGGAAGTCGTTTTCAGCAGGATTCAGCAGAAACACTGCTGCCATATTTTTTCAGAACTTTAAATTAAACTAAGACTGGTCTATTCTAGTAGCATAAGGTTTGGACTTAAAAAACGGGATTGATTTACTTGGAAGATAAGCATGTTAGTTGTTTTCAGGAACTTCTGAGAAGACTATTCATGGTGCCTGCTGTCGCTCTGCATCTCTAATTTTCTTGAAGGCAGAGTTCTCGGTGTCTTTATAAGATATTACAGAAGAAATTGTGCAACATCACTTTTGCAAGACAGTACATAGCTACCCAGTTCTCCACCTATGTAATCATTAAAAAAGAAAAATTCATACTGAATGGAAAAATAATCAGACCCTTTTGTCCGCAGTTTCAACAGAAGTTGTTTTATGTAACAGTATTTTTCAGCTTGCTCCGTGCACCGTATATAGACCGTCATCCCTTTTCATACCGCCTCCCTTCTGTCACTTAGGGAGACAATTCTGAACAGCAGCTATTTAAGGAACAGAGCTGCCTCTGATGATCAAGAGCAGAGTGATTCTCCGGTAGATCAGAAATCCAGCTGCAGCAAACCGCGAGGCTGAGCTCTCGCCTACGGCGAGCGCTTGCACTCGTACGGCGGGCGGACGGAGCGCTCTGCCGCTGCCTGCTCCACGGTCTTCACCGGCACCGACTCACACGGAACATCGACCCCTCCTCAAAGAATATTAACGTTCAGGAGAACTAATAAGGCACAGCTGGCTCGAACTGGATCAGGAAATGCCACGCACTGTGCCAGCACCAGCTCTAGGGTCTGCAAGCCCCTCTGCCCGCGCAAGACACAACACGAACCCCTCCAGCGCCCGGTCCCGGGGCCAGGAGCACGGCAGCAGCACTGTCCCGTCCCGGGGGAGCCCACCCGCAGCCCGTGCCAGTGCTCGGGTCTCTGCTCATGTGTATTATCCTGTATACATTGGAACCAGCAAACGTTGCATTGTGATTTTTGGCCACTTGGAATATTTTTAGCAATTTGCCAAGGTTTACCCTGTGATTTATTATGGAGGAAACAAACTCAAGCACTAACAAATGAAAATATGTAAACTCTGACTTTTCAAGTCAATAGAAAGGTATTCAACTTCTTAAAACCCTTTAGAGGCACGCAGTTCACTGCAGATTCAATTGCTGGAAACAACAGTTTGATTAAGCAGCAACTGAATTGTAATCTCAGTAGTCATATTTAAGGCACTTAGAGATTTATAGTGAAAAATTCCATATACACGATACTTTCCAATTGTCATTCCTAAAACTGTGTTCTAGATTTGTTGGAAATTCAACAATTCAACAATTCGTTGGAAACATATTTGTATCACTTTTTCACTAAGGCCAAAGCACTCCACGTGTCTACCATCTAGAACTTTATTAACTCAAATTACTATATTTAGTAAGTTAAAACACAGTATCATGAAAAAATACTTGAAATAATGAAATACACAGGAAAAAAAAAAAGTCATTTAGAAAGCTTAAAGCACTGGAATTACCTAGATGCAGCAAACAGTAATTGTTTTATTGCAGTATTCTTGGGTGGAGAGGCAGATGTCATTAAAAAGAAGGTAAATTCCATTTTCAGTTTGAAAATTCAACTAGGTGCTACTGCCACATACCTCCAGAACACGAGAGACAATACTTTGTAAAGTGTTAGCAGCCATGACAGCATTATCTATAGTTAAAATACCAAAGCAATCTAGGAATAAAATTGGAAGTGTTAGTTTGATATTGAGTATCATTGCTTCTAACGAGTTTTCTGAATGCTTCTGAAAACATCAGGAATGGGATCAAGAGTACAACTATCTAAGAGTTACAACAAGGAAGAATGTTAGCCACTAGAGTATGACTGAGAGTGAACATCAATTCTACCTAAAATAGCAGAATACTGGAAAATGGTATTTCCTTCTCAGCTGTCAGTCTCAAGAGATCAATACAGAATTCCCTCCTTGTCCATCTCAACACACAGTTTCCACCATCACCAGTATTAAGCAGCAGAGTGAGTGGCAAGAACCCCTCTGTCTGTGCCGTCCACCTCTGCGACTCGGCTGGTGGAACGATGTGGCGATACGCGTGCTTCCTGATCATCTTCTCAGCTGAACAGACACTATCTATCCATTCCTACAGAAAATCAGTGATACAAACACCCTGCCAAATGACCGAACCCTGTGAGTTTTTCCCCCACATTTGGACATGTCACTTGACATTCAGAATGTCACTATGCAAAGCCAACTAACTCATACAAAGCCTTTTTTTGGTTCAAGAAACCCAGCAGAGAGAACTTCACCAAGCAATTCTTTGTTAGCATAACATTTGACCTTGTATCTCTCTGGAAATCATACAACTTTGCTAATGCAGTCCTTACAGAATTAATCAAGCAGATAGACCCTAGTTACTACGAACCCAGCCAATTATGAGCAGCACTGAAATTTGTCACTGGCATGTCCAACTACATTTTCCAACATAAAGATCAACAGAACTGCATGGAAATGAGGCCCCGCTCTCAGACCTGCATGACTTGGACACTGTAGACTAGAATTGTGAGCAAAGCCAACGTTTTTAGGAACAGAGCATCATTAAGAAAAAAGCTTACCTCCTGGGTCTCCATTACCTGCTGCATTAAAACAGCACGAAAGCATAACGCCTTTCACTCTCTATTTTGACTAGCAAAGCTAGAGTAAACGATTCACTGAGAGTTCAGAGCTCTGTATTTGCCCCTCCACTCTACTGCATGAGCTCCACAGTTCAATAAAGGCCAAATATACTGCGCGGCTTCATTTGAGAAGTGGGGAGGGGAAGCTGCCTGCACAGTTCCTCCCTCTGCCAAAGAAAGACAGCTCAGCTTTCAGAGTCCAGGGAAAGATGACAAGGTTACAGCCAGCAGCAACGTTCACAGGTAAGCAAGGAAAAGAAACCCTACAAAGAGCAGGGCAAAGAGAGGGAGAAAGGAGATGGGCACAGAAGGTGCCCATAGGAACAAAATGGCTCAACAGCAGAGATATTTAGATATATTTAAAGCAGCACAGATTAGAGACGTTTCTAGCTAAAAGCCTGATTGCCATTGTCAAGTTCAACTTCTATCCTTGAACAGGTACTCAAATGACAGAACTGTGGTCACATTCTCCATCTAGTAACTGGAACCAGATGAGATATAAAACCACTGGTCTAGTTCCCACAAGGTAAGTGACAGCTAACTAACTTCTGAACCTGGCTTGGAAGTTAAGTTACTTCACCTCTGTTCTCGTCTGTTCCATTCACATCACACTACTAGTTTCCAGTGCTTAGCAAGAGACCTGTTTTTCCTGCAGCCCAGCCTGCCTTTTACTCACTTCTCAAAATCTTCAGTCAACAAATTCATTTTTTGAGGCTCTCACACTGCAGTCTTCCACTTCTAAGAGAATAAGACACTCAAAGTGCCCTGTTGCAAAATTGCTCTGGTGCTGAAATGCTGCTCTCTCTCACCTTGAGTGCAAATTAAAGCCATGGTATGTTATAGTAACAGTTCACCTTCTTGTCAAAATAGACATTTTGCCCAGATTTCAACCAGCGTTTGTCATTAACTAGATTCTTACAAAAGGAGATAAAATAATTCATACCCCACAAGCATGAGACTGAATAAAGCCTACTTCAGCATGGACCTCAAAATTCCCAAAGCTCCCCACAAGTTACCCAAGCCAGACCCATGACAGAGACAACACTTACAGCTTTAGCAAAAATGACCATCAGCTCAGGGAACTGGTGCGTCAGGAGGGCAAGCATTGCCGAAAAGGAACACAGGCCTGCTGTGAAATGGATGAAAAAGGGAAGCTCCTTCTGTGGGTAAACAGAGACTTCATGAAATGCTGAAAGGAAAAAAAAAGTGAAGAATATTGGCATTTGATAACTGAGGACAGTTTTCTGAATTATTTACATAGTCTTGTAACTCAGTTCTAGACTTTCAGAAGGAGTAAGTGTGGACTCCAGACTATTGTGCAGCACATGTTAGGTCCCAATACCCAAATGTCTCAAAAATTTTTCCCCTACATTAAATGCTTCATTATTAATAGTCATTACATCTTTCTCACTTGCATGGGCTTTATTTTTGAAGCATTTCATCAGGCTTAGTTTTTGATACCTACCCTTTTAACAGGACAGAGGGAAGAACTGTAAAATTCACAATCTGTCAAAATTACCTAGACCAATGTAAGCAGTACAGGTGTTTTCAACCCTCTGAAGCATTAATCCCGTTATCTGAAGAGAACAGCACATCTCCCCATCCTCTAAGCAGCTCAGCAAGCAGAGAACAACCATCACGTTATATATACATGCAAGGTAGCTCCTTAATAGTTTTCAAAGGTTTCTGGTTGGTAGGCTACAGTAAATTTTTTCAGAGCAGCTGACAGAGTAGACCTCAAAGAAAACAGCACCAGGACTAGGTTATAAATCCTGCACATAGCAGCTCCTCACAATTTCCAATCTATGGTAACAAAATCAAAAGAAGGTGATTAGACAGGCTAGGGGCTGGCATATGGAGCTTTCAGCACTCAAGACACTACTACTGGTTACTAGCTGAGGACCTGTTTGGAGAATTTGCAGTTACTTACTGGCTCTGAATACCTGCAGCTCTGCCTTTCATCCAATGATTTTAAAGGGGTTTTAAGTGAAGAAAAAAATTGTTTCTATAGACGTAAGTAATTATAAAAGGGCTGCACGCTTCTAGATAAGCCATTTTTAAAATCTAACAAAAGCCTCAAAATGTAAAGCCATTTTTAAAATCTAACAAAAGCCTCAAAATGTAAGTAAGCCTTTTCATAAAACAAGAAAATACAATTGTATTAATTTTTAAGCTGAAGTCTGAGGAGGAAAAAGACACTTTACCCTCCCAGTTACTGTTTCTGAACGCTGGCACAGAAAGCTACCACAAGAGCAAGCCCAGCAGAAGTGGCTTGTGCTGTTCCAACTCGTTACAGCAAAGTGCTGGGGTTTTGTTTCGCTTTCAAGTACATGATTTTGGAGCACAACTAAGTAGAGCCTTTGGAGTTTCATGTCTAACACCCATCAGAGATGTTTAATGTTATCCCAGAGATTATCAGGTCACTGTCTTAACATGCACCCAGCCCTGCCAGGCCATGATACAGTACGACAGTAACACGTTCCTCTCTGCTGAGCAACCAAAGAAACCAGTGTCTGCTATGGAACACTGTCACGCTCTCATACTATGTAGAAACTCACCTGAATTTTAAATCATGGAGCAATATAATTTAGGAAAGGTCCCAACATAAGTTCAGAAAGTTAAAGAAAATAGGAAGGATTCTGTTTGCACTAGTTTTTCCGTACACTGGCAAATTAAAATCAAATCCGAAATAGGTAAGGACAACTAAAGATAATTCTGTATGTTCACAGCCATTCGAGAACTGTAACTAGTCAGACCAAGATGGGATTTTTGAATCATTAATTTGGTCAACATTCTTTTAAATAGGTAAATTTTAAAAAATTAAGTGTCAAGGTTTCTCGAGGAAGTACTGCAATAAAAGTGTTAAGATGATTTTATTTATGGGTAGTTTTATATTTAAAGCATAACAGGAATGCGTGAGTGATCGTGTTGAAATATCTGCATGTGCTGGTGTTTAATTATGCTGAGAAGTCTACAATTTAGGGTTAGGGCTAACCAAGGAATTCCTTGTGCAATATCCTGCATAAGTGAGAAATGAGTAATTTAAAGCAGTCTGGGGGCAAATTTAAATTACACATTTTAAATATAACTTCAGGCTTTTAAATAGAAACACGTATGTGTAGTTTTCCTTTCCACATCTGTGGTCTCGGTGGGTCTGCTGGTGCTTTTGCAGTAGCCCTTTCCAGTCACGTGGGACTTGTGTTTCTTCACGATGCAGAAGTTCACCCCCAAAGGAATTCTATTAACATGTACAATTAACAGTCCAATTCTAATCTAAATTAATGCTACTTTCCTAAATATGATAAGCATGGACCCTAATGATTTAATCTGTTTGCCTTACCTAAAGAAAAATACATGTAGGTTCATAATTGCATAAAGTAATCTTGAGGTAATGGGCAGCTGGAGAAGATGTACTGTTCAGTGTCAAGCGTCAGCAGAAATTCAATGAAATATCTACTTGGATAAAGTGTTCCAGGAAGCATACTGTCCAGCAGACAAATACGTACCAATGAATTAACGACAGAAAGCGATATTCTATGAACCTACAGATTAAGCAAGAATTCTCTGTAAGATCACAGACGGGTTCTGCTAGATACCTGCGTGCAGGACTGGAACGATGCACTTTCTCCTGCTAAAAGCAAACGGCTCGTCTACAGCAGTAGTCAAATCAATGACTTCTTTTAACAGAAGTAATTTAAAGAACTGGTCCATTTTGTTGTTCTCAAAGTTGGCCAAACTTAGTCTGAATGTACCACACACAGACTTCATCTCTGACGGACTGATGGTATTGCAGAATCAAGCTAACATTTACCCCCCACACACACGTGAAGTGCTTCAGGATCGTTTGGGAGGGACATCTACAAATAGCTGAATCTCCTTCACGGGAAGCTCAAACTAAAACAATCACAGTAAGGTAAACACAGAATACCACAAACTGAACATGTCCTTAGCTGATGTTTTATTATCATTACTGCTTAGAAACCACTTACTTGGCAACAGTTCTCTGTCTGCTGTTTCTGTGCAACTCGGATAGGGATAGAAAAGATGACCTTTCTCTAACGGGTATGGGATCATCCTAAATGCTGAAAAAAGAGTGAGCAGCATTAGATCTGTATCTAAACCAAGTGATCAGCTTCTCACAAAGAGAACCAATCATGTTGGAGGTGAATAAAGGCAAAGAGATTAGCCTACTGTACAGAAAAAAATAAAATAAGAAGAGATACTTACTGCCTTCCCATGTACAGTGTAGCAGATTCAGAGCCCCTTCGATCCTCTTCCAGTGCTGGAGGTGAAAAAAAGCATATGCTACTGCCTCACTGTCCCCTCGTTTCAAAATGTGCTCTGGAGGTAGCACTAAGCTTTTCATTTCTAGTAAATACTGAAAGTAAAAATGGAAAGCACACTTGGTTACATGGAATATTCCAAAATCTTTAATTGTGAAACATAAATGATCATTTGAGGCATAACTGAGCCTATCACACAGGGGCCAACTTCCACCTGTTGAAGAAACAGCCCACTCCTGACACAGTGCAGACAGCCTGCACTCGCATGGGAAGTGAACAGCAGCAACACACACACCCGGGTTCAAGACTTAAATCGGGGTTTTCACACGCAAAATATCAGAAAAAAAAATGCATCTTCAGTAAGGCAAAATAAAAATACATTTTTGTGGAATATACATGAAGTATAACACTACAGGTACAATACCAATGAGCTACAAGTTTAGGCTAAAAAAACAAAACCCCAAACCAATGATATTTTTACTTGTCATTTAATCGCTGCAAGTTTCAATGTAGGAGGCTAAGTACTTGTTAGCTCTCAAGTATGAGTAGCAAACCAGAAAGTGTCAGTGCGCTAACCAAAGGAAGAATAACAAACCAAACCCAGGAAAATCTTGTTCTAATGTGGTTTTGCTGGACTACCACAAAGTATCTCTGATTTCAGATTTTTTCACTTTCAGCCCTCTTCCTACATTAGCAGAATATCTGATGCACTGAAGGGTCAAAGAACACAAGGATTAATCATTTTCCGTTTCCCCTGAAACACAAGACATGCAATTTTGTTTTCCTATGGTAGATTAAAAAATATAGGCATTCATTTTAACTTGGCTTTTAAAAACAGATGAGTAATTTTTACAAGAATGAAATGACAGTTTCAGCTCTAGTATTTACCTGTGAGTTGTACTCTCCTAGCATATAGTGTCTCCTATCCAATAACAGCCAAAGTTAATCCCCATCTTTGATCAATGTAGCTGGCAATTCCTTTGACTGTCTCGCAGCCAACTCACCGATTTATTTCAGCAGATGCCACAAACTATGAGATTATTTACTAATCCAGTTTGAGGACTTAACTTTTCCCATTCAGATTCTTGAAGGAATGTAGGAGGGGTTGTGCCCCGGCCAAATAAAGCACATTTACTGCCTGGCTAGGTTCTTCTCTTAGTGCCTTGGGCCTACACTCCGGAGGGTAATATTCTTGCTAATCCCCTCTAATCCTCTTCAATTTTTTTTTTTCCTTTTTAACACAGTAAAGGATCACTCACACAGGGCTGCTGTGGGAAAATGGTCTCAAATATCTGACCCCTGACCTGACTCCTCCACTCTCCGCAGCGCCCACTCTTCCTCTATACCAGCACGGCCACAACACGCCAACGCCGCACCCCGCGCCTTGGCGGTCTCCGCGCCCACGTCACCACACTAACAGAAAAATTCCACAGTCTGGCAGGTTTTCATGCCTGTGGGTAACCGTAAGACAGGCACGGTATTAGCACTGCAAGTCTCTTGAGTTTTGCAGATTTAACAAAAACTTTCTGCACCATAAAAATGTGTAGGATATTCAGAAGATGATTGGAAAAGATTGTTTTGTACATTACCAAAACGTAGTCGCAGATCTTTAATTTGAAACAGCTTAAGAGTACCAGTTTTCTAGTACTGTAAAATGACTTAACTTTCCAAACAAAACTCATCCTTGTAAAAGGGTAACTCAGAACAAAGGGAAACAAACATTCTTTTATTTTCCTTATGCAAAATGATGTTATGTGCAAAGACAACCATTTTCATCAGATGCAAAAACAAAGAGATTTCTACTTTACCAGCTCATTTATTTCTAAGTCCATGGGACAGAACAGACTGCAAAGTCAGAAAGCAGATTTCCTTCCCCACTAGTCTTCTGTAACCCACTGAGCAAGTTAATTCACTTGTTTGTGCCCTTGTTCACTTGTTTGCTTGGAACATGAGCATTTCGGAGCTCTAGACAGCCAGCACCAACAAAGTTCTGCCCTGCCATCTAATGAATTGGCATTCTAGGCAATACTGTAATTAAAAAAAAAAAATGAAGACGACAGGAGAGGTATACAATTAGAAGAGAAGATCAAATTACTGAAACCTTGAAACCTGCAATCAGTTTCCATGATCGTCTGTAGAACTATGGAACATATTTCACAAAAAGTCTGTTTGAAATGGTATCTAACTTCTTTTAAAAAGGTACATGAGGCTCTTGAAACAACTGAAGGATATACAAAATAAAACAACTTTTAGATAATGATAATGCGTTATAATCTTCTTCGCCTAAAGGCAGAGGCTAAAGAAAAATCTGTCTGAGACTGTCTGAAATGAACTTGCTACGCTCTTGATCAGTCATGCAAACAAGCAGCAATTTCTCCCAGCAATTAGCTTTCTCAGTGCACATTCTATTAGACTGGACAGGCAGACAGAACAGAGCGGCTGGCTAATTCGAGCCTTCACAGCAACGGTCACTCGGGCTCCACGATCATTTGCAGAGGATTAGGCCCAGGACTAAGCCAACCTTCTGCATTCAAGGTTTCAAACTGAACGCACCACAATACTAGTACAGTAAAAAGCAACCTAAGTTTTTCTTTTCACCCAATGCTCAGTGGAATCTGTATCTTGGCCACTTCAAGTAATGCCAGACATTAAATTACAGCCTGTAGCAACACTGACTCTTAATCTTGTTTACACGTGGATGAAGAAAGTAAGTGACTGTAGGTCCTTCAGTAACCCGAGCTCTGAAGCCATGATAGGACATTGGAAAAAATGTATTTTGAAATACTACTAGTGGTTATTGTTTTGAGAACTTAATTGGGCTTCAGCAATCTTAAATATCTAAATTTATATTTATTAAAGCCTACCTTTACCCACAACAGGCCTTCACTAATACATTACAGGACTTTCCAATGAGTTAGAAAATTCTGAGTTTAATTTTTTTGTAAAAAACCCAGTTTAAACATCACCTGTTGCAAACCACTAATTCTGGCCACCAAACGTTTATGATACAAACACTACTGTGTTTAACAACTCAACGGCTGGTGCTATAACCACCTTCAAGAAAACATGGGGCTAGCAAGGCTCAAATCACAAGATGATAACGTAACACGACTTCTTTCAGAAGACAATAAAAAGTGGTCCAATAGGAGATAAAATACTCTTACCTTTGGAACATGAGGGTTAAATTCCACAGCTCTGTGAATTGCTTCCACAGCATTAATCTCTGCTGTGCTGAGCCCTCTTTTGGAGGCAGTTTCTGGGGAGAATCTGAAGGGAAAAACCCATGCTGAGCAAAAGCAAGTAATAAATGCTAGCCAGGTGTTTATTTGCACTGTAAGCTTGCAGTTCATTAAAAATTGACTGGTTTAGCATGAAAGATAACCAAACCCTTTTAGGAGACAAACATTCATGTTAATTTAGGTATCTTGACTGCCATCCACACCCATATGACAAAGTTATGTTTAAATTTTTGAAACTTCATGTCAATCACGTAAGGTAATTGAATGTCCAATCTTTCCTAAGATTGTTACAACATCACCTACTCAGAGGTAAAGCTAGAATCAGCTGTGCCAACAGACCAGAACAAACGTGAAACGCCAACACGAACTACCACGAACATCCTGCACCCAATTCCACAAAGCAAAGAACTGCTGACCATCACAGGCACGGCCCGGAAAACAAAATCTATACAAAAGCACATGTGCATACATGGCCTCCTGAAAAGCACCTTCACCTCTATGAAGTTTATGGATGCTTAAAAGAAACTTGAAATTACTTTTAACTACATACATGCATATATATGTATATATAAATACACTTAACCTGCTCTTAGAAATGTAACTGCTACATATTGGAACTTTTTAGTTCATGTTTTACAGCATAACCCAAGATAAGCAACAAACCACTGTTTTCACAAACAGGCTTGCTTACCTTTCTGACACGGCTCTGGCTTTTAACAGGGCTGCTGTGTAACATATTGCTGCCGATTTTGGAAGACTGATATCTATGATAAAATAAAATAATTAAGCTGTAAGATTCCAAGGCAAGACAAACATTTCAAACCCACATCCTTTGAGTGTAAAGCTTTTCACTTGGGCAGACAACGAATGTAACATCTGGAACATTTCAGCTATGATTGGAAACTTTGAATTTCTTTGCACAGTCTTCTTTCTGGTCACCAGTCATTCTCAGATTAAAAACTCAGAGTTGTAGTTAGGTGGTAAAGAGTCATTTTTTCTTCTAAACATACCAAGACACTGAAACTGAATTCAAGGAGAAATGCATGTATAAATACACACTTAAGAACAGTGTACTTTTCCTGTGTTAGCCCACGAAGGTTTAAAATAAGCTTCTAATTGTTATCTAATTTTGCAAGTGTACATTAACACCAAGTTCTATGTAATACTGAAAGATAGACTGACTAGAAGCCGACTAAAAAAATCACATTACAGACAGGTAGACAAATTTTAATGAAAATGCTTTTCCGTTCTTATCCAGTTCCATGGGGAAAAATTCTATTAGTTGTAGGATTTCTAGAATATCTGAGGCCAAGTTTGAGCTGACAACTACAGATGAAAAGGTTAGCACTCCACAGTACAAGTTTACTTTAAAAGCAGACAAAGTCTGGGGTCTAATTCCCAAGTACCATGTTGTGTATAGTCACATGGCTCTTGCTTTTTTTGTAAATCCCATCCTGGGCTTGTCCATCACTTACTAGAAGTCTGGCTGTCGTGTCAAGCAAAACACAGGGCTGCTACAGAGAGTTTGAAGCTCATACTCATTTTTCCAGATGCTTAGAAAAAAATCAGCAACCCTTTCTTAAGAAAGTGTCACAATTCCTGATGTTAACATAAAGAAGCACCAGGAAAAGAGCAAACGGCTTCGTTAAATTAGTAAGAATCCAAACAGAAGACTATGGACAGTCAAGTAACAGGAGCAGGCAGCTAGGGCTGCCACGCACAGGGGGCACAGGATCTGGGCAAGAATATCCTGCTTCTGAATCCCTGAAGCAGCAAAGAACAGAGACACAAGGGAGAACATACCGACTTCTCAAGTGCAGGGAACGATTGCCACAAAATACTGCTGCTGTGTCCCGCCACTCTGAAGATGATTTAAGGGACAGCTTTGACTTCAGCACTTTGTACACTAATGATGTGGGCATTACCTAGGTGGCAAAACTCTGAGGACAATAAGAAAGTAACTACTTATTTTATTAACCTTTAGCAAGACTTGCACAACACCTGAAAGGTATCAGTTGAGGTGGAAAGCGAAAGCAAACTACTGCCACTTAATGGACCAAAGCTTGTGTACCACTACTCTCTGGCAAGCAGTACGCCTGCCTGTTGCTAATCTCCGGCAAACATCCCCAGTATTATAGAATCATAAGGCCAAGCCTGGAAGATGACAAGAAGGGAAATCTACCTTACCATCTTTCTTACATCAATTACTTAGGGGGCTACGTGCTGACTGAAAAAGGCTGATGAATTTCAGCATAACCAGTGATGTAGAAGAGATTAAAAAATTAAAATAATGCTTGAAGGAAAGTGAGCTGCAAGATTTCTTTACAGATTAGAACTAACTTAAACCCATAAAAAGTAACTTGTATGCAATTTAGCTTGACTAAATTTCACCTCGTAATCCAAAAGAAAAAACTTGACTTGCACTCTGGAAGCTCCTATCTGTTGCCAGTGAAGGGAATCTAGTCAACTAGCTGAGCCCATGGGCAGACACACGCCTTTGGTAGGCACACCTTGCCCACCTCACCTACACTCTAACACAATAACACACTTACCATCATACTTCGCTAAAACTGCCTGGACATCTGCATAAGCCTGTAATTCCAGCAGTGCCTCCAGGAGGTTTTCATGAATATTCAGCATGCTGAGAAGTGGAAACTCTTTCATCAACTGCAAATCAGTAAAGATAAATAAATTAAGCACATATAGAATTGCACTTGAATCCTTGAAATACTTAACAGAAATTGGTACGATAATTTAAGCTTTTTCAATGTTCCGTTCTTTCACAGTGTTAGAAACTGGCACGTAAGCAGCATGAAAAGAATTGCATCATTTCTACCTTATTTTCTTCCTACATACACCTACTGGAAAATAAGTATGCAGAGCTTCATACAACACACTGTCAGCCCATACTTGCACAATTCCCACATTGAGTTGTTTTGGTCAGTAATATTTTCCTATGAAAAAATAACTTATGTACACCTTGTGCAAGTGAAAGAAAAAATATGATGAAGTTTAAAGTTGGCTATTTTGACAAGTTAGTCACCGAGTCAAGCATGAAGCAAACCAGACAACAGAACTGTGAACATATGACATTCTACAATCTAAAAATTTAAAACCTACATGTAGGAACCAAAAAAAACTGTTCTCAAAAAAATCATGAATCATGATGTGCAAATCTCATTGGAAAATAATTCAGTTAGATTCATTATGATGCCTAGAAAGGAACTTTAAACCATCAGTTTGGACAATGTCACTGAAAACAACAGTTGCTTGCCGTTCTTTAGTTTCACTTACATCTCTCATCATTTTTACTGCTTCTCGTATTCTTCCAAGTTTTCTTGCACACATAGCTAGTCTCCGTTTCACATATACCAATACATTCGTGTCTCTCCCTGATTACAAAGACAAAAAAAAATTAGCCTATCAGTTTCAATCCTCATCTCTCCTTCCCTATCAAGAAAAAAACAACCCACCAAAAACCCCACAACCTTCTTCCCAACCACATTTAAAAGCACAAAATAATTACTATTGCTGTCCCACCCAAGGCCCATCCAGACCAATGACAGCAACTTTTCACTAGGTTAAATGAGAAAAAAAATCTGTTTTTTCCAAAATGTAGGGCAGAATAAAAGAAGGTGCTACTGACACACACTAATTGCTTCATTAGTCTGCCTTACCTACACAGCTTTCCAAGACAATAACATATCAAGTCTCAGTGAGACAAACCGGGATGAAGCCACAGTGTAACTGCCACTTCCCAAGACTCCTTCAGGCACACACAGATCACACGGCAAAGATCGCGTAGCACGCCACGCATAAGCACAGCTGACACAGTAGAAACTCCCTCACTGAACTGGGAATCAAACCAGAATCGCTAATTATAACTTTAGTTTTACATTTCTGCTCACATCAGAACAAGATTTTACGTGATTCAGAAGTGCTTACTCAGCTGTGCTTCGTGCTGGGGACTTTGGGAATGGCAGTTCTGAGACTTTCTGTAAATCATCTCTCCTGCTTTCAGAGCTTGCCTGAAATACTTCTCCGCATCTACAATAGTCGTTGCTTCTTCCTCAGCCAGGAGGACGTACGCAGTGGCACAACTGTAATAAGGAAAAAACCCACTAGTTATTCTGAGGGATATAGTATTTTTTGAGTAAGCATTAAAAGCTTTAGAAATGGGCAGTTTTCACTTATGTTTAATATATAAGCATTGGTAATATTAAAACATCAAAATACTAACTCACGTTCAAATCGTGTCAGGAAAACAGAAACCTTTCCCATTTGACAGAAAAACACACATTTGGAGAAAGAACAAAACAAAGAATTGTAACAGCAAGCCAAATAATTTTCCTACAAATATTAAAAATGCTCTGGTAATTGTCTGGAGAGGGTTTTTTTGTGTTTGGTTTGCTTTGCATTTTTAAAACCAGGAGGTAGACACTTTACACAGAAACAACCAGACTACATAACAAAACAGATCACAGAAGTGCATGAAATTCTTTGGTTTGTGTTGCGAGAGTATTTTTAAATCCCTTACAGGAGTGGCATCCGTGAACTCCAAACACAATATAAGCACACAATGCCATCTCTGAAACACGTATGATCTCATATTCAGCTTCGACTGTTCCACCTCTGAATAAGATTTTGCATTTGTTATTGCTACTGATAAAGATTTTTTTAAACCTCTTTCCCAAGAAAAAGGGAGCACAAAAGCTGTTTTTTAGAACACAGTTCAAGACTTCAGTCTGACAGCCACGTGTGCAATTCTCTGTGTCACAGAAATCCCCCTTAAGCTATTCAGAATTTTGTTAAATCTAAATTATTAGTACACAAAGCTGATAGTGTGCTCAGTATCACTCAACCTTTCACACTAGAAATACAGCAAATGGAACTTTAAACTTACTCATTGTTCAACTCTAAAGCTTGATATGCTGCTTTAATCCGAGCTTGAGGGTTTCTCTCTCGCCATGCTTTCTGCATAACTGTTGCGAAAACATCGAAAGGCTGGTGAGGGACAGAGACACCGGCAAAACCCCTGGGAGCCAACGCAGGCAGCGCTGGCTGCTCATGCCTCAGCTCCACCATAGCATTCACTCCGATGCTGCAAATTCCTGTTTGCTACGTGATTGTTACAGGGAAGAGTAAACGTGTTCCAATTCCAGCATGAGTTTCTACCACACGCAGCAGAATCTTGCAACTTCTCATTACGCCCCAAATTTCATTTCAGAAAGCAGCACCACCAGGAAGATTATTCACTGACCATTTCAGAACTCCTACACTGAGAAGCAAAGACAGCTTACATAACCCGGCAGATGTACAATTTCTAAATTGCTACAGATTTTTGGAAACATTTCCCAAGACTTGTTGAAAGCTTGGCAGGAGCAATTGTTAAACACAGGTTCTTGCACGGACCTGCACAGAATTTCAATATAAGCTTTCAAACAGAAATTCAAAGAAAACAGTGATAGATTGAGCTGTGTCTTGCACAGGTACAGATTCATACTTAAGTATTTAGACAACTACCAGATCACGAAGGGTTAAACAATTTTGTTTTAAATTCACAAAGCACATTTGAGTGTCATAACATGGCAAAGCCAATTCAAGATGTACTATAATAATTTAACACCTTATTAGAAAGTGTTCTAGGAAACAACTAAAGAGGGTGAAATCTACCTGTTCACAGGGGTTGTTTGAATTACAACCCGAACGCAAAATTACGGTCAGGTAAGGAGCAAACAAGAGCTGAATGCAGCAACTCAACCCCTCCGCACTACCCCTCCATTAGTGAAAAATGGAAACTCCAAACTGGAAACCCACTTGCAGCCAAAGAAAAGCAACCTACTTAGAGCTACCATCTTCTATGCAGAATTAATAGCTTTCACACCAAATAACAGTTCTGAAAGAATTCCAAAACCTTACGTTCACAGAGTTACATATCTGGCCTATCTCAAGCACGATAAGAAAACTGAAGAATCTATACATGTTTCTTTTGGAACAAAACCTTCTGCTGTCCAGCAAGAATAACATGGAAAAATGCTTGAGTTTTCTTTTGGAAACAAAATATTAGTCTTGGCTTCCTAAGCGAGACAATACAGTCCATTTGTGAAACAAAAACACATCGTCCATATCAAGCACGTCACAGCCAGCTGACAAGTAATGCTTCCGGAACCTGACAAACTGACAATAGTTCACACCCCGGCTGACAGGAACCAGGTAGGGAACGTTTTCTGCACTAAACATGTGGAACACAATGAAAAAGTCTTGAGACCGCACTATTCATTACCAAGGTTTAAATGAGACCCCATTTTTGGCTGTTGAGAATACTATCCAGATTTTCAGTACTGTGTTGTTAATTATACGACAAGTGTGAGATCTTAAAATTACAGCCTTAAAGTCAGTACAGAAACTACAAGGTAAAAAAAAGCATCTTTTCACTGAATACAGCTATTAAACCTCCTTAGCAATTGAGAAAGACTATCATTTCACAAAACACCTGAAACGATAGCCTGTGCTACCTTGAAGTGTATTAAAAATACCCACTTACACTCTCCAACTCTTCTATACCTCATGCCTGCAACATTGGTACCTGTATCTGAAGGCCGAAGGGCATCTGTGTCACACGTGAAAAAGTTCTGATGATCTTGAGCAGACAAATTCATGTCATAGTATGTAAGAGGCTCCTTCCCGGTCACCCACATGTATCTGTAACAGGAGAAATTTCAGGAAGAGGCACTCCTAGTAAACAGTAATGCTGATACCAAGGGGCTTATCTGACATGTCTAACAACTGAAGCTAGGGCACAACATGTTTTTAATAAAGGACTGGAGCTACAAACCAGAAGTTTCGAGTACTAGTGTCCCATAATCTGCACAGGTTGTAAAGT
>Ga0181612_165907_pt1 | contig 28134 bp, 19 predicted proteins | sample HoacroProtozoa21_FD_119630 | JGI IMG/M metagenome (GOLD analysis project Ga0181612, IMG submission 119630) | Hoatzin crop microbial communities from Cojedes, Venezuel. Combined Assembly of Gp0051906, Gp0051904, Gp0051908 | reverse complement strand
TCGTTCATCCCAGTGAGGTTTTCAGGAAAGGTTTTCCCAGTGCAGTGCCTGCTCACTTGAGTTACCCTATTTTCTTTCTGCCACACAATTTGAGATTTGCTTTGACAAATTTTTCACAATGTACAATAATTTCTTATTTCTTTACCTTTTCCAGTGCTTCTCCAAATATTGATCTGAACTCGGCACATATTTCTTCTTCTGATTGTACGTAGCGCTCCTGTATTTACAGAGATTGTTAGAAGAGCTTTTACCCTGTAGGCAGAAATTTAGTCTTGCAATTAGTCATATGCTGAAGTTTTTCTTTCAGGAAACAGGAATTCTTTGCGTGCAATTGTGGGGCAAGGCATTTTAAATTAAAAAAAAAAATTATGCCAAAAAAACAAATTAACAGCTGGCTTAAAAATAGTCCTCCCAAATGTATTACAGAGGTGTTTACCTTGTCATGTCTTTGAAACATCCTTTATAACCAACTACACAGACATAGCTCCAGGCCCTGGCTAATGGTTACAAGGCTCTAAAGAATACAAGATTAATTTTCTCAAGACAAATCAAACCAAGTGCAATTCATATCAGACAGCAACATACCTTCCTAGCTAGCACAGACAGCAAACATCAACGGTCTCATTTTCTCACCACAAACTGCTAACTAAAAAAAAAAATCTATGTAATGAACCCTTGTTACGAACAGGCAGTTCATTTAAATAGGATTCGTAGCTTTCATGCCAAGTTTGAGATCCTAAAAACTTAATTTCTGTGTGGGAGGAAGAAGTGTGCTTTTCTCCCTTGCCTGAATACAACGTTCCTCATTTTAGAAAACAGGCCTCCAAACCATGGTGGAACTTCTTCCTTGTGGTGTCCCAGCTGACCTACCGTGGTGACAGCGGGAACATATGCCGTGTGCTCCCTTTCCAGGTCTTACTGCAGCCGCAGAGCACTAGTGCCCAGCTAGCTTCTTCCCAGAGCTGCTGTTTCTCCAGTACAGCCTGTTCCTGCCACCGAAGGCTTATCACAGAATCACTGAATGACAGCATGGTGGGGGTTGGAAGGGACCTCTGTGGGTCACCCAGTCCAACCCCCTGCTGAAGCAGGGTCACCCAGAGCAGGCTGCACAGGACCTTGTCCAGGCGGGTCTGGAATATCTCCAGAGAAGGAGATTCCACAACCTCCCTGGGCAGGCTGTTCCAGAGCTCCGTCACCCTCAGAGGGAAGAAGTTCTTCCTCATGTTCAGACGGAACTTCCTCTGCTTCAGTTTGTGCCCATTGCCCCTTGTCCTGTCGCTGGGCACCAAATATATATATACCTCTCCTTCCATCATTGTACACCACCCTTGCACCAGCGGAGACGGGCCATGGTGTGCCAGGACGCAGCAAACACTGACCGGTTTGTGTTGACCCATGGGTGTGCCACGCTGTGTTAGCCCAATCCAGGTGCCAGCACCCCTCTGCAGCGCCTGTGGGCCTAGCTCCATCTCTGCTATAGCGGGGCAGTCCGGAGCGCTTCTCCAGCTGGTTGTGGGAGAACTATTCTGCCCTTTGCGGGGACGGGAGTGCAAAGTGAACTGTTGGGAAGAGGCTTGAGGGGCTGCAGAGATATCGGTTGTTCTGACCCCTCGGAGCAAGGAGAGGGGATGCCAGCCCCAGCCTCAGCAGATCCCAGGGTATGACCACCAGGCGTAGAAATCTGCTAATCCAGGTCAGAGGCTGCCCCGTACTGAAGCCTGCTGTAAGTGCGCACAGGAGGTTTGGGCTAAGACACAGTCACAGGCTAAATAAAACAGATTTTTCCTTTCCCTGTCACGATGGTGAAAACTAATTTTAAAAGTATGTGCTCATTATGAGCCTGACCAAGAGCCCGCTGGGCGTCTTCCTAATTAATTCAACAACCTTGGGTGGGGTCTTGGACAAATTTGGTTACCTCTTTCTGCCAGTCGGGTCAGCTGCTTCCGCTGCGGTGATGCGTGTGCGTGTGGGAGAGAGAGGGAGCATTCAGCAGGCGTTGGCACGTACCTCTTCACCGCCTCTCCTGGAATCCAGCAGTGCCTCGGCAGACTATTTAGCAAGCCACAGGGAGCCACAGAGAGCAGGCACTTGCAGATATTATAATTAGGAGTAAACTAATAAGAGCATTTGGAGAAGGAGGGAGGCAGAGTAAACAATCGCAGGTGAACCACTCAAAGGCACAAACTTGGTGTGCAGCACTTGGCTCCCAAATCTCCTCCTGCCATCCCCGCTACCTCAGGGGCTGATACCAGGAGGAAGCAAGACACTGGGTTGCTGTCAGAGAAGACTGTGAGACAAGGAGGTAGAGAGAGGTAAGAGCAGTAGGCACAGCACCCGTAGCTGCTGGAGGAGTGCAAATCCTTCGTGCTTTGTGGCTGCTGGTGGGTCAACACACCCGGGGGAAGCAGTCTCTGCTTCAGCATCTGAATGCTGTATCTCCTTTCTGGCAGTCAAACACCACACATAAAGTTCCTCCCCACTCAGCTGTCCATAAAGACCTAACACCTCTGTTGCATGCGTTATTCTGTGATTAAAATGGGACTCCTGAAATATGTACAGGCCCCTGGCCTGAGAGGGTGTTTCAGGACTGAGCCCTAGTTTGCTAGGAGAAAATTAAAACAACGTCAGAGCTATTATCTCCCTGGGACACATGCTTGAACCCATTTATCTGCTAAATTTCCTTCTGCTTTCCAACTGAAGACAGCAGGACATGCGCATCCCCAGAGGGAGGGGGCAGAGGGAATGAAAGAGGTTATTGTCGCACAGGCAGCAACCTGCAAAATCTGCAAAGCTGTCTTCATCTTTTCCCTTTGCTGTCCAATGTTTCAGAAACTTAGCTCAGCTGTTGGTGTTTTCCATTAGGCTTACTGTCAAAATGAAAACAAAAAAGGAAGATAGTGGCTGAAAGAGAGAGGGGGGGAGAGAAGGGATCAACCATCTTTATTTTATAATTTCAAAAAGGATTATACTAAAATCCTTTTTTTTCTGCTTCCCCAGTTTGCTAACGTTTACGATTAATCTCACTTTGATACTTCCCAGCATCTGCTTAAGCATAATCTGTCTCCTTCCCTCACTCCCCCATCTTGACTAAAATGTAGCATGACCATTAGGTCCAGCTCTTAAAGGTATAGGGCCATATTTTGCTTCTCCCTCAGTTATGCTGGCACAAAGGAATCTTTTAGAAGGGAAATGTACATCATTTTGGAACATTCCACGCAGCTGGGTGTGTTGTTTTAGTTTAATGACCGAGAAGTTCCACAAGTCACAGGAGGGGGTTACCTAATGATGATCTTCATAGTGATACAGACTCTACATTCAGAGATTACCGGGGTGTAGGAGTGGTTTCAAGAGGACTATGTCCAGACATTTTTTCTGACTCTTTTTTCAAGTGCTGTTCCTAAACAATCTGCTAGCACACACTATGTGCAACAGTGCTGTTATCACTGCAGTGGTACCTACCTGTTTTCAGATAAATTTGCTACGCACGCTTTCAGTGCCTGACCAGCCCTGCACCTCCTTGTTAGCACAAGGCACGAGATCTGTCCTCGAGGGGAACCAGCCCCAGGCCAGTGAGGCTAAGGAATTCCCAGTTGTACCAGCCTGACCAGCTGAATGACCAGTTAGGGGCCCAGAGTTGTGATGAGTCTACAGGAGCAGCGTGCTTACTACATTGTGCTGAGGTGGCTTTTCTGTGTTGTTTTTCTCAGCTCCAGCCACACTCTGCTGTTTGGCTCAAACCTTCGCTTCCACACTACAACTGCGCGTGCATGTCAGGATGTTATGGCTTCCACATCTCTTCTCCTGTGCTCTCTTCTCCCTTTTTACTGTCTGGCCTCTGGCACTGCACCAGCGGAGTTACTCCTTATTTCCAGTTACACCTCTGCATGCTCTCCTGACTACCTTATTTCCACAGGAGAACACGGTAAGAACTTTCCAGCCTCTGCTACACCACTTAACCCCTCCATGCCAGTGGTGTTGCGCAGATGTCCTACTGTGGGCTCCTGTAAGTGGGGACCTGGTACAAACAGTGGGGTGGGGCTGGTGTGGTTTTGCCCAGCTCCCACCATACCTTCCTCTGACTCTGTTGGTGGCACCTAGCCTCCGCAGCCTGGGGGTCCGATGCATCTGTCTTTCCTGCACTCCGGATAGCAATACCGCTGCACCCTCTTACAGGCAGAATCACATTACCAGATACATTAATTCTGCTTGATGAAACCTAGTAGCTGAAGCCTGGTTTGAAGACAGGATGTCACAGCCGTGTGAACACAGATGTATGAAGGAGCCAGACAGATAAGCGTCTTGTTTAGCATGAGGCATTTGCATGTTTCTGCAGAGAGGATATTCATAAAACCTGTATCTGTAGATAAAAACCTGTCACTGCTTTCTGTGGAGCCTGACGTAATGATGTGGCTCCAGGAGAAGCCAAACTGGAAGCATTTCTTCAATTCTTTGCATAATCCTTTTGAGCTTTGTGAGCTCAACTAAAAGAAGTACTAAATCCAAGCCATTTTTGGTTTGGATTTTAGTACCCAAACCTCACTTAATGAGGTTTATTAAGCCTCGTTCTGCTTATCATATCTCCTGTTACAGGGCCACAATGAATGCTGAGTGGAAACCAGGCTTTCTGCCCTGCAAAAGTTTTTCCATTGTCAGAAATGTTCTGTCTGTGTTAAGACAAATCCAACACCTTTCAGAGTAAGAGAAAGAGGTTCGACTTCTCTCCTCTTCTTTAGTTAAAGTGGTTTCACTTTGTGTAAGTAATTATTTGTTCAGAAGAAGAGTGAGGAAGGCATTGACTAGGGTTATTACATTCTCATGGGATGTGGAGGAGCCAAGTGGGGATCCCTGCCTCTGTTAATATTGGTTTGCCTGAAGGAAATGGAGTGCTCACAATGAAGGAGCCTGAAGGACTCTCTCCTCATGTAGTCAACAGATAGATAAGGCTCTTGTCTCAGATGAAGGAGTTACAAGGACTTGAATCCAAGTTAATGCGTTGTAAGATTTCATTCATCCACCGAGGACCGGGTGCTCTCTCAGGTTTGACCAAGTGTTCCCTGTGGGGTTTAGCAATGTTTCCTCGCAGAATTGGTACGCACATTTCCCCCTACCTTGGAAAATTTCAGTTTCATTTAACTGATGTTTTCCAAGAAGAAACATACTCTTCATAGAGTTCCCTACCACCTCTAGATTACCTGATTCTCATGGATTTTACTGTTTAGAAAAGGGAGACAGTACTTTCTCCTTCACTTCAGCGGTACGGCTATCATCATGTGTAAACACTTCTCTGGTCTTAGCCACAGCTGCCATACAAGAGATGGGGTTGGTCTGGCCTCCACTGCAGTGTTTGCTGTGGTGTACTACAGAAACAGCTGGGGACAACGGTAATGGTTCGAGCTCCACTGAACTAAAGCAACTTAGCAGTAGGGAATTGTTCAGCTTACAGATATGGGCTAGGTCTCTCACCGTGTGGCCAGTACTATTAGATCACTGCAGGCTTGGTGCAATTCTGGAGCTAATTAGACTGTTCTCGTGGACTCTTGGCACAGCCCAGGATGCGAGGAGCAGCTGATACAGCTTTTGATGGATGACAAGTGCAACTATAAGAGAGGTAAGGTCGCTGCAATGCAAGTGATTCCGTACTACCAGGTATGAAAGACAGCTTTCCCTCTTGCTCAGGGAGCTGCTCTGAGCAGTAGGCTCTCTCCCTCCATATGCATAAACACACACATGCATATGTGCTTAGATGTATAGTGCTTCAGTGCAAGAAGAAGGAGACAGTTTGCTGGTTTTTCCATTACTTTTGCTTTCAAGCTTTTGTGCCAAGCTCAGGAAGGAAGCAAGTGAGAGCACCTCAGAGACAAACCAGCCCACACTCTTCTCAGCAATGAGAAAGGTAATTTGGTTGTGTTGTCACCTGTGCACTGTGCCGTACACGGTCAAGAAATCTTAACAGATAAATAAGAACATTATGTTATTAATTCTGGTGGTTTGTGGGTGCTAGGCATGAGAGAGGCAGACAGTTCTGGAAGGGATCAGAGAAATGTAGCAGGCAGCAGCACCACAAGTTAGATTTTCTCCCAAGGCAACATGTCTGACACAAGTGGCAGCTCATTTCTCCTGCCCTTCGATGTGAGCTGCTTCTGAATGCCTCCCTTGTGCTAGGGCTAGTACTGAGCTAAATGTGGGCCTGGCGCCAACGATTACAATTCCTATTAGCTGGAATATACATTAACTTGAGAGGTTGTGGACCTCTCCAGCAAGGGAACAGCCTGCTGTATGCATCCATTATTTTTCTGGAGGAGCAGGAACTCGGTTGTGCGCCTTCTATTCACTCACACAATCTGTTTGTTCGGTTTTCTTTTGGTTTTGTTAGGAAACTGACACTATTGAAAACCGTTTTGCCACACCACTGCAGCGTTGTAGGTTGTCAAGCAATGTGGCACTGCAGCCTGCTGGGGATGAGGACGTACCCCAGCAACAGGCGGCTCCTCAAGCCTGGCAGGATGGCCGGGAAGTTTGCGTCTACCTCTGCCCTGCCATGAACGTACACAGAAGGTAAGAGGATGCCCTGCAAGCCAGAGCAGAGAGAGAGGGATAACAGCTGGGAAGAAAGTCTCTTGAAAGCTCCAATGGTTTAAAGCAGCTGTGAGAGCTCTTCTGAACCCAGGGCATTACCCATGGTGCACACTCACCTTTGCTCCTTTATCCTTGAATGAATCTGCCAGCCTGGACAGATTTTAGCTATAAGCATGAAGTGTTAAATCAATGATCCGTCTCTCCTCCTGAAGCCTAAGATACATTCTAGGGCTTTAAGATGCTGTTCGCTTTACAGGTGTTTATCAAGAAAAATCCTGGTTCAAAAGTGGGAAAAGTGTGTCTTGAACAATCATCCAACACTTGATGTGCTCAGGATATTGATTGCTACTTTAGTCTGTGCAGCCTAGGAGATTTAATTGGTTCTGACCTCCTTTTCCTCTCCAACCCGTGTGTTATTTTCTGTGCTGTCAGTAAAACTCTGTGTCTCAGCTCTTATCATGGTGATCAAGTTGCTGATTCACAAAAGGGAGCCAAAGAAAGGCCTGGAGAAGCGAGGAGCTAATATCTGCTGCCGCTCTTGTGTGTCCTCACACCCTCCCATCGCTGAAACAGGTATCCTGATTTTTAACATGAAGCTGGTCATTTTTTTGTCTCCTAAGGCTACTAAACAAATCTGCGTGCTAAATATCTCTGTTAGTTAGGTCATTTGGGGATGAATCAGGATGTGACCCATTTGAATAAAATAAAATGAAAATTCCTTTCTCTTTTCCTTTGTTTTTGTGGCTCACTACAGTCAGAGGTCACAGTACGGTGGATTGATTGGACACCTAAAGCACCTCAGGGCCTCAGCAGAGGGGAAAGCTCCTGTGTGCTTGGTATGGCACAGACAGTCTCTGGCCAAAAGATTTCTTAGTCTAAAGAGATGAACAGATGAAGAACAAGCACAGTATTGTCTTCCCTTTTCTGCACACAGGCAACCAGGGCAGAGAAAAGTCAATGGTTTACTCAAAGTTATCCTTTTGCCTGAAGCCTGCATCGCACAGAAAAAAACCAGAAGGGTCCCTGAATTCCTCTTGAAGACCTTTGCCACAAAGCTGTTCTCATTTTTGGAAACACTGCTGCTTCAAAAAATGATTAATTGCTTCTCTGGAGGTCTAACAGCCAAGCATGCTGGTAGCATGGAAAAACAACTCTTGCGTCTATGGAGATCTGCACATTCTCTGTGGATCTGAGATGTCAGGCCTTCCATTTTTTGAGGACTTTTTGACTCCCTGCATCATCCCTACCCGCAAACTGGTTCAAGGGGTTTATTTAGGCAACTGGAAACTAGTAAGATTTCGTTTTGCAGCAGAAATGCAGTTGCGTTGTGATTTCTCAATGTAAAAACCTTGATTGGGTAGGGAATGCTCATTTTGCAGAGGGGAATGTTCAGTCTACAGACCAGGGTATCTTTAGGTTCAGACTTTGCTTTGCAGTTCACCTGTTGCATCTCTTCTTGCTTTGCCCACATGGATGCTCAAGGAGAATGGAAGAGCTGGACCAGTCTTCTGCTTCCATCTAGAGGGAATGGATTGAGTTGTCCTCTCATCTCACTCCTGTTTTCAACCACCCGCACTCCCCTGAAAAGTCCCAGCAGTGCTACACTGGAATGTCAGTGTGTTAACCGGCAGAAGCAGTAGATGGAAGAAGTTTTCAGAGCAGGAACAACTGGCATCTAACTTTGACTTTGTGCTTCCCATCAACGCAAGTATTATCTCAGGCCATTTTAAGCAGAGCCTAGATGTGTTCAGTTCCCGTGCCTGTATCCTGATGCCACAACCTCATCTGCCTCTGGCGCTCATTCTTAATCTCACCCCTCTTCTGTCATCTTCTTTGTGTGATCCAGCCTCATCCCACTCCCGTTTGCCTCTTTACATAATGCATTACACCCCACCTCTAATACTATCCCCACATAATCCATCTTTACTGTGTCTCTAATCTCTTAGTTTTATAACTGTTAGCCAGAGCCTTTGCCTCTTTCTTTACCCCAGGACAATTTCCATCCACAATTTCAACAAACTGATGAATCTAGAGTTATACTCTAAACTAAAAAATAAAATCTGTAGAGAGCTCTGGTCTGGCTGTTCTTGGTAATGAGGTGTGGCAATGAGCCTGTGTTTAGCTTTTGGTGTTTCTCTTTGCTTCAGACATGGCATCAGCTATTCTTGGTTATTGTCAAGCTCTGGTTTTGTTTCAGTTTGGATTTAACATTTTGTGGCTGTATTTACTGAAGAGGCTATTTTTTCTACCGTTCTGAATATCTAATCATAAAACTCCCCCTGTGAATGTTCACTGCTGTCATTATTGACTTTCTAGGCTGAAAGGCAGGAAATTCTCTCCATAGCTGACCTTCCTTTATGATATTAGCAGTGATTTGTGACAGAAGATTCTTGTCGTCTTCTTTTCAGACCTCATCCTACAGTAGCACTGCTAACAGCATTTTCTGTTGCTTAACTGCAAGTCATGGCCTTGGTGTTTGCATTGGCTTCATGCCACTGGAGCTTACACTGGCGGCCAACAGGTTGCAAAAAAGCAGAGCTGATGGAATCTTTGAAAAGCTTAACTTTCCAAAAGGGATAGGCTGCATTACCCAGCAAGGACTACCCACTTATAAGCTGGCGTAAGTTAGCACAGATTTTCTAAGGTGGGTGTAGCTCTAGTGATTTACATCAGCGACTGCCCTAGCAGCCACAAGGAAAATTAACAGCCTGTGTTTTATAAGGTGCAGCAAGAGGATAAAGTCAGGCTCCCATCAGTGACTTTTCATGCTAGCTGCTCCTGACTACTGTATATCCAGGCTCCTTCCTCTGTGGGTTGAGGTGAGTAGTATCACCACAAACCCTTGTGTATTCTCCTGAAAATTTTGGGAGTTTTCATGTAGTGCAACACACATTCGAGCAAAGCATCCTCACTAGCCCAAGACTTGATTTAGGAGAGACCCTACGTTGCTGGGCTTAACTGTGAGCACGTTTAACTTCACTCTAAGCTGTATTCACAGCCCCAGTTTCAGTATCAAGGCTATCTGAACAGTGCCTGGGAAGAAAGCCTGATGTCTGAGAATGATTCACATAATTCAGGCTGAAATACAGAGGGTATCTAAGCAGTCAAGAGGAAATACCAGGGAGAATGGGGCACATTAAACTTTATGTCTCTTTGGAGTTTCACTTTAGTGGGAGTTATTTGTCCCCACTTTGGTTTGCAAAATTGAATCCTCTTCTGACTTTTTGTATCTAAAACAGGAAAGGGATCTCTTCTTAGTTAATTAGTTAGTGTACTCGGCTAGGCCACAAGAACCTGGATTCAAATACCTCTTCTTTCTCAGGCAGCTTGAACTTTCATTTTCTATACGAGCCTGGTGAATAATATTATGTTAGAATAATGTCATTCTATGAATGGAATGAATCCTACTTTCAGATAAAAACGATGGGATATCAGAGTAGGTAGTAACACCTGCATCTTCTGTGTGAGTGCTGTGATCATGGCAAGAGTCATCCTTGCATTCCTTCTCTCTGCCACAACGAATATTTAATTGCCTCCTGCACAGAGTAACAGATTCAGCAACAGAGCTGAAAAGCTCCATCACAGAAGATCCTGTAATTTAGGGCTTAGAGTCATCTCCTATGGTATGTAATCACATCTCCTGAGGCAGAGAAAGGATCTGAGCCAGGGCACCTTATAAAGCAGGCAACTTAAACAGTCAAGTCACAGAGAAAAATATGTTCCCCATCTGCTTCCTGATTATATGGAAAAAAGCTGAAATGTGCAACGTGGGACTTGAGAAGGGACATTTACAGTCCTATTTTCATAAATATTAAGGTAAGTTTCAATATTTTGTTTGAAATATGAAATAGGATGTGAGCAGCAGAATGTTTTCAAGGTAGATACAGTGGTACGAGCATGAAGGAGCCTCACAGGGGAAGCTTAAGCACAGAAGGAATTCAGGGATCTGCAAAGCTGCATGGGCAGAATTTAAATTTTGGTTATTTAAATGTATATCTGTAAAGTACAAGCTCAGCATCTTAAGTGCCCTTGTGAATGTGAGCAGAGACAGCTAGATGAAGGTAGCAAGGGAGCTCTGGGGCAGAAGGACAACCAGAAGGTGCCTCAAGGTCCCTTCCAACTCCGTTGCACTGTGTGGCTGTGTAAGGTTCATTCTGGCTGCTGTTGCTTTGAGGCCGGGTGAGGTTCTGCCATCCATACTGTTGTTGCAGGAAGCTGCAACCTCAGCTGAGGAGCCAGCAAGAGTCATCATGGATAATCAGGTTCAATGGCCAGTAGTCCAGTTTTGAAAGAACTGCTTTTCTTCTCCTGAGTGCTTGTGTACAGCTACTTTTGTGGGTTTTTTTTCTTTTTCTTTGTGCTCTTTATTATGAGGGTGCTTCTTGGCCTCTTGTGGAAGCTACTTTCCCATTTTGGTAGAGGGCACTGGTGCTGTACAAGCTGCTGCAATACCAGATCGGGGCCTTATATTTCGGGGAGAGGAATAGATCAGCTCTACCATCAATTCATTCAGCGAGTGAGTCACTTTGTGTGTATGTCTCCATTTCTCCATCTCTAGGGTGGGAAGGAGACCAATGTCTGTGTCATGCGTCAATATTGTTCCACTGTGCTGGCATACTGGCAGGCAGAACTGCCCTGCCTATGGTGCAGGGCAGGGCTCTGGCTGCAGAGCAGAGTTTCTGCTGCAGAGGAATTTACTCCCCACACACACTCTGTTTTCAGATTGAACCAGGGCAAGTCTAAAAAACATCTGTCTGTTTGACAGAAGATTTGCGAGGGACTCTCACAGCAACTGAGGCATCAGGGCAGACTGAAACCTCACCTTGGGTCTGGCAGAAGCTCATCAAAGCCAAAGTTGAACTGATATCATGAGCTGGTATTCTCCGGTGAAAAAGAGTTTGTTTTTTGTTTTCAAGACCCACAGGTTACTGATCTTGGATCACCCATTGCCTTGTTTCCCCTTCTATTCTTTTTTTATTTTAGAAGTTATTTATTTCACACAATGAGATACTACGGTGGACTACTAGGGGCACCTCACCTGAAGCACTGGTCACTGCAGAGCATCCCCTGGAAAATACAGGGTTTCTACACTCCCAGCCTGCTGAAGTTGTCCTTTCACCCTGACGGCATCTGTGATGGGAAGGAAAGACAGCTTTGGAGTACCACTATTAGCTTTCTTCTCACTGTGCGTGGGCCACTGAAAGGCAGCTGGTAGCTTCCCTGTTGGATCTTCACCCACTCCTTTCCTCCCTGCCCTATTTCCAGGTTTCTTAAAAAGACTGTGTGGGAGCAGCAGTGTATACACACACTCACTGACAGCATCAGGATGGAGAAATCAAATGGAACAGCTGCTCCTTTGACATCTAGTCATATTTCTGAGTTGCACAAATGTCCATTTTCACCTCAAACATCCTGCCAGAGGCAGCAGCCAGTCACCCCATTCCTGTGCCTGAAACGTCTCTCAGATACTGGGAGCACTGGAGGACTTACAGCTCCAACACCTCAGTTTATGAGAACTGGCAAAACACAAATATTCACCTTAAGATGACTGTGACAGTGTCTAGCACTACACTGGTCTAAGACCTGAATACCGACCAGCTTTCAGCCTCCTGGCTTCAGGAGCGTGGCACCCACTCCTACCAGATGCATCTTCAGGATGAGTTCTTCATGCTAAAGCTTCTCTGCTTGATACTTCCAAAGCAATCTAGGAGCATTTAATATTTATAAATAGCGAGGATTTCTGCTCTGCTTCAGCATTCATTACAGTTGCAGTGATTCAAAGCTCCAGCATAGGCAGAAACTGCCTTGAGCTGAAACTGAGCAACTGTCTAATAAAATATAGTCAGGAGATGAATAGAAGCTGTATAGCTGAAGTGCCCTGAGCATGCTTGAAAGATTTATTTCCTGGCTTCATCTGGAGGGCTTTTTAATAGAGATGATAGGACTCTGTCATACATCCATATGGGAGAGAAAAAGATCTACAGTTTTAAGGGGGAAAAGAGGCATTTACACTTCTGGAGGAGATGCCACAGGGAAGCTTTCCTTATTTTACAGGGACTTGTTATATTTACAGCTGCATTTCCTGTAAGAAAACAGATGTGACTGCATCATTCACAGTTTTAAAGTAAAATTTGCCCTGCATTTGTCCATGCAGAGAGGCAATCCAAGCTGGAACGCCTGAAGACTGCACAGAGGAGTGCGGCCTTGAACCGCAGATGAGGAGAATTTGTATCTGAGCTCAGACAAGTAGAAGGTTGCTAGAGGGGATTCTGTTGCCAGACTCAGATTAAAGAGAAATAAATAATATTAATTAAAAAAAGCACATATAAAGTTGCATCAGAGCAACGTCTCCAGAGTCTGAAAAAGGAGAGGTCAGTAATCATTTCATACTCTCGTATCCCTTTGACCTGTGTCCCAGTCTAATCACACATCTCTTCTGTCTCTCTCAGCTGCTGCTCCTAGGATGCTTGCTCCAGAGGCTGGAGGTGGAGGGGAAGGTTAGGGAAGCAAATTCCTGGGATTCTTCTCCTCTCCCTTTCTAGGCTGGATATATAAAGCAGTGACAACGAACGAGCAGAGGAGGTGTCCCGTTGCTGGCAGCCAAAAAGCAGAGCCACCCTGCAGGGATCTTTCTGCAAAGTAGTTCGCAGCGGAACAGAGCCCGTCTGGCCTCCTTCATCCTCTCTTATCGGCTGCTGTTTCCTCAGATGTAAACAATGACATGATGCAGCACCTCAGAAGGGTTTCCACTCGCCCTCCCCAAATACCACCGAAAATGTGTTCTTTCTGTTACCCCACAGGATTTCCAGTTTTCTCACAATTTTCTTTCATTTCTCAAGCCTGTAATGCATATCCAAAGTGCTGCTTCTCCCTTGTCTACCTGACTTTGAAATGTCTTCTTCACAGACCCTGCTGACATGAAGATCATCATGCCAGGGGAGCTAGGCTGATGCAGTTAAGTTAATGAAGCCATCTCTACCCACTGTGTTTGCTTGCTAGAGGGCTTTCGCTAAGGTGGTTTGCTAAATTAAAGTGCACTTCCTCAAGCCCTCCCTGCTGGTTGAAGTCTTTCCAGTGGGAGTTACACCACAATGTTTTTTCTGCAGCAGTTGACAGATCATTATCCCCTTAGTATGGTGCAATTTATACCTTCTTGATGCAGATCATTTTGATGCACATCGTCTCAGAATTGGCCATGATGATGACTGGATCCACCTTCTTCAGAGGGCAACTCATTCTGGCCTTAAGTGACTTATCCGAGCTAAGTAAGAATAATCATCCTCTTGTCGCGTGTTTCTTTCTCTCTACCCCTCTCTAGGGATCGTAAAACTAGTTTACTCCAGATCCATGATTTCTGGACAGATACATATGAGTGAGTGCACTCCTAGCTTTAACCTTGCATTCAGACTCATCCTTCATATGTTATGGTAAGAAGAAGAGTACGTAGCGAAAGTGTGAATTAGCCACTTTCTTCTTGAATTATACCTTTTGTCATCTCCTTGGCATGTAAAATACTGTCTTGCATTCATCTGCTGTTCATGTGGGAGTAACCTGAGGCAGTCTGAGCACAGGAAAATCTGTACGTGTAGGAAAAGGAGTGGAGTTGCCTTAAGCAAGACAACCTTATTTGACCCTCCTCCTTCCTTCACAGCTGGTGTTACTCGAAGCTGGGACAGAGAAGAATGAGGGGACTGAGGCTAAGGCTAGACTTTGGCATGGAGCAGACAGGAGCTTAACAGGTTTTCTCCAAGCCTTTCTGCCAGTGCCCATTAATCCTGAGCCACAGTGCCCTCTGCCATTCCAGCTCTTTCTCCTTTCCCTTAATTTTTCTATTTATACCTTCTGAGCTGCAGTCTCCTTTTGTATGTGCCAGTTTACACCAGTGTAAATTCATGGATGCCTGTGGATTTATTCCTGGCTTACACTCACCTATAAAAGAGAATTAGACTCATCAATTCTGGGCACCAAATGGAGTATCCCCTATCCTTTGATTCTGCTAAATACTCCTTGTGTTCACATTATATATCATTCTATTCCAATACAGAGCAACCTGCTGTTATTCCAGTGCTGTATTCCCACAAAGCACCCCCTGATGCTGCTGCTGAAGCTGTGCCAGGGACAGGACATACCTGCAGCTTCCTGCGTGCTGGGTCGCTCTGGGATAAACGCTTCCAGTGTCGTCCTCCCTGGGGACAGTGTCAGCAAGGAGACGTCTAGAAGTGGCCTCTTAGTTCAGCATCACCTCTCCACATGCAGCCTGGCTACTGTACGTTGTCCTTAGGATTGCCTAGTGTTCCCTGTAGCCCTGCTGAAGGGAGCCAGTTAAGGATTTGGCCCTTCCTGTGCTCTGCACTGGCCAAAGAGAGGAAAAGGCCAAGACTTGTCTTGCAGAACTCAAGTCTAAGCGTGGCATTATGTGTTCTTAATAAAGGAGTGATTATATGAATCACAGTAGCAAAATGTTCTTGCAGAGCACATGCCCCACTCCCTGACTTCAGCATCCAAGGGCAGCTGTACATCATTCCAGAGGAGGCTTTCACCTCAGGCATGGGTTAGCCTATAGCCCCCCGCATTACAGGGGAGTAGCTACAGAGCTAGAATTCAAGAGAGTCCTTTAATGAAGTTAGTTGTGGCTGTTCATTGGACAAAAATAAATTCCAACTGGCCCATATAACAAATGAAACTCAGCTACGAAAATGTAATGATATTTATTCGCACAGCTGCCAGCAAACTCACATGCACCATGAGTCATTCCAGATGTGGATAAAAACAAAGTCTGTCTGTGAAAGTACGTTTCCTGATCCCGAGGAGACTTGGTTTGGGAGAGGAGCAGCACACTGACTTCAGCTGCACTCAGAAGAATAGACAGGTTCTCCTTCAAAGGGGGAGGGGGAGAGGAAAAGCCATTTATTTATTCCTGAGAAGACAGGAGGTAGGAAATTAAAAAGCTACTATACAGCTAGATATACGTATTTTAAAGAGAAGGATGCTTTGGAAGACACTGCTGCTGCTGCTGTTCTATTACAGTGCTCATGCCACTGTGACCCACAGATGGAGCAGAGGTAAGATTTAAACATGAAAATCTATTTAAGAGAAAACTTTGAGTTTGTAGAGTTGGTCTGAAATGATGGTCCATTATACATATATATACTTATATATACTATTTGACCCTCCCAACTCTGAAACTCTTTTTCTCCATTAAACAGCAGATCAGCTAAATAATTATATAGACAAATGGAAAAATACTACTTCATAAGTGCATTAAGGTAAAATTAAATATGTATTTTGTGATAATACAAGTAGATATATAAAAAATATCCCAAGAAACAAAATTACATTCTTTTCTCACTTTTTCCTTTCTCCCTCCTTCTTCTTTTTCTCCTGCATTAACAAAAATTATGGGTCACGAAACCTTAAAGCAAAAGCCTTTGCAGTCACAGGTGGCATAGTCTTCCGTTCCACCAGGCAGATACCTGACAACAGTAAACACAGCAATGCCTGGATTGTGCAAGGTGCCTAGGAATGCCTATGACCCTACCCTGACAGACTAGCACATACGATCTAAAGAAAGCTTCCTGCGGTGTTATCAGGCTTCAGCTGCCAACTTGACAACATATAGTTGTGACATATTTGTATTCAGGTGTGTGATAGTAACGTGTGAAATAGTTTGGGACTACTGGATTGCACAGGAGATGCTTGCTTAAATCTAGTGATGGTGTCTTTTCCCTTTTTTGTTTTATTCTCTCCTCTGGTATTTGGCACGGGTTCAGTAGCTGCTGGAATTGGAGAAAGGAAACACCTCCCAAAAGATTTCTTTGGTTCTCATGTTGAAATTTACAGATACTTAAAGGAACCTGAGTCTGTCAAAAAAAATCAATCATTCAGGCTCCCCCCTCCCTACCCCAGTCTCCCAGATCTTCCTCATCATAGCTGCTGTTTGGGTTTGCTTTTGATTTTGTAGGGGAGACAATGGCTGAATAAGGTAGCGAAGAGCTGTGAAATTCTGCTGAGGCTTAATTGTTCCTTACAGTGAGTAGGGGCTCACTGACAGGACATTGACCAGGGACTCAGAATAGCAGGTCCTTTCCCCAGCTTTTCCATCAGCCTCTTGGATGATACTGGATGAGTCATTATACTTGCACGCACCTTACTTTTCTCTTACTGTATAATAATGACACCAATTGTCATCATAAAATCCTCTAATTCTGTAGATAAGAGTTTGTCTTTCCAGGATGATACATGAAAAGGTGAGGAAATCAGAACTAGATCTGCATATATGAAAAAGAACAACCCTACCTTTTGGAAGAATGAGATCACCTTACCTATGAAATGGAAAAAAAGCAAAAAGAAAGGGGTTCAGTTCCATGAAATAATCACTATGCAATTTAAGGATGTTCTTCACTTTTGCTAACACACATTTTAATTAAACAACAACAACACAATGCTAAAAGGAATCCATGCAACTACTAAAATCCAATTTTAATCACTATGAATATTTAAAGGAAAACATCAGAACTCTCTTCTGCCTTTTGGGAAAGCAGATTGCTTTCAAGCTGTAAGCTCTAGAGCTTATTTCTGGAGCCTTCAGAGGGAAGAGAAGATTCATTCCCTGTTGTGATAAGGAGTTCATTTCTCACAAATATTGTGTACAGAGATCTGCTGAGGAGGAAACCAAATTTCTTCTCCACAGCTGCTGGGACTATTCAGCTTCAAATATGTTTTAGAGGCATGACTCCTTCAACAACAGCTACTTCAGGAACCTCCACTCTCCTAAACAATCTGTGCGTCAGCTGAACCAATCCCATCCTAATCTGAAGCATCTAGAGGGCCAAAGCACTGTCCTATTTTTTAAATTGCTTAGAAACCTAAGACGAAGTTTGACTGAGTGCTGAGGCATGACACACCCTTCTGCACACCCAGAGTTCTTCCCTCCCTCCACAAACGACAACTGACTCTTTTCTGGGTTAAACCTTAGTCATATAAGTCTTACCCAACTCCTGATCCGAGCTTTGCAGTGGAAAAGCAAACACACATCAGCATCTGGTCTGATGGAAATGAAAGACAGATCTGCATATCATCTCCATGTTGACTAGTAGCCCAGATTGTTTACAAAACAGTAGGACAAAGGGTCCTGCTTTAATTACCAACAGTTGTTGTTTGCAATAAAAATGGATGGTCAATACTGGATAAAATGAGGGGGCACTGAGGCAGCCTTGGATGCTCAGCCCTTGCAACCAAGTATTTGAGCTTTGACTGATGAAAGAAGTCAGATGTAAGGAAGGATGAACATACTTGTGCTGACTGGTGAGTAGGATCTCCAGACTGCCACCTCCTTTTTCCCCTGTGCTTTTAGAAGCATCAATGAACGGAAAAAAAAAAAGCATTTATGGCAGGAAAATTGAACACATTTTTTTTCACTCCCTCAGCCATTTTCATTAAAAAATCTCATACGCTACTCAGCCAGCCTAGATCCAGCTGTGGACATTGGTCCAGAAGTCAAAGGCAAAGCTTGGTCCCTAGGATGGACATGTTCAGAATAGTAAAGAAAAGATCCTGAGCAGTGACAAAATAATTTGCTTGTCATCATCTCGAGTGTCCTTGAGCCTCTTGTAGGCTTCGCTGTGTGGTATCACCCTCTCAGATTTCGTGAAGAACCTGTCTAGGGAGAAAAGGTAATGTTACGTCTCTGCTGAGTGATACTCCCTATACAATGGTGGAGGTGAGGTCATATTAATTTCTAAGGGTCCCAAATCAGAATTCCAGATCTTAAGAGGTGTATTTGCTGGAGAAACCAAGGAACAAATCCTGTTCTTTGACAACCAAAATAAATTAAAAAACCCATGCAGCTGTGGTAAGTGGAGACAATGTCACTGCTTGCCCCCCAGTTGCTTTGGTCAGACTGCTCGGAGGAGCGCCGGTACATTGGAGAACAGACGTTAGCTTCAGATCTGCATGATAGTAACTGCCTGTTCCCTGAGGTGAAACCCTAAGGCAATTCTTATCGGCACGTTTCATCTCCATGGGATGTAGTTTATTTGCTCTAAGGGCTTCCTGGTTCAAATAAATGACAGGCAAACAGTAGCTTCCTACATGGTTGCTCAGGGAGTGAAGATCCAGTACGATTTCTTGTGGTTGTGGCTTCTTGGACAGTGGGGAAGCAGCAGCAATGGTAAGTTTGCCGCTAAGTGGAGGCTGGAAAAGGAGATGTTGACAGACAGAATAAGAAGCTAAAACTCTTTTCAGCCATCACTAAGAGAAGGGTGTATTAGCTATATTAGCATCACCAGAGGTTTCATGCTGTTGTGGAATGGCTGTGCTGTGCCCTCCAGACTTCAAATGGGGTATTACAGTTACACCCAGATCTCTCTGGTCCGCATGCTTTATTCTGTACCCAGTCCCTAGCGATCGGTGAAAGTCGAATGGTTGCTCCATAACACCAGGGGAACAGTTTGTTCTCCTTAGAGGCTTTCTGCAGAAGGAATTACTTGGAAGAACAGAAGGCCCATCCTCCTTGATTTCCCAACAAAGTGCAGACTTTCAGTATTTGCTCTACTGTTGTGGCAACTGAGTTTGTGAGTTTGATGGAGCAGCTGCTACATGAGCAACTTCTGCAGGCTGCTTCTGCTCGTGGGCTTAGCTACAGCAGGCTGGCAGCTCTCTGGTGCCAGGAGAGAGAGGACTATGTAGAAGAGAAGGAGAGACTGGCTGTTGCCAGAGAGCCAGCCAGCCCTTTTATGAAGAAGCAGTGTTTAACATATTCTATACTCTGTGATCATTTGCTACATGCCAGGTTGCTGGTGATCTTGCTGTATGGGCAAAGGATGAGTGCCTTGGAGATTAGGGCATGCGCTGAATCCCCACACCTTTTGACCTTGTTTGCTTCTCTTCCCCCCCATCTCATATCCCATCTTTACAGCCAGGCACTCCCTTCTAGAGCAGCTTCTGGGATTCCACCACTGACAGCAATATTTGTTGGAAGTTTTTGGCTTGGACAGCAGGAGCAAAGGGAATGTGGCCTGAACACAGTGTGTTTTTACGATACAAATGGTCAAACACATATAGACATATATGCCCAGCAGACCTTGAGTATACCAGGTTATGGTCTTGGCTTATTTAGGACATGCTGAGGTTTCCAAAGGTCTGGTCCAAGGATAAACAGAAATCATACCAGCTGAACCGACTACAAGAACTTTTTCAAATGCAACATCTATTGAACTTCCTTTAATTTCCATAAAGCTATTGTTATCCAGTTCTTAAAATATGTAGTGCACATAAAACAATGAAAGATATGAGATGCTGGGAAACAGAGCCAACTCCATCTAAGCCTGGCTGCATAAAGAATGATTCCTCTTAAGGAGAAAATGCAGTATTTCCCTTTTCTCTGGCTCCCATGTGATTACTTGGACAACTGCCTCAACTGCCCCAAATTCCCTGCTTGTTGGACCCATTCTAGTGACCTCACTGGAGCTGCAAAAAGATTGATCTTCTGCAGAGGTTTTTCCCACCTACATTCAGTCTGTACCAGTTCCTGGGAATGCGTATTTGTAGGCTGGACTCTCCTGGTCTGGGGGTTTATTTCCCAAATGTAAATTATTACTGCACCAAATATCACAACTGTACATGTAGAGGGAGGCACTGCCTGAAGGGCATTCTGGGATTAAAATTCAGAGGAATTAGCTTTGCAGCTCCACGACCTGAAGAAGACCATTTATATACCTATGACTCTACTTCCTGAATTCCTTTGCAAAGAGCTGTATAAGAGATTAGCATAAATGTCATAGACCTAAAAATATATCCTTAAAAAACAAATTGTCCTACACTGTAAGTAATAGGAAGAAGGCATTAGAAGACTATTTTCTGGCCTTTAAGAAATTAGAACAAAGCAAAGACAAAAAAATGTCTTCAAGCAGGTCTGGGAAATATTTGAGGATTAATTATCTAATTAACTAATTAATGAACTAAGGAGGCAACCAGGATATCTGCATGGCGTAATGGTGTGTGGATCAGAGATCACAGACCCAGGGCCGAGGCAAGCTGCCTGCCTTGCCTGGCACAGGAGAGTGCAAGGACTTCAGCTGCTGTCCCAGCAGGGTGACAGTCCCACCCATGGCATTGCCCAAGGGCATGAGCTCTGCCTTTCAACAGGGATCACCTGATTGGACGCAGTGCCACACTGGTACAGTCCTGTCACTGCTTCTGGCTTTGGCGTCCCTGCCCTGTGCTTTGCTGTACGACGCAGACATGGCCCTCTCGTTTCTTGTGGCAGATCTTTCAGGCATCAGCTGTGGTGGCAGTCTGAAACTATTAAACAAAGTACTATTGCAGGAGGAGCAGCGAAAGGACTGAAGAAGGGGCTGAAAAGAGATTAGTTAGTAGTACCTGGGAGAACTGCTTGGTATTGTGAAAGGTAGCTAGCACATAAGAGGCTCTGAACGGATTTAACCTGCGTAGGATAAATATCCAATAGGGTAGGGCTGCAACTGTAATCAAAATCCTTTCTACCATGTCCTTATTCCCAAAATGCTCCTTTAGGGGAAGACTTAATTAATTTAACCTCCATGGAGAGTGATCCCTGAGTCAGAATTCACAGTGGATACATGAAACAGAACGACATACAAAGGATGCTTAAAAAAAAAAATCAAAGTTTATAATCCCTTCTAGGGCAATGATGCTAAACCGTGATGAGATCAGAGGGAGCATAGATCATAGAAGCTTCCACATTTAGTTTAGATCACAGATGTGTATTGCACCCTATAAAAGCAGTCATGCTGTTAGCAAGCAAGGATCTAAGTGATTCTGAGGCTCTTTTCACCACAGAAAGCAGCCAAAAAATGGCGAAAGCTTACAGCTCATACAGTCATAAACTGGTTGACAGAATCAAAAGTTAAAAAGAGAAAGGAGCTAGACAATTTTGAGGAGATCTGTGTAAGCAACAAGAGAAAGACACGGGAGGTAAAATGTTTTCTCTTTGATTTGTGCTAGGCTAAGTGAGAACTATGAGCTGAAAGTGGCACCAGTAGAATCTTCTCAGTGATCCCAGTTGCATCCCAGTACTGAGAAATGGCAAGTCAGTAACACATTTGCTGCCACTTCGCTCTTTTTTTAAGGATTTCTGCATGCTGTAGTGTCTGATCTGTTTTCCTCAGTCCCAGGTGTAGAACTGTCCTGGGATCCAGATCAGTTTGCACAAGGGTCCTCATGTCCCAACGAAAGTCCAGCTCAGAAGCACCTCCTGTGATTCAAATTCCTCGTTACACTTTCAAATTACAAAAAACTTCATCTTACCTTTAACCACCGTGTCACTGCTCTTAATGCACGCTGTTAAGCCAAGGTTACCTTCCATAGGCAAAGCAGCTCTGCTATGAATGAAATAACTCATGTCCACGTGCAAAGATTGTAGAGCACTCTGTGAGTCCCCTCCTGATTATCTTATACTTGACTGCTGGGCCCAGAGACCCCACTGGTACCTGGCATTATACAAACACACAGAGTAAAAAATCTTTCCTTCTCCAAAGAACATTCAGTGCAATTAAGGAGAGGAAAAGTCAGCAGCCCTTTTCATTGTGAGGCACAGTGTATTTACATCACTTGCCCCAGATCTCTTCAGGATGACTGTGTGACTAGTCCTGTATGTTGTTAATAGTGGTGATTTTTTCTAAATTCTCTTTCTGAAGCATAAAGTGCTTTTCTTGTTTTCTTGGGGTAGATCATGCCAGATTCAGCAGGAGCGTAATGACTTCTCAGGCAGAAAGAAATCCTGTCAGAAGCACTGAGTAGTACAACGTAATTGAAAGGAAAGTCAGTAGGTCTTAATGAACATCATCAGGCTGCAGATGCTCTGATTACTCCAGTAATGACAGGCAAGATGTAAATTGCCAAGGTAACATGCTGAGTGGCGGAGCAATTAACTTTGCACACAGTGCCTGTGCGCAGGTTCAAGGCAGGGCAGGACTCATAGGGCCAGTGTAGGGTGCTGGAGACGAACGCTGGTGTTTGCCCACATCCACAGCCTGCACCTACCTTGAACTGGGGCTCTGCAAAACCGTGCACTCTCCCTCTGCACCCCGATGGCTCTGCTGAAGGGAGCTGAGTCCATCCAAGACGCAGAGAAGCTAGCTGCGTACGTGGGCCCGGTTGCAGAAAAACAGGGAGCTGTGCAATTGTCTTGAAGTGGGCTAACCAGTCTGCTCCTTGCTTTAGCTTTAAATGCACAGAAATGTGCAAACCAGCACCAGTGAAGTCAACGGGAGTTCTGCCACTCTCAGGAGTGAGGCCACAACCTCAGTCATTGTCTGGAATTTGGTTTCTTGCAGTAACCCTGATTGTTAAAAGCTTCCAGCCCAAACACGTTATTTGTTGGCTAAAGTGTTTTTCAGTAAAATGGCACTGGCATGGGTGAAACTCATGCAGGTCAGCTACATGGATAGCTGATGGTGGGAAGCAGAGCAGGAAACGTATCATAGCATCACAAAAAGGAAAAAAAAAACAACCTTGATGATAAGCTGCAAATAACACTTGTGAGGAGACACACAGACAAAGGTCCCCAAGGGGACAGTCATCTGTGGGGTTTTCTCTCCCACTGGAAGGAAAGAGAGCAGAGGAAGAGATCCTGCATGCCTCTGCTGTCCCTGTGTCTCTCATTACCCCCAAATCCTGTTTTATTTGGCTATTACTATGGCAGCTTTATGATATATCCTCCACAGCATGCTTGCTAATACAGAGACACTAAACTAGCCTGAGTCTGCACCGCAAGTCACGGGGCTCCCTTGCCTACGCAGTGGCTAGCCCTTAGCCGGTAACTCTTTTTATCCCCCCTGAGGTGCTCCAGCCTGCAGCAACAACCTGGCTCCTCTTGTCTCGCTGTCACGGTGCTTATGGCAGGGCGAGATCAGCGCTAGGCTTGAGACTAAGAAGAATGTGAGGAGGAGAGGAGCAGAGTTAAATAAGCCCCATTATTCCCTGTTTCCACAAACATTCCTTTCCTCTGGTGAAAGCGTATGTCGGGCCTTTCCTGGCCCGGTTTGCCAGTTAGGTTTGGCAGCTCCCCAGTTCCCCTCAGATCGGCACGCATACCACTCATCCTCTGGAAATTCCTCCCCAGCCACAGGGAAACAGGTCACCAGTCAGAAGCCAGGCTCCAAACCCGCCGAGTCTCTCTCTGCTCAGGAGTAGCCAGGCGCGTAGCTGGAAAAAAAGTCGCTGAGAAAGGGAAAAATAAGTTGTTCAAAGCTCAGAGGTTATTTGGGGGGAAATGGGACAGTGGAAGGGCAATGCTGCACTGAAGTCTTGTCTTGGAAATCCAAATGCTCAAGGTCTTCTATGATGCCTGAGTGACCTCCCCACCCCCTGGTACAGCATGGGGGGAGCCAAACACTTTGGTTAGGTTTTGCCTAATTGTGAAGACCACTGAACCAGATGTGGATAACTGCTGTGAGCTAGAACATCAGGATTTCATCGTCTCCATCTATCTGGCAGGTGGTGGCATGCCCCAAACGGAGCTGATGCTTCTAATCACTTGTCTGTCTTCAAAAGAGTACAAACTTTTCAAACTGGTAGGGCTCATTTGAGCCACAGAGAGGGAGACTAGAGGCAAAGGCAAAAGGCAGAGATGATGAGGAAGAATAAAGAAAAAACTGGAGGTAAAAGTGGCAAATGGAAGGAAGTAGCATGAATGAGAGGAAAAGAAAGGAAAAGTGTGGAGAGAAAGAAAATGAGGATGGGCAAGATGAAAGCACACATACATTTAAGATTAGGGTGGTGCTCACCCCCTTGTCAGCATGGTATGCAGCCCCATTTGAACCTGCCCTTCAGAAGATGTCCGTCTGTCACAGCTGGTCTTCATCTCATCCATCTGCTTCTCAGGCTCATGGGATGGTTGCATTTCTCTGGAGCTGGCACTGCCTTTTTCTCATATAAGCAGGACTTGTGCTTGTTTCTAGTCCTCACCAGCCCCTCAGTACACCAGGATACTGAGATACACTAGTCTGGGCAATTCACCACCAGTCACAGTATAAAAGTTAAAGCTACTGCTACTGAACCATCAATTTGTCGAGGTTTCTGCACTTTTTTTTTTTTTTTTTTGGCTTCCCTTTGAGCTTTCTAATCTATGTAGGTATGAAAAAAAGACTCTTCCCACTGCCCAAGAAATGGCTTGTTCTATTCCATGAAAGCCGCAAGAAATTTGCTCTTTTACAGGGCTATGGGGCTACAGCATTTCCCAGTTACACCAGTCAAGCTTTTCCATTAACACCAGTCATAGTAATATTGCCACAGCTGCACAAGTCTCTGCTTCCCCCCATCCGTCTCTGAAGGAATGGATCGAGTTCTGCAAGCCCTCAGTCTCCTCCTTGGTTCTCATAATGCTCACAGCCATGGCATTACATTTTTGTTTATGCCTGGCTCTGAAGAAAGACTAAGTAATTGTTTATTGAATTTATTTCTTAAATGCAGATTTTATGTCAGAGGGAACTGTTGGTGTCTTAAGCCCCCTCTTAAAATAGAAGACATTTAAGGCACGCATCATTTTTATTTACTGCAATTGTTCATGGCTTGGCACAGGACAAACTCCATTTCCAGTTAAACACTACTTGCAGACATCCTGATATAGCACAGAATGTGTTAAGTGAAACCATTCATTTGTCATAGTCACAGCAACTTCTGTTTTTCTGGATTACCACGCCAATTTGGCGGAAAGTTTTGGAAGGTAGTAAGTCTAATAATAAAAACATATAGACTGCTTGTTTTGCTGCTTTCTGCCACCAGGGTTTTTAATAAACAGAGCTCAAATTTGCTGACCTACCTTGACTTGTACTCAGCAAGCCTAAGCTCAGTTGGGTCCTCAAAAAGATACAAGGATAGAAAAGTACCCAAAGATTCTTCCACACAGGAATCAGATACAATCAACAGAATTCAAATACAATCAGGCCCAGTTAGGCTCAAGTGGCAAAGGGCAGCGTGTGACTGCCGTGTTGGGCTCTGCAGCAGAAGGAGGATGATGGTGTGGCCCTGCTCCCACACAGGATGCCTGGGAGAAGCCAGGGTGAAATGAACAGGCAGCACGGTGTCCGAGCCCAGCTCAGAGGATCCCAGTTTTGAAGAATGGACTACAGATAACAGGTGTACCCTGCCAACCATCAAGAGCAGCCAAAACTTGCTCTCTGGCCCAGGCTTGGGGTTTTTAGCCATGTCATCTAACCTTCCTGCCTTCCCATACCAGGTCCCTGTCACTGTGCCCCTTCTCTCCCTAAAACCAGCCCTGATGCACAGAGGGAAGACAGCAGCCACATGGCTGAGGTCTGGGCAACGCTGCATGCTGCGGATGGAGGGAATCCTCCAGGAATGCAGAGAGCTGAGAGGGGGATTTAGATGTTTAGCAACGGGACTGAGAAAGATGAAGCAGTCACACAGACTGGGGCTTGTCTTTGCCATGGTGCTGTATTTGTCACATTCACAGCAGGGAAATGCTGTGGGCTTCAGCTGCTGAAGAGGTCTGGCTTTAAAGAGTCTGCCTAGTAAATAGCTAAGTGTTAGGGATACCGTAAGAAATTGTCTTTCCCTAGAAAGACACTTCTTTTCTAGCCAGAAATTGTATTTAGGGAGCAGGCTGTTGGACATTTGCTGAGAATTTCTGGATGCCCTTCAAACGCCGAATGACTAACTGCATGTGCCACAGAGCATCGCTCCAGGACACATCCGGTTAGGTCAGCCCTCATCTCTGTGCGTGCTGCTCACAGCCAGCGTGGTCCAGCTGAGGTGAACTCCAGAGCTGGACAACGCGTGCACATATATCCTCCAAAAGAACACATGGGGACTCTTAAGCAAAATATCACCATCAAGGCAAAGAGCTCAGTTTCTACTTGTACAGACTTGTCAGTGAGGTAAATGTACCCAACTCATCACAAGTCTTAAATACTCTACACCCCTCCATCCTTTCTATTTACATGATCAAAGATGGAAGTGTGTATCATGTCCGGCTGGCTTTTCAGACCAATCTATGATGTCCCCCCAGAGCTTTTCACTCCTAGTTGAATTCATGCTGCCAAACAAGACATGAACTGTCAAAGAAGCAAATGTATCTCCCCTGATGCCTCTGTATTGGAATGCTGCTGGCCCTGAGGCTGCTCCTCAGCACTCCCTGAACATCTGCCTGCTGGGGTGGAAAAGTGTGCTAGCCCTTCTCACTGCAATTTGGCTGGGAGCAGCCACTCGAACATGCAGTTCATCTGTTTTCAAAACCCAGTGCACTCCCTTATGGGTGCTTCTGTTGACAAAGTAGTGCATGCATTATTTAAACAAAATTATAAATCACCTCCTGAGTGTCCCTTTCACAACAAACTGGAGCGCTCACACCAGCCTCTTTCTGTAACTCAGTGCAACGGGTAACAGCTATGAATCCAGTGTGGCCAAGGAGCTCAGCCATGACCAGCTAGTTTGCATTCTGCCTCAGCCTTAATATCTATACACTGCTCAGAGGTCAAAACAGAACTTCAATATTACAGAATCACACAGAATGACAGCATGTTTGGGGTTGGAAAGGACCTCTGTGGGTCACCCAGTCCAACCCCCTGCCGAAGCAGGGTCACCCAGAGCAGGCTGCACAGGACCTTGTCCAGGCGAGACTTGAATATCTGCAGAGAAGGAGACTGGGAGTAGCATTTAGAAATATATACAGGAAGACAAGTAGTCTCTGCCTTGTTTTGTGGCCATGCTAAATGTCAGTCTGCCCCTATAAATGATTAGTTTGTTGTATTGGTGTGCTCCAGGATCTCAGACAATGGTTACCTCTTACCTATAGGCCAAAGACCAGTAATAAAATTCCCCTAATATGAAAAAGTCATGAAGATGATGTAAGATCAATAACATTTTCATAACCAGATGATCTCTATGAGCTTACCTGTGAGATCATCATGACTACCAAGCTGAGGAAGAACTGTTATGCAGAATTACCACACGATGAAAGCTAGTTTTTCCAAGCAGTGCTTCCTGCAGACACAAGACAACAGATACTGGATTGACAAAAAGATTTTTCATCAGCAGCCTACAATGACAACACACAGAGTGTGCACATGCTGGCAAAAACTGTTCTAAACACATTTCATTATGCAGGCATCAGAGTGTTTGAATTAGTAAGAAGAAAGCCCAAACCCAGGAAAAGACAGGTTGAGATTTACAGTGTGAGTATCACAGCAGCTTAGCTAAAGTGCTTCTCCACAGTAACAATGTCTTCTTTACCAGTCCCCACACACAGAAGAGTTAAATCAGAGAATAAACTGCCAGCTGGTTTCAGTCAGCAACATGCTAGAGGTTTTTACTGGAAATCAAGTCTTCTTCCATTTCTCCAAATTTATTCTTCCTAAGTTTAGAGCATGAGGTCAGCAGCATTTTTTCCTTCAACATTTACAGAATCACAGAATAGTAGGGGTTGGAAGGGACCTCTGTGGGTCATCTAGTCCAACCCTCCTGCTGAAGCAGGGTCACCTACAGCAGGCTGCACAGGACCTTGTCCACGCGGGTCTTGAATATCTCCAGAGAAGGAGACTCCACAACCTCCCTGGGCAG
>Ga0181612_159722_pt1 | contig 28135 bp, 15 predicted proteins | sample HoacroProtozoa21_FD_119630 | JGI IMG/M metagenome (GOLD analysis project Ga0181612, IMG submission 119630) | Hoatzin crop microbial communities from Cojedes, Venezuel. Combined Assembly of Gp0051906, Gp0051904, Gp0051908 | reverse complement strand
TATTTTATTTTAGTTTAGTTTAGTTTAGTTTAGTTTAGTTTAGTTTAGTTTAGTTTTATTTTGTTTTGTTTTGTTTTGTTTTATTAACATTGACAGAATTGCTAAAAAAATCCTAAAATCCACTCCAACCGCCTTTGGCATATTTTAAAATATTACATGAATACAATGTAACACCATTTCCTACAAAAGAGTTAAATGTCCACTGATCTTTATGAGTGTCAGATAACACTCTTGAAAATGTGTGTGTAAAACTCAAGTAATTATTTCTGGGCTTCTGTCAAAAATTCAAAATAAATTTTTGTTTCATTAACTGAAATGACAAAATTAGTGTTTGCATAATTTAAAATAAGTTTTGGTTCATATTTTTTAAAATCTAGACTATTTCAGTAGTGATTGACTACACACAACTAAAAAGCAGATATATTTCTAACAAGTTTCCAGTCAAATAATCTTCATTTTAAAAGTATCCAAATTCACCAGTCAGCCCAAGTTCCATTTCAGAGCAGTATCACTTTAGTATCACCTTGGTACTAATGGAAAGAATTATAAAAGGTGTTTTAAATAATCTGGTTCATAATTTGGAAGGTTTGTCAACCTCCATTATAGTCCCAGTGATCTGCTCTGAAACTTAGACTAAATTTACACCATATGGTCTTACTACATGCTTATTTTTGTGATCTTTCATTTTCCTTTTTTTCTCCTTTATTCAGCTGTTTGCTCTTACCTGTAGTCAGGCTTCTTACCCGTGTTCATAGGTGATTTAAGAGTAGTACTGTTGCCTGACTGTTCTCTCAATGCTACTGTGGCTGCCTTCTGGTATAGCAAGTGGCCTATTAGGACAGAACATTTAGTTTGAAAGCAGCAGCTCCATGGTGAATGTGAAGAGTAGCACACTGATTTCTTTCACCATTCTAATTCTAATGATGCTGTGATTGTTAATATGAGAATCACAGAGACTATGCTGAGAATACACCTGCCTGCTGAAATTATACCTGCCCTCTGGCCTTCTTGTCTAATCACAGAACGGAAAGACAGGAAAAGATTGAGTTTTCCTAGCCATAACATTCAATTTCATTTTTCAGTTACATAGCTTTTTGTCCCACTTTCCAATTTTCAATATCACCCTCACTTTGAAAAGGAGAGAAATATTTATGTGTCAGAGCCCTGAAAAGAAAATTCTTTTTTAAAAGCTAAAATTTGCTTGGGTCATCAGATTTTCTGTGCACTCTGCTGCAGCATACTATTGTTAAACTTTACTAGTGAGTGTGAAAAGCAAGACACGCTAACGGAATAGTACAGATGATTCCTGTGAAAGAACTGGTCAGAGACATCCACTCACAAACCCTGTTAAAATCTGCTGAAGTGAGGGTAGTAGGGTCCCTGTCACTGATATAAAACTCTTCTTGCCATATGGCTTGTGACTGTATTTTTTGCAGTGGTTTTCGGAGTGGATAATTGCTAAATGATGGTCTTTACAAGATGGCAGCAGGACCCAGTTGTCTCAGAGTCTGTGAGCTACGGAAGATCTGCTACACTCTAAGACTCTGAGGGCATTCTGAGTACCTACCACGTTGCATAAGGTAGATGTAGGTGGAATTTAATTGTCTCTGTCTCAGTAGTACCCACTCCCAAAGGGGAGAGGGATGTCAGAAACCCACCCTTCCCCTCTAAAATTAAGCTTTGTCACACCAAACTTGCCGTTGAAACACAGCACTGGGTTCATCCTGATACTACAAGCAATAAGTTACAGAAGTGCCTTCCATTGGAGAAGTGCAAGTTCAAACCATCACAGACTACTGCCACTGTAGAACTGAAGTCTTCAGCTCCCTGGATTTACGCTGTAATTAATGGAGTGTAGCAAAAATTGGTGCTGTGTTTCCTCTTCCATGCACATGTAGAAAGAAAAGTGTGCATCTCCAGAGCAATTTTGTGTGTAGTTCCAGAAAAGGGGAATAAGGGTCTAGATATAGGCATGCTCCTATACTCAGCATACCCTGGTGGCTGGTGCTGAGTAGCAGCGCACTGAGCATACTAGTGGTTTTGGAAATCTCTCCACAGCAGTTAAGTACCTAACAGTGAGATAAAGTATCCAGTCTGGAGGCCAAGTACTTAACTGTTAGGTGCTTCAGTTGCTTTTATTTATCCAGCCTACTAATTTGCAGACTACCCTTAGGGAGATTAAGAGCTAGGATGTTCACAGGAATCATTGGGAACTCAGCATTCCCACTGGCCAGACCAGTTACCAGAGCAAACATCTCTCCTCACTGATATAGAATTACTATTCACTTGTTTCAAATAAACATACTCTATTGCCATTTCGCATACTTCGCGTTATTCACTCTTCCAGCCATGAAACTGAAAGGCAGAGCTCTAACTCCAGACATGGATGATAAACCAAGGGGATGATAATTTCACAATGCAAAAATGTCACCCCTTTTTTTTTTTTTTCTTTTTTTGTCAGGAGTTCTGCAGTGACAGTACATCTGGTTTTGACCAGAAGTGGTTTGGCACTGCTCTCTGTAACCTGGCCAGAGTCCCACAGCTCTGTAGCCCCGCAGTTTTTCATGAGCAAGTCCGTTGTGTTCAGTCTTCTCATGGAAATTTGCAAAGTTCTATACTAACTAGTCTCTCTCCCACAGCTGATCCTTGAATGTGATACCGTGCATCATCACTGTGCACTGGAGAGAGGACGTGGCCCACTACAACAAAATATCAATGACTATCACCTCATGGTTTGGAGTGACAGAGTCTAAATTCTGGGCTTGTGTACATATGGACAGGAATCCGTGGGACCCTCTGCATGCCTGTTTTTCCCTTTCACCCAAACAGTAAGCGATACTGATATGTTTGTCAGGAAGGTGCTATATTAAAAATGAAATAGCCATGTGTTCTTGTTTTTGAAGAACAACACCATGCATATGGGTGCAGGTTACACAAAATAACTTTCTGAGATATGCACAGAAATACTGAGTGCTCTGAGGTTAGTATGACGGGGCAAATGTAACTGAGGGTGGGTAACCTACTCTGCCTGGGAGAAACCCTATACAGTGCAGGTGTCTGGAGGTCAGATCACTGGATACGCCAGCCGATATGCTCAGCAGCACCCAGAGAGCATGCCAGAGGTTACCTTCTGTAGAGTCACTGTGTTAATGAATTTGTGCCTAGTCTGCCACTGGAGACGTTGTGATAGGAGAGGCCAAAGGAAGATTTCTTGGTCAACAAGCAAACAGACCCAGGATCACTGTGCGAAGGGGATTTACTTTGCATGCATGTCCCATCTTGTGAATGGGAAAGGAGGCCTCTTGTACAAAATTTTCCTGTTCTCACTTCACCAACAACACTAAGTGGTCAGTGGCAGTGCGATCACTTGGCGGAGAGTATGCTATTTCTTCTATCCTCTTCAAATCTCATGAAAAATAAAATAGTGAGCCTATTCATTCATGTTTTCATTGCTCATCCATCCTGGAAGGTGGGAAAACCCATCCATTAGGGGACGTATCAAGAAACAACTGAAAAAAACCTTAAAATGTCTTGCTCCACTACCACAAGGAAATACTTCATAAAAGTAAGCATGTTGTTCTTTGCTTTTTCTGTAAGATTCAAGCAAAATTCATGTCCACTATCTTGTCTTCCAAAAATAATCAAAGAAATTCAGAATAAAAACATGTCCATAGTTTCAGAATAAAAACATGTGCACAGTTTCAGAATAAAAACACCTTCATGACATCTTAAACACATCTGTAAAGCTCCAGTCTTCCTGGAGGTTCATCTGGTAATTCCAAGGTTCTCAAAATTACACTGTAAGAAAAGAATTTATAAAAACAAAAGACACTGGAGATCCATGACTCCAAAGAAACCATCAATTCCCGTTAGATTTCTTACTTTAAAAACTAAAAAATAAACTAAAACATGGTCATTCAAGGTCATTAGATAGAAAAATCATATTACATTTTCTTGGAAATGCTTCAAAACGCAGTAACAGAAGGTGAGATACAAGGCTTATTCCTTGGCTCTTTCCAGCATGTACTCAAAGGAGCCATGCAGCAGCAAAAGAGGGGAATTCCTTTTGTTCAAGGAGTTGTTCTGTACTCGCTGTATCCCCAGTGTGATCTGGATGCATCTCAGGGCTCCCTAAATGACGCTGAATGGACAGTGTTCCCCACCATGTTCCCTATAGAAACAGTACCAGAACCTATAGGCAAATCTTCCTGTGTCCATAAAAGGATGTAGCCAAATGGCAACATGCAGTCAGAAAGAATCCCCAGTCAGCTGCTGATGGCAGCTTCTGGGACCCTCTGCAGTGCCAGCAGGGCACAAAGGGCTCCCAATGGGGCAGAAGCTGCTGCTTGCAGATTTTATAGCAATGGTTATGGAAAGCAAAGCTCCAAAACTAACTTCGTATAGTTAAATGTCTCTCTCCTTTACTTTACAAATCTCCTGGAACGTTCAACACCCAAGCATTAGTCGTGCATCACTATCAAGCTGAGAGCTTGAGTAAACATGAAAAAAATCACAGATAAGTTCATTCTGACTCATGAAAGCCTGAAGTGAGCTGGGATGTAACAAGGGCTAAGTGTGGCATGTCCTGTGATAAGGCAGAGCTTCTTCTGGGAAGGGCCCTTGGTTTCAATTTACTAATTTCCTTTCTCTACAGCATTAGCAATAACAAGGGCATAAAATGCCTTTTTCTAATTCATACTGCACGTTCGGAAAATGTCTTCTGTCTTCACTGATTCAGCCGCTTACAGGGTGTGGATGGCACTTTCACCGTGAGAGCTAGCCAACAGTCTCCTGCTGTTTCTGCCACTCTACAACCCGCATTGCTAGGTAAGGTAACCCGTCATCTCAACCCATATTGCCACCAGGGGATACAAAATAAACCTAAAAGGAAATTAAGTTGGAAGAGAGCTGGCTGGATCTCTAAACACAGAGAGATCATTAATGCCAGCCATGCTAAGGCAATGTCTAAATCGGCTGCATTTTGAGTGGCCTAATTCTGGTCTGATTTGCACTTATGTAGATCCAGATAAAGTCCTTGGAATTGAAGGGATTTCCTGTGGAGTTGCATCACAGTAAGGCAGAAACCCCTTTGTTAAAATTCCTCATGGTTTCAACAGTACAAATGAGTTGGGAAGACCCTTTTTCAGGCTTATGAACTCAATGGAAAAAGTAATCCAGAAAGACAAAGGTTTCTTAGGACTCTTATATAGCCGCCAAAACCACAAATAGAGTACTAATAGATCATAACTCTTAGAGTAGCTCTCCTGGGAGAAGAGACCAAATTCTAACAGAGCAAAAGGAAAACTTGGAATCATCTAGCTTCCATTCTGCATAATAGGTTTTCTTTGTATTTATTTCCACTTGGAAATAAGTTGTGCTTTTGACTTTATAACATGTAAAATACGTTGTCAACTCATTTGTGTGAGAGCTAGTATTTCCCCAGATTCTGCATAGCGACAAGCATGATGAACTGAGAGCTACCCACTGGAAGTGACACTTTGCATCATAAAATTCATAAAGTATCACTTTTTCTCTATATAAAACACATACCAACTTTCACTGCTTGTTTCATCATATTTTTATTGAGACAGAAGACTAAATAACAGAATGCCAAACTTGGTATAATGTTTTTAAGGATATAAGCATGGGGGGAATGGAGGTCATTGCTACTGGCAGAGAACAACCTGTTTCACAGTGGCAAGACACAAGAGCCATTGGTTTCCAGTTCTCCCTCTTGTGTCTTGGAAACCAATGGCTTCATCTCTGGCTCCCGTGTCACACATGGTGACACCGCTGGAAGTCCCCACTGGGGTCAGGCTGTGAAGAGAGAGGTATCACCATTTTTCCAGAGGCAGTAGAGTGGTCCCATCCTTGCTGCCACAGAGGGAGAACAGTCCTAGGCTCACGCTATTCCCAAAAACAAGCCCATGTACCATCTCGGAGAGTGCTGGGTGGCTCTGTCAAACATGTCATGGGTTGGGCTGACAGACACTATGGGCAGTCACAGGAGAGCACTTCAACCCTCACTGCGGCCGTGATCATTTTATTGGTATACACTTGGCCCTTCAGAAGGCCAAGAAGGCAGAAGGGACTGCAGGAGTCACCAGTAACTGCACTGACTTGGGCTCACCCTCTGCCAGCTGCCGTAGGCAGCTCCTCCTCTGTCTTAGCACCGCAGTGCAGACCAGACTGCCCCAACAAAAATCCTGCAGAGCCTTGGCTACCATGACGATTGCCTTTCCCTAAACCAGTCCTGGCACGGAACATGGGCAACAAAACATTCCTATATCAGAGAATCCAGTGAGGGAGTAACCTTCCAGAGGAGATGGGGCAAACTTCCTAAGGACATATTCCAAAACATCATGTCTGAAAAATAACAAGGTAATCACAACACAAACCCCTACCCAGTCCCCGCTCAGAAGCAGTGTTTAGACTTTGGATAGACTGGTAAATAGATAGCTTTGAGAGTAAATAGTTTAAATTGAAGCTAATAAAAACACAGACAGCATTATTTCTTGAGCCCTCTTACCAGTTTTCTTGTTTTATTCATTCAGGGCTCAGCAGGGATGCTAACCAATTCACGCAATATTGCCAGCAGTCTCAGGGGTTCAGCATCATGAGCAAATGCCAAGGTTTCCAGGGTTTCTGTGATATTTAAAACAGAGCTTTGGTTATGGACATTTATTTACAGAGCACTTTCACTACAAACTCCCAAAACACTGACCACAGCCTCTGTTCTGGTACTAACAGGAATCCCTTCACTGGTCCCTGGGTTATTAAAACCTCTGGCAAGACAGCAGCAGCTCTTAATACAGCAGCTCTGTAGTACAATATGAGACAAGCAAGGAATAATAATATAACTAAATTACATGCAATTGTCAGTTAGGCAAAACATAGTTACCCAAACAGAATTTGGACAGAGCTCTCCTGTTAACACCCCAGCTCTTGGCCAAAGTGCCAAAGCACTTCTGAAGGTTGAGAGTGGCCAAGAACTTGGTTTTACAGCTCATCCAAAAGCTCATAATAATTGCATTAAGTAATGGATTATATAATAATTACCATTTTACCAAAGTGTTGCAGCTCTGCATTTTATGAATTTTCTTTTATTGGTAATGGTATCTGCTTTAAAATGGTCTGCCATTCACCGCTATGTTTTTTGCCATTTCTGGGTCAGTTTAGTCCATTTAAAGTCTTGCAGGCACTCTTTATTTTCTGTATCTCTCTCTGATAAGCAGCATTTCTGCAAGAGTCTGTCATTCTGACAATAAAATCAAGAATGACAGATCAGGTAATTTTTCAGAGAAGAGCTCTTAGATGTAAGGAAGGGCAGGTTTTGCACTCTGGTCTGCAGGAGTTCACTGCAATTCAAGGACAGTCTATGTGACCTGCTCATAGCAGATTCTGGCAAGTCCCTCCTTTTTTTTTTTTTTTTTTTTTTTGTTAGGCAAGTACAGGTGAAAAAAATGTGAGCAGCAGAATTTATTATACTCTATTGAGCACCAGGGGAGAGTAAATATAACGCTTCAATACCAGACTGACACCATCTGGCTACTACAGAGTTTGCAGACTTTACAATATTTGTGTGAAATACTGCTTTTATACCCGGAAACATAGAGTATTTCGACCTCCAGTTCCAAGTGGGGAATTCCCCAGTGAACAGCCAGCACTGCCTGTGTCACCCTACGGAAGGTGGAAAAACTGAGGCCTCCTTAGCGGCAGGCACCCTCCTTCCATCACTGCTCTCAGGGCAGGTGCAGTTATTTTATTACCACAGCTCTGTGATGTTCCCAACTAAAAGTTGTCACCTAGTGTAAGCAGTTTCTAGTAAGCACTGATTTGGATTTTTTTAATATCAGTAGGGTGAATCTCTCGCTTTTGTATTGTCTTCTCAGGACATGTAAGCAAACAAAGCAAAAGGCAAGAATGTTCTCTGAGAAACCATAACATTTCTCCAAGTAAATCAGCCAAGGCTTAATCTAATGCACTTGAACAATGTACTGAAGCCAATGAAATTGCTTGCATTCTTAAACTTGTTCTTAAACAACAGTTTGAAATAGAAATTTAACCAAATGTTATCCATTATTTACCCAAATTGTGTACTGAGCTTGGATCCACGACCTATAAACATCAGTCCCCTGGTCAGCAAAGAAAAATAAGGTAACAACCAAAATTGTACTGTAGTTGAATATCAGAAATAATTTCTCACTTCTCTAACTGCTTTTTCCCAGATGCGTGCAGATTACTTATTTGCATTTATTTGGAGCAGGATTGTTCCTTCTTTGCACTTTCCCAGGAAGGAGTAAAGCTCACTGCTTTCTCAAACTCTGTGAGTCAGAATGAGTCAGACCACAAGGTCCAGAGAGGGGCCCCAGTACAAAACTTCTCTTTGTGGAGTATTTGAGGAGAAAGAGAATTTCAAGCCGCACACTGTCTTTGTGAGGCTTTTGCTGTGATGCTGCAACTATATCACTTTCCCCCACTCAGATCAGCAAAGAAATTGAATATAGTCCTTGCTGACTGATAAAGTTAAAATTTGCATTGTTGGAGAAGGAGTGGAATTACATAATAAACAATAAAGAATATAAACTGAAGAAACCATCATTACAATTATAGAGACACTTGAAAGATATTACAAGCAGATGGAGAAATAGAATTTTCAAAAGTATGAGGTTTCCTTAATAAGAACTCCATCTGGGATTTAAAGTTTGCAGCATTTTCTAGTTTCCATAGAAAAATATTTGCATATCTTAATTCAGATTACTACCATGTGTCCACAAAATTTACTAAAGGAATGTTCAAACTCTATCCAAAAAAGGAATTTTCATTCTTCACGTTGTATTTTAAGTTCACATTTGTGTGCTTAAATCTGTTAAAGAGATTCATTTTTTCCTTCCTTGCAATCCTGAAAACTGAATACAAGAGCGAAGTAAGAAACAGTTACGAAATCCCAAATATCATTCTCTTCCTAATAAATGGACTTGTGGGAGCCTATCTGTTTCCCAAAATCATCTTGGAAAAGGGCCATCACCAGAACTACAAAGTAGAGCTATGTGAATATCTGTATGGTTTGGTTGCCAGAAAATGATCAAATAATGAAATAAAAACCACTTTGACCTAAAATGAACTTTCCTTTTCTCATTTCCTTGGAAAAATAGATGAATCAGTGCAAACCATTTGAGGACCAAAAAGAAATTGAATGTCTTTTTTTCAGACTTCATGGCATTTTCAGTTTATTTAACGTACTATAAATGTTTGTATTTGTTAGCATGCAATCTTTTTGCTGAAAATAAGGAACCAGTTTTAATCAGGTTACCAGATTAAATACAAATGCTTCTTCCAGTGCTTGTTGTTCTGTGTCCTGTCCTTAAGCAACTTAGTGTTTCTGACCTTGCCCCATTACTAACATTGCAGCAGCTCTCTGAGATAGAGTCAAATGCTGCTGCAGGGAGATGTTATTCTCTACACCTTGCTGGAGAGCACTGGACTGGACTGGGCTGGGCGCGACTCTGTGCCAGGGAAGCACCTGTTTTCTGTATGGTAGTTACTTTCTGTATAATAACGGGCTAGTGACAATTTATTAAAAATTCACACAATTGACATAAGGAAGGGAAAATTCACACTCTGTTCTTATCACAGATGGACCCAAATTGCAAAATCTGGATCCTGAATTAAATGTTCTTTTGCTTTGCTATGTCAGATGCAAGGTCTTGCCTTCACTAAGGGAAAAAAAAAAAAAAAAAAGAAAGATATGTGTTCTTATTTTGAATTCATTAACTTCAGGTAAAATCTTAGCAAAGGCAAAGAAACTGCTAGTTTTCTTTTGGCTTCTCTATGGTCTTCAGCTCAATGTTTAATTTATCTGAAGTCTATAAACTGCCCTGTCTTCAATGGAGTTCTATTGTGCATTAAGGGCGCCTTTTTTCTTTAGTGAGGTAAATACCTAAGTACCTGAGCAAGGTCTAGTTCTGACCTCAAAAAACTAGTAATATTTAAGTACCGGATATTAACTCATTTATCATTCAATTGTGCTGCCAGCATACTGCACACTGTCAGTGGCAATTCCAAGGCAGGATCTCAGCATGACAGATATCATTCAGACCTCCTGTACCAGGGGGAGAACGAAGGAATTCTCAGAAGACACCAGGATTTTGCTGCTTTGCATGTAACAATAGGAAAGCACCTCATTTTGCCTATGCTGGTTTGTGACCAGGGCCAATATTAACAGCATTTTTTCACACTGGTATTTTTGGCTGGTCTATGTGTTATGACATAAGGAAGGGAAAACGAAGACGAGTCAAAATGTAGTGTAAATGAGATGGTAATGAAGAAAACACTTTAATTTCAACATGCACTTAACAGTTTTTCTGTGCCCAGCAATGCCTGGAAAAAGATGAACACGTTTTGCAGTACTGCCAGATCCCAAAACATCGCCCAAGATCAGTATGGAGAAGGGCTGCTCCCTCTGAATATTCCTACAATTACATCCTTCCATGGAAGGTTTAACATTCTGTAGTCTGTTAGGAAGAAATGTGTGGAAATAGAAAAAACAATTATGACACAGTTATACAGAAAGAGAACTCCAGTTTAAGGAATGGCACCAAAGACTTCACAGAAAGCTGTCTGGGAGAACTGAAATGAACCAAAAAAAAATGAAGCCTTTTTTCCATGTTACACCCAGCATCTTAACAGATACCTCAATGGGATTGCTACAGCTAGGTGCTCTGTTTCTGTTTATCTTCAGTCGTATTAAAAGATCCTTCTGTCACACTCTGAACCATGCAAAGGGTTAAATGCATATGCCATGAATAATTAAAATTCAGTGGATTACAAATATTGCAACCAAGGGCAAAATCTTTGGATTGCAGTGTCAGCTTTATGATAGTACTTTGTAGCACAAAAGGTACCTATTTCCATTTCAGAAGCATTTTTTATTTGTTTTGCTTTTTGTATGTTTTGAAGTCCAGAAAGCCTTTCATCACAGCATGCTGCATCACCAGGCAATTTTTCCTTTAGAATTTTCTTTGGATATTGCCTGGAAGATTGTCATTGTGAAATTTGTACCGTTTCATGATTTACACTTTTTGCTTGTGCCAAATAGATACATACTAATACACTACAACATATGCTCTCACTATCATGCCTAACCAAACACAAACACACAAACTATTAAATGCCTACAAAGTTTACCATATTAGATCACTTACATTATGTTTAAGCGATTCCTCTCCTCCAAATTCATGTAAAGCCTAAAGAGCTGGCATAAGTCCAGAAGCAATCAGAAGGAAGCCAAGACCTACAGGAGATCGATAGGAAATTTTAAATATAGAGTCTTTGAATCCAAACTGCTGACATAGATTGCAGGGGAAAAAAAAAAAAAGCCAGTTTATGGCTTTTCTAAGTAAATATCCAAGATACTTTTTATCATGCAATGAAATTTTTAATATATGTAATCTTCACCCTTTATATATATAATCTTCACTTTTTTCCAACTCCTGTCTGTTGGTGGAAATGTAATCTTTTATATACCAACAAAAGAAAGTTCTCGGAAAAAATGCAAAGGAATGCGCTATAGCTATCACTTTTTAAAAACATAGTTGACTAAATAGTGAACATTTGACAGAGTACTGTGAGGATAGACTTCATGTCAGAACATCTTCTCTTCCTTGCTTTTAAGCAGCCACTAACTATAGAAGCAGCACCACATTTGTGCTACCATAATTAATGTGGTGACAGCTTTTCCATTATAAATTTCTGTTTTCAGGGACTTATAACTCATCTGTGGGAGACTGTTCCAGGCAAAAAAACTTTTTGAAGTGCAAAGATCAAAGATCACATTAAGCTTCACGTTTGAAAGAAAACTGTACTTTTTTTCTTCAGCACAGTAAGCCAGAAGTTCAAAATAGCAGTGTAAGAAAGGATAAATGGGTCTGGCCTGCTTTATTTTGGCTTCACACTGGAAGAAGTGATAGACTTTATATTTTTGATAGTAGACATTAATATCAGAAGAATATTAAACTGCTTTTGAGGCAGCATGCAAGATTGCTTTCACTATCACAATTTAAATTATTTCAGTTCCTTGCAGACAAGATTGTCTCCTGAGAGTCTCAGAAATAACAATTTTAATTTAAATTTTGGGTAAACATCGATTTCAGAAGAGAAGATTTTGCCCCCAGCAGCTTGTACACAGCAAAAATTTTGTTTCTTCAAGGGAATGTTTGGGTAATAGGCATAAATAAAGTGAAGGTTTATTTAAACGTTGAAAAGAATGAAAAATACTAACCCAATCAGAAGACTCAATAATATTTAAATGGCCTACAGTATAGTACCTAAATCTTGTTAATCAAAACAAAACAACCCTTCTAAAGCACTCCTATGTGTCTGTATTTCCCTTGAGGTCTGTATTTTTGCAAGGCTGGAGCTGAAGTACAAAATATCTATACAAACGAAAACAGATAGGGATGAAATACAGAGGGACAAACTATCAAAAAGGAATCATCATGATCTGGCATCAAAGCAGCACTGTGTCTACGCTATTTAATCACCAATATTTTTGCAAGTTGTTACTTCTTTTGTTTCTAAATATGAACAATAGTTTTGATGTTACAGGATATATATAAAATAATAGGTTCTAAATCATTAATCCTGACTACATTGTTTCACTTAGCATTTATGTTTTATTTGTGTGATAGAATTTTTTGCAATCTGTCTCTAATTACAGGAAGATTTTTTTTTCTGTAGTCTATTTGACTTCTTTCACCACTTCTCAACATATGCTGTATTTAGGATGTGACATACACAACTAATAATGTGTATGAAGCCACACTACTGCTTCCATTTTGGGGCCAACTAAGGAGTGCACACCCTTTAAGTGAGTGTTCAAATCCCCTTCAGTTAAATACCAGTCTCAACACGCAGTCGTAAGCCATCCTGAGCAAGGACCTGGTGGTAAGTTTCGTCAATGTCTTTCTGGAATGAGACTCAACATATTTTTCTCCTTTTAATTTGAAGTCCAAAAACTTGGCATTATGCAAGTTAACTTCAGATGGCTTTAATCTGCTGAGCAAAAAAATGCCAGTACCCTGCACGGTAAGACAGAGTTCACGCTCAGCCCTCTGCATGATGGATGAGCGGTGCCTGGGATGCACAGACACCCACGCGGAGCCCACTGACCCAGCACTGCACTGGGCTGGTTCCTTACCGCAGGGGCAGCTCCTGCCCAGGAATGGCTTCAGGTGACAGGGAACTAGAGCTACTAAGCCATGAACGTAAACTGTCTCTGCAGGGTGTCTGCTCAAGCACCTCTAGGTCAGATTACCAGGCACATTGCAGAGATGCTCTAGCAGATGCTCACAAAGTCATTTCAGTTCTCGCTAGGTTTATCTATCCTGGTCTAGGGCACACCCTGCAAGAGTTAGCCTGGTTCATGCAAGAGAGCAGAAACTGCCAGGCAGGTTGGCATTTCATTGCCTTGTTTCTGTGGGCCTGTGTCCGGTTACACTATAAACACAACAGCACAGTCTGCTGCACGCAACACACAAGTTGTGTACCTCCTCCCTCACTGAGGTAGCAGAACGAGCCCCGAGAAGACCTGTGTGGATGTAAAAAGTGCTGCTGCTTGTAGGATATAACTTGAGCAGGCTTCAGGAGACAACCCTAGTGATGGATTTCCTCCAAGGGATTTCCACTGGACAGCTTCTTGGCTTTGCAGAAGCACCTCAGGCATCTCATACGTTAATCTTTAGCTTCCATGAGTCCAAACTGCTTCTATATGTCTCTTGCTGTAGACAGTCTCCCTCTAGCTCTTATCAGTTATATAGTTAGCTATTGGTAGTATTAATTTCTGACAAATGACCTCTTGCAAATTTAAAAAAAAACCAAAACCATGAGATTTTCATGTTTAGAAAAACTTACATTAGTTCCATCAGATCCTCAGGAAAAAAATCCATATTTTGTTTTGATAGTTTCCTTATTTCTATCTAGCTGATTCATTTATGAAATATATCAAAATTCTGCATGCCAACTGTACTTTATAAGCACAAAATAGATCTAGGCCCCAGCTGCATGCAATCCCAGCCCTAGCACATCACTTCCCCACCAAAGACTTATACTTTCAGCAGTTTTAGAAGCAGCACCCAGAACAAATGTAAACCGTTCACTTGAATGATAACAGCAGCGAGCATTGTACATACAGAGTTCATAACTACTATTGTTCTATAAAAAAGGATAGATTATTTAGTCCGTACTTTCACACACTACAGGTCATTACATTTTATCAACATACCCTTCTTAGAAGTTTAGGAATCTAAATTTAGGACTCAAAGGGCCTGAGTTGAGCTAAACTGCTTATCACACGAAGTTTTCTACTCTTTCCTTCTCCCAAATGTTCCTGATCCTGTAGCCAGGCAAAGGGATAACTGTTGCAGCCTGCACCCTGTTGCTTCACCTTTGAACAAGAAGGAGGGAGGTGGGAATGCACAGCTGTATGCAACACCACCTCCAAACGCAGAAGCTAGATCCAAGCCTGAGCTCATTTCATAAGTACTTAGACCAAAATATTCTGAACCTCAGTCAGTGATTCTGTTTACAACAGGGGAAATCAAAGTCTCACCAGTGTCCAAGGCCCTTTATATGATATAATACTGAACTTGTTTCTATTGCTAACCTTGCTACTATTCTCTGCGTTTGCTTTATATACAATAGTGACTTCAAATACAAGTTCAAATATAAATAGCAGCCCTTTTATCACAGGAGTCAGGGTATTCTCACAGAACACCACTGAAGTCCATAGAACTTCCAGTTAGAAGAACAGTTTTTGGCCTTTCCATTGCCTTTGTCACCTAAAATACATGTACCTTTTTTAGTCTGGGACGTGTGAGTCATCTTCAGGAGAAAGTGGTCATAAAAGGCCACTGATTAGCTGTGGAAAGTCCTCCACTGGTAGGTCCCTTCCCACGATTGCATTAGTCCTGTCTTTGTTGCCTGTCTTCCTTCAGCTGCCTGGCCTTTGACAGGTGATGTTTCAGGAGTTACGATCTGAAACATGCAGAAAGGGAGGTAACATGCCAGGGTAGATCTCTGTTTTTTCTCATTCCCATGGAAACTTGTCTTCAACAGGTACCCATTAAAAAAAAAATCCTGCTGTAACTTACACTAGGATCAGGCATCCTGTAATCAAAGACCTGTCAACACTCTCCAGCACAACAGAGTATTTGTGCAGTGCCATGAGGTGCCCAAATTACTTCTCAGCTGCACTGCCACAGCACACATGCTAACATGGGTAATCACCACGTAATACTGAGTTTCTATGCATGTATCAGGGAGCCAGATAGTTGCAGGTTTTCTCCTGGCTAGGTGTTAAGACCGAGGTGTCTTTGCCTTCTGTTAGGCAGGTTCTTGAAGAGAGTGATGTATGAAAAGTCACCGGGAAGACTGTCACTTCTTTGAGAAGGCTGGGTGCTGGAACCCGTTGATGTGGGAGCGACACGCTAGTGAAGATTTATGTTATGTTTGCTCTACTTCAGGAAACGTGTTTACACTTATGTAAATGAAGATTTATTATCAGTGTTTAATGCTGTCTTATTTTTGTTGAGTCACCTCACTATGTAACCCCTAATTTCTACTGGCTTGGTAGAAAGACAAAAGATGAAGCAAAGTTCCCATTAAAGTCATCTACACTAACTCTGTGACCTGTGATATAGAGCTAGCTATATTCAGAGATTACACCAATTCAACTGAAACTTTTTGAATTTATTTAGTTAAAATGCATGTGATTCCCATATGCTGCTTGAAGAAATGTATTTGATTGGATGCACATTAATTTTAGCCACTGGTACAGATTGATAAGTTTTTACAAAAGAGAGCAAGTCCCAGATTATACAAATCAATTTACAAGTTGATTGAAAAACTCTATTTTCACACTGAGACCAACTGACAAATGTTGTCTTTTTCTTCGATAGCGGTATTGACTGAATGATTGCAGTCATGTAGCCCTGATTACTGTAGAGAAAACAAACAGTTTCCATGTTCACAGTGCCAAAGAGCAGAAGTATGGTGAGGTCTTTACTAAAAGATTTCTTGTAAATTACTGAACAACTTTCTCACAAATCCAGAAACTGTTTCTCTTATCAAGTGAGAAGATTATTTTTGCATTATGTCAGGCAGTAACTCAAACACTTCAAAAGAAAAAACTGGGAGAGGAGGGAAATGTCTGGAAAAGTAAATCTGGTTGACTCCTGCTGAGTTTCTAGAGTGTCAACTATGATTACAGTTCTACTTTGTAATGTTTGTCTCACAGGTACCACTGTGCTACACCCCAAATGGAAGATGCAGTCCCTGAACCAGCAAGTTTCCATTTGGTTTTAGATTTCAGAGCAGAGGGAACACACAAGAAGGGGCCAAAGTAGAGAGGCTAAGAACCTAGTGTAACATGTCACAGAGATATACTCTAATCTCTATTTGATTATAACAAAAAACATCAAAGGTTAGGTTTGGATTTTTCCTAACTAAAAATGTAAATTGCTGGAGTTTTTAACTCATCTGGTCTTACAGAGTTAATAAACTCAGATAAAGCTCTTGCTGTCATGTATCCTATAACAGAAGGACTGGGCATTGCAAGGCCTTGCAGTGCAAGACAACTACTTAGTTTGTTCCAGATGCTGTAGTATATGTTAAAACAAACTTAATTGATATTATAACGGTAAGGAAGAAAAAGCTAAAGAAATGGAAACCTTGAAGTCCCACCCTTTACAGTTACAGATCTGCTTGTGTTCTTTCCTTTACACTAGTGCTTCCTGGCCTCCTATGGCAGTGGCTTATCCCATGACAGGAGATATTGCAGGTTGTGTTAAATTGCTTAAATACTGTCAGCTGGGAAAAAAATAGGAGGTAGGAGATTCATAGCATGACTATGATGGTGGGTTTGTTTAAGCCGAAAGATAACACTCAACCAGGACACCAATGGGACATGGCAGGTTTAAGTCTGTGCTTAGTATTTAAATCCCCATCATTCAGGAAATTTTTCCCTGAGCATAAAGCCATGGGACTCTCTTAATCATTTCTGTAGTACAATGTAATTAAAAACTCCTCCAAGACCAGAAGAAATTTCCTACCTGCATAGATGAGTTGTCTCACCCATCAGGCCATAGGATTAATCCCCTGCTTTTTTCTAACCTATACCTCCCTCTCTAACAGATCCTGCAGCACTTTTCACACATAAAATGAGATGAAGACTGAGACAAAGAAATCAGTTAATCCAGTGTTGAATTGTTGTAGCCCTCTCCTCTCATGTTCTCCCTTGAGAGATGAGCCGTGCCAGAGAGTATGAAAGCTGAGAGTGCTCATTCTCCTCCATGAATGGTTGTTCTCCCACACTCCCTGGTGTCCTGACACACCTTTTCAGGAGCTTCACAGGCTCAAAATGCTCCAACAAATGTTCATCTCATCAAGAGCCACAGGTCAGCAGAAGCACAAACATCTCCTGGGTGACCCCAGGCAGTTTATGCACTCTTCTGTACTTTTTTTCTCCACCTGCAAAATGTGGCTAATATTTTTTTTCTACTCTTTTATCTGCCTTTCCTAAGGTTTCAGTCTTACCATAAGATGTAAATACAAGGAAACACCCATATAGAATTATAAAGTCCTCTTAGCTTTAAAACATTCTGGTTTTGCCTGCCCTTGAAAAGAACTCTTCCCAAAGCTAAGATTCATTCTCAGTACCAAAGATCTGCATATCTATTTATGCCTATGTACAGCGCCTAGCACAGTGCATCCGCAGTCTTGGCTCAGGATCCTTCAAAGGTGCTGTAACACCACTACTAGATGTTGTATAACACTTTTCTCTGTTGCCTGTACAGAGGCAGAGATTACATTAACAGAGACCTGTACAAAGTTACACCCCTAGAAGTGAAGAATGCTGGTCATGCTCTCAGCTAGTGAGGCTCTGTCATGATCCACTCCTGAAGAGCACAGCATTAGCAAAAGCAGTGTAAAAGAAACACAAGAATTTATGTCTCCTCCCAGTGCAGAGTTAAGCTACAGATTTTTTTTCCTCAAGTTAGAGTAGATGTTAAATGCTGTCATAGGATCAAAAGTCATTCAGAGAAAATTATAGAAGAAAAATCCATAAAAGGCTGTTAAAGACAAATATATTGTGTCCACCTTGGGAAGCCCCTAGCTGGCTGGAAGAATATTCTGATATTAATCACTGGATAATCATCCTGCTCCTATGCCTTTCGTTAGACACTCCTACGACAACGTACCAGGACGAAGGGACGCTGCTGAGGTGAACACATTCAAGCACCCTTACAGAAGGATCAGTGCGACCAGAGATCAGCTGAATGGTCCATGGGATCTTCCAACAGTCCATGGCAAATATGGCTAGCACAATAGTTGGATCATCGTGGAAGAGCGATTCAGGCATCTGAGTTATGCTGTGAAGGAGAGAAAGATGAGGAGGGGCTCCACAGTTCTCTCCGCTGTGATAATGCTGAACTTGACCTCTCTGGAAGGTAACTGGGCACAGAGAACTGTACTGAAGGGGGCTCCTGGGGCAGCAGACAAGGGAGCAGGCACCAGGAAATGGCTGTGTCTTCTGCTTTTTCTCTTCCCTCCCACCTCAGCTCTCCAGGTGGTTTCCCATGCTGTTTATTCTCCTATTAATGTGCTATCCTCACAAACAGAATCACAGAGGCATGGGAATGCACATGTCTGCATGCATGCACACAGGCACACACTTGCAGATGTTTAGGAATGTCACATCTGTACACCGTCAGGAGTACGTGCATGGCTTTGATACCACTTCAGAAACCCACAGAGCCCGTGGCACCAAGGCGGTGGACAAGCTGGGACTCCCATTACAATGTGATATGTGGGTATTTGTTTGTCATTCTCCCTCAGTAGCTGCATGCTCATAGCCTGTCTGCATTTATTTATTTTGCTGGCATTGCTCGTGGAGGTCTTAAATCATCCTAAATGAAACATTTGAATAAAAATGTCTGAGAACTGTCAGCGTGCAATCCCACTCCGCATTCTTTTCTAAGCTTTGCATCCACTTCACAGTACAGATGCTTGCAGTCTGGTGTGTTATAACTTGCTTTTATTTTCAAATAGTGCATTTGTCAACATTTCAGAGCCATCCAACCTCCATCAGGACACAATGACAGCTGATCATAGGTTTTAAATAGCTGCCTGATATTTGGAAATACAGCTTTCTAAGCGTCCACGATTAACTCCATGATTCATTCAAAGTTGAAAGAAGGAAGACAGTGACTCTTCTCTGATGCACCATGGTTATGAACATGATCTATTTTTAAAAATCTCTGACTAGCCAAATTGTAAAGCAAGGGAGGACATCTAATGTACTAATAAGTGTCCACTGCATAACTGCACAGGAAGGTCAGGTATCGACACACAGCCAGTGAGTCAGGGAGATCTCCTTCACCACTGTTCACCATAACCTGAGGCCAAATCATTTATAAAACCTTCAAAAAGCATTGGCAATAAAAAAAAACAAAGCCCAGCAAATCTCTTTCTTGTCCATTCTTAGGCACACAACCAAGAGGTAAGCGGAGCTGTGCAGATCTGCAGCAGCGAGATCTGAGGCCAGCAGAGCACCCAGGACACGCTGGCAGCACATCAGGGCACTCAGTGCAGAGCTGCCACGTAGCCCATCCTTGCAGCCAGGAGAGCACAAGTAGTGTACTGATGGTTGTACAGCCCTGAACACAAGCTAGAGGCAGAGTTAGTCTGCGGCCAGAGCAGTGTTCACAGCAATATACTGTGTCTATGACCAAGTCAACATCTGTGTCTAGTGCGGCATTACGCTTTGTAGACACAGCTTTTACTCAGAGCTAGCTTATGGCTCTCTCGAGCATGTACCGTTGCAAAATTTAGTCTTGCCTCAGTGCTGGCAGGCTAAAGCCCAAGGATCAGAAATGAAATGCTGACTGTTCTGATGTCTAACTTACCACTTCAGCTACTGCTGGACCTACGGTACAACTACTTGCTTTAGTTCCCAGTATTTTTTCTGCACTTAGACACATTTTTTATAGAGAGGGGAAAAAAAGTAGATACTAAAATTCAATTTCGTAGTAAGGTTTGAAAACCGATGCAACATTCCTGAAGTAAATTCAGTGCTTCTTTGTAATAAACTATTTTTATTTTGTGACGTGTAATTAGTTTTGATAATTGACTATTTAAGAAATAAAGTATAAAAAAACTGTCATAGGATGCTACCTGAGCCAATGAATACCAATCAAGTCTGTTCCATAACTCAGCAATTCAGGATGATTGATATGACATATTTTAAAAGAGGTATTGCAACTAGTTTCAGGTGTGGTGGTAAGGGAAAATCTTGGTTTTGTAACTTTCCTGAAACGACAACTCCAGTTACACTTTATATAAATGTTGGCCAATGACAAGTCCTAATGCTTCATAACATTTCAGCTTTGCATTTGTTATTTAGCAGGGTTTTGAATAATTGGCTAGATGACCCATTATTATGTTGCTGGATCAGGCTTCAGTGACCACCAAAAGCAAGGCTTTGGTGCCCACCAATCAGAAGGAAACTGGTTAAATTTTGTTTAACCAGTCACTGGCAGTTTGGTGATAGGAGCTTTCCTGTTATCATACACATCCCTTCCTTTAATCCCTAGATTTCAAAATCCTGCCCTCATTTGGTACTGCATCTCTCACTTAACTTCAATATCTTTCTAATGTCCTCTGGAAGTGTCTAGAATGCCAAGAAAAACTTGTCATGATTGTAGATAATAAACGACAGCTGACTATAACTCAAGACACTGCCAAAATTCTTCATTAAAGTTTCCCATTCTAGGAAGCAATATTACCCTGTGTAAAGAGAAATGTCAGCACACCCTGCAGTAGTCCCTGAACTGAGACCATTTATTTAAAATGTTTGACACAATGTTTTATGGATTATTTGCCTACCAGAGAAGGACCCTAACCATTTGATTGACTGACTGATTGACTGATTTGCTTTCTTTTGTGCCTCAAACATTCTGCTCTCTGCCAGCCTGAAGCTGTAAAGATTGACCTGGATTTCTGCAGTTTTGAAATTTGTCTTAAAAGAAGTAAGAACTAAAATTTAAAACTAAAGAATACCTCTCCTATCCCAGTGAAGAAGAGAAACAAACCTGAAGAACAAATAGGAAACTCAGTGAATTCATAGCACACCCTTCATTCCTTCCAGTTTCTTAACAGAGACAACAGAATAGAAGATGGCTAGCACCATGAGCACAGTTTGGTATGAAAACAATCTTAAATATGTCCTGCCTTAATTTCTGAAATATCTTCAAATTTGTCAAGATGGGCATCTGCTTTGAAGGACTTTTACATATGCTAAAAGATGGACAGGTCCAAGCAAAATCCTTCTGTCTGGAAATGAAGACTTCTTTGAGTTCATACAGCTGTACAGAGTATCCAGCTTTACACACTGCAAATCACTCAGGTGATGCTTGCCTATCTGCCCACCCCTGCTGCCCTGTAGCAATGCCAGTCACCTGCATGTCCTTGGCACAGATTGGCTATGTCTGGGCAAGGGGACACAGACACAAACAGAGGCTGCGGCAACAGCCTTGGCAGTGAGGTCCTGAATGTCAAGAAACCACCAGAGCTGGGGTAGCAGGCTTATGGCCAGATCCTTCCCTTTTTGAATGACCAAACAGTGAGGGAGGATAGCAAAAAGTACTAGCATTCTATGACCTAGCCTGGAAGGCATGAATCTTTCAATTAAAAATATATATACACTGAGTAAAAGAAAGATTAAATGTCTGCAAAGATCTCTACTCTCATTTTCCACTTAAAGGAACAAGGACAGACAACTCCTATTCCCTGTTATGCTGTTCCTCATGTTGGCACAGCCCACTCTCTCTGCAAACATGCTGCATGACACAGCTCCTTCTCGGCTCTGATCTCCTATTTGTCCTGTTCCACCATCACCAGCAACAGCTCTGTCTTCCAGCACTCCCAGCACCTGCTTTCATGCCAAGCAATTTGCTAACCTATTGCCCTCATTCCATTTATATGCCTTAAAACTTTCCCCCACCCCCTGCCACCTTCCCCTGTGAGAAGGGACCACTGGCAATATTTTAGCAGCAACCTCCAGCACTGACTGAGAGAAACAACTTACCAGTCATGGTGACCATTGATTAATGTTGCTCCATTCTACACTTTGCCATGACTACCTCATTCAACATAAAACCCTTGCCATGTTGTGTTGAGTTTAGCTCGTTAGAGGTCATTGGATCAAGCGCACAAACCGACGTGGAAGCAGGAAGAAGAATCAAGGTTTTCTCCTTGCCAAGAATGCACCTATAAATAGTAGTCCACAGGATTAGACTCTTTTTTGCTTTCTGTGCTCCCATCGGTCTCACATATTACCTGTAGAATAGATGACCATTACCACAGGCTTGTCTGTGGACTGCCAAAGAGTGCAGTCTCCTGGGAAGGACAATCTGAATCTCATTAGGATGAGAGGAATATTAAACCAGATCTCCCCATTTTTGATTAACATCTCTAAACTTCATACAAAATGAAGTGCAGTGCTACCACTATCTTCTTTATCTGTGGTTTGGAAACGACTGCTTTGCCCTGCACTGAACCCAGTACCCACAGCGTGTGCTAGACGGGTCTAATTTGCTCCCAGATTGGCTTGGATTTCAGACAGGTGCCAGAAAGCTCCATTAGCTATGACAGCAGTGTCTCAAGGCACAAACCACAGAGCCTTGACCATCTCTGCAAGGGCAAGGAGGGTGGTGGTGCTAAGCACTGCACTGTCACCTGGAGGCACCCAGGCACGCTCTGAACAAACTGCAGTTGGTTTGGTTTGTCTGGACCAGCTAAGACTGCTTCGCATCAGCCAGGGCTGATGCCTGCGTTAGCAGAGCTACACAGCTATGTAGCTGTACCTATCTGTCTGACTGCTTATGGTGTTATACAGATGTATGCCCTCCTGGAGGTTTCCTCTTCCAGCAGCAGGGAGGGCTCAGGACCACAGCACGTAGGTCTGAGCCACAGCAGTCTGTGCGCTGGAACAAGTTCAGGAACAAGTTCAGATGTTCAAGTTCAGTGCAGCAGTCTTTGTAAGGCAATGCTTTGAACTCCCTCCTGGTTCTCTGTCTGCTAAAGGAGGACAGAGGCATTCTCTCCTTAGTAGGGATGTTATAAGATGTTGTGAAGCTTGCATTTGGATAATGGGGCCATGCAGCTACCTTAGATGCTTTGTTAGAAACCATATAATGCACTTGTGATTTGTTAGGAAATACTGCTTTTTGCTTGCTATGTCTATATAGGTATATAGTTATATAGGGGCTAAACCCTCTGCATTTTGCAATAGGCTAAATCTTTCCTGTCCCAAGGTGAAATATTTTTGAAGATACTTCAGTAAATTGCTCCATCCATCCATAAGTTCCATCAAGGTAAAAAAATATTCTTTTTTCTGCATTTTAAAAAAATTGAGGAGTATTTTTCCATAACAATAAATCGAGAACATTTGAGAGGAAGAGACAGACTGCCTACTACAAAACACACAGAGCAAAATAGAAATACATACCTTATACTTCATCACTAGAAGCTTATTTTTTAAGTTTAAGGTTGAACACCATATAATCAATGACATCAGTTACTACAAACTAAATGGCCTAAATTAAAATGGTAAAATCAAACTATGAGGCATTCTCAGGCGTAAAAACTAGTGTCAAATATTCTTTCAGCTGTGTGTCTGGTTGGAGTAGCTGATAATGAGCTTTGTTCAAGTGTGGCTGCTCCCAGGTGATAGGTCTGCTCCACTGCGGCTGGGTGACTGCTTCTATATACAAACAGGGCCTATCCCCAGAAACCAACTGCTGTACCAAAACCATAATTAGTTACCTGATGCTATCCAGATAAAAGCCAAGACAATAAAAGGATGAGTGACAAAGGCAGAAGACTCTTCTTGTGTCAAAGGTTTTGAGTTATCAATGATCAAATGATGCAGTAGAGGAAAAAGTTCTGGCTTAATTGATATCGTGAAGCATGTTCCATGTGCACAGTGTCCAAAACAGATGCTGATATTCAGTGGTGACATGGAGGTGGGAAGTAGCACCAAATTTATTGACAAATTAAAATGCTTAGATCATATTTAGCTCAAGCTGCGAATTGTCATAGTCATCACAAAGTAATGAGGTGGACTCTGGCAGCCATGCAAATGTGCACATTTGGGGAACAGAAGGTCCTGAGGTGTTTTTCTCCTTTGTACTCTCTGATGGAAACCAAGTCCATGTCTGTGTCCCACAGACCTGCATCTGAGCAGTTCCTCGGCATATTAAAGTTTTATAGCACAGCATTTAAAAATCTTTTAGTAGGTGCTGATCATCTGATAGTAATATGAAAAAGGATATTGGGACTGCTTGGAGAGTGTTGGTCTGTGCTACTTGCCACTCACACAATATCAAGAGATAGTGTTTTCCATGGAAATCTGACCATCTTAATTCTGGTCAGAAGCAACCAATCTGTAATAGCACAACCAGCAGTACAGAAAAACTAACTAAAAGCTCTTCTGCACCAAAGGTTACCAAGATCAAGATGCGAAGATGTTCTGGAGGAAGCATTATTTAATTGTTTCAGAGCTAGTTAAAAGACAGGAAGCAAAAAACAGGGATTAAGTGTCACTTACAGGATGGAGAAAATACTGAGTATCCCCAGGATGCTGGAACTGGTTTTATTTAACATCTTCATCAATGACCTGGAGAAGCAAGTGTGCAGCAAAATCCCAAAGTTTCCAGATCATACTAAGCTTTACATCTAGTCAAGTGCCACACCAATGGAGAGGAGACACAGAAGGGCTTCACTGATCTGAGCAAAGGCATCCCCATTCAGAATGCTATGCATCTGCACTGGTGTGCCTTACCGGCACAGCTGTGTGAGAGAGGACTTCTCATGCATGCAAGGCTTTATTCCTTCATAGGAGAGGCCATTATCCATGAGATCGTAACAGCAGATGGTCCCATTCCCAGGGAGGAATCTCAAACTTCATTTTGCTAACAATCACAAATTACCGTATTTCAGAACAAACTTGAGGTTCAAGGAGACCTTGCGGCATGGCTGGATGAAATGTTGCATTACATAAATAAAACCGGTTCCAGAAAGGACTACAGTAACATATCCAGCTTCCAGACTGGTTTCAGTAACTGATGACAGCTTATTATGTGTGAGAATACTGAGTGTTTTTCCGTTCATCATTATTCGTAAAGCAGTATTTTTTACTTTCCAAATTTGAAGAGCTTTGAGGCTTTTTTGTCCCTGAGCCATTCAAGGAAGCAAAAAATCTAACTCCTTCATATTTTCAAAGAACAGTAATTAGATCTGCTGTCTTTCATCTTAGTTTAAGCCTGTTATTCCTGTCCAAAGCCTTCATCATTACTAAATCAGTGTGACACCGATCATCTAGTTACTAGTACAAGCATAATGATGGACATTTGCAAAGCTGAAATTTTGAGGTCTGTTGATTGGAATTGATGTCACTGAATTTTAGGAGTGGGATTTAGCACTGGATTAAGACAACTAGGTGTCGGCGTCAAAAGTGTTTAAGGTATTCAAAGAATACTTGTAGGTGTCTTGTGCTGCGTTAGAGTGCTTAGGTACTCTAAAGCATTTGAGGCATCCTCACAGGGCTAGCATATGCCACTGAATTTACAAAAGATTTGAAATTTTTTGGAACAGCAGGTGGGATGTCCCACGGCATTTAAAATTACACAGGACCTGCATTTAGATTACTGACTCCAGATGCATGAGTCTAATCTAGGATGAAATAAACTTGAACTTTGACATCTTACATTTACATATGTAACTTTTTGAACAACTTCTGTAAGATGAACTTTGTTCCTAGCATATTTGTTCATGTAATGAATGTATGTTTCCTCCACATTTTCTTATCACTTTGCACTCATTACACGAGTGGTTTTAACTACCAGTGATCTGTTCCCAAGTGGCCAGGCAGAATATGAGATCCCAGCTGTCAGATTCACAGGCACTGAATCATCCACACACCTCGTATGTGTCCTCACCATGAATAGGAGGTACATGTCCGAATCCCCAGATATCTTTAGTCAGACCAGCCATTATGCTTTAAAAAATTGACAGTAATGTTATCTTGGCTCCAGGCTGGGTACATGCTTATCCCAGCTGCTGTTCAGCATTACGGCTTTCCTCCTACTCGGTGACCACTCTGCAAGTGTGCAAAATCAGGCTGACCAGTGGCAGCTGGCATTGGACTTACAGAACAGAAAGGAGACTGCTGCTAGGATTTAAAATATGTGTTTCACAGCATGCCAGTACAAGGCAGGAGCCAATTTTATGAGATTTGGCTGATATGATATGTCTATCCTCTATGCTTTAGGGGACTAAAAAATAAACAGTGCCAAATATGCAAATTCAAATCATTCTATTCCATACACACATTTTACTAGTATGACAGTGTGCCTGACATTTATGTCCTCAACTAACTCTATAACTGGTTCATTTCTTACTCCCCAGCCCAGGCCTTTGTGAGTACCAGTTGTAAAAATTGGGCTTTGCAAGACACCTAGAAAATTATTAATTTGGGCTTTGTTTATACATGGCTGCACAACTCATTGCATGTTATTTGGACAGACATAGTAAGCAAGAGAGCCCTTGTCTTTCCACAGTTATATGATTTGGCTACAACATTGCTCATAAATTGACATTTATATTTGAAGAACAAAATTTGTGTTGAACTTCAACTTTCTTAAACTTTTGCACTATAAAATGTCTATACAGGAGTATTTATACACACTGATTTTTTTAATATACTTTTTATTTTCAACCTCTTAAAAACCTGCTGTAAACAAATCCTTGGGCTCCTAAATGTTTCACTACTACATGACCTCAGTAATACCATTACGTGAAGCCTTTCATACCCTTGTCTAAACTAAAGGAAACATCTACTGGAACATACTTCTCAGGAAATTTCGAATAAAAAGCTTCTTTTCCATAAAGTCTGAAATCCACTTCACACAAAGATGCTCCAGCAGCTTGGTATGTAGCCATCAGACAGGAGAGGGACGTTGTGCGACATCTGAGGTCACGAAGCATCTTACAGGCAGCATTCAAACGCATGTATGATCAAATCCAAGCTAATTGTACGAACAGGAGAGCAGCAGGCACTCAACATTACTCTCCATTTACTGGTAAAGCCTGGCTATGAAAGAGTTCATTGTATCTGTGTGTGTGTACGTGTGTGTGTGCAGATACAAACGCTGACGGCTGGCCCTTCACAGCAGAGCAAAATCAAATAGCAAGTAAAAATGACAACATTAAAAACAACCTGCTCTGCAGTCACTTTGGTTCTTTCTTATTTTCATCTGGATTTTTTTTTAAATTTTATTTTAAATCATTGAGATCAGTTAGGCCAAACAAGCAACAAACCAACTGAGGCAATTATTCACAGTCCAACACAAATCTGTAACCAAGCAGCAGAGAAAACACCTCAACAAAAACTCACAAAGACAAATAAGTGAAAAAAGGGAAATGGTGTGTGTTGCTTAGTGTGGATATGAGTAGGATGGGGTCTGGTTTGCATAGCACAGGCTATAAAGCACTTAATCACCTGTTCAAAGCAAGGGGCTGAAACTTTTTTACCATATCCTGGTTACTCAGAAGCTGTTTTGCTGCTTAAAGCCACCACCACACCTGATGCCTCTGAGGCACTGTCAGGAAAGAGAAAATGACAGTATCTGGGACTCCCTGAACATGCAAGGAGTAGCAGATTCTGATCTGGATTCAAGAGGCCAAGATGTGGTTTGCATGACCCCGGAGTTTTCACTCTCCTCCTCCCTCAGTGATTCACCTCAACCCCTATCAGTGTTTAACACATCAAGTCACCTCACAGAAACCCTGGGTGACCACGGAAAGCCACAAAAGCCTGATTTCTCACTGTGGTTGAACCACAGAGCTTGCTTCCTGCCTCCTGATACATCCTTATGAATTGGAGCTAGGGAGATTCCCTCTCCTATTGCTTTTAAAGGAGCTATTTCTAGGCTGTCCTCACTTACCCCTTCCTGGACTTGCTGTTGTCTCTAAAGATTCTGCACTTTTGACCTGACTTGTTTTTTCTTTTTTTTTT
>Ga0181612_127728_pt1 | contig 28143 bp, 16 predicted proteins | sample HoacroProtozoa21_FD_119630 | JGI IMG/M metagenome (GOLD analysis project Ga0181612, IMG submission 119630) | Hoatzin crop microbial communities from Cojedes, Venezuel. Combined Assembly of Gp0051906, Gp0051904, Gp0051908 | reverse complement strand
TGTTTCTATGCATGGCAGACATGGTGATTAAAGAGAGACCAGAGCGCATGGACCCGCCTCCCAAAGAGAGCCCTGGCCCAAGAAAAAAAAAGGGGGGGGGGGGGTTAGCAGATAAATTGAAGGAAAACAAGACAAATCAGCAGTGGGTTTCTACTACCCTGCACCAACAGAACAATCCAACTAAGAATGACACCACCCTTTCCCAAATATCTAGAGAGCTGCTCCTGAAGAAGTAAAGTAATATTAAGTTAGCTCTGTTTGCTGGTTTTTAACATAGGTATATATTCAACCTGTCCCACTACTGTGGGGAAAAAGAGCAGGCAGCCGCTAGCTCCTCAGTGCCTCTCCTATTTGCGGCAGGAAAGCATCCAAATAACGATCCCCTTATCTGAAGAACAGATCTCTTGAAAAACACCACACTCCAAGAAATGTATCACAGGTGAATACTTACATGCAGAACACTACTCATATGTGTGTGCTTTGTTTCCCAGCTCTCCATAGTACCAGAAATAAGTTTCAAAATCTAAGAGACTTCCACGTTATGGAAGTACAATCCAGAATTTCTTTTTCACAGGACTGATAATTTTAGAGACTTATAAACTCATCTCAGTTCCTATGCGGCGGTCAGATTTTCAGCACTGCTTCCTGTAACCTCCAGCATTCCTACTTACTGCAGCATTTCTAGCTCCTAGCCTCAGAAACACAAATGGGCTGCTAGAAGTAATTCTGATACAAATATAAAATTCTTCCCCCACAAATGCACAGTTCCTTAAATCTTACGAGCTGTTCATTGGCTTTTAACTTCAGTCTCATTTGACCGTTAACCCAAAACTGATTAAACAGAAGTTACAAAAGTAATCTCTCAAAGGCATAGTTAAATGACTACTTTCACGTGCCTTGTGGTTGTTGGATTGTTTGCTTCCGAACAGTCATTTTTTCCATCATAAACTGAAACAGTCAAAGCAGGCATATCGGAGCTCTTCCAAAGCACAAGCTCACAAAGCTCTGCCTAACCCAGAGTCACCCGAAACTCACTAAATACAAACACATGAGATGACTTTAAGCTAGCAAGCAGGTAACCGAGTATCTACAGATCCTCTTGACAGAAATGCACAATTTTATAGTGATATGTCTTAAATTACAAGACATGTTAGGGATAATCCCCCAGACAACACTGAGATATCGACCCTTGTTCTGGCAAAAGTAATTTCTCCTACTAAAATGTACATTAAAAGTCAAAGAGTTTTCTTAAATATCAATAAAGACACACCAGCAGAATCACGACCAATCCTTAGAGATAGACTACATACCGTGAAAGAATTATCAGCATATATTTAACAAAATAAACATCTGGTTAACATCTCAGAAAATACCTACAACTTTCAGTGATATGTAATGCGACAATAAGAAACCTAAAATGGCAAGATATCCTTGTAAATCCAGTATCAGCAACATGATTTTCCATCTTTGCGCAAAGTCTTAGCAATCCAGGGAGAGGGACTGGATTATCATTTCAACACAATAAAAAGTCTGTTCGTGCAACAAACACACGGTGTTCTGCTGTCATGACTAGATTTAAAGTGGTTTTGCCCTTACCTGGATGGCTTTGGGAGCTCATTGCTAGCAACGTCTAGTCCTTTGGAGCAGGGATTTGAGACAGATCAGTTTCCACGCGAGTAACGGCAGCTCGAAAGAGCTCCACTGCTTCACCAATACATAGGAATTGGAAGTGGGGATTAAATCATGGCCACCTTATAAAATCCAGGGCACAGTGACATGCTGAGTTGTGTAGGAAGTAATCCAATAGGGTGGCAGAATATCTTCTAATGGCTTTCAAAATGGGAACCTGAAATTAAAGAAGAAGATGTCTACATTACAGAATTAAGATTACAACCATTTAAATTACACATTGTATAGCATATTTATCCCCAGAAGAAAAGATTGAACTAAGATACTATTTTAGGCATTAAGGTTGCAGAGAGAGTATTTTTCAGAGTTACAGATGCAATTTTAATTAATAACCACAAAAAGCAGACTAATATTTAACATCATAAAAAAAATTAAAAAAAAAAACTTTTCAACTACACATTCAACTCTTAAAAACCCAAACTTGCATGTTAATTCTGATCCTCCAACAGCACCATATGAAGCCACTTCAGTCCAACAGCTTCCATATTTTAAAAGCCATATGTACAAGTGGTAACTGTACTTCACGCATCTGTTCCCCAAAGAAGTCTAAAGAAAAATTCCTCAGTGCCAAGAAGTGGTCTTGGAGCAGGAAGGAAAAAAAACCCACACAATCAATTCCACTCCCACTCTGTCCAAGCCTCCAACAGATTATTAAGAAGCAACTTCATACTGCCCCAGGGAAAAAAAAAAATAAATCCACCGCTTCCAATTATTTCTAAGCTTTATATTACAGGGAGGAAGGAGAGAAAAAAAAGCCACTGAGTTAGCAACCTCGTGTACTTCTGCCGCCCCCCCTCAAATAAAAATATCAAGGCAGTAGATGCCCTAGCTTACAGAAACCCCCACCTCAGAGCTCCCACAGACGGTGTCTCCAATGCAACCAGCAATACTGATACCAACAGAACCTGCTGCAAAGAGTCCTGAAGCTCAGTTTGGGGGGGGTTTTGTCACTATACCAAGTGGCATCCAGTATTTCTCAACAGCCACGTTTTCTAGGCAGGGCATCTCGGGGAGATTGCTTTGTTTTAGCACACGGAGACCTGCCACTGATCCACACTACCCACTAAAGCTACTGACACAGATTAGACCCAATTGTGTCCTTTGTGCAAAGTATTTCACGCCCACAGGTTATTTCCCTTCTTTGCACTGAAAAAGTCACCAGCGTTCAGGCTCCCCACAGATAACCTCTCCTGGATACCGAGGACGCCGTGTTAACAGACAGCTGGTACCCAGAGGAGTTCCTTGCTGCCCTGCCGAGGCACTTCTGCCTTCGCAGCTCGGCTGGCAAGAACAGTTTATACCCAGCACACCCTAACCCACTTCAGACATGAAGTCAGCCTGCTGACAGAAGCCAACTTGTTAACCCATCTAAATTAATCCAGCTGACTCTGCTCAAAGCAGAGCAGGGAGCACTCACCTCAAACTGCTCCACCAGCAGATCTGAGGGTGTGGTGACCTCCAGCAAAGAGGCAGCAACACTCCTTGGGCGGGGGTTGAGTATGATAAAAACTACTACTGCCGCTTGCACAATGAGCATCTGTCCACAATTTATCTGTGCCATTGCATTTCAAGTAGTCCCATCTATTCTTGGAAGAGCTCTTAGCATGCTCAGATATTCATGTTCCTTTCCAATTCGGCAGCAGAACCAGATCTAAGACTTAAATACCACCACCATCGCTTATGATGGGCCCTGCTTTATAACGGTACTTTCCTGGTTTGCAGAATAATGCCCAAGCAGACGCTGTGGAACAAAGAGGCCCTCCTTGCCATACTTCATTAAAAAACTCTTTAATTGGCTGTTTCTCTCTACCCCAAATGCCTCAGCGTTACTACCCTCCGAGTTCCTCTGCCCCTCTTGCATTTTCAGAGGCCTGGAACGCTCTTTCATGTTATGCATCAAATTCTAGAGAAAATTACTTAAGTGTCATTTCCAATCCCTGCAGGTCTCTGCCATCCCAAACGTTCAAGATCTTCCAGTTCCATTAATTTGCACATCCCATTGAACAGAGTCAGGTCGGCTTAGACTAGACATCAGCAAAGTATTAACATCATTTATTTCCAATAAAAACAGCAGGTAATGTTATAGCATAAGCAATCTCAGCTGTAGACGAGCAAGACTTGGCATGGAGTTAACAGATTTCTGTCTACTCATTTTCACGGTGCAAGAATGAAGTACGGAGCACGAGCAGTGAGAAGATGTGTATGCATTTCCCACAGAAACTGGACTGAAGCAGTAGCAGCAAATGCATAAACCAGCACTACTGGTTTACCTATTCCCAATTCTTCCCCCAAAGGTCTATCTAAATTCAGTCACATATATTAAGCTTCTGCTTTAGTAATACTAGTGCCTGGTCAGAGCAGAGATGACAAAATAACCATAATCAGATGGACAAGCTACAGATGTAGTTCACTTAAGAGTTTGTTTTTGTTTTGGTTTTTGGCAGTGTTTGTTTTTTGTTTGGTTTTGTTTTTGGTTTTTTTTTTAATGTTGCCTACATTTATTCTAGAAGACTGAGTAAAGTATAAGCAAAACAGACCTTTCCAGGATAGAGACAGCAGTCATTTCCCAACTTCTCTCACCACTGAACTCTAATTTTCAGTTACCACTTGTGCTGATCTCAATACAGTCCAATAAAGCATTTCCACAGCAGTCAAGAGTTGCTGTCAGGCCCCTATCTGCAACAATTCTTATGTAAATTTGTCATTTTGCCACTAAGCCACAGAAACACTTCTCAAATCAGGAGAAGCAAAATGCTGTCTACCCCTATGCTTAGGATATTTGGAGGTCTATAGTGTTTGCCAACCAAATTCTCTTGTTTCAAAAAAAATAAAGTAACAAACCCCAAAACTGGAGCTTGTCTTACTTCTACTCCATTGCCTTCCAGGACAAGTGTCACCATCTCTGGTCTGCACATCTCGGCCGTTAAGAACAGCGAGTCCACCCCACACATCGTGCGGAGGCACGCTCCTCACGAGCTCTTCAGGCATCGGCGAGGACCGGGTCATGGCCGGGATAAGCTGCTTAGGCAGTCTGCCCACTACTAACCAGACACACGCCGTACGTGATGGGGATGAGTACGCATTTGTTTACAGCAGCGCGATCCTCTCATGAGTAACTTCGTAATCAACTATTTTGGCCAGACAGGTCGCTCACCTCCCTTTTTCGGGGGGAACGGGATCACAGGCACAGCAGGTTTCACCGCACGCGGGCTCGGGTCAGACTCACCGGGCTCCAGCGTGCAGAAAAAGAGCTGGATTTCACTTCGCCTGGCTGCTGCCTCTGAGCGAGCCCCGGGACTGCCTGCCGGCTAGGTGAATTTTCTTGGCAGGCAACAAGCAGTGGCATACTGACCGTGCCAGCTTTGGCACTGCTCACGGAGCCCTTCCCTAGGCACAGAGCAAAGCGCAGCCGGAGAGCATCCGCACACACAAGACCGTGGACGGCACTGCACGTTTCAGACCACAGCACAGAAAGGCCGACTGCAGGCTCAAGCCAGCAGGTGTGCGAAACGCACACTCTTCTTTAATCAGGACCGGTATGATCAAGCTTTCTGCCTCGCAGGAGAACTGTTCAGAGTCTGGTCCCTGCTGGATTTAGAGAAAAAATACCTCTGGAATAGGAGCACAAAGAGCAAATTAATGGCTATTTGTTTCAGCCTACTTCTACCAGGGCATGCCCGAGAGCGCATGTTCCTTAAAACCATTCAGGCTGGTGCATCTGTAGCTGTATCCTCCTCACATCCCTGGTTCGGAAGGCAGCCACAGCCCAAGTATGCTGTCACCTCCTTGTCACCAGCTGATAACGAGCCTCCATATCTGCAGTGACCATACAGTAAGAGACAGAGTGAGAGGTTGCAGCCTCAGCAAAAGCCCCTTGTTTCTCAGTTGTTCTGGTGCCTCAACAAGCCACCATCCTTTACTATACACCTTCCCTAAATTAAAGGCACTAGGGGTCATTTCAGCTCTTCTCTTACTCATCTCCTACCAGAGAGTACATCACACAACACGCTCGGTCCTCAGCAGTCCAGCAGACAGTCTTCTCATCATTTACGGCAAGGAAGGCATGCATCTGCTTAGAACACTTTCACAAGACTTCAACTGCTTCTTCCAGAAGCAACCAAGAAAATAGTGGTAAATCCATCAACAGGCTGGGTCATCACACGTGGCAACAAACCACCCATATGTAGGAGTAACGTGTAGAGGGAGAAAGCATATGGTTCTAAACACAAAACCATTTAACAGCTCTCCAAAACAGAAGATCCCTCACCTTCTTCCTCTCTGACTGCATGACCAGGCTTGCCCTCCAAAGCCACATGTGCAACGCAGCTCCACAACTCAGTCCTACACTCTTCCTTCCACACGCTCTCCAAGACCACTTTTTCCCCACCAGGCATCTAGCCAACCATTACAGGCCAGAATTACATGTGAACTAGGAAATGTAAGTAATCAAACAGTTTTCCAAGTCTGTTTCCATACATTTTGCAGCTACTGAAAGGTTGGGTTTTTTTTTTTAAATAATAAGTAGCAGGTATCTTGCAGTTCTATCACAAAAATGTTTTGACAGCATGAATGTTGACCTTCCTCTTCTCTTCTCAGCCCATTCCAGATGTGCCTCTCTCCTAGTCACAAGTACAGATGTGCAGTAACCAGTAATTAAAGTTATGACAGAGCTTTATTTACAAAGCTCTATTTTCCAGAGCTTAAATTGCTACCGCACTTCAGCCAAGATAAAAATCTTGACCTAAGGGTGAAGTTTCAAGATCGTTTTAAGCCAAGTCATTCTGGTTGCTTCAGGATGGTACCCAGGTATCGGTGACCTGGCTTCATCTGCAGGCCCTCTCAGACACATTCTGCCATCATCACTCCCGACTGCAACATTACAGCCAGCTGACAAGACACTTGAAAACCTCAGTTAAACAAACCTAACTGCCTGCTGACCCCATGCATTAAAACACGGTGTAGGTGATAAACCCACTGTCATTGTGCTTTGAAGTTTATTTCTAGGTCCAGAGAAAGCTGCTCTGCCTTTCAGAGCCCTGAACGTTAAAAGCTTTGCAGAAGACGCTGCCTTTCAGCAGGACAAGGAAGCCAGCTCTGTGCAGACAACAGCAGGAGGGATGCTAGGAGAACGCCTGCCGCACCCTGGCACTTCTATAGCAGCACTCCAGCACTGTGGGGTTTGGTCTCCAAAAGCCACGGAAACACCCATCTTCCAAAAAGCATCCTTCTGCCTGACACTGAAGACTAAACACCAATAACAAGATTTTTTTTTTTCCCAAAATCTACTAAAGTATTAGGTTCCTTGCTGCATTAATGGACAAACAGCATTAAGTTTAATCCCACACGCTCCACGTCAGATGACAGCATCATCTTGATGCTTGCCTGGATTCCTACTCACAACGTGCAGCCTGCGAGCCACCCGATGCTGCAGCATGCACCTGCTTCACGCAGACCCAGACCTAATGAGAGGCAGTGCCTCTGTTGGAGCTTATTGATTAAATCTCGCCTTTGACAACACATCCCAAACTCTACCCAGAGGGGGGGAAAAAAGAAAAGCTGCCTTTGCTTTTTTTGGGTTGTTTATGAAATATAGAATCTATATATGAAATAAGGAGGGGACAACGAAGAGGCAGATAGCTGTCTGAAAGCATAATATGTTTGAATGCTTGAAAAGGTTTGAAAAAATAATAATTTACTGCGATCACAATATTATTTACTGCATCTTTATCTAGAGCAGAGGCAGTGTGAAACAGTCCCCCGGGCTGATTTTTCTCTCTAGGGACCATGTCTCCAGAGCCACCGCTTTGCAAGATGACAAGAGCAGCAGCGGTAGTCCTGAGGACCCACACAACCCTTCGAAACCATCACTCCAACTCCTGCTGCTCAAGCAGGATACAGCTTTACTGAATCTGTCCCAACAGACCAAGCTCCACAAGCATTGCCCACTTCCAGAAGTGCTGGTTTTCCAAGAGTTTCAATGATACTCGAAACAGAGCTCTCCCAGAAATCCTCCTTTCTGCATGCAAGCCTCAAACAACATCAGACAGCCTGTCAAAGAGTTTGACATCTCTGAAGACAGTATTTCTGTCTCTAAACACACACTGCAGGAGTAACAGGCTGCGCTGTAAAATACACCATCAGCTTAATGCTCAGTTGTGGACAGCAGAGCAACTAGAATACCACGACAGAAAATAAAATTAGAACACCAAATTTGCTGCTGTATTAGCCCAGTTCCTCCAAAACCATTAAGATTTTGTGCAAATCTGGACACACCCCCTCCATTTCCAAGTACACAGTATAAGAGTTTCAAAAGAAGGACAAGAAAAAGAAAATGATCAGAGGTGTGGTACAAATTCCTCATACAGGTGAAGCACACTACCAGTCTCCAGCCCAGACAGAGATGACTTTAGGACATTAAAGTGATGCAGAACCATGATTAACACAAAGAAGTCGCCAATCACACTGTTTCCCATCCATTTCTTTCAGAGCAAGATGTCTTTCTCACTCTTTCTGGGAGAGAGGTTAGGTGGACACAGAAGGGAGGGAAGGTATCTGGAAAGATACTTCATGTGGCAAGTTGAAGCAGGGAGCATTTCACACCCCTTCTTAGCAGTACTAACAAACTCTGACATGGGGTGCTGGAAAAAGCAAAAGTTTTCCTGAATTCCAAAAGCAAATGGACAGACATCTTAGCAAAGGGGACAAACACTCAAGTGTTTCTGCACAAGGCCAGGAAACCCACAAGACAAGTCACTGGCTCACAGGAGTGTTTCAGAGAAGTGTCACCATGTGCATGTTCTCTCGAAGTACACTTCCTTGGATGCTGCTGGAGAATGTGGCAAACAAGGACCTTTAAAGACAAAAGCCCACCTACCCACCAACCTCCAGAGTCACCAAATCAACTTTGCTGTGTCCTACAGTCCCATCGTGCAAAATACAAAGTTTACTGCTTGTAACTTTCGATGTTGAACTGAAATCACATCCCAAACTCTTCATTAATTTCCACACAAGTGGTGAGTACACCTCCATTCATTAAGTTAAAGAAAATACTTGAGTGAACTTGCAGGTGGAAGTACCTGCACAGCACTTGGCTATCCACATGGAAGAAGAAGAGAGCACAGAATCAGTTTGAGTACCTGAAGCCTTCACTACAATTAGAACTGCAAAACTAATAATTAAGCAGAAAAAACAACCTAACACAGCTGCTACAAATAGTTTCTTACCAATAGTATACTAGATACACACAGGTCACACTTAGTACAGATCCAGACTGACCAGTCTAGCCCCTATTACTACAGCATCTCATCTTTGCTAAACTCGTTGTTTCCATACTCTTATCTTGCAGTAGCAAAACCAGAGGTACCTACCGTTAAGATCAAAAGCACAACACAATGATTCAAATGCACTAACCATCTAAGAAATACAGAAGCACTACCCTGTACTTCAAGGAATTAAAAAACAGTACATTTGTTTAGCAAATGGTGACATTTCAATGCCAGCCATTACAAGTGCTATTCTCACATGACAACCTAGAGTAGAACAAATACTGTGTTTCCACCTCTCCCTTAAACTTCCACTTTCAAATACACGCTGTGAAGATTTATTGCTTACATGTTCACGCTAAACATTTTAACTTTGTGACAGGTTTTGTACGGTATAATGCTCAGAAAGAGACTGAATCTCTAACCACATTTGTCCTAAGTGTTAAATTACAGTATACGTACATTAAGACTTCGAGAATAACCGATACCTACTCTGTATTTATGCGGTTCCTTCAGGGAAGGCTATAATACATTGCTAGACAGTCCCTGGTAGTTGCTTTTGGAGCAATCCTGCTATTATTTCAGGCAGTGGCTTGTTAAGCACGCCTTTGCAACATAAGCAGTGCTATGCATGCACTGAAGTCACCATAAGACATTAGAAGAAAACAAAATGAACAGCCACAAATGGTAAGACACTATTAACTAATTGTCAGTTACTTTATTAACACGGAACTAATCCACAGCTATTCAAGAGTAGCAAGCCTATATAGAAATAATTAATCTAATTATGTGTAACAGAAATTCTCAATAATCAAGAAAAACTGTTTTCTACAGTTTCATACCCCTTTCCTTCCTACTGTCAAGAAACACTCCACTACAAATGTCAATGGCATGCAGATTCCTTAAGTAAGGCTGCCTTTCCCAAACTGAAAACACAGGGGACGTTGATATTTCAGACGTGGTGAAGACCTCTTCACTCACTTCAATCTTAAATTAACACACACCTACCACTATTAGAGCTTGCCCCTAGATGCAGTCTGCAAGTTTTCATCACTAAGCTTTAAACCAAGGGCTACTTGGAAGAATATGCTTTTTGCATTTTTTTACATTAAAAAATATGCTTTTTGCATATTCTGCACAAAACCCCTCACGGTACCATCTACAGACCCTTTTTCAAATCACCACCTTAATCAACAGCTATAGCTGCTTCGAAAGCTGAAGGTGCCTCCATGCCCTAAAAAGAAAAACCTCAGATGTTCTGGTGGACACCACGAAACCCCAAAAATCTTTGTGGCCCTTCTTCGCTGCTAGGAGTACACAAAAGTATTAACATTATTTCTACTTCCACAGATTTCACACCAATAGCAATTATTACTGGGTAGCTAAAGAGGGGATCTGCCGATTTCTCCTGTATTTTTAGACCTCGACAAGTATTGCTGCCGAAGCAGCATTGCAGGTATCTCAAATACACATAGAAGCAAAAAAGCAAGGCTTAGGGAACAATCAGGTGGATAACGAGTGGACCTAAATACTCTGATGTGTAATCCAAGACTCTGAACAAAAAATCACCTTTAGGAATCCGAGGAAATGTGGAAACATCACCCCGTGTTCACTCTGTGGGAGCTCCAATTTAAAGCGGTCAACAGCTTGGAGAAATTTTTCAAACAGGAACACAGCTCGTAAAAGAGCTGCAGATTCAGAAATGCAACTGACTGGGTGTAAAACCTGGGAATATGTAGATTTGCAGGATTACAGAGCCCTCCTTGACTAGCAAGACTCTGGCAGAGGGTCTGAAAGAGCAGGATGCTTCTGAGCCCGATCCAGTTTCTCAGCAAGAGCAGCAAGAACAAGCAGTCTCACAGATGGATCTGCGTGGGAGGGAGAAAGGATAAAAGTCTGCCTCGGGAGCCTGTTCCAGCTGCTACTGAAGCCTTGAAGGAGTCGGTACAAATTGGGCAGAGTTACCTATAAAAATCTACCGTCTTGGCTTTTTCTGAAGCCCTCTTCTTCTCCCATCTCATGTCTCTTCTCCATCCTAGTCTTTCTGCTTTTCAAAGAGTTCAAATCAAGGCAGGTGAAAGCAGCGCCTGACAGAAGCAAAATGAATACTGTGAGTTTACGGACAACGTCCGTCTCATTCCTTCCTTCCTTCATAGACCACCCTAGCCGCAACAATTCACAAGTACAAAAATCAAAACTCCTTTTAAATACTTGGCTGAGAAGTGGTAAAAAAGGGTGTATTTTTTTTTAATCAAAATCCCCCCTAACATTTCCAGTGCCAGGAAGAGCTTGCGTGACCAACAGACAGCAAATTCGTCTCGCTGAGTGAAGCATTCCCGTACAACCTCCAGAACAGCTGAAGCTTCCTGTCGATGCCCAAGATCTAGTCACAGCACTTCGACAACATAGCAAGATCCTCCCTAATTCGTGCAAATTAAAGTTTTGGCAACTTGCAATGTATCCCAATATTTGAAAACTTCCCACTGTATCACTCTACTGAAGTCCCATCACAGCATTTCAGCAGCACCGGGCTCTCTCTACTTTGCTGACACCCGTCTTCAGTGTGCTGGGCTGAAGATATTCGCCAAACCCTCTCCCTCCATAGCACAGCACACACTGAGGGTGAAAAATCGGATCAGGACAGAAAGCTCACGGAGCCAGCCACCATTTTTCTGTACGCTTGCTCAATAATGCAGCTTTCAAACCAAGTCTTATTTTCTTCACCTGTTTGTGCGCGCACACACACACACAATCCTCCTTTCTCTTTCAAAACAGCTTGACACAGCCAAAAAAAGGATATCGACACCTTTATGTAATTAGTTTTGGGACACAACTGAAAATCTTCAGCTTGCCAACCACATTTTCACTCTAGCTCAGCTTTCTCAACTGCTAAAAATGAACAGCCCACAATTCTTTACCTGGAGTGGTTTTTCAAATCCTCATATATAGGCAGGGAAAGGCAGAGTGAAAAACATCTACCTTTTCTATTCACGTACTTCAGCTGTTACAGCCCACATCTGAACTTCTTGTTCCTTCTGACAAAGAATCAAAATTACTGGTCACTAGCTGTGCCTAACCCATCTGGTCTACCAGCATAAAATAGCTGAGTACATGTGTCATCAATCACTGTTAATTACTTCATTAACTTGGAAAAAGAATATTGACTTTTTTTTTTTTTCAAAGAACAAACATTGTTTAAGGTTAGCCTAGTTCTTTTTTTCTTTTTAATTGAATGCTATCTGCTTACCAAGAGAAAATAATTTAGTCTGAACACTAAAGCAACCCTGTCACATAACTTGTGCAATTCTTTTGTCTAGTAAAACATTTCCCCAAGTTTATTTTGGAACTGACTACATTGCAATGCTAGTTTTAACCAGCATTAAGTTTAGCCAGAAATTATGCATGTTCTCAAACACTCCGTGCTCACTGCACGATGTTAACCGCGCTGCCATTCCCACCTACTACCACCGTGCTTTTTAAGTTCTGACCTTTGTCATGCTCTTGGAAAGAAATGTGCCTCAAGGTCTCTGAAAACAAGTTGCATCACTTTCAAGCGGACATTTAGCCCTCTGCTGTCCGCTGCAATAGTGGCACAGAACAAGAGATACTACAATGCATTTTAATCTGCAACATGGATACCCGAATTTTTTGGCACAGGGAAAAATGTACAAAAAAAAGCAAACAAAGCATCCAGCGTTATCATGCTGACAGCACAGACTAAAATCAGTTAGGATTCATACGGCACGATGCAAGCTTCCCCCTGGACTCTCCCAGGCTGGACTGGCTCACCCCCTGAAGATCTCAGCCCTGCTCCACCGCCTCCACCTCCTCATACCCAGCACCAGAGCTCCCCTCCCTTCCAGGCAGCAGGGTCCCTCCACGCACCCATGCCCGCTCACCGAGCCCCGTGCACCCACACCCTCTGGGAAGAACCACTTAGCTCGGTTCGTTATTACACTTTTTCATGCCCCAGTTAAGTGGCTTAAACAGTCATTGTCAACCTTCAAAAAGCTATTGCATTCCAGAAGAATCCAACACCATTTTCTACATCCAGATGACACACACCTCCTACAAAAAACAAGCCTTTTTTTGCTCTTAAACTCCATCGCCCACGAGCCTGCCCCACCAGAACAGAGCTGTGCTTGCAGACGTCATGCAAGCACCCTCCACGCCGGCTGCTGCCCCGCTCAGACACCAGCACATCCACACCCACAACAGCTAGCGTCACGGGAGCCAAAGTTTACATTTTTGTTTGTTTTACTACATCTGTCTTACCCCGAATGCGAATTCTGGGACCAAAACGCTGCGTATTTCTGGCAGCAATGCAGCAATCCAGACTCCAATCCCAATGGATTCACGGTGTCCCTTCCATTTCTTCTTTTAACATACCTCTTTTCCTACCACCAATAAAAATGTGTTATAGTGTATAACTGCAGTGCATTATGTATTTGCGTATCTTCTTGCTCAAAGGATCTTAACCAGGGCATCACTGAAACCTGCATCTTATATATGAACATAAAGGATACTGCACTGAATGGGAAAAAAAAAATACAGCTTTGCCTTTAAAATACAATCTAGCTTTTTTTATCATTTGTTGGGAAAACCTTTTCTTCTCTCACCATAAGCATAGGAAAAGTGATGCTGAAATACACCTGTAAGAGCATGACAGAGCTGGCAGTCAAACACTGAAATTCAGATAGCTTTTAGTAGTCCATCAGTTAAATCAACAGTTATTTTTGCCATGTAAAAAAAAAAAAAAAACACATTAAACAGTAGCTAGAATTTTTTTCCTTAAACAATATGTGACAGGTTAGTTTGCAGTCATTTTTTCCCCCCCCCCTTTCAGAAATATCCAGAGAATCGCCTTTGCTAAAGCACGCTGCTTTCAGGCTGGGTTTCCCAGGCAGGGAAGGCACAGCAGGCAGCGCTGGCAGCTCCCCTGGGCCCACCGAGCACCAGGCTCACCCTGGGGACGCAGGGCAGTCCTGGCCACGCTGCTCAGTCCCCAGCTTGTCCACCAAAGCTGCTGGGATTCCCAGCACAAGCCTGCTGGTAACCGAACGGGCAGCAATCCCCATGGGAAGCTAAAGCAAAGAGATGCCTTTATATTTGCAAGGGTTCCAGTTTTTCCACTTGCTCCCTTTTTAAATTACAAGTCACGCTCTCAAGCCACAAACACAGCCAGAATAGAAAATTAGCTCAATCACCAGAAAAATGTAAATTCATGTGTTGTACCCTTCTAAGTAGAGTTAAATTTTTAATGACCAGCATCACCCTTTAATAAGAACTAGAATCTTTGGTCAAATATTTCAAGCTTGCAGCTGACAAGCAAGGAAAGCAAGGAAGGAACAACTGACATTACTTGTACTTGAGGGGGTTAGGGCTTGGTTTATCTTTATTTATTTGTTTTACAATACCACCAAAGCAAAAAAGGACAAAACCCTCTCAAGAAGTACTTCAAGGTTACCTTTCGAAAGACAGAGGCCATCAAACTTTTGAGAGTTTACTTACCAGATGCTGCTTCCAACACCAGGGCTGTTATTTAACTCAGAGTGAAGGAAGAGCTCCATTTACTTTATGATTTACACCGCATTTTCTACAGCCCATTTTGTCTGTTTGCACAACACGAACACAGCAAGACAAATTGGAATTGTTCCTTGAAATAAGAAAACTGGATTGCAAAGCCACAAAAACTGGGACATATTTCAAGGACTGATACAGTATCTGCCATGCATGTTTTTTTTTTAAGGTAGGTTTTAAAACACTGTCAGTCGCCAGTTGAAAAGACAGACTTCAGCTCAGCGTCTTCAAGGATGCCTTGGAGCCTTAGCTTAAATATGCAAGGATTCACATTCTGTTAACTTTCTGTGATCTAGATTAAAATTTATACTGCCATTTACAGCTTTATGCACTAAACAGCATAGACACACTGTTCTTCCCTGTAAGACGTTCCTCTTTCAGGGCAGGAATCAAGCAAAGTAATTTAAACCTGGTTTTGTCCCTCGTCAGCCTTCTCTCTCTGCTTTTAAAACACCGCAGCCCAGCCTTCTGGGTCTCTTATTCACTCTTCTGGCTTTTGGGATTTTGCACCTTCGAATGTTGCTAAACATCCTCCCGAAAGCTTCACGCTAACAGTATCAGCTACCACAGCAGGAGGAATTGCTCAGCTTTCCAGATGAGCTGCCATTAGCCACCAAAGCCCTGCTGTGCAGCATCTCCTTTCGCTCTATCACCTGCTACTTCCAATACTCTAAAATAAACAAACAGGAAGGAATACAAGGTACTTTCAAAATATTTGGGTTTGTTGTTTTCAAATGCTGATCTGGATGAATTTTGTGTTACCATGAGCAGAATGGTAAATAAGTTACATTACGCCAGAGGAAAAAAAACGGCCTGGTAGCCAACGCTAGCAGCCACCGCTGGCTAACACCGCGGTCCCTTTCTGTTGAAGTCACTGAAAATGCAAAGCAAGCTACGGCGCACTACAAAAGACAAATAACTCCTTTGGATTTTAGTCGCTTCCAAAAATTTACATTTCAGCGCCAGCTTTAAATTCTAGCAAAGGTACGCAGCCACTGCAAAGCAAACGTGACTCCCTGCTACCTCAAAACACTCTGCATGCAAAGCGCGCTCCAAGGCAGCGGCCGGGGGAAGGAGATTCTAAGAATATTTTCCTGAAATGGAATGGGGAGATAAGATCAAGTGAAAAGGAGCAGAGCCTGCTGACATACCCAGATGCACAGAAGCCAGTAAAAATGCAAATAGGCAGCCATTTCTACCAAGAGTGCAAGAAGCCAGTAACATTCAAAAACACTTCAATTCTGCTAAAATACATTACATTAAAGCAAGAGAGACAAGCCCGGCACGAAACTACACAGAACGGTTCCCTTCGCCCAAGACACTCAAGGAAACACTGAACAAAGGTTTCTCTTAAAAAAATGGCTCAACTTTGAATATCACAGTATTGGTGAATAACTTTGGACATTTACCTTTTAGTACTCTAATCTGGAAGCACTATAAAAAAAAAAAAGACTGTGCACAAAGCTGTAAATCACCCTGACAAAGCTGCATCAATCGTCAGTTACAAACCCTTCCACAAACCAGGAGAGAGCTTGTTGCCCAGAAGCCACAAACAGCAAATTTCACACAAGATTTCAGAGAGGAGAAAACAAAGGCTGCATTGACGGTGCACCCCTGAAGACAGATATTACAGAGCAAGAACTGAAGTTTACGTGCCTTGATAGCAGATGATAAACTCGGACATTAAGAGCCATTTCAAAAAGGCAATACTTGGACACCCATCTGTTGTCCTTGAAGTTTTCAGAGGGAGACACACCAAGCAGAAATACATGTATTTATACGAAAATACAAAATATATATGAACTTTGTGTGTATATATATATATATGAAATATATGCATGCAAAATAAATATATACATATGAAAACACCAGAACCAAAGAAAGCATTTTGTCTTATTTTCAGTGCCTTTTATGTGCCTGCTACCTCTGAATCAGAGACAACCTCAAAGCCCAGTTCTGGATATAGCCAGAGGTGTGTTTATAAGCAAGAGTGAAAGCAGCCCTTCCCTGCTATGGCAGGGATTGAACTCTGCTTCCATAACTTATTTCATTCAACGAGCCCATTCCCTAAAAGAGGAAAGGAAGTACTCCAGCTAGGACATCTGCTTGACAGCCCTTGGCTTCTCTTCCGAGACGCAGCACACTGGGAAGTCAGCTACCTAACAAGCACGGAAAGCTTCAGCAATTGCCAGTATCAAAAAATAAGTATGTACAAAAGCTAGAAAGATGTAAAAAAGAAAAAAATCAGACCTTTCCAGGCTGAATATGCCTCCCACACATAGCACAATACAACAGAAACAATTTACTCAGAAACATAAGCCACTGCAGAGAGATTAATGCAACCTACAACTCTCCAAAAGCAGGACTTGTAGCCAGCAGTGAGGATTCAGATACCACCAATTGCAGGTAACCATCTCTAGACCTCTCTGTACCTGTGGTAAACAGAACAGAGAGCAATTCAACAAGAGATCACTGGGCAAAACTCGCAGCGCCGAAGCTCCTTGAAGAAGGGTTACGACAAAGCACGTTCGCTGGCTGGGAGGCCGAACGGAGACACAGAAAGGGTTCGTGAGGGCCTGCTCTGGGAGAGAAGAGGGCAAGAGATGAGCGACTGCAAAATGCCAGACCATGCAACACCTACTCTCCGTACCTGCTCTTTCCATCACGGCCACCCCAAGCAGTGCTCTGGAAGCCAGTTCCCTACTGCCCAGAAAGCACCCGGTGGCATGGCTTGCAGGCTTTCTCATTTAGTGGTCCTCCAGCAGCTGCAGGAAAACATTAGTGCCTTTGCCTTGCTTGAGTTTCACACCCACACTTGTTGGTTGGCTACAGCATATGCTCAGAATTCACTTATCCGTATTCAGAGGCTGTGATAATTTAGATTTTCGTTGCCAGTGTTAAGAACGAGCCTCAGAGCTATACACTGAGGCCCTGGAATTTAAATATACGATAACACTGTAAATAAAAGGAAACAAATTCCTTAAGGAAAACCTTTTCGCATGCCAGATCAGTTCCCAATAGTAACTGCTCTGCTTTGACAAGAGATAAATATTTACAGTCTAGAACAGAGAACACCTTGTGTTGCAATACTAGGAATGCAAGCCTCATCAGTCCCCAGTACACTTAAGAGTTTATTTTGATTTAAAAAAAAAAAAAAAAATCCTGAGTACTTAGAAGCACACAGGTTAGTCTGCTCATTTACACCATCAAAACAAAAAACTGAAGGTAGTCATACAGAGAAATTGTCAAACATACTGAATCCAGAACAGATTTTCACAAAAGGAGACCTCATCCCCCAGGGAATGTAGACAGTTTACAGCTAAAAGTCTAAATTATTGCCAAGAATATGCTACTTTTTTTTTTTTTAAATTTAAATATAGCCTAACTTGCTCCTCTTAAAAGTTGCTCTGGTGAATGTAGACACTGAAGTTTTTTCTTACTGGGGTAAAAAGGCAGCAAGGAGGATCAGATGTCCACATCAGGCTCCACTGACTGGAAGGATACCACACTGGGAATACCCTCTGAAGAGGGAAGAGCAAGCTTACGCTCTAGTTCGTTAGGCTATCTCTCAGCTTCCAGCGTGCCTCCCAACTTCCCAACTTCATCAGCTCCTTCCAGCAAAGGAAAGAATGCGGGGAATGTCATTCATAATGGCACTTGGGAAGATCTAGGAATTGGAAGTATACAATAACTGGATATCCTTCTCATGAAGTGGGGTGATAAGCCCGATGCAAAGATGCTCTCACTTCTATCATCAGACGGCCATGTCTCCAGTTGTTTGGGTTTTCCGCCATTTTAAATGAGGTAAACAGCTAATTCAACACGAATGCAACTTTTTTTATACTGTCTGTGCAGTCCTAACTCCAACTTCTAACAGGACTTGCACAAGGACAGCCTGGTTTAGCTGTTACACGACAGGATTTCATATCTAGAGTGCAATATTCCTCACTCAATTGCTATTTGGGCTTTTATGGCACATAGCCTTTGAAGCCTGACAGTCCAGCTGCCAGTATGCTTACAGGAGAGGTCGATGTCTATCTCAGAGTCTCAGTTTTCTTACTTCCTTCTCCTCTTACAGTGGAATTATTACCTTGTGCAAAACTTTCCTGCCTTGACCTCACTCGCGCCAGGGTCAGCGTTACTCTGCGATACCATCTCCGCAATCAGCCAAGCGCTCTGCCTTATGTTCTGTGCGCAAGTTCTTCATTTGCTCCCCTGCTTTCAGCATCCCTGTACGCCAGTTTATTTTTAGACCAGCATTTTTATAGCAAAGACCAGAAGCAGCACACTTTCAGTGCCAAACTGAATGCAGCTGAGGTTTCTAACACTGTCAATAATTGACGTAAGGACACTTTAGTCTGACGGTCATAGCAAATTGGTACTAGCGACACGTCTGCCACCCAGGACTGCTGTCAACCCCTGGCACTCACTGCAGCACTCTCCCAACTGCCCCACACCACCACGCCCACGTTACCAGCCAGTTCAAACATCAGCCCAATATTGCCCAAAAGGGACTCATACCGTTCACCTCTCCACCAACAGAATGGATTGTGCTTTGTTTTTTCATGTGTGTGCAGGCTTTCTGCACTGAGAAGGATCTGGTCCCCCCCAAACAGAACACCAGCTATCTTTGCACTTGCAGTACCACGAATCAGGCACGAGAATCAGATTCGTCAGGTACCACCACCACCTATTTCTGTTTACAAAGCATAACCTAGTACAGGAAACCTCAGCAAAAGATACCCACATACAGCCACGGTGGTGAACAAGACCTGCGTAAATCCACCCAAAACCAGCATGGATTGCTCATAAAATTGCATAGTGAAAGTCTTATCTGTTTTCAACAATTCACAGTATGTGCTCATGAACAAGATTTCAATGTACAAGACCATCTTCTTCAAGGTATACTGTAGCCAATAACACAGCTACACTTTGCCCTGAAATCACATCAATACATACATACATCAACATAAGCCTTTTTGTCTACTGATCCAGAAGTACCTAGCTCTTCTATGTTATGCTACGTTTGACAATTTATAACGTAAAAGCTCAGAGTTCTCTGTCACAAGTCCCCTTGCACTGCTCCATAGTTTTTGCAGAGCTTCAAGTAAGAAGTTTTTTTCCTAATGCTAAGTCTTCATTCACAACTACGATTAAGCCCAACACCAAATAAGGCATGAGGAGAAGATGAAGGCTGCAGCCTTTCTCCAGTGTGGTGCATGGCCCTGACTTCTCTACAGCCATGAAGCAACTCCAATAAGCAAGTACAGCCCCCAACGAACCATTCGGTACCTACCACATGCAATCAGAATAAACACCCTGCTGTTCACTTCTAGTCCTCTCCCTCCTCCTCTGATCGTGCTCCCAGGCTAAAAACTCTGTGAGAGAGTCTTCACTCAAATGTATCCTTCAGCCTCCACCAGGTTCCGACAGCAGGTAAGAGTTGGGGGAAATAAATAAGCAAATACAAGTTTCTCCCAACCTAAGCATTGCCATTAGATTCAAACAGAAAATCAGTCTTGGATAGGAGAAGTGCACAACAGAATCCATATGGAAAATAATTTATTTTAGGAGGCTCATTTACATCAAGTAGGTGAGGAAAAACCGAAATGCAAATACAGATCACGGTAGCCAATTTCTGTTCCAGTTCACTGGAAGGATCGGTTACTCAGCAGGACATCTAACACTAGATTCAAACATACCTGACTGCGTGTGGCCTCCTCATCATGCTTTCCCATCCTCTTCATCACAGAATGAAGACACGACACAGAATTTTGAGCATACTCACTACCAAACACATCTGAGTCTTGCTTCATCACACTGCCACCAAGTAAGAGCAGCAGCAACAGAACTCAGTTTGAAGAACTTCAGTTAATTTGTGACAGTAATCACCACCTACAGCAGAGGTGAGGTTTACAGAAATACAGGGGTTGGTCTGTTGACTAACAGCAGAAAACAGCAGCAACAGACCAGGCTTTCTGCTTTACATGTGGAGCAAGGAAGGGCCGCGCTTAGCACCAACCCAAAAAAGACCCTGCCAGCATCGTAGGCAGCCATTCCTTTTGCTGCCCTTGAAGATGACACAGCAGCACAAAGCACTCTCAGAAGCTGCACTGCCTCTTTGGGAAGGCAGCGGGAACCGGCACCCAACCACTCTGTTGCGTCTCCAGTTGCATAAAAGGTGCCACCATTCATCTCCTCTAACAAGACCGCCACAAGAAGCATGACCTCCTGTCTTCTGAGGTACTCCAGAAAGATGCCTGTGCTCCCTTTTTCCCCAAAAGGTCCAAAGAAACAAAGCAGGCTCCGCAGCAGGATGTACAGCCTCCTGTGCCACAAGGAGCCAACTTCAGCTTCAGGACCCTGCTACCTTCTTCACGACACGGAGAAGTCCCCTCCTGACTCCGCCAAAGAACTGGGTACCGCAATTTTTTTTTTTTTTTTAAGTCTATGCCAGCTGGAGAAGCAACTCTTTTTTCATTTGAAGAAACAGGTTCCACCTGTGCAGTGCTCTAAAAATATAATCCAGCCTGCAGGAAAGCTCAGTTTTACCTGCGAATTCTCCTTCTAGGAACCCTCTTGCCTGACAGTCTGCACCACGGGTCTTCCTTCTCCGTTGGTCCTTGGGAATTAAACAATCTCTACATCCTTACTTGTTTGCAGTTTGAGCCACGGCATTCAAAGTCAAGGCCAACAGCCCATCTTCCATCTCATCCCACCTCCTTCCAAATCAGCCAGCGCTCACAAATACCAGCCCCACTGCCACTGTGTTTCCAGACTGGAGACTTCTCCCTTCTCGCTGCCCTCAGCTACCAAGCCCTCCAGGCTAAAACTCATGGACCATTCCATTTTTTCAGAATCCTCATCGTTTTAAAGGTGTTAATAACACTACTTTTCTTCACTTAACACTTCAGTGCACATTATTTGAGCACAAAAGCAAATCTCACTGCTCTACATTAACTGAACCTGCAGCAAGCAGGCAGGCCATTTTTTCTGCTCACTGCAAGAACTACTTGTGTTCAGCATTTTAACAGAATCAGGAACAAACACTAACAAAAACTAGATAACTGTAGCTCCCATGGGGAAAAAAAAGCCCCATAACTTTCCTAATACTGTGAACAACTCTCCCTTTCTGAATATTTGTTGGAAACAGCGTACAACAGAATCAATTCATTGTTTCAGGCTTACATTTTGGATCCCTTTCTTGGAGAAATGCACACAAAACGGAAAGTTTTGTCAACACAACACCAGAACTAACTTGAACATTTTTCTACCGAGCAAATGCAATGTAAGCTATTTTAGCGTGTTAGGAAAATGCAACACAGTAGAAGCACATGAACTGACTAGAGACAACGTTGTGAAAGCTACAGGTTTTTACTGAATTAAAATGAAAACTCAAACGGAACACACCTTGGAAAACACGAGGGGAAAAGGGAAAAAGAGTAATGTGCTCATCTACCTTTAATTCTGAAAAACAAATTTTCAAATTTAACTGCTAATAAAGCTGCTTATTCAACTTGAAATGCTCAACGACATTAGAGCAGATGCAGCTGTGACGCTACACCTTCCTACCAGCATCCTCACGTGCAACTGCAGGGAGGGCAAGGCAGCACCAGTTCAGGCAAGGACCACACCCCGCAAAACCTTGCACGCCAGTACTAGTGACAGGCCAGTTATGGATAACTGCTATTTCTCAAGTTTAATGGAAATTATATCAGCAAACTAATGCTATCCTGTGCATTTGACAAATGATATTTGATTTTGCATAAAACAAGTCACAGTATACTAATGTTCACAGAATTTAACAGTAATTAAGTCTTACTGACAGACACCTCATTAAAGCACCAGTTCTTCAGAAAAATTAATAAAGTGAATTATTTCCTGCATGTGAAATATCAACATTCTTCACTACCTCATAAAAGATAAATGGATTTAAGTTCAATTGGATGTGAGTGTTCACCAGAATGAGAGTGACACGCATAAAAGATCATTTAAAACAATACACTGCTACGCTGCTAGCACCCAATCTGAGATGTTCATCTCCCATACATTATTTTATCCTATGACTGCAAAAACCAAAACCCTTACAATTCTTCACCCAACAGCTTACTGGCTTGTGATACAACACACAGATACACATGTCCAGGAAAGGTCTACCACAGATGAAACTGGAAATAAAACAAGGGAGCGGACACAGCAACAAACCCAGATGTGACAACCAAATTGTACCCAAGGCAGGGTCTTCAATTCGCTATTTCAGCAAGTCACATCTTCAACATGGAGAGCTTAAAAACTCGACAGATGTTCTCCTAGACATCATCACCTCATGGGCAACAAGCTGCCAGAGCAACACTTGGTCATGTCCTACAGATTTGTCCAAACTACTGTAATGATGCCCCAAAAAAAGGAGCTCTTCCTTCGTTGGACAAGCCCCATCAGCTGCACACATCACCTTCAGCCTCCAGCGCCTCCCAACATCTCTCTGGCTCCTTTCTGGCTGTCACTGAGAACTCTTAGGGTAAAAAAAAAAAAAAACAAAAAAAACACCTAACCTTGACCAAACTAGAACTAATTTCTTACTAGTCTAAAACCCAACTTTCAAATCGCAACTTTTCGGTTTTTTAAATACTTCTTGTATGAGGAATCAGCTGACGAGGGCATACAGCTAAGTGTGTCCGCGACCACAAGTCAACACACAATCCTCTGCACTAGTACATAGTAGCTTGAAGCAGATTTTAATCAAACTTTTCTGAGGTAACACCCAATAGGAAAACATGAAGGAAAAAAAAAAAAAAGAAGTTGATCAAGATGTGTCTAGTAATGAATGCCATGAAAATAGGCCCAAATTTTTACAGAGGCAGGCCAAGCTGTAATTCCTTGCAAAGGGAAAACCACAGAAGCTTTCCAAGAGATTTTACAGTCTTTCCCTAATTGTTCCCTTTTTCAACATCATTATGCAACCTCTGTGTGCCTTCGTGCTTCTCTACTCCTCCTTTATTTTACCCATCCCCAACTTCTCCTAAAATTTGTAAGGCAGCTCCTTTAAGATAGCCACAAATACACTGCATATTTGCCTCTTCTCCTCTTCCCAGTTTAAACTGCCCAAGTCTTTCCGGCAAAGAAGCAGAGCCCAAAATCTGCTTGCTATCCAAGCAGTCCTGCCAGTGACAAGCATCACTTCATGAATCATCTGTTATATATTGCCTTATCAACGTGGTCCGCTGCGGGATAAAGTAAACCTAGCCCACTTCAGTTTTCTGCAAAACACAATCAAAATGCAAGTGGCATTAATTACTAGAGCAGTCTGAGGAGCTCCCTCGTCCAAGGACACGAATATAGAGACAATATATATTGAGACAATCTGAATCGAATCAAAATTCTAAGACACATTTCCTCCCCCACCACATGCAGTTTTACTTGAATTTTTTAGAAGACTATTTACCCCTTTTACTAGGAAACAATATTGCCACACTTCTAATTATTAAAGCAGACCGCTTCAGTGTTTCTGCTGTTTCTCAGCTTAAACCATTTGAGGCAAACCCACGTATTTTCATGGGGTTTTCCCCACCCTACTCAGACCTCCGAGACAAGCAAGCAAGCTGAGGCGAACCAGGTTCCTTTCGCTGCTTTGGAGCACTGGTATGCTTGGACCTGGGGAACCTGGAAGCAACGGTAAACTGAAAACAGAAGCTATCCATTGGGGAACCAGACTCAAATCTTAAAAGCAATATTCAATTCGGTGACAAGACACATCCCGTCAGCTTCTCAGTCCAGTAACACACACACTTTTGTAAAAGTACAAACTCCAAGGATTCCAGAAGGAGTCTGATAAAATTTAAACCCAAAGGCTGGCCTTGTAGACCAGGATTTAAACAGATTACAGAAAAGCAATGGGATTGCAGGAGGAGCAATGAAGTAGAAGATGACACCACCAAAGAAGCCAGCAAGAAGAGTCAAGAATACTTGGCAAATATTTAATGAATGTCATTACCAGTGTCCAAATAACATGTTCAATACGTATTTCTTTGTGGTTTGTGCCAAGCTTCGCCATTTGGAACAGGCTAGCAACAGATACTATTCAGCAAATAAACTATTCTGATAATATTACCGTGTGTACTCAACCACAAACTGAAGACAAGTAAAAATACGGTCCTAAGGATTTGGGGTTTTATATTATACGTATACACACACACACATACAATGCCAATGAGTATTTATTTCCAGTAAATACAAATACATACAACGCCAAGGAGTGTAACACAATCACTTCTTTAACTAGAAGAGGACACCAAGTAAATGTTTTAAACCTAAGATAAAGTTGACACAGCCAGGCAGCGAGCATTCATATTTTCAAACCCTGAAGAGAGCATCACGTTAGCACACACTTGCGCCACTTAACCCAGACAGACGCATGCTATCCTTAATAGAACACGAAGACAAGTAGTTACGGTGATCTTGCAAAGGTATGGCATGGCATACAAGCATTAGAGGAATGCTTCAAGCAACCCAAAAGTGCCAAAAATGAAGACAGTAGTCTCTCAGCTGAGCTTGTCCAATATTCAGCTGATCAAGAACATCAACACTCCACGTTAAACTGTCAGTTTGGCCTCCTTAAGGTAAGGCTGCAGAGCAAGATTTAAGAGACACTCAACATACTAACTCCTTTCAGCACAAGTTATTTGATAAGCAGTGAGCAAACCATTTTAAAAGCTCTTGCCTGTTCTCAGCTCTGGAAGATGAAAGAAATTTGGCCTAGAACATTTGATCCTATCACATACTATGTATTTGGTGGCAAGTTTTTGTCTCGACGCTTTGTTTTAAATGTGTTTGGGCATGTTCATGTATAGAAAGTCTGTAGCTTTCTCAGATTTGAAACCTACAAACAATACTAGAGGGCAAGTTTCAGGCATTGCACCAAGTTTCTACATCACAGATACACGTTAAGATGCCTTTAAAAAGTCTACTCCCCAGAAAGCACCAAGCCTTTTCAAAGACAGATTAGGAGGCCAATCTAATCTAAAACCACTGGCTCCTGCTGCATTTTCACCTTTATTTTTAACAAGTCCTACTCCTCACCCTCGCAGGTCAACATGTGATGTAACGTTGAAGCCTGAGATCAACCCCACCTTTTCAGCAGTCTACGAACAGGCAGCTCCTGTGCTTCCACCTCTGCCCACGGCAGAAGGCGAAAACAGAGCGCTCACCATGGGAGCAGAAAGTCACACTTGCTTAAGCGGCTGCTTTTGAAGAGTGTGGAAGCCACAAGGCAAACAAGCTATCTGCTCATGGGGAAAGCAGAAAGACCTGACGGGTTGGACAGAGCTTCCTTCCAAAACCATCCATAATCTAACATAGCTCCATGGGATCTGCAAACCTTTTCCAATTCAGACACTCCAAGGATTCAGCAGGCAGCCTGGAGTTCAAGTCCCTGAAGACCTGAGCAAAATGCATTTCTTCAAGATAACCCACTGCAATCTGCAGCCGCCTAAATATCTCTTACCAGCTCCGGTTACTAGGTAACTTCTTCAGAAGTTTATCAATATGCTGGTGTCTGTAAACATACCACTCCTATATTAAAAAAAAATACAATTAGTCTTCAGTGCGTTTTTGTTTTTCCCTTTTCTGCATTTATAGGACACTGCCTGTGAAATAGGAGCACAGCAAAGCAGAAAGCTGCATCTTGACCGATAGAAAGATCAACGTATGCGAGAAACTACTTTCTCTGTTTTATTCTTTTCGCTAGTAAGTCACCATCAAAAGGTAAGCAATAAACGAAACTAACTTCCACTGAGGTGTTCGCCTGCATCGCACTTCAGGACCTCGGTGTCCTGAACCTGCTGTCTCCTAACCTGGGGCTGCTGGATGCTCCCCGAGCTTCTTGCTGACTTCTTCACTGCTTTCCCTTGGTGCTGGCCACAGGTTCGGTATCTCACATCTGCCAGTTTTCTTCGGCTTTAGGACAGCCTGTTGGCGACCGCGCTACGTGAACACGGACTGCTCAACAAACACTTCCTCCCAAAGGAACAAAGGCTTTCATGCCACACGTATTGCTGTTCTTTCATGCCTCCATCCCATTAAGCAAATGACAAATTCCTCTAGTATTCTGAGGTAATTTTCAAAGTGCATTTCATGCATTTTCTAATCTGTCCGCTTTCTAAAGCCAAGTCCTGAAGTAAAACCAAAGAAATCACAGGATGGCAAAGTACAATTTTAAAGATTTAAAGATTTTGGGGTTTTTTTTTTCTCCCTAAATTCAGGCAACCGAGGGCACAGCTTAACATCAGCAACAGAAACCTGTCAGATGCGCATGCTAAAACACACCATCCAAATATGAAGAAAAGTATACAATCCTGGAAAGCTGTGTCATACACATTTCGCTTTATACAGAAAATCTGCAGTTGCCAAAACTTACTCTTTCTAACTGGGTGGCATTTTACATTTCCAAATGTAATTGAGTGAACACGTTGCCATGGTTACAGTAGGATTCTGCAATAACTTTGTTGCCTTGTAATTGTTGTATATTTGTATACAAGCAGCTGAGCTTTCTTAATTCAATGCCCTCTTAACTCTTTCAGCGAGGCTGCAGAGCGAAAACAGCAGCTTTTAGGCTGACAACTCCATACAGCGGTGGTGGAAACATCAGAAACGATTAAAACTCAGCGCTGCTACAGACCGCATTACAAAAAAAAAAAAAAAAAAAGAAGCATTGCCAAGAACCAGATCATTATATAAACTTCAGAGCTCCTTAGCTTTTAGAAACGTTGCCGTTAAAAAAAGTCCAATTCAGATAATTAACTCCAGGTAGCTTTTGGCAACAACCGAAAGCACTTTGACGGCTGCAAATACAGCACAAGTCCCATTTATTGATAGTACATAATACCAGTAAATCAAAACGCATTGGCAAGGAGATTATTCACTCAACGGTGAAATTCGCTGTAGCACGGAGAGCCAAAATAGTACTTGCTCCATCTCTCCGGTCTCAAATTAGCATTACGAAGACAACAGAATACAGCTGTTGGAAACCAGCGCGAAATGAAGCTGCCTGGATATCCCTCTCGAGAAGCAACGGAGGGCTCCGCCACCCCGAGCCGCAAGCCCCATCCCAGATTCACCGGCGTTTTTTCACATCCCGAATCCACCCACACCTTCCCAACACCGATCCCACTTCTCGGGAACATTTTTAGACCTGTAATCCAGCCTGGAAGCCTGGAACATGAAATCGGCTCTGAACGGCCAGAAAGCAAGCGGTCTGGGCGACGAGCCTAATTTATGCAAATCTTCCAAGGCAGGCTATTGCCAGGCAAGCAACAACCAGAAGAAAAAATTGAAAATAAATAAAAAAAACCCCACCCCAAACGTTTCACTAGCACGAAACGACGACACGAGTGCGGTGAATGAAGGGCAGGCTTGCTTCCCTTCGCAGGGCGCGGGGCACCGCGCTGTGTAACGCCAGCTGATCGTTATGTAAACGTGTATGTATGTATATGTGTATGTATATGTAAACGCACTCGCTCGGCGACCGCCCCGGAGCCCGCATCCGAGGAGGAGCCGGGGGACCGCGCCGCGTCTCCCCTGACAAATCCCTGCAGCGAAACCCACACGCGGCTGCTCA